>Ga0209515_10000427_pt1 | contig 78554 bp, 80 predicted proteins | sample Subgroupgradi54m_FD_187454 | JGI IMG/M metagenome (GOLD analysis project Ga0209515, IMG submission 187454) | Subsurface groundwater microbial communities from S. Glens Falls, New York, USA - GMW60B uncontaminated upgradient, 5.4 m (SPAdes)... ...
CAGCGGGCGAGCCCAGACCGCCGGCGCCGACGACGAGTACCGAGGCGTCCAACAGCCGCTGCTGGCCCGGCACACCCAACTCGGGCAGAATGAGCTGCCGGCCGTATCGAGCAATTTGCTCCTTCGACAACCCCACGGCTTACCCTCCCGCAATCGCCGGAATGATCGAGACCTCATCGCCGTCCTTGACGGCGGTGGCATCGCCCTGCAAAAACCGGATGTCTTCCTCGTTGACGAAAATGTTCACGAACCGCCGCAGCTTGCCCTGCTCATCGCAGATGCGCGCCTTGATACCGGGGTAGCGCTGCTCCAGGTCATCGAGCAGCGTTTGCACCGTCGAGCCTTCGCACTGCACCTCTCCCTGCCCGTTCGTCAACCGCTGCAACGGGGTGGGAATGCGAACCGTCACCGCCATGCTGCCTCCTGTTAACGGCGGGTGCCGCGCGTGGGCACGCCCGCCAACTGATCCGCCAGCGTCGACTCAAAGGACGCCAGCGACGGTTTGATCTGTGCCGCCTTGCCCAGCCGGTTCATCAGCGGCTCCTGCGTCTTCAAGCCGTTGCCGGTGATGCAGATCACGATTGATTCGTCGCGGGGAATAATCCCCTGCTCGATCAGTTTTTTCGCGGAGGCCAGCGTGACGCCGCCCGCGGTCTCGGTGAAAACGCCCTCGGTCTCGGCCAGCAGCTTCATCGCCTCGACGATCTCATCATCAGAGGCGGACTCGGCCGCTCCGCCGGAATCGAGCACGGCTTTGGTCGCGTAGTAGCCGTCGGCCGGGTTGCCGATCGCCAGCGATTTTGCGATCGTGTTGGGCTTGACCGGCTTGACGATGTCGGAGCGCTCCTTGATCGTGTTGACGATCGGAGCGCAGCCCGTGGCCTGCGCGCAATAGAGCTTCGTCTTCGCCTCGCGCAGCAGCCCGAGCAGCTTGAGCTCCTTGAAGGCCTTCGCGATTTTGGTGATCAGCGACCCGCCGGCGGCCGGAATGACGATGTGCTGCGGAACGCGCCAGCCCATCTGCTCGGCGATTTCGTAGCCATACGTCTTCGAGCCTTCGGCGTAGTAGGGGCGGATGTTGATGTTGACGAACGCCCAGGGATACTTGGCCCCGATCTCGGCGCAGAGCCGGTTGACCTCGTCGTAGGTGCCCTCGACGGCGATCAGCGTCGGCTGATAGATGAGCGAGGCGATGATTTTGCCCATTTCCAAATCGGCGGGGATGAAAATGTAGCGTTTCAGCCCGGCGCGCGCCGAATGGGCGGCCACCGAGTTGGCCAGGTTGCCGGTGGAGGCGCAGGCGACGGTGTCAAAGCCCAGCTCCTTGGCCCGGGTCAGCGCCACGGAGACGACGCGGTCTTTAAAGGACAGGGTGGGGTGGGAGACGGAGTCGTCCTTGATGTAGAGCTCGCGCACGCCGAGCGCGTCGCCGAGCCGCTCCGCGCGGAAAAACGGCGTAAAGCCGGAGGTCAGCCCCACCGTCGGCTCGCCTTCGATGGGCAGCAGCTCGCGGTAGCGCCACAGCGACTTCGGCCTGGTCGCGAAGGAGGCGGGGGTGAGCACTTTCCGGATCGCGTCGTAATCGTAGTCGACCTCGACGCTGCCGAAGCAGTATTCGCAGACGAAGATGACTTCTTTCGGGTAGAGGCGGCCGCACTCGCGGCACTTCAACCCGATGACGTGGCTCATGGGCTCCTTGGGGGGAAAACGCTTAGGCCAGCAGCGTGCGCTTGCGGATCAGCAGCCGGACGCCTGGGGTGGATGGTTCGCTGACGAGGATCTCGTGGCCTTCGGCCCGCAAGCCGAACGGAATCGTCCGCAGCGGCTCGCCCTCGTCCAGATGCAGCTCCAGCACCTCATTTTCCGCCATGGCCTTCAGACGCTCCACCGATTTCTGGTAGCCGGCGGGCCCTTCCTGGCCGCGGATATCGAGCGATTGGTCGACCTGCAGTTTCGGTGCCATCAATGACCGCCTTCAAAGTACGGATAGACGCTGAAATAGCGCTCGCCGGTATCCGGAAACACCGTCACGAGCGTCTTGCCCGGGCCCAGCTCGCGGGCCACCTTCAGCGCGGCCCAGCACGCCGCCCCGGCCGAGATGCCGACGAACACCCCCTCTTCCCTGGACAGCCGGCGGGACGTCTCATAGGCGTGCTCGTCCGTTACCGTTATGATCTCATCAATTACGTCCCGGTTCAAGACTTGTGGCACGAAGCCGGCTCCGATGCCCTGGATCATGTGCCGCCCCGGCGGATGGCCGGAGAGCACGGCCGACTGCTTGGGCTCCACCGCGACAATTTTCACCTGCGGCATCTTGCGCTTCAGCACTTCCCCGACTCCGGTGATCGTGCCGCCGGTGCCCACCCCGGCCACGAAGGCATCGATCGCGCCGTCGGTGGCGCGCAGGATTTCCTGGGCCGTGGTGCGCCGGTGGACCTCGGGGTTGGCCGGGTTGTTGAACTGCTGCGGCATGAAGGCGCCCGGGGTCTCCTTGACGATCGCCTCGGCGCGCTTGATCGCGCCGATCATCCCTTCGGCCGCCGGAGTGAGGACCGCCTTCGCCCCATAGCTCTTGAGAATTAAAATGCGCTCTTCGCTCATCGTTTCCGGCATCGTCAGCACGATCTTGTATCCCTTCACCGCGCAGATCATCGCCAGCCCGATGCCAGTGTTGCCGCTGGTCGGCTCCACGACGGTGGCCCCCGGCTTCAGCAGTCCCCGCGCCTCGGCATCCTCGATCATCGCCAGGCAGATGCGGTCTTTGACACTGCCGCCCGGGTTAAACGACTCCAGCTTGGCCAGGATCGTCGCCATGCGCGGCTCGATAATCCGCTGCAGCCGCACCATCGGCGTGTTGCCGATCCGCTCGAGAATCGTGCCTTCTGCGTTGTGGTTTTTGAGCGTGGTCATCTGGTCCTGGTGATCTTCAGGCGGCGCCCATCGTCGACAGCCGCATGGCCTTGGTCGGCGGCCCAGTGCAGCAGATCTTCGCGGACATCCGCCGCGTTGTACTCAACCTCCACCGACGCGCCGGCGGTCAGCGGCTTCAGCGCGCCGGCCACGACGGCCAGCGCCTGAGCGCACAACATGTCCCGCACATCGACGCGGGGAGAAGCCATTATACCCGCCTCCGTCATTCGCTGACAATGCGCAGCGGCTCTTCGGTGATCCGCTGGCCGTCGATGCGGTAGCTTTTCATGACCGGCGCATCCTGCTGCTTCAGCGAGATCAGCACGTACGAGACATCGGGCGAAATCGCCAGGCTCACGTCGACCGACGAGGGGTAGGCCGCACTGGCCGTGTGCGAGTGGTAGATCGCCGCCATCCGCTGGCCGTGCTGCCGCATCCGTTTTTCCACCACGAGCTGCTCCTTGGGGTCCATGGAGTAGCCGATCGGGCTGTCCTCCACGTTCCGCATCGGATAGACCTCGCTGACCCGGCCGTCTGCAACAACACCGGCCAGCACCCCGCATGCTTCTTTCGGATAGTGCTTCCGGCAATGTGCGATGACCGTCTCGTACATGGCCTGCGTGATCGTCAGCATAGTTATGCCCGCTGGCGGAGCGTGCCCCACCGCAGATAGATCGCCCGCTCCAGCGCGCCGAAAAAGACGCGGTCGGTCAGCAGTCCAAGGAGCATGATGACCCCCATGGCCGCCACCACGAGCGCCATGTTGTGCAGCTCGCGTCCCATCATCAGCGTGCTGCCCAGCCCCACACCGGAGTACAACAGTTCGGCGGCCATCAGCGACCGCCAGGCAAACGACCAACCCAGCTTGGCGCCGGTGACAATCGCGGGCAGCGCGGCCGGAAAGATGACATGCGTGTAGACCTGCCAGCCTTTGGCCCCCAACACCCGGCCGGCCCGAACCAAAATCGGCGGGATGACGTTAACGCCGTCACGGGTGGCCAGTGTCACCGCCATCAGCGAGCCCATGATGACGACAAACTGCGTGGCCGTTTCGCTCAGGCCGAACCACAAGACCGCCAGCGGCAGCCAACAGATGCTCGGCAGCGCCTGCAGCCCAAGCGCTACCGCCCCCAGCGTCTCATCAAGCCAGCGAATCCGGCCCAGCAGCAGCCCGAGTGGCACGCCAACGGCCAGTGACAGGCCGTAACCGATTGCCAGCCGCTTGAGGCTCGTGACGGTGGCCATGGTCAGCGTCCCGTCGCTGACGCCGCGCCAGAGCGCCGCGCCCACCTGCCGCGGCGATGGAAACAGCAGCGCATTCCAGATGCCGGCCGAGGAGAGCAACTGCCAGGCGCCGAATAACAGCGCCAGGATGCCCAGCCGGGCTGCAATGCGTTGCGGGGTCGTCATGGTTCGACGTGAAACAGTCCGGACAGATCCGGGGGCGCATCCCCCGGCACATAGCCAAGCTCCCACGCCCATTTCGCCGAGGTGGCCATGGCCTCTGCGGGTGGATCGGTGACAAACTCGACGCGGGCGAAGGCCTGCTCCAGCACCGGCTCAGGCAGCGGCTGGCCCATCCATAGCTTCAGCCCGTCGTTAAGCACCTGCTTGGCCTCCACCGGGTGCTGATGAATCCACTCGGTCAACTCGGCGTGCGCCTGCACGAATTGCTTCACAAGATCGGGATGCTGCTCGAGAAATTCCGTGCGGGCCACCAGCAGCACCGTCGGAAATTTCCCGTCTGGCCAGAGCGTTTTTTCATCCAGGAAGATCTCGCCGTCCCCTTCCAGCAGCAGGCGCGTGGCCCACGGCTCCGGCACCCAGGCTGCGTCCAGCGATCCCTGCTGAAACAGCGACAGGATGTCCGGGTTTTTGACCGACAGCACCTCGACATCCCCGCCCTGGGCTGTGGGTTTCAAACCGTGCTCCTTGAGCCAGTGGCGCAGTGCGACGTCCTGCGTGTTGCCGAGTTCGGGCGCTGCCACCTTCTTGCCGTGGAAATCCTCCGGCGTCTTGATGCCTGCACCCTTGCGCACCACAAACAGCGCGCCGCCGCTGGCCGCACCTGCCACGACACGGATGGCCTTGCCTTGAGAGCGCACGTAGACGTTGATCGCCGGGCTCGGGCCCACGTAGGACAGATCCAGCGCTCCGGCCAGCAGCGCCTCCATCGCCGACGGGCCAGCGTTAAAGTGCTGCCACTTCAGGGGTGCGCCGACGCGCTGATCGAACCAGCCGTTCGCGCGGCCGATGACCGCCTGCGCGTGGGTCATGTTCGGAAAATGTCCGATGCGGATGGCGTCCGCGTCCGTCTGAGCCGCGGCGGCGACAGCACTGGCAATCGCCACCGCGGAAACGGCGACGATTGCAAGCAAGCGCTTCATGATCGACCCCTCATTTAGATGTGCATCCCCATGGCGCGGTCCGGCGGCGTATCGTGCTGCGCCTCGGGAAAGTGGACCGTTTCTCCCAGCTCTTCGCGAAGCACCTTTTCAATCTCCTCGCCCAGCAATCCCAAAATCTTGTGCTGATGCGCCAGCAGCGCGGCATCTTCCGCGTGCCGCGGCCGCGGCGCGGTGATGCGCTCCACGTCCCGCACGCGGGTCGGGCGCGCCGAGACCACATAGACGCGGTCGGCCAGCCCGGTGGCCTCTCGCACGTTGTGCGTCACAAAAAAGATCGTCGGCCGGGCCAGCTCCCAGATCTCCAGCAGCTCATTCTGCAGCACCGCCCGCGTCTGGGCGTCGAGCGCGGCGAAGGGCTCGTCCATCAGCAGGATTTTCGGCTGAATCGCAAGGGCCCGGGCGATCGCCACCCGCTGGCGCATCCCGCCGGAGAGCTGATGCGGATAGGCGTGGACGAACCGCGACAGGTGCACGAGCCGGATATACTCCAGCGCGCGGCTGCGACGCTCTTTCGGCGCCACGCCGGCCATCGTCAGCCCGAACTCCACGTTGCCCAGCACTGTCAGCCAGGGAAACAGTGCCGCGTCCTGGAAGACCACGACGCGGTCCGGGCTCGGCCCGTCCACCGGCTTGCCGTCGACGAGAATCGCGCCGCCATCCGGCTGCTCCAGCCCGGCGATCAGGTGGACGATGGTGCTTTTCCCGCAGCCCGAAGGGCCCAGCAGACACACAAACTCCCCCTCCCCGACGGTCAGCGAAATATCGTCGAGCACCGGCAGCCGGCTGCCGTTATGGATGAACGACTTGGTGACGCGCTGCAACTCCACCTGCATGGATCGGTGTCAGGCCCTCTGAGGTTCCGATTGACGCATCGCTTCGATCAAGACAGCGGCCACTTCGGCCCGCGAGACCTCCGGCGGAGGCGGCGTGCCGGCCACCAGCAGCTCCCGGACTTTGGTGCCGCTTAAGCTGACGTGCTTTTCCGGCGGATGCGGACAGGTCTTGCTGGAAACCATGCCGCCGCACACGGTGCAAAACGAGGTGTTCTCAAACGGCAGCGGAGTGATCCCGATGTCCTGCGCCGGGAACTCCTCGAAGATCTTCTGCGCATCGTAGGTGCCGTAGAACTTGCCGACCCCGGCATGGTCCCGGCCGACGATGAAATGGGTGCAGCCGTAATTTTTCCGGATCAGCGCATGGAAGATCGCCTCGCGCGGACCGGCGTAGCGCATCGACGACGGATTGACCGCCAGCACCACGCGGTCTTTCGGATAATAGCCAGCGAGCAGCACCTCGTAGCTCTGCATCCGCACCGCCGCCGAGATGTCATCGCCCTTCGTCTCCCCGACGATTGGGTGGAGCAGCATGCCGTCGCAGATCTCGAGCGCGCATTTCTGGATATATTCGTGCGCCCGGTGAATCGGGTTGCGGGTCTGAAACGCGACGATGCGCTTCCAGCCGCGCTCCTCGAAGAGCTTCCGGGTGTCCTTGGGGTCGAGCCGATACGGCAAAAAGGTCGAGGCCTTCGGGCGGTTGACGACGCTGATCGTGCCCCCGACGTAGACGGCGCCGATCGTGTTCAGCCGTTTGACCCCTGGATGGGACTCATCCGTCGTGCGGAAGATCTGCTGGGCTTCCCGCGCCTTATCCGGCGTGTAGGGCTGGGCGTCGTGCAGAATCGCGATGACTGCGCCGTTGGAGATCAGCGCCGCATCGCCCTTGAGCCCCTTGGCCTGCTCCGGGCTCACGGCCAGCGTAACCGGAATGCTCCAGACCACACCGTTTTTCAGCCGGCCGGCGGTGACCACGCCGTCGTAGTCCGCCTGCCCCATGAATCCCTCGAGCGGGCTGAAACCGCCGATGGCGATCATTTCGATGTCGGAGAGCGCGAAGGCGTCCACTTCGACGGCCGGCAGTTTGTCGGCCTTGACCAGCAGCGTGTCGCGCTCCCGGCCTTCAACGACGCGATTGACCAGCGTTCCCCCGTGCGGAGCAATCATGTGATGCGCCTCTCCTCTGTTATGACGCCCTGAATGCCAAAAAACCCCGCCCAGTGGAGGCGAGGCATCCCTACGATCGCATATATGACAAAATCTGTCAATATATAATTTAAATATTACCTATATATACTACTTATTTACTAGTATTACTCTTCCCCTCCTTCGGAGCAGCCGACCGGTCCGACCGAGCCGGAACCATCCCCGCTGGCGAGGAAGTGCCGTGCGCTGCTGAGCGCACGGCCAAATGCTCCAGCCAGGCCTTGATCGTTTTCTCGAATCCGAGGTTCGTGGGCTCGTAATAGACGCGCGGAGCGCCGTACTCCTGCTTCACGTAGTGCTCCTTCCCTTCATGCGCATACTGGTAGCCAGTGCCGCGGCCGAGCTGCTCAGCCCCTTTGTAGTGCGCGTCCTGCAGATGGGCCGGCACCGGGGCGGTGCGGCCGGCCTCCACATCCTTGGTGGCCCGCTCCAGCCCCATGTAGGCGGCGTTGGATTTCGGCGCGCAGGCCACGTAGACTGCGGCTTGGGCCAGCGGAATGCGGCACTCCGGCAGGCCGACAAATTCCGAAGCCTGCATCGCGGCCGTTGAAACGACCAGCGCTTGCGGATCGGCGTTGCCCACATCCTCGGCTGCGCAGATCATGATCCGCCGGGCGATAAACCGCGGATCCTCGCCGGCGTAGAGCATCTTCGCGAGCCAGTAGAGTGTTGCGTTCGGGTCTGAGCCGCGCATCGATTTGATAAACGCCGAGATGGTGTCATAGTGCGCGTCGCCCTGCTGGTCATAGACGACCGCTTTTTTCTGGATCGACTCCTCGATGACCGGCCGGGTGAGACGGATGAGGCCGTCTTTTCCTTTCGGCGTCGTGAGGGCGGCAACCTCAAGGGCCGTTAGCGAGCGCCGCGCATCGCCGTCGGAGACCTTGGCCAGGTGTGTTAGCGCCTCATCGTCCGCGCGCAGGCCCAGTGTTCCCAGCCCGCGTTCGGTGTCGGCGATCGCCCGCTCCAGCAGCGCGCGGATATCCGCTTCGGAGAGCGGATGAAATTCGCACACCAGCGAACGCGACAGCAGGGCGGGCACGATGGAGAAGAACGGATTGAAGGTCGTCGCGCCGATGAGGATGGGGTTGCCCTGCTCGACGTCGGGCATCAGCACATCCTGCTGGGCCTTGTTGAACCGGTGGATTTCGTCGACGAACAGCACGGTCCGCCGCCCATCCACGCGCACACGCTCTTTGGCGCGACCGATCGCTTCGCGCAGGTCGGCCACGCCGGCCGAGGTGGCGTTGAGTGATTCAGAATGGGACTTCGTGGCCTGCGCCACCAGGTGGGCAATGGCGGTTTTGCCGGTACCCGGCGGGCCATAGAGGATGAGCGAGGTGATCCTGTCGGCTTCGATGACGCGGCGCAGCAGCTTGCCCGGCCCGAGCAGATGGGTCTGCCCGGCGAACTCCTCGAGCGAACGCGGCCGCATCCGCACGGCGAGCGGTTTGGGCGGCTCGACGGCCGGCGTCAGGGACGCAGCACCGTTAAACAAATCGGCTGATGAGAGTTTCGGCTTGGATCGTGGCATGAAATTGGAGGAACAAAGAAACCCCGCGGCTGCCGTGGGCTCTGTCCACGCTGAACCTGTTCAACAGGTGGGTATCTTCTCCGAGAGGGCGTCGCGTCCCTCCTCAACGGTGGGCCTGCAGACCCTCACGGAAGCTGGATTCCCGATTGCGTGGTGTTGGCTCACGTGACGAGAGCCTCACGCGCAGCGCAGGGCTGATTTCAGGCTAGCACTGCCCGGAGCCGTCTGCAAGACCCGGCTGGTCACTTTTTCTTCTTCGGACCTGGCGGGGTTTTGCCGAGGTCGTGGATGCCGCACTCGGTTTTATCCTGACCGGCCCAGCGGCCGGAGCGCGGATCGTTGGGATCCACCGGCGGCACGGTGCACGGCCAGCAGCCGATGGACGTGTAGCCTTTGGCCCACAGCGGATGGTAGGGCAGCTGATGCTCCGTCATGTAGGCATGGTAGTTCTTGGGCGTCCACGCGGCCAGAGGGGCCACCTTGGCGACCCCGGTCGTCAAGATCTCCACAATGGGCGTGTTGGCCCGCGCGGCGGACTCGCTGCGGCTGATGCCGGTGATCCAGCACCGCAGGCCGGCCAGCGTGCGCTGCATCGCTTCCACCTTGTAGTCGCTGCAGCAGAACCCCGGATTTCCCACCGACTCATTCGCGTGCTCCTTCTTGAATTTCTCCACGTCGAGCTTGGTCTTGAAGACCGTCAAGTTCAGGTTGAGCCGCTGGCGCAGCATCTCCATGAACTGATACGTCTCCGGAAACAGCAGCCCGGTGTCGACGGTGCGGATGCTGATCTTCGGATCGACCTGCACCGCCAGATGCAGCAGGGCGGCGCTGTCGGCGCCGAAAGAGGAGGTGACCGCCACCTCGGGCGCAAAGGTGTCCACCGCCCACTGGAGGATCTCCGAGGGGGTGGCGCGCTCCAGCTTGGCGTTGAGGGTTTTGATCTGCTCCGGGGAAAGTTTGGGATGCGGCATGCGTTCTCCAGGAACAACGGGCTTAGCGTGCGGGGGCGGCCGCACGCTCCGCAGCGCGCGGCACTCCTTCGCCGGCAAGGATCATGCCGGCTCAGTCGCCGGCGTGACGACGGCCGAAATCCAGCCGTCGCGCTCAAGATAGTCCAGAATGTTGCGCAGACTCTCCGGCTCGCGCTGGGTCTCGCTGTCGACGGTGATTTCCGGATGCTCGGGCGCTTCGTACGGGTCGGAGATGCCGGTGAAATTCTTCACCTCGCCGGCCAGCGCCTTTTTATAGAGCCCTTTGACGTCCCGGCGGGTCAGCTCTTCAATCGAGCATTTCACGTAGATCTCGATGAAGTTGCCGATCTCCTGGCGGTTAAAATCCCGCACCTCTTTGTATGGGGAGATCGCCGCGCTGATGGCCACAACACCGTTGCGCGTGAGCAGCTTGCAGACGTAGCCGATGCGCTTGATGTTGGTGTCGCGGTCCTCTTTGCTGAAGCCCAGCCCCTTGCTGAGATTCGTGCGGACTTCGTCGCCGTCGAGGATCTCGACATTCCGGCCACGCCGCCGCAGCTCCGCGGCGACCTGGGTGGCCAGCGTGGATTTTCCGGCGCCTGAGAGACCCGTAAACCACAGCGTAAATCCCTTAACCATGAGTGAACTCCTTGGTGTGCTCGACGAGGTCCGGAGAGAAATTAGTATAACACAGATTCTCTGCGGCGCTACCGCAGGGCCGCGCCGAAGCGGCTCAAGAGCGCTGCGCCGACCTGCTGATGCAGTGCATCGGCCTCTTCCGCGGTGAGCGTCCGGGCCGCGTCCCGGTATTCGAGCGCAAAGGTCAAACTGCATTTGCCGGCTGGAATCTGCCGGCCGGTGTACCGGTCGACCAGCTCGACCCGGGCGGCTTTTGCCCCGGCGATCTGCCGGATCGTATCGCGAATCTGCTCAAACGGCACGTCGGCCCCCACGACGATTGACAGATCGCGCCGCACTGGCGGCACGGTGGCCGGCGCGGTGACCCCGCCCGCACGGCGCCGCAACTCCAGCAGCGGCGGCACGGAGAGCTCGGCGATCCACACCGGCTGCTCGATGTCCAGCTCCTGCAAAATTTTCGGCTGCACCTGCCCGGCAAGGCCGATCCGTTGTCCGCCCACGAGAATCGACGCGCCGGCCGAGGCCCACGAACCTGATGCCGCCGCAAACTGCGCGCTAGTCCTCCCCCAACGGCGGAGCAGCTCCTGCACCAGCCCGGAAAGCCGGTAAAAGTCGGACGGACGGCTGCCCTGCCAGTCGCGCAGCCACACCCCGCTGATGGCGATGCCGAGGCGAGCCTGCTCTTTGCGCTCAGCGACGACATCGCCGAGCTCGAAGATGCGGACTACGTCGGCGCCATGCGTGAGATTTCGGCGAACCGCCTGCAGCAGCCCGGGCACCAGCGAGGGCCGCAGCAGCGCATGGTCCTGGCTCAGCGGGTTGGCCAGCGCGGCAGCACCCGAGGCCATGCCGCAGCGCGCCAGATCCGACGACGAGAGCAGCGACCAACTGATCGTTTCGACGAGGCCAAGCTCCGCGCACAGCGTGCGCAGCGACCGGAGCTGCTCGTAGGCCGTCGGGCCTTCGGCCGCAGCCGGCGGGGCAATCCGCGGCACGGTGGAGCGGATTTTGTCATACCCGGCGATCCGGGCCAGCTCTTCGTACAAGTCGACCTCGTGCGTCAAATCCTGCCGGAACGAAGGCGGGATGACGCGGAGCGATCCAGAGTTTCCCGACGAGGCGACCCGGCATGAGAGCCGCGCAAGCGAGGTGCGGATCGCCGGGGGATCGAGCCGGATGCCCAGCCACCGGTTGGCCCGCGCGGCATCGAGGGCGATCGCGGCGTGCGCAGCCGGCTTGCGTCCCACGTCGACGACGGCCTGCTCGGCGCCTCCGGCCAGCTCCGCGATCAGCGAGGCAGCCCGTGCTGAGGCCGTCTCAACACCGGCAGGGTCCACACCACGCTCAAACCGGTACGAGGAGTCGCTGGAGAGCCCCAGTTTGCGCGCGGTGCGCCGCACCAGCACCGGATCAAACTGCGCGCTTTCCAGCAGGACGGTCGTGGTCCGGCCGGTGACTTCGCTGCCCACGCCGCCCATGATGCCGGCTACCGCAACGGCCCGTTCCGCGTCAGCGATCACCAGGGCGTCCGGCGTCAGCGTCCGCGCCACACCGTCCAGGGTAGTGATCTTTTCGTTCGCCCGCGCGCGCCGCACTAGAATCGTGCCGCCGGCCAATCGCGAGAAATCAAACGCGTGCAGCGGCTGGCCGTATTCCAGCAGCACATAGTTCGTGATGTCGACGAGATTGTTGATCGGGCGCGCGCCGGCGGCGGTCAACCGGCGCTGCATCCAGTCCGGCGAGGGGCCGACCTTAACCCCCGTGATCAGCCGGCCGATATATCGCGGGCAGCCCGTGGCATCTTCGATCGTGATGATTGGTTTGGCCGCTTTGGAGGTTTTCACGCTTCCCCGCGCCGCCGCAGATGGCAACTGCAGTCGCTGACCGGTGATCGCGGCCACTTCCCGCGCCACACCGATGATGGACAGGCAATCGGCCCGGTTGGGGGTGATCTCCAAATCGAGCACGTCGTGCTCGATGCCGGTCACTTCCAGCCCAGCCATCGTCAGCCGCTCAGCCAACGCCTCGGGCTTCAGCTTCGTCGGAACGTAGTCCGCAAGCCACTCCAGCGGGACTTTCATCAGAACTGCTCCAGAAAGCGCAGATCGTTCTCGAAGAACCATCGGATGTCGGTGATGCCGTGCTTGAGCATTGCGATCCGCTCCACGCCCATCCCGAAGGCGAAGCCCTGCACGCGCCGGGGATCGTAGCCGACCGCCTTGAACACATTCGGGTGCACCATGCCGCAGCCCATGATTTCCAGCCATCCTTTGCGGCCGCAGGTGGAGCAGCCGCTGCCGCCGCATGCCGAGCAAGCGATGTCCACTTCAGCGGAGGGCTCGGTGAACGGGAAGAAGTGCGGTCGGAACCGCGTCGTCGTGTTCGCCCCGAAGAGCGACTTCAGAAACCGGTCTAGCAGCCCTTTGAGATCGGCGAAGGAGGTCCGGTCGTCGACGAGCAGCCCTTCCACCTGGTGGAACATGAAGCTGTGGCTCGGGTCAAGCGGATCCGGCCGGTAGACCTTGCCCGGCACCACGATCGCCAGCGGAGGCGCTCGGCGCTCCATGACCCGGATCTGCACCGGCGAGGTGTGGCTGCGCAGCAGCAGCCGGCCTTTCGACGGATCCGGCGAGGGCAGGTCGATGAAAAAGGTGTCGAACGATTCGCGGGAGGGGTGATCCTTGGGGATGTTGAGCGCGTCGAAGTTGTAGTACTCGAACTCCATCTCCGGTCCATCCGCCACCTCAAAGCCCAGCGGGATCAGCAGCGAGAGAATCTCGTCGATGGTCTGGGTGACCGGATGCAGCCGCCCATGCGGCAGGGCGCTGCCGGGCAGCGTCACGTCGATCGCCGCCGGTGATGCCGGCGCGGCCAGGGCGGCCTGGCGGGCGACCAGCTGGGTTTCCACTTCGCGCTTGAAGAGATTTGCGCCCTTGCCCACCTCGGCCCGCTGCTCGCCCGGCAGGCCGGACAACCCCTTCATGATGCCGGCGAGGCGGCTTTTTCTTCCGAGATACTTCACGCGCAGCTGTTCAAGCTCTTCGACGGTGCGCGCCTGGGACAGCGCCGCAGCGCTCTCCTGCCGCAACCGCTCCAATTCTTCGGCTGGGGGAACGGGGGTCATGCCGCGGGGGCGGAGGCGGGCCGCGGCTCCTTGCCGGTGAAAATCCAGACCCGGCAGGGCGCGTTTTTCACGACATGCTCGACGGTGGTGCCGAAGGACGTCCGTCCGGGTGCGGCCGAGAGCGCGCGCGGCTGGCCGCCGAGAATGATCAAGTCGTAGGCCCCCTGCTGGGCCAGCTCGACGATCGTTTCGCCGGCCAACCGGGCCTGTTTCACCTGCGCTTCGATCGGGACCTCGAATTCGCGTCCGATCGCCTGCGACTGCTCCATGATGGTGTCGGCCAACGCCAGTTTTTCAGGGAAAAATGTGTCGAGCGGCAAGGTCGTCGGAATTTCGATCACGTGCAGCGCCGTCACATCCGCCCCATGGACCTTGGCGAGCTTGGCGGCGAACTGGATCATGTCGTTGGTGTGCGCCCCCGTGGTGGGCACTAGAATCTTCTTCACCTGCACCGGATGATACTCCGGCATCTTCAGCCGCTCGATCTCCACCCGGGCCGCCGCCGGCAGTTTCTGCTGGCGGCGGTACCAGAAATAGCTGGCGAGGCCGGCCCCCATCCAGAGAAAGCCGAGGTTGCGGCCGGCGGGCTTGGTCAGGATGACGTCGACCCAGACGGCGGTGGTGCCCACCAGACCGAGAAAGGCGGTCAGCGGCAGTTGGGCGCCTTTCCACCGAAGATTCCAGCGGATCTTGAAGGGTCTGTGCAGCTCCGGCTGCCGGACCCGTAAGCCCAACAGCGACAGATGCGCTAGGGCGAAGGAGAGCATCGCGCCGAAGTTATACAGCTCGGCGATATGGGTCAGGTTGCGGGCCACCACCACGATCCCCCCGGCGATTACCGTAAAAGCGATCAGTGAGACATAGGGGGTTTTAAACCTCGGGTGGAGCTTATAGAAAATGCGCGGCAAGGTGAAATGCTCGCTCATCGCGAAGGTCAAGCGGGAGGCGCCGATAAGTCCGGCGTTCGCCGCCACGAACAAGATGGTGCCTCCCAACAGCCCCACCCACGGCGCAAGATATTGTCGGCCAAACGGCATCGAAGCGGCGATGCCGGCGATCGGGTCTTCCAAATACGCGCTCGTCAGCTCCTGCGGGCTCAACGCGGTCAGCGCGATCACCGAAATGCCAAAATACAGCACCAGCAGGGTCACCATCGTCATCATCATGGCCTGGGGGACCGTGCGGTAGGGTTTGCGGGCTTCCCCCGCCAGCTGGGAAATGGACTCGATCCCGATGTAGGCCACCATGGCCATGCCGACGCCCTTGAAGAACTGCGGCCAGGTCGGCGACCATGTCGCATCGGCCACACCGATGTGCATCCGGATCCAGAGCTGTTTCAAATGAAATACGAACAGCTCCGGCTGCGTAATCTGCATCAACAGCACCAGCCCCAGCGTAATGATGGCCAGTTGGGTCGCGATGTCAAAGAGCATCAGCAGCAGGGAAATCCGCGTGGACTCCTTAATGCCCAGCACATTGAGCCCCAGCAGGACGGCGAGCACCAGCAGCGTGAAGGTCACGTTGCCGCCAGCGGTGTGCAGCACCGGCACGAAGTGGCTTAAATACGGCCCGATGGAGTACGCGGAGATCGCGATGGTGACGATGTAATCCAGCAGCAGGGCCCAGCCGGCGATAAACGAAATGAGATCATTGAAGGCGTGGCGGGCGAAGCTGCAGGACCCCCCGGACTCCGGCATCGCCGCCGAGAGCTCGGTATAGGTGAGGACGGTGCAGAAGAAGACAATGCCGGCCAGGGCCAGGGCCAGCGGGGTCGCCCCCAGGGCGTAGAGCGTCGTGACGCCGAGGGCGTAATAAATGGAGGAGCCCACGTCCCCGTAGCCGATGGCGAAGAGCTGCGGGGTGTTGAGGACGCGATGCAGGGTGCCCCGGTCTACGACCGTGACCCGGGACTCCTCCGGGTGGGAAAAATCAATGGGACGTTCGTTCAAAGGCTGTCCGTTAGTGGGCGGTCGCCTGGGCCACCAGCTGATCGAAGGCGGTTTGGTCGGTCAGCGCCATCTCCGCAAGCTGCTTGCGGTCCAGCTTGATGTTGGCCTTCCGGAACGCCGAGATCAGACGGCCGTACGTCAGTCCGCGGGCCCGGGCCGCCGCATTGAGCCGGATCACCCAGAGATTGCGGAACTCCCGCTTCTTCACCTTCCGGTCGCGGGTGCGGTAGGCCTTCGCCCGCATGACCGTTTCTTTCGCCTTTAAAATATGCAGCCGGCGGGCCCCGCGATATCCCTTGGCCTGGTTCAAGAGCCGCTTGCGCCGGCGGCGGGATGCCGCCGCCCAACTGACCTTTGCCATCGTGCCTCCTTACCCTGCTGTGTGCTTACGCATACGGCATGAGCGCGCGGAGCTTGCGCTCATCGACGCTCGAAACCGTGTGGGGCCTGCGCAGATGCCGTTTGATCTTCGCGCGCTTGCCCCCCAAGAGATGCCGCCGGCCCGACCGGAATCCGACCAGCTTTCCCGTCCCCGTCACCTTAAACCGCCGCTTCACGCTTTTCACCGTCTTGATCTTCGGCATGGATCACGATCCTCCCTCGGCCGCCGGCGCGGCGGGTTTCGCCTGTCCGGATTTTTCCGCCGCCCGCTGCTGCTGGCGGACCTGCTGCTCCAATCGCTTGATCTTGTCCCGGTCCGGTCCGACGACCATCGTCATGAACCGGCCGTCCAGCATCGGCGTCCGCTCGACTTTGCTGATCGCCTTGAGGTCGTCGATGAGCCGGTCCAGGATGCGGCGGCCCAGCTCGGTGTGGGCCAGCTCCCGGCCGCGGTAGACCATCGTGACCTTCGCCTGGTCGCCCCGGTGCAAAAACTTTTTCAGCATGTTCAGCTTCACTTGATAGTCGTGCTGCTCGATGTGCGGCTTGAACTTCACTTCCTTCAATTTGGCGACGTGGTGCTTTTTCTTCGCGTCGCGCTCGCGCCGCTGCTCTTCGTAGCGGAATTTGTTGAAATCCATGATCCGGCAGACCGGCGGCGCAGTCTGGGGGGCCACCTCGACGAGGTCCAGCCCCTTGTCGCGGGCCATCTTGATGGCATCCGCCGGGGCCATGATGCCCAGCTGGGCGCCGTCCTCGCCGATGACCCGCACCTGTGCGATCCGAATCCGTTCGTTGATCCGCAGCTGTCTCAACGCGTCTCCTCCTGTTGCGGTGATGTCGTCGCGCGGCCGGCGGTTTCGCGGGTCACGCGGTCGGCAAACGCTTCTGTTTTCATGGCGCCCAGATCGCCTTCCCGCCGGTGCCGCACGGCGACGGTGTTGGCCTGCGCCTCGCGCTCGCCGACGACCGCCATATAGGGAACCTGCTGCAGCTGAGCATCCCGGACTTTCGCCTGCATCTTTTCGTTGCGGTCATCCAGCTGGGCGCGCACGCCGTGCGTCCGCAAATGGTCCAGCACCCGACGGGCGTAATCGAGCGCCTTATCGCCGATCGGAATCACCATCACCTGCACCGGCGAGAGCCACACCGGCAGCGCCCCGGCGTAATGCTCGATCAGCACCCCGAAAAACCGCTCCAGGCTGCCCAGCAGCGCACGGTGGATCATGATCGTCCGGTGCGGCTTGCCATCGGCGCCGATGTACGTCAGGTCGAACCGCTCCGGCAGCGCGAAATCGCACTGGATCGTGCCGCACTGCCAGCTGCGGCCGATCGCATCCTTGATCCGAATGTCGATCTTCGGCCCGTAAAACGCGCCCTCGCCTTCATGGACCTCGAAGGCCAGCTTCCGGCGGGTCATGGCCTCGCGCAGTGCTTTCTCGGCATGGTCCCAGGCCGCCGGCTCGCCGATGAACTTCGCCGGCCTCGTCGAGAGCTCCAGCGCATAGTCGCTGAAGCCGAAGGCCTTCAAGATCTCGAACTCAAACTCCAGGATCCGCTCGATTTCGTCGACGAGCTGATCCTCCTGCAAAAAGATATGCGCATCATCCTGCGTGAAGCCCCGCACCCGCAGCAGCCCGTGCAGCACGCCGGATTTTTCGTTCCGATAGACCGTCCCCAGCTCGAAGAACCGGATCGGCAGCTCGCGGTAGCTGCGCAGCCGCGACTTGTAGATGAGCATGTGCCCCGGGCAGTTCATCGGCTTGATGCCGAAGGACTGCTCTTCGGCCTCGAAGAGGAACATGTACTCCTTGTAGTGCTCCAGATGGCCCGACTGCTTCCACAGATCGGTCCGGAAAATATGCGGGGTGGCGACCAGCTCATAGCCGCGCTGCAGATGCTGGCGCTTGACCTCCTCTTCGATCAGCGAGCGCACCAGAGCCCCTTTCGGATGATAGAACACCACACCCGGCCCTGCCAGCTCTTCGAAGCTGAACAGCCCCAGCTCGGTGCCCAGCCGCCGGTGGTCGCGGCGCTTGGCTTCCTCGAGCCGCTTGAGATGCGCGTCGAGCTCGCCCTTGGACGGATACGCCGTGCCGTAAATGCGCTGCAGCTGGGCTTTATGCTCATCCCCGCGCCAGTACGCGCCGGCCAGGCTCAAGAGCTTGACCGCCTTGACCTCGCCGGTGGACTTCACGTGCGGCCCTTCGCACAGATCGATAAACTCGCCGTCGGTATAGATGGAGACGGCCGCCTCGGCGATTCCGTCGACCAGCTCCAGCTTGAACCGTTCGCCCCGCTGCGTGAAGAATTTGACCGCCTCGGCTTTCGGCATCGTCGAGTGCTGAAACGGGTGGTTCTCCTTGATGATCTTGGCCATTTCGGCTTCGATCCTGGCCAGATCCTCGTCGGTCAGTTTCGTGGGCAGGTCGAGATCGTAGTAAAATCCGTCCTCGATCGGCGGGCCGATCGCCAGCTTGGTCTCGGGATAGAGCCGGCGCACCGCCTGCGCCATGATATGCGCGGCGCTGTGCCGCAGCGCGTACAGCGGATCGTGGTCTTTCAGCTGCTCAGATTTTCCCGCGTGTCCCATGTAGATGGTGGGCGATAGAGGACTCGAACCTCTGACCTCTTCCATGTCAAGGAAGCGCTCTAACCAACTGAGCTAATCGCCCAAGCACTCCCCCCGCTGCTCCTTCGGAAACCGGATCGTCCCAAAGATCTTCTTGACCGTCTCTTGGGCCTCCGGCGTGGTGCTTTCTGCTTTCATCGTCAGGTTCGGCGATACTACGATGCTGCCGCCGGTATTTTTTCCCGTGCCGGTCTCTCGGAAATAAACCGCCGCCCGATACGGAAACACGCTGGCCGGCTCGGTCAGCGTCACCAGCCTGGCTGTTTTCTTGTCGATGAGCAGTTCTCCCTCCTGGAAATCGAGCCCGCTGGGCCGGCCGTCGATCGGGTCGGTATACCAGCTGTATTCGAAGGAGAGCGCGATGCTCTTGTTCCGGTAATCCCCAGCATCTCCGTCGAGCTGTTCCCGGTGCTTGCCCTTCATGTCCGGCGGCATCAAAAAGGTGAAGCACTTGGTGTCGCTGGGCTTCCAGTCTTTGGGGATCTTGGTCTTCGACGAACAGCCGCACAGCAGCGCCAAAATCAGAGACAACGAAATCGCAGCCGGGGGTGGGATTCGAACCCACATGTCCCTTTCGGGACAGGAGATTTTAAGTCTCCCGTGTCTAGCCAGTTGCACCACCCCGGCGTGCCGGCGCCCACGCAAAAAACGAGGCGCGGATCGGAATCGAACCGATGTATAAGGGTTTTGCAGACCCTCGCCTTACCACTTGGCTACCGCGCCGAACAGCAGCGCCGTGCAACAAAAGACGACGATCCCTCGCGGGCGTGGGCATGAAGCGGCGACTGGTTAAAAACTACAGCGCGCGGCAAAACGGCGGGAGCACGGCCCGCGCCTGGCGGCGCAGCCGTTACAGGCAGCTGAAGCAGTGGAGTGCGGTGCCATCTTAAGCTCTTTTGCGAGAGGCTGTTGGCCTCAGTTGACCGTACCAAAGCGACTCGGTTTTGTCAAGCAAGGCGCTCGCGATGCGCCGCTTGGGCTGCCGTCCGAGTGCTGTCACCGTGCCATCACGCTCCAGCAGCCAGGCGCGCACGCGTTCGCGGCCAAACGGCCCGCGGGAAAGCCCCGCCTCCTGCGCCAACAACAAATCCAGCCGCTTGCCGCGCAGCTTGCGCGCGGCCCGGGCGATCACCTGTCCGGTTTCCAGGGCGAATCCCACCCGGATCTGCCCGCGGCGTTTCGGCAGCCGGGCGATGATATCCGGCGTCGCTGTGAACTGCAGCCGCAGCCCCGACCCCCGGCGCAGCTTGGTGGCCTGCCGGCGCGTCGGCATGAAATCCGCCACCGCGGCCGCCATGATGACCGCGTCGGCGCGCGGAGCCTGCCGGCGCATCGCCTGCTCCATCTCCCTGGCCTGCTCCACCGGAATCACCCGGGCTTTTGCCGGCAGCGGCTCAATACTCGGACCGCTGACGACCGTGACGCGATGCCCGCGCCGGAGCGCTTCGGCCGCCAACTGCGCGCCCATGAAGCCGGTGGAGTAATTGGACAAAAACCGCACCGGATCCAGCGGCTCGCGCGTCGGCCCAGAGCTGATCAGGACGCGCAAATTGCTCACCGCTTGCGGCGGCTGACCGCTTTGCGCGCGGGGCGCCGCGCCGCCGACGGCCGGCTGTTGCGCGCCGAGGACGACGGCGCAGCGGAAGCGGCCGGGCCGCCGATGACCGGCACCAGCTGCCGCGCGGCGCGCACGATCTCCTCCGCTTCCGAGAGATGGCCGATGGCTTCGTAGCCGCAGGCCAGCTTGCCGACGTCCGGGCCCACGAATCGGGCCCCGAGCCGTTTCAGCGTCGTAACGTTGCGCTGCACCGTCGGGTGCTGCCACATATGCACGTTCATCGCGGGCGCGAACAGAATTTTCGCCCGGGTCGCCAGCAGCAGGCACGACAACAGGTCATCGGCCAGCCCGTTGGCGAATTTGCCGATGATGTTGGCCGTCGCCGGCGCGATGATCACGAGCTTCGCGTGGTCGGCGAGGCTGGTATGCACGATCTGGGGCGACTCGGTGTCGAACATTTCCACGTGCGCTTTGCGCTCGGAGAGCACCTGGAGCGTCAGCGGCGCGATGAACTTCGTCGCGCGATGGGTGAGGACGCAGGTCACCGCGTAGCCGGCATCCCGGAGCTGCCGGACAAGATCGCCGGCCTTGTAGGCCCCGATCGACCCGGTAATCCCAAGGACAACTTCTGGCGCATTGGTCATCAGCTGGCCCTTTTTTTCTCCCCTTTGGCTTTCGCTCCACGCTTCTTGCCCGACCCCGCCTCAGCCGGCGCCGGCTTGTACAGCACCTTGCCCTGCAGGATTTCTTCCAGCGCGATCGACGTCACTTTGCGCGGGTGGTTCTCGATGAGCGGCGGCGAGCCTTCCGAAACTTCCTTGGCGCGCTTGGCCGCCAGAATCACCAGCCGGTAGATGCTGCCGCACCGTTTCAATAAATCCTCGATCGGAACCTGCGCCATCATGCGTCCTTTCTGGTTGCCTTCGCGTTCAGAATTCTGCCGATGTCCCGCACGGCGCGGTCCAGCCGGTCATTCACCACCCGGTGGTCGTACCAAGCCGCGCAGGCCATCTCGCGTTTCGCCGCGGCCAGCCGCCGGCGGATCGCCGACGGCGCGTCGGTGCTGCGGCGCAGCAGCCGGTGCCGCAGCTGTTCCAGCGACGGCGGCATCAGGAAGATCAGCACCGCCCGGTCGCCCAGCGCCCGGCGCACTTGCCGCGCTCCCTGCACGTCAATGGTGAGCATCACATCGCGGCCGTGCGCGATGGCGCGCAGGATGGGCCGCTTGGGTGTGCCGTAGTGCGCGCCGTGCACCTTCGCCCACTCCAGCAGGCCGCCGGAGCGCCGCAGCCGCGCAAACGCCGCCGCCGTGATGAACCGGTAGTCCCGCCCGCGCCGCTCGCCGGGACGCGCCGGCCGCGTCGTGACCGAAATCGACCGCGCCAGCCGCCGCCGGTTGCGCAGCAGCCGCTGCGCCACCGTCGTTTTCCCGCCGCCGGAGGGGCTGGAGATCACGAACACGCGCCCGGGCTTCACCCCTCGGCTCCGCCGGCTTTATCCTTGCGGGGCGCTTTCAATTCCCCGAGCCGCTGGGCCACCGTTTCCGGCTGCAGGCTCGAAAGCACCACATGGTCCGAGTCGGTGATGATCACGGTGCGCGTGCGGCGGCCGTTTGTCGCGTCGATGAGCTTCTGGTGGCGGCTGGCCGCTTCGCGCAGCCGCTTGATCGGCGAGGGATCCGCCGACACCACCGCCACGATGTGCTCGACGACGACCGCGTTATCAAACCCGACGTTCAGGAGCGTCCCGCTCATGCGGGGATCATTCGAGGTTCTGGACCTGCTCGCGAATCTTCTCGATGCACCCTTTGATCTCGACGACTTCGTGCGCCGACTGCGGATCGTCGAGCTTAGCCCCCATCGTGTTGGCCTCGCGCATCAGCTCCTGCGCAATGAAATCGAGCCGCTTGCCGACGAGTGTTTCGCCGGAAAGGCTCTGCCGCATGTAGGTGACATGGCTCTCGAGCCGCACCATCTCCTCGTGCACGTCGGCTTCTTTCGCCAGGGCGGCCGCCTGCTCCAGGTGCGCGGGCAGCACCGCCTTGCCCGGTCCGATCAGATCCAAGAGCCGCCGGCGCAGCTGAAGACGCTTGTGTTTCAGCGCCTTCGGCATCCGCCGCTTCACCGCGCGCAGATGCTGCTCGATGCGCTGCAGCTGCCGCCGCAGGTCGACGGCCAGCTTCGCGCCTTCGCGGCGCCGCGAGCGGATCAATTCCTGCAGCGCGGCCGCGGCCGTCTTCCGCAGCGCCTCGCCGAGCTGCTCGGCCGGCGCGCGGTCTTCCGCCACGTTGAGCGCCTGGGGCAGCGCCAGCAGATGGTCGAGGGTGACGGTGCCTTTCAACCCGAACCGGCCTTTGAGTTCCATGAGGGCCTCGTAGTAGCGGCGCAGCAGCGGCTCATCAAACGCGACGCGCCGCTGTGTGGCGCCCTGCACCATGACCGTCGCTTCGATGCGCCCGCGGCGCACCCGGGTCCGGATCAGTTCGGCCACCGGGCCCTGGAGGGCGCTGTAGCCGTTGGGCAGCCGCTGGTCGACTTCGAGATACCGGTGGTTGGTGCTGCGCAGCTCGACGGTGATCGTGCTGCCGTTGGCCCGCTGGCTGGCCCGGCCGAAGCCGGTCATGCTTTGCAGGGCGCTGCGCGCCGCATCGGCCATCGCTTACCGGGCCGCCGTCTGCCGGGAGGAGGCGGAGAAGATGTCGCGCACTAATTCAGAGGGCTGGAACCACAAGCGGATTTCCCGTTCCGCATCGGCCGGGTCGGCCGAAGCGTGCAGCACGTTTTCCATCAAGCCGGTGGTGTGCATCCGGCCGAACGCGCCGCGGATCGTTGAGGGGTCGGCTTTTTCCGGATGGGTCGCGCCGGTCAATCGGCGAAGGCGCTCGACGGCGTCTTCGCCCCAGTAGACCAGCGCCAGCACGCCGGCAACCCCGTGCAGCTTGCCCTGGAGAAAATCGACCGTTTCGTCGAAAAACGGCTTGCCGCGGATGTTGCTGTAGTGGGCTTCGGCGGTTTCTTTGCTGACCTTCGTCACCTTGGCCCCGATGATCTCCAGCCGCAGCGCATCGATCCGCGCCAGCACCGCGCCGGTGAGCCCGCGCTGGATCGCGTCGGGTTTCACAATGACGAGGCTCGCCTGGTCGGCCATCAGGCCTGGCCTTTCAGCGTCGTGAAAATCCGGTCCAAGTCTTCGCTCGAGAAGTATTCGATGATGATCCGGCCGCCGGCCGCGCGCGCGATGAGCCGCACCTTCGTGCCGAACAGCCGGCGCAGCTCATCTTCCAGCCCCTTCAGCTGGGGATCTTCCGCGGCGGCGCGCCGCCGCTTCGCCGGACGGGCCGCCCCGGCGAACGTTTCGGTTTCGCGCACCGACCACTTCCCGGCGATCGCGCGGCGGTAGAGCTCCATCTGCTTCGTCCGGTCGGTCACACCCAACAGCGCCTTGGCGTGGCCCATGGTGATCAAGCCATCGCGCAGCCCCTGTTGAATGGGCTCAGGCAGGCTGAGCACCCGCAGCGCGTTGGCGACGGTGGCGCGGTCTTTTCCGACGGCGGAGGCGATGTCCTCCTGCGTGTAGCCGAATTCGTCGAGCAGCCGCTGATAGCCCTTAGCCTCTTCCAAGGGGTTGAGATTTTCCCGCTGAATATTCTCGACGAGGGAAAATTCCAATGCCTGACGGTCGGTCAGCGTTTTAATGATCGCCGGAATCTCTTTGAGCCCGACCGCCTGGGAGGCTCTCAGCCGCCGTTCCCCGGCCACCAGCTCATACGTACCGTGCGCGATCGGACGCACGATCACCGGCTCAATAACACCGGAGCGCCGGATCGAGGCTTTCAGCTCCTCGAGCGAAGCGTCGCTGATCGGACCGCGCGGCTGAAACCGGCCCGGGCGGATCTGCTCGGGGCGCAGCATCACCAAATTGGACGCGGCGGCCGGCGGGGCTCCGTCAATGATGTCCGAGAGTCCTCGGCCGAGCCGCTTCATGCTCATGCGGGAGCGGGCACTTCGGCGGCGGCCGGAAGATGGTGTGCGGTTTCTTTCGCCAGGAGCTCCTCGGCCAGCGCGCGGTAGGCGTGGGCGCCGCTGGAGTGCGGATCGTAGAGGCAGATCGGCTTGCCGAAGCTCGGTGATTCCGCGAGGCGGATGTTGCGCGGGATCGAACTCTCGAACACCAGCTCTTTAAAATACGTTTTCACTTCCTGCGCCACTTCCTTGGACAGATTCGCGCGGAAATCGGTCATCGTCAGCACGATGCCCCCCACTCGCAGCGAAGGGTTCAGCCGCTGCTTGATCAGCCCGACCGCCTGCATTAACGAGTTGAGCCCCTCCAAGGCCAGATATTCGCACTGCACCGGAATCATGGTGCTGTCGGCCGCCACCAGCGCGTTGACGGTGAGCTGCCCCAAAGACGGCGGGCAGTCCAGCAGGATAAAATCAAAGGCCTCGCGCAACGGCTCGCAGAGGCGCTTGAGCACCTGCTCGCGATCCTCTTCCAAGGCGGTCAGATACGGCTCCGCCCCGGCAAGATCCAAACTGGATGGCAGCACTTCCAGCCGCTCCACCGCCGATTTCACGATGGTCTCGGCGGCCGGCGCCTGCTGGATGAGCACATCGTAGACATCGCGCTGCAGCGTTTTACGGTCCACGCCGCAGGCCGTGGTGGCGTTGCCTTGCGGATCCAAATCCACCAACAGCGTTCGTTTGCCGGAAATTGCCAGATACGCGCCAACATTCACGGCCGTGGTTGATTTTCCCACGCCGCCCTTTTGATTACAGATCGCGATGATGCTGGCCATGGGTTCCGGCAGTGTTGCGCTGCCGGGTGTATTGTACCCCTACCACGAAAGAAAGCAAGCGCCTCTTACATCAAATCTTACGGCCTGTGCAGATCCTGTGGAATCCGTGGAAAAGTCATGCATTGCGGGCCATGCCGGCGGCTCGATAGTAGGCCAATGAGGTCAAGCTGTTCGTGAGCCAATACAAAACAAGCCCTGCCGGAAATTGATAGAACATAACTCCAAACATCACAGACATTAACGGACTTGACATCATGCTGGCTGATGGATTGGACGGATCGGGTTTCACATTACCCTGCGACATCTTTGTTTGCAGGAACATCGCTCCGGCCATGATGAGTGGCAGGAGGTTGATATCCGATCCGAAAATCGGGAGCGAAATTGGCAGATGGGCAATACGATCCGGCTGAGACAAATCCCTGATCCACAAAAAGGATTGGCCGCGCAGCTGAATAAAATGGGAAATGGCGTTGAACATTGCCATGAAGATCGGAATTTGCAGCATCATCGGCAAACAGCCGCTCATCGGGCTGACGCGATGTTCGCGATATAGCGAAAAAATTTCCTGGTTCGCTCGTTTGGGATCGTCCTTATGCTGCGCCATGAGCCGATCGACCTTCGGCTTTAGTTCCTGCATCTTCTTCATGGATCGAAATCCCATCAGCGACATCGGCGCCATGGCACTGGTAATAAGCACCGAAAAGAGAATGATCGCAATCCCATAGTTTTTTACGATTCCTGCAATCCAGCCAAGCACCGTCAACAGAATCAAACCGATCTGTCCCAGCGTGCCGATCGGAAAGGCTTTTTCAAATCCAGCCCGCTTCATCCGAAAATAGTCTCGCGCGCCTACGTAGGCTATCAGCTGGTGTTCTGCTGATGGTTCGGCTTCGATCTGAGACACAATGGCCGCGATGCCTTCTGGCGCTGGCAAACGACGCACAGCAAGAGATCCTTTTTCCGTCTTGACCGATTGGCAAAAATACCGCTCACTTAGGGAGGCGATAAATGTTCCACGTGAAACATTGGTCCAGTTTTTCTGCGTTGGATATCGTCTTTCATAAGACATTTTAGCGTTGTTATTATTCTTTAACAGTATTATTTCCAGCCTGTTCTGACGATTTGATAATGAATCTGCCTTTGTCCAGGCTTGAAGCAGTTCAAGCCGTCCAACTTCTGAATCACTTATCTGTTGTAACTTGATAATTACCAATGGATTGATTTGATCTAATGTATATGAAATATTATATTTTTCTGATTCAAATAGAGCTTCTTGCGAAGAAGAGGACGGGAGGTATCGCCAATGAAGCTCTTTGCCTGGCAGCTTTGCCTGAAAGAGGGGAAGCGACGCGGCTAGCTCGAGCGGCTGCTTGGCATCCTGGCTCTGAAACTCCTTGAGTCTTACCCGCCGCACGGCAGCCGTTGAACGTCCAACTTCCACCTGCAGCATCGGCGATTCAATGATCGCCATCTCTTCGTGCGCCGGCAGGGGAGGCCATGACTCATCGCTGCCCGACGTTAAAACAGGCTGCCCGGGGACGGCGAGGCCTTGGCGCGCCGGCGTTTTTGCCTGCCGTTGCCACTTCATGACGCTCTGTGCATACCACGCCAGAAAAATGGAAGAGAGCAGCGCCGCGAGGAGCACACGTTTTTCGTTCATGGCAATGGATCGTAGCCCCAGGAGGCGAACGGCTGACATCGAACGATCCGGCCAAGGATCAGCCAGCCGCCGCGCAAGATCCCAAACCGCCGCAGCGCATTAACGGCATACTGTGAACAGCTTGGGGAAAACCTACAAAGATGTAACTTACTGTGGATAGGTAAGTTACGATAGAGATAAATCAGGTGCGCCGCCGCGCCCGCTAGACGATGATGCCCGCTTTTTTGCATAAGCTTCCCAGCTCCTCGCGGAGCTGCTGGGTTGAAATCGGCAATTTCGGCGGATGTAGCACGATCACCAAATCGAACCCGTCCCGCAGCCGGATCTCGGGTCCGGCCAGGATGGCGCGCAGCTGCCGTTTGAGCCGGTTGCGCACCACCGCCGGCTTAACTCCCCGTCGAGTCCGCAATCCGACACGGGTCTGCGGCTGCTGCGTCGGCAGCACTCCAAGCGAAACCGCCGCCCCCCGCGTCCATCGTCCTCGTCGGTAGACGGCGTTGAAAGCCTGGGTCTGCTGCAATCGGGTGGTGGGCGTCGCGGTGGCGGTGCTAGGATCAGGCGGGGATGAGCTTCCAGCGCCCTTTTTGCCGACGGCGGTTGAGCGTCCTGCGCCCGCCTCTCGTCTGCATGCGCTTGAGGAATCCGTGGGTCTGCTTCCCCTTGCGATTCGTCCGGTTGCGAAGATGTTTTTTCATCGTCGCTCATTATAGGGATAAGCTTTCTTCGAAATCAAGGAGAAATCGCTTGAAGCCGCCGTTGCCGGGCTGGTATAATTGCGGCCTGCGTTTATCGACCGCCTGTGTAAAACGTGTGGAAACTGTGCAAAACTCTCCGTTTGACTGGGTCGCGGCCAGGGAAGTCCTGAAAGGCCGGCTGGGCTCAGAGGTCGTCAGTCGGTGGCTGGCTCCGCTCTCCGTGGCCTCGGTCACCGACCGCACGATTGTTCTCGAAGCGCCCAACCTGTTCTTCCGGGACTGGGTGGCCTCCCATTATCTTGAGGAGCTGCGGCCGTGCGCCGGAGGCCGCGAGCTGCAGATCGTCACGGCGGAAAGCGTCGCCGCCACCGTGCCCGCCGTTCTCGACTCGGTGCGGCTGGCCCCGGCCGCCCCGAGCGAACTACCCGCCAAGCCTGCCGGCGAAAAGTGGGAGCACGGGCTCAACCTCAAGTACACCTTTGACCGGTTCGTCGTCGGACCGGGCAACCGCTTCGCCCATGCCGCAGCCCTGGCCGTCGCCGAATCGCCGGCCAAAGCGTACACGCCGTTTTTCATCTACGGCGGCGTCGGGTTGGGCAAAACCCACCTGATGCAGGCGATCGGGCATGCGATCCTGCAGCGCTGGCCGTCGCGGCGCGTCGTCTATCTTTCCAGCGAACGGTTCACCAACGAGCTGATCGCCGCCATCCAAACCCGCACGACCACCAAGTTCCGCGACCGCTATCGCAGCGTGGATGCGCTGCTCGTCGACGACATTCATTTCATCGCCGAGAAGGAGGCCACGCAGGAGGAGTTTTTCCACACCTTTAACGCGCTCTACGACGCCCACAAACAGATCGTCATGTCGAGCGACCGCTCGCCCAAGGAAATCGCCGGGCTCGAAGAGCGGCTGGTCTCCCGGTTTGAGTGGGGGCTGGTGACCGACATCCAGCCGCCGGACTTGGAAACGCGCATCGCCATTCTGCGGAAAAAGGCCGAGGAGGCGCGCATCGACGTGCCGGACCCGGTGACCAATTTTATCGCGCAGCAGATTACCTCCAATATCCGCGAGCTGGAAGGCGCCCTCATCCGCGTTACCGCCTACGCCAACCTGTTCAATAAGCCGCTCTCGGCCGAGCTGGCCCAGGAGGTGTTGCGGGCCTTGGTGCGGGAGGTCCGCTCGCGGATCACGCTGGACGATATCCAGCGGCGGGTGGCGGCGTACTTTCAGGTGGAGGTCAGCGAGATTAAGGGGGCGAGGCGGCAGCGGTCGATCTTATACCCGCGGCAAATCGCCATGTTTCTGTGCCGCCGACTGACCGAAGCGTCGCTGCCGGAGATCGGCCGGGCCTTCGGCGGCCGTGACCACACCACGGTGCTGCACGCGGTGGACAAGATTGCGCACGAAATCACACAGGATCCGCGCAAGAAGCAAACCGTCGACCACTTGAACCAACTGGTCCTGGCGGCCTCACAACAGAACCACAAATGAACTTATCCACATCTCCACAGCCTCGGTGACTACCACGGGGGTTCTTTTTCTTTAAAAAGAATAGAATAACCGTCTAAGCGCCAGGAAATGGTGAACCATGTGGATAACCCAGGAAATGGAGGAGTGATGCGTTTAAGCATCCCACAGCCGCAGTTTCTGAAAACGTTGCAAGCGGTCGAGCACGCGGTCAATGACCGCAGCACCCTCCCCATCTTAGCTAACGTGCTGCTGCAAACCGACGACAAGGAACTTACGTTAACCGCCACCGACTTAGATGTCGGGATCCAGTGCCGGTTTCCATTGACCCAGCCGGTGGAGAAAGGCGCGGTGGCTTTGCCGGCACGCAAACTCACCACCATCATCCGGGAATTGCCGGATGAGACGGTAGTGTTGGAGGCGAAAAAGAATCACACCGCCACGGTAGACTGCGGTACCAGCAGTTTCCGGATCCCGGGACTGCCGGCGGAAGATTTTCCCGTGCTGCCCCTGCCGCAGTATCAGGACCAGATCAAAATGTCGCAGGGAGCGCTCAAAGCCCTGATCCTTCAAACCGGTCACGCAATGTCGATGGAAGAAACCCGGTTTATCTTGAACGGCTCGCTGCTCACGACGCAAAAAAATGAGCTGATCATGGTGGCCACCGACGGCCGCCGGCTGGCGGTGGCCAGCGCTCCGCTCAGCGCCGCCGCCAAACAGCCGCTGCAGGCGGTGATTCCGGCGAAGACGGTGCGGGAGCTGGGGCGGCTGCTCGACGTGGACAGCGACGAGGAGGTGATGATCGCGCCGCTGCAGGATCAGCAGCTGGCCTTTTGTTTCGGCGCGGTGACGGTGATGACCCGGCTGATCGACGGCCAGTTTCCGCCGTATGAGAAAGTCGTGCCCGGACCGTCAAAGCAGACGATTACCGGCAGCCGGCAGGGGCTGATTAACGCGATCCGGCGCGCCAGCCTGATGACCGCGGCCACCTCGCAGGCGGTGGTCTTCGAGCTCTCGCCGGGGAAGCTGATCGTGTCCAAAGAGTCGCCCGAGCTGGGCAGCGCGCACGAAGAGCTCTCGGTCGCCTATGCCGGCGAGACGATGTCGGTGGCGTTTAATCCGGAGTTCTGGCTCGACGCGCTCAAGGCCCTCGACGTCGAGGATGTCCGCATCGAGCTGGCCGGCCCGGATAAGCCGGCGGTGATCCGGCAGCCGGGCTTTACGTTCGTCGTCCTACCGATGAAATTGGCGTGAAGCACCGGGCGAAGGCCGAGCGCATCGGGGCCCTGCTGCCGTCGGTGCTGCGCGAAGCGCAGCAGCGGCACAGCGCGCTCTACGCGGTGCAGGAGATCTGGCCGAAACTCGTGGGCAAGGAGCTGGCCGCCCACACGAAACCGGTCAGTTTGCGCAAAGGCCGGCTGACGGTCCAGGTGGACCGGCCCGGAGACAGCTTTCTGTTGAATTATCAGCGGCCGCAGCTGCTCAAGCGGCTCGCAGCCAAGGCGCCGGTGGAAGAGCTCGTGGTGCGCCCCGGCGCAACAAAGGACAAAACGTCATGCCGTATTTGATGGACCGGCAGCGCGCGGTGCGCTGGGCCGATGTGGTGGCCGTGGTGGCGACACGCCGCCGGCGCATTCGCAGCCGTTTGATCCTGCGAGACAGCAGCCTCTATCAGACACTGACGAGGCCGAGCACCTTGCTGCGGTATGCCAAGGCTCCCACCAAGGGGCTGCAGGGCATTTTTACGCAGCCACGGAAAAGGACGCGACGAGCAGGCTCATGAAGCGGGCGACCAAACCATCCAAGATCAAGCCGGAGAAGCGCGCAGCCGCGGCCCCGGAAACGGGGAAGTCGTACGACGCCAGCAGCATCCAGGTGCTCGAGGGATTGGAAGCGGTGCGCCGCCGCCCCGCGATGTACATCGGAGACAGCGGCGTCCGCGGGCTGCACCACCTCGTCGAAGAGGTGGTCGACAACTCCATCGACGAAGCGATGGCCGGCTACTGCAAGCACATCGACGTCGTCATCCACCAGGACAACTCCATCACCGTCGTCGACGACGGGCGCGGCATCCCGGTCGACATGCATAAAACCGAGAAGCGGCCGGCCCTCGAGGTCGTGCTGACCAAACTGCACGCCGGCGGCAAGTTTGACAGCCGCACCTACAAGGTGGCCGGCGGGCTGCACGGCGTCGGCGTCTCGGTCGTCAACGGCCTCGCCGAATGGCTGGAGGCTGAGGTGCGGCGCGACGGCAAGGTCTACCGCCAGCGCTACGCCCGCGGCAAGCCGGTCTCCGGCCTGACCGTCGTCGGCAAAGCCACCGGCACCGGCACGCGCATCACCTATAAAGCGGACAAAGAGATCTTCAAGGAGATCACCCACAACTACGAGACGCTGACGAACCGGCTGCGCGAACTGGCGTTCCTCAACAAGGGGCTCATCATCACGCTGAAGGATGAGCGCACCGACAAGGAGGGGAAGTTTCAGTTCGAGGGCGGCATCAAGCAGTTCGTCGAGTACATCAACAAGTCGAAGACGCCGCTGCACAATGCCATCTACTTCGAGGACGAGAAAGACCACATCGCCGTCGAGGTGGCGATGCAGTACAACGACGGCTACGCCGAAAACCTCTTCTCCTTCGCGAACAACATCAACACGGTCGACGGCGGCACCCACCTCTCCGGCTTCAAATCGGCGCTGACCCGCACGATCAACCAGTACTGCAAGGGCAAGAATCTCTTCAAGGGCGACAACCTCACGATCGAAGGCGATGACGCGCGCGCCGGGCTGGCCGCGGTGGTGAGCGTCAAGGTGCCGCAGCCCCAGTTCGAGGGGCAGACGAAAGCCAAGCTGGGCAGCCCTGAGGTCGAACCGGTCGTCTCCTCCATCTGCTATGAGAAGCTGACCGCGTTCTTCGAGGAGCATCCGTCGGTCGCGAGCAAGATCGCGGATAAATGTCTGGTCGAGGCGCGCGCGCGAGAAAAAGCGCGGCACGAGCGCGAGCTGGTGCGCCGCAAGGGGCTGCTGGAGTCGAGTGCTCTGCCCGGCAAGCTGGCCGACTGCTCGGAGCGCGACGCGGCGTTGTGCGAGCTCTACATCGTCGAGGGCGATTCGGCCGGCGGCAGCGCCAAGCAGGGGCGCGACCGGCGGTTCCAGGCGATTCTGCCGATCAAGGGCAAGATCCTCAACGTCGAGAAGGCGCGGCTGGAGAAGGTGCTCACCAACGAAGAAATCCGCACCGTCATCACCGCGCTGGGCTGCGGGGTCGGCGGCGAATTCGACCTGGCCAAACTGCGCTATCACAAAATCGTGATCATGACCGACGCCGACGTCGACGGCAGCCACATCCGCACGCTGCTGCTGACCTTCTTTTACCGGCAGATGCAGAAGGTGGTCGACGGAGGCCACATCTATATCGCCCAGCCGCCGCTGTACAAGATCAAGCGGGGCAAGCGCGAAGAATACATCGAGACCGATGCGCAGATGTCCGGCCTCTTGTTAGAGCTGGGCGCGGAAGGGCTAACACTGACGCACGTGAAGAGCAAGCGGGTCTTCAAGGAGAAGACGCTGCTCGAGCTGCTGAAGGTGCTGGCCGAGCTGGAGCCGCTGACGCGCAGCGTCACCCGACGGCATATCGATGTCGCGGAATATTTCAGCCATCTGGACCGCAAGAAGGGGCTGCCGCAGTACGTCCTGCGCCTGAACGGGACGAAGCACTTCCTCTTCGACGACGCCGAACTGGCCAAGCTGGTGCAAAAACACGAGCTGAAGATGGAGGAGCTGGAAGCGGCCACCGCCAGCTCCCAGGAACAGCTCATTGAGCTCTACGAGGCCTCGGAGATCGAGGGGATCCGCAAGCGGCTCGAAAAGCTGGACCTGGCGCTCGAGGATTATTTCCCGGTCGACTCGAAGGTCGCTTTCAAGCTCGCTGACGAGAAGACCACGCGGACCTTCGCTGGGCTGCGCGACGTGCTGCTGGCGATTCAGGAAGAGGGCCGCAAGGGCATGACGATTCAGCGCTACAAGGGTCTGGGCGAAATGAACCCGCAGCAGCTGTGGGATACCACGATGGATCCGGCCAAGCGCACCATGCTGAAGGTCGGCACCGAGGATGCGGTGGAAGCGGAGCGAGTGTTCACGACGCTGATGGGCGAGGCGGTGGAGCCGCGCAAGCAGTTCATCGAAGAGCACGCGCTTGAAGTGAAGAACCTGGACGTCTAATCCCATGTACACACTCGGCGAGAAGATCGTTCCGCGGGAAATCGAAGAAGAAGTCAAGGACTCCTACCTTTCGTATGCGATGAGCGTCATCGTGGGCCGGGCGCTGCCCGATGTCCGCGACGGGCTCAAGCCGGTGCACCGGCGCATCCTCTATGCGATGCGCGAGCTGGGGCTGGACCCGGGCAAAGCATACAAGAAAAGCGCCCGCATCGTCGGTGAATGTCTGGGCAAGTACCATCCCCACGGCGATGTGGCGGTCTACGACGCGCTCGTGCGCATGGTGCAGAGCTTCAGCCTCCGGTATCCGCTCGTCGACGGCCAGGGCAACTTCGGCTCCGTCGACGGCGACGCGGCCGCGGCCATGCGGTACACCGAGGCGCGCATGGCGCGCATCGCCGAAGAGGTGCTGCAGGACATCGACAAGGAGACGGTCGACTTCGGCCCGAACTTCGATGAGTCGCTCATGGAGCCGAAGGTGCTGCCCTCGCGGCTGCCCAACCTGCTGGTCAACGGCTCCAGCGGCATCGCCGTCGGCATGGCCACCAACATTCCGCCCCACAACTTAAGCGAGATCACCGACGCGGTCTGCGAAGTGATCGACCATCCGGATATCGAAGTCGCCGCGCTGATGAAGACGGTCCGCGGGCCGGACTTTCCGACCGGTGCGATCATCTGCGGCCGTGACGGCATCAAGGATGCCTATACCGCGGGCCGCGGCACGCTGCGCATCCGCTCCAAGGTGCAGGTGGAGCAGATGAAGGGCAACCGCCAAGCACTGGTCGTCACCGAGCTGCCGTATCAGGTTAACAAGGCCAATCTGATCGAGAACATCGCGAAGCTGGTCCAGGAAAAGCGGCTCGAAGGTATCTCCGATTTGCGGGACGAATCCGACAAGGACGGCATGCGCATCATGATCGAGCTCAAGCGCGACGCCAACGATCAGGTCGTGCTGAACCAGCTCTACAAGCACACGACGATGGAGACGACCTTCGGCATCATCATGCTGGCGCTGGTCGACGGGCGGCCGCGGGTGCTGGGCCTTAAGGCGATGCTGCAGAGCTTCATCGAGCACCGCAAGGAAATCATCCTACGGCGCACCCGATTCGAATTGGCCAAGGCCCAGGCGCGCGCCCATATCGTTGAAGGGCTGAAGAAAGCGATCGCGAATCTCGACGCCATCATCAAGCTGATCCGGCAGGCGAAGAGCCCGGCCGACGCCAAGGAAGCGATGATCAAGCGGTTCGACTTCAGCGACCTGCAGGCCCAGGCCATCCTGGAGATGCAGCTGCAGCGGCTGACCGCGCTTGAGCGGGACAAGCTGGAGGCCGAGTATCAGGAGCTGCTGAAGAAGATCGCCTACTACCAGATGCTGCTCAAGAACGAAAAGAAGGTGCTGGAGCTGATCAAGGAGGAAGCGGCCGATCTGAAGAAGCGCTTCGGCGACGAGCGGCGCACCGAGATTCTGGGCGAGGTGAAGGACTTCAAGGTTGAGGACCTGATCGCCGATGAGGACGCGGTCATCACCATCAGCCACACCGGCTACATCAAGCGGCTGCCGGTCTCCGCGTACCGCAAGCAGCGGCGCGGCGGCGTCGGGGTCACCGCAATGGAGACCAAGGAAGAGGATTTCGTCGAGCAGCTCTTCGTAGCCTCGACCCATGAGACGCTGTTGTTCTTCACGAACCAGGGCCGCTGCTACTGGCTCAAGGTGCACGAGGTGCCCCAGGCGAGCCGCTATGCGAGAGGCACGGCGATCGCGAATCTCTTGTCGCTGCAGAAGGACGAACGGCTCTCGACGTTTGTCGCCGTGAAAGAGTTCGACCCGAAGAAGTTCCTCGTGATGGCGACACGGCAAGGCACCGTCAAGAAAACACAGCTGGACGCGTACGCCAATCCGCGCAAAGCTGGCATCATTGCCATCACGCTGGATAAGGGCGATGAGCTCATCGAGGCCGAGATCACCGATGGCAAGCAGGAGATCCTGCTGATCACTAAGCAGGGCAAGGCGATCCGCTTTCCCGAAGAGCAGGCCCGCAACGTGGGCCGCTCGGCCCGCGGGGTGCGCGGCATTCGGCTGGGCAAGGGCGATGACGTCATCTCGATGGGCCTGGTGCGCGAGGGGGCTAGCCTGATCACCGTCACGGCGCTGGGATTCGCCAAGCGGTCCGATCTGGACGAGTATCGCACGCAATCCCGCGGCGGCAAAGGCATCATCAACATCAAGGTGACCAAGAAAAACGGTGAGGTCGTGGGGGCTCGGACCGTGACGGATCAGGACGAGATGATGCTGATCTCGCAGGAAGGGATGATGGTCCGCTGCCCGGCGAAAGATGTGCGCTCCACCGGCCGCGGTTCGCAGGGCGTGCGGATCATCAGCATCAAGGGCAAGGATCGCGTCGCCTCGGTGGCCTGTGTCGTGCCCAAGGAAAAAGAAGAGGTGCCCGGATCGCCGGAGGCGCAGGAAGTGGCCGCCGCAGTGGCGGCTTCGAAAGCGGAGAAAGTCACCGCGCCGGAAGAAGCGGAAGAGGCTGAAGAGCCGGTGGCCGCCGAGAAACCGAAAGCTGCCGAGAAGCCCAAGGCCGCGGCCAAAGCCGAAAAACCCAAAGCTTCCGCCAAGCCGACGGGCAAGCCCCGTGCGTCCAAGCCCGGCAAGCCGTCGAAGCGCAAGCGATAGCGTCGGGTCCCCGTCGTCTAGTGGCAGGACAACAGCCTTTCGAGCTGACAACACGGGTTCGATTCCCGTCGGGGACACGTTTTGCTGAATGATCTGTGGCTCTCCAGCGCGCGGCTCGTAACGCCTGACGGCATCGTCGAAGGCGCCGTTCGGATTGCCGGAGCGCGCATCGTGGCGATCCGGTCGAAGGCGCCGCGCGGCGCGCGGTCGATCAATCTCCGCGGCGCGTATCTGGCGCCGGGCTTCATCGATCTGCATGTGTGGGGCGAGCCGGATGCGGTGGCCCGCGAAGCGATCCGGCACGGCACCACGGCGTTTCTCACGACACTGGGCCCTGAGCCGGCCAGGCAGCTGGCGACATCGGTCGCACGGCGAGCCGCGCAACAACCCATCGGCGCTGCCTGCCTCGGGATTCACCTGGAAGGCCCGTTCGTGAATCCCAAACGCGGCGGGGCGCTGCCGCGGGGCCCGATGCGGCCCCCCACCGTGGGAGAAATTCAGCGGCTGTCCCGGGCGGCGCGCGGGCGGCTGCGGCTGATCACGCTGGCCCCGGAGCTGCGCGGCGCGAAATCGGCCATCCGCTGGTGCGCCAGGCGGGGAATTGCCGTATCATTAGGACATACTGACGCCGATGGCCGGATCGCGGCCGAGGCGGTTGCCGCCGGGGCTGCGGCGGTGACGCACGTGTTCAACGGCATGCGGCCGCTGCACCACCGCCATCCGGCGCTGTTGGACTTGGCGCTGACCGATTCCCGGTTGACCACCATGGTGATCGCGGACGGGGTCCATGTCGGCGCTCCGGCGCTGCGGCTGCTGCGGCATCTGAAGGGCGCTGACCGGATCGCGCTGGTCACCGACTCGATCCGGCATCAAGGATGGGATGTGCGCATCCGTGGCGGCGCCTACTATCTGCGCAGCGGCACCTTGGCCGGCAGCCGCCTGACGATGATCGATGCGGTGCGCAACATGATCAAGCTCGGCGGCGCGACGGTGGCCGAGGCGGTGCGGATGGCGACCGAAGTTCCCGCCCGCTTGGCGCGCGATCGGTCGCGCGGCACGCTGAAGCCCGGACGCCGGGCGGACCTTGTGGCGTTTGACAGGAATTTTAACGTGCGGCTGACCGTCGTCGGCGGCCGGATCGTCTACCAAGGATAGGATATGTGCGGCATCGTCGGCTATATCGGCAAGGCCCCGGTGGTGGAGTCGCTGCTGGATGCGCTCAGCCGCTTGGAATACCGCGGCTACGACTCCGCCGGGGTCGCCGCGCTCAACAGCAAAGGCATCGAAGTCCGCAAGCGCGCCGGCAAATTAAAGACGCTGGCCGATGCGATCCGGCAGAAGCCGATCAAGGGCCATCTGGGCATCGGCCACACCCGGTGGGCCACGCACGGCGAGCCGTCGGAGCGCAACGCCCATCCGCACGCCGACTGCAAGGGCAAGCTGGCCGTCGTGCACAACGGCATCATTGAGAACTACTCCCAGCTCAAGGACCGCCTGCTCGCCAAGGGCCATGTCTTCCGCTCCCAGACCGACACCGAAGTGATCGCGCATCTCGTCGAGGAACTGGCCAAAAAGCATCCGATCGAAGAAGCGTTTCGGCTGGCACTCCAGGAGCTCAAAGGCTCCTACGCGATCTGCTTGATCAGCGAAGATGAATCGAACCGGCTCTTCGGCGCCCGCAACGGCAGCCCGCTTATCGTCGGCGTGGGCAAGGGTGAATCGTTCTTCGCCAGCGACGTGCCGGCGGTCCTGGGCCGCACCAAGCAGGTGGTCTACCTCAACGACAACGAGGTCGTGGAGCTGACCGCCAACGGCCCGCGCCTGCAGTCGATCGATGGCAAGCACATCAAGCGCCAGGCTACGACGATCACCTGGGATCTGGCGGCCGCGCGCAAGGGCGGCTATCCGCACTTCATGCTCAAGGAGATCCACGAACAGCCCTCGGCGATTGAGCAGACGCTCTTCAACCGGCTCGACCCGGTGAAAGGGCGCGTCACCTTTGACCGTCGCACGCGCCTGTTCCTCGACAAGCTCAGCCCGCAGGAGCAGTTCATCATTCTGGCCTGCGGCACGGCCTACCACGCCGGGCTGGTGGGCGAGTACATGCTGGAAGAGCTGACCGGCATTCCGGTGGACGTCGACTTGGCCAGCGAGTACCGCTATCGCGGCGCGAAGCTGACCAAAGACACCACCGTGGTAGCCATCACCCAGTCAGGCGAAACCGCCGACACGCTGGCCGGCATCCGCCAGGCCAAAGAGCAGGGCGCGAAAGTGCTCGCCATCTGCAACGTGATGGGCTCCTCGATCGCCCGCTACGCCGATGCCGTGCTGTATACCCACGCCGGGCCGGAGATCGCGGTGGCCTCTACCAAGGCCTACACCGCGCAGCTGACGGCGTTGTCGCTGCTCACGCTCTATCTGGCAAAGCGGCGCAAGTTTGTGCCGCCGGCGCAGTGGAAGCGGCTGGTCGAGGGGCTGGCCAACTTGCCGCGCGTCGTCGACCAGGCGCTGGCTAACGAGGCCGCGGTCAAGGCGGTCGCGGCCAAGTACGCCACCTGCCGCAACTTTTACTATCTCGGCCGACGCTATAACTACCCCTCCGCGCTGGAAGGTGCGCTGAAACTCAAAGAGATCTGTCCGCTCATCCATGCGGAAGGCTATGCCGCCGGCGAGATGAAGCACGGCCCGATCTCGCTCATCCGCAAAGGCTGGCCGATCGTGTTTCTGGCGACCCAGTCGCCGGTCTACGAGAAGGTGATCTCCAATATCGAAGAGGTGCGGGCCCGGAAGGGCGAATGCATCGTCGTGGCCACCGAGGGCGACGACCACATCAAGCGCTATGCCGACAGCCTGATCACGATTCCGAAGACCGAAGAGTTCTTCTCCCCGCTCGTCGCCGCGATTCCGCTGCAGCTCTTCGCCTACTACGTCGCGGATGCCAACGGCTGCGACATCGATCAGCCGCCCAACCTGGCCAAAAGCGTCACGGTGGAATGATCCCGCATGGCGGGAACGCTCTACGTGGTGGCCACCCCCATCGGCAATCTGAAGGACATCAGCCTGCGGGCGATTGAAACGCTGAAGTCCGTCGACCTGATCGCGTGCGAAGACACCCGGCACGCCTCGATTCTGCTGAACGCCCACGGCATCTCCACCCCGACGACGAGCTATCACAGCTACACGACCCGTGCCAAACAGTCGCGGCTGGTCGAGGAGCTGCGCCAGGGTAAGCGGATCGCGCTGATCTCCGATGCCGGCCTGCCCGGCATCTCGGATCCTGGCGCGCCGCTGATTCACGAAGCGCTGGAAGCCGGCTGCCATGTCGATGTCATTCCAGGAGCCTCAGCTGTGCTATCAGCACTCGTGCTCTCCGGATTTCCGACCGACCGGTTTGCGTTCGAAGGGTTTCTGCCGGTCAAAAGCGGAGGCCGCCGCTCGAAGCTCGAGTCGCTGCGCGAGGAGCCTCGGACGGCTATCTTCTACGAGTCGCCCCACCGGCTGCTGAAAACGCTCAACGATATCCACGCCGTATTTGGGGATGTTGCGATTGCTGTAAGCCGCGAGCTGACGAAGAAGTTTGAAGAGACCCGGCGCGAGCCGGTCAGCAAACAGATCGCCCACTTCGAGCAGCACGCGCCCAAGGGCGAATTCGTCATCGTCCTGCCGCCGGCACGGTTGAGGGCCAATGGCTAATACGATTCATCCGACCGCCATCATCGGGAAGAAGGCCAAGCTGGGCGATGGCAATGAGATCGGCCCAGGCTGCATCATCGACGACGCCGTGGCACTCGGCTCGAACAATAAGCTGTGGATGAACGTCTATGTCGGACCGGGCACGACGATGGGCGATGGCAATCAGATCCACATAGGCGCCATTGTCGGCCACATGCCGCAGGATCTCTCGTATGCCGGCGAGGCCACGCAGACCGCCATCGGCAGCCGTAATATCATCCGCGAGTATGTGACGATTCATCGGGGCACGAAGGGCAGCGGCACCACGGTGGGTGATGACAACTTCCTGATGGCCAACGCGCACATCGCGCACGACTGCCACGTCGGCTCCAAAACGATCTTCGCGAATCTTGCCACGCTGGCCGGCCACTGCGAGGTGGACGATGGGGCGGTGCTCTCCGGCATGATCGTGGTGCATCAGTTCGTGCGAATCGGCAAGCTGGCGATGGTCAGCGGTCTTTCCGCCGTGAATAAGGATGTGCCGCCGTATCTACTCTGCGGCGGACGGCCGGCGGTCATCCAGGGCATCAACGCGATGGGCATGCGCCGAGGGGGACTGTCTCCGGAGGTTCGGCAGGAGATCAAGCGCGCCTACGCCTTGCTGTATCGTGAAGGGTTTAACGTGCCGCACGCGGTGGAAGCGATTGCCAAGGAGTGCCGCTCCAGGGAGGCGCAGGAGTTCGTGGCATTTGTGAAGGCGTCCCAGCGGGGCATCTCGGCCGGCATCGGCGCTGAAATTGAGGAAGAGGGCGAGTCGCTTCTTCCCAAGAAGCCTGCCCAATATTGAGATTAGGACACTCAGTAACATGATCTGAGCTTAGGACAGTACCAATATAAAGGTAGACGTTAGTCTGTCTAGATGGCTGTTGACAGATTGGGTCGTTTTCTCGTATAATAGATACATCTTCATCCTTTAAGGACCGTCCTGAGAGGCGGACAAGGAGATGGAAAAGACAATCCAGAATGGCCTTGTGATACCCAAGCCAACCAGCTTGGGTTTTTTAGTGTTCGGATTGCCCGCATGACCGAGCCCGCCGCCTTGACCTACCGCGAGAAGGCCAAGGTAATGGACGCCGATGCCATCCGCCGGGCGCTGGTGCGCATCGCCCATGAGATTTTGGAGCACCGCAAGGGCCCGGCCAACGTCGCCCTCATCGGGATGCGCACCCGCGGCGCCATTCTGGCCCAGCGGCTCGCCAAAGAGATCGCCGCGATCGATAAGCACCCGGTGGAAGTCGGGGTGCTGGACATTACGCTCTACCGCGATGATCTTTCCCGCATCGGGCCCAATCCCATCGTCCGCGCCACCGAAATCCTCTTCGACGTCACCGACCAGCATCTAATCCTCGTCGACGACGTCCTCTTCACCGGCCGCACAATTCGCGCGGCGTTGAATGCGATCGGCGATCTGGGCCGGCCCAAATCGATCCAGCTGGCGGTGCTGGTGGACCGGGGCCACCGCGAGCTGCCCATCCGCGCCGACTACGTCGGCAAGAACATCCCCACCAACCTCCGCGAGCAGATCGACGTCCGGCTTAATGAGCTGGACGAAAAAGAGGAAGTCGTCATCACCGTGCCGGTGGAGGCTGCCGCCTAATGGCCACTGCGACGACGGCGCCGGCAGCACAAGCCCTCCGGTGGACCAAGAAAGATCTGCTGGGGTTGCGGAAGCTTTCCGCCGAGGAGATCCGGCTGATTCTGCAGACGGCGGGCTCGTTTCAGGAGATCTCGCTGCGGCCGATCAAGAAGGTGCCGGTGCTGCGCGGAAAGACGGTGGTCAATCTCTTCTTCGAGCCCAGCACCCGCACCCGCATTTCCTTTGAGCTGGCTGCCAAGCGGCTCTCCGCCGATATCGTCAATATCGCCACCCAAGCCTCCAGCCTCTCCAAGGGGGAAACGGTCGTCGACACGGTGAAGAATCTTGAGGCGATGAAAGTCGACATCCTCGTGGTGCGCCACGCCGCCGCCGGCGTTCCCCATCTGATCGCCCGGCACGCCACTTCCTCGGTGATCAATGCGGGCGATGGCTCGCACGAGCATCCCACACAAGCGCTCCTCGATCTGTTCACCATCCAGCAAAAAAAGCAGCGCGTCGCCGGCCTGAATATCTCGATCATCGGCGACATCGCCCACTCCCGCGTGGCCCGCTCGAATATCTGGGGGCTCACGAAATTGGGCGCCAACGTGACGGTCTGCGGTCCGCCGACGCTGGTGCCGCCGCAGATCGAGCAGCTCGGCGTCAAGGTGACCTACCGGCTCGACGAGGCGATCAAGGGCGCGGATGTGCTGATGCTGCTGCGCATCCAGCATGAGCGGCAGGAGGCGCTGCTGGTGCCCAGCCTGCGCGAGTACCGGCTGCGCTACGGTATCGACCGGGACCGGCTGGCCACCGCCAAGCCCGACATTCTGATCATGCATCCCGGCCCGGTCAACCGCGGAGTCGAACTGGACTCCGAGGTCGCTGACGGCCCCTTCTCGGTGATTCTGGATCAGGTGACCAATGGGCTGGCGGTCCGCATGGCGGTGCTGTATCTGGTGAGCGGTGCGCCAAAAGTCGAAGAGGTTGAGGCCAATGGCGGGTAACGGCGCCTATCTGATCCGCGGCGGCCAGGTGGTCGATCCGGCCAATAAACGCGACGGCCGGTTCGACGTGCTGATCAAAGGCGGCAAGATCGCCGCCGTCGAGCCGTCCATCCCGGTCAACGGCACGAAGTCGATCGAAGCGACCGGCAATCTGGTCGTTCCCGGCCTCGTCGATCTGCACACGCATTTGCGCCAGCCTGGACGCGAAGACAAAGAGACGATCGAGACCGGCTGCCGGGCGGCCGTGCGCGGCGGCTTCACCACCATCTGCGCGATGCCGAACACCACCCCGGCGATGGATCAGCGCGGCATCGTGGATCTGCTGCGGCAGGAAGCCCAGCGCGTTGGGTTGGTGTCGGTGCGGCCGATCGGCGCGATCACCCGCGGCCGGCAGGGCAAGGAGCTGACCGACTTCGGCGAGCTGTTCGACGCCGGCTGCATCGCGCTCTCCGACGACGGCAATGCCGTCGCCGACAGCTTTCTGATGCGGCGGGCGCTGGAGTACGCGAAGATCTTTGGCCGGCCGCTGATTCAGCACGCCGAAGACCCCACCCTGGTGGCCGGCGGCGTGATGCACGAAGGGATCGTGTCGACCACGCTGGGGCTGCGCGGGATTCCCGGCGAGGCGGAATCGGTGCTGGTCGGCCGGGACCTCTCACTGGCTGAGCTGACCGGCGGGTGGATCCACTTCGCCCACCTCTCAAGCGCTAAATCGGTCGAGCTTGTCCGGCAAGCCAAGCGCCGCGGGCTGCGCGTGACCTGTGAAGTCACGCCGCACCACCTAGCTCTCACGCACGAGGCCGTCGGCGACTTCGACACCGCCGCCAAGGTCAATCCGCCGCTGCGCACGGAAGCCGACCGGCAAGCGCTGATCGAAGGGCTGCGCGACGGGACGATCGACTGCATCGCCACCGATCATGCGCCGCACACGGCGTGGGAAAAGGATGCGGACTTTGACGCAGCCCCCTTCGGCATCAGCGGGCTGGAAACAGCCCTCGCGGTCTGCGCTGAGACGCTGGTCAAACCAGGCCTGCTTACCTGGAGCCAGCTGATCGGCGCGCTGGCCGCAGCCCCTGCGCGCGTGGCCGGCGCTGAGGCCGGAACACTCACCATCGGGGCTGACGCCGATATCGCGATCATCGATCCGGCCGCCCAATGGACCGTCAATCCGTCGAAATTTGCTTCGAAAGGCCGTCATTCCCCGTTCGCCGGCCGGGCACTCACCGGCGCCATCACCCACGTCTTCCGCAAAGGCAGTCCGGTGCATCCATGACCCCGATACGCCAGGCCTGGCTGGTGCTCGAGGACGGCACCGCGTTTCCCGGGCGAGCGATCGGCGCTGAGGGCGAAGCGTTCGGCGAGGCGGTCTTTAATACCGCCATGACCGGCTATCAGGAGATTCTCACCGACCCGTCCTACAAAGGCCAGATCGTCTGCATGACCTACCCGCACATCGGCAACTACGGCGTTAACGAAGAAGACGTCGAGTCGCGCCGGCCATGGGTCAACGGTTTCATCGTCCGCGAGCTCTCCCCGATCGCCAGCAACTACCGCTCCTCCGAGCCGCTCGATGCGTACCTCAAACGCCACAACATCATCGCGCTCGAGGGCATCGATACCCGGGCGCTGACGCTCAAACTGCGCGAGCAGGGCTCGATGCGGTGCGGCATTTCGACGACCGAACGCGACCCGCAGCAGCTGCTCAAGCGGGTGCGCGGCGCTCCGGAGATCGTCGGCATCGATCTGGTGAAAGAGGTCACCTGCGAGGCGCCGTACGCGTGGGAAGGCGCCGCGCGGGCAAGCGGACCGAACATTGTCGTGATGGATTTCGGCGTGAAGTTCAACATCATGCGCCAGCTGGCCTCGCTGGGTTGCAAGATCACCGTCGTGCCGGCATCGACCGCCGCCAAAGAAGTGCTGGCGCTCAAACCGGACGGCATCGTGCTGTCGAACGGGCCGGGCGATCCGGCCGCAGTCACCTATGCGATCAAGACGATCCGCGAGCTGATGGGACAGGCGCCGATGCTGGGCATCTGCCTCGGCCATCAGTTGCTGGGGCTGGCGTACGGCGGGGAGACGTTCAAGCTGAAGTTCGGCCATCACGGCGGCAACCACCCGGTGCAGGATCTGGGCACCGGCAAGGTGGAGATCACGAGCCAGAACCACAACTTCGCCGTCCGGGTCGAAACCATCCACGGCGGCAAGGTGGAGCTGACCCACAAGAACCTCAACGACGGCACCGTTGAGGGGATGCGCCATAAGGCGCTGCCGATTTTGAGCCTGCAGTATCATCCCGAAGCCTCGCCCGGGCCGCACGACGCGCGCTACTTTTTCCAGCGGTTTTTAGACCTCGTTGAAGGAGTCCATGCCTAAGTTCGTGGCCGATTTCCACCTGCACTCCCGGTACAGCCGGGCGACGTCCAAGAATCTCACCATTCAAGAGCTGGCCAAGTGGGCAAAGATCAAAGGCATCGGCCTGCTCGGCACCGGTGATTTCACCCATCCGCTCTGGATCGAAGAACTCAAAGCCGCGCTGCGCGACAGCGACCCAGGACTCTACGAGCTCAATGGCACCCGGTTCATTCTCTCCTCGGAAGTGAACACCCTGTTCTACAAGGGCGGCAAGGCGCACCAGATCCATCATCTCCTGCTGGCCCCCAGCATTGAATCGGTCGAGCGGATCAATAAGGAGCTGGGGGCGTTCGGCAGCCTGCATATCGACGGCCGGCCGACGCTGCAGATGGAAGCGTGGCGGCTCGTTGAGGTGGTCCTCGGGATCGAGCCGCGCGCCGCGGTGATTCCGGCGCACGCGTGGACGCCATGGTTTGCGCTGTTTGGCTCCACGTCGGGGTTTGACACGGTGGAGGAGTGCTTCGAGCACCAGGCCGACAAGATCTTCGCGCTGGAAACCGGCCTCTCCTCTGATCCGGCGATGAACTGGCGTCTCTCCTCGCTGGACAAGTACGCGCTCATCTCGAACTCCGACTCCCACTCGGCCCGGAAGATCGGCCGCGAAGCCAACGTGTTCGATTGCGGCTGGTCGTATGATGAGATCCTCGGGGCGATCCGCACCAAAGACCCGAAGAAGTTCCTGATGACGCTCGAGTTCTTCCCCGAAGAGGGCAAATACCACTTCGACGGCCACCGAAACTGCAAGATCCGCTGGAGCCCGGAACAGACAAAACGCAACGGGCTGCGCTGCCCCGCGTGCGGGCGGAAAATCACCGTCGGCGTCATGAACCGGGTCGATAAGCTGGCCGACCGGCCGGATGGGACGACTCCGGCGAATGCGATCCCATTCAAACGGTTTGTCTGCCTGGATGAGATCCTTTCCGAGGCGCTTGGCGTGGGCACCGGCACGCAGACGGTGGAGCGCGAGTATCAGCGGCTGATCGCGCACGGCACCACCGAGCTGGCGGTGCTGCTGGAGATGCCGGAAGAAGAGCTGCGCAAAGGGACGAGCGAGCGGATCACCGACGGGATCATGAAGATGCGGCGCGGCGAGCTGTTCGTCGAGCCGGGGTACGACGGGGAGTACGGCACGGTGCGGATCTTCTCAGCGCCCGAGCCGGTGATCGCCGCCGAAGAGCAACTGACGCTGTTCTGATGCCAAAGCGCACTGATATCAAAAAAATCCTGATCATCGGCTCCGGGCCGATCGTGATCTCACAGGCGTGCGAGTTCGACTATTCCGGCACCCAGGCGTGCAAGGCGCTGCGCGAGGAGGGCTTTGAGGTCGTGCTGGTCAACTCCAATCCGGCGACGATCATGACCGACCCGGAGACCGCCGACCGCACGTACATCGAGCCGATCACCGCAGAGATTATCGAGAAGATCCTGGAGGCCGAGAAGCCGGACGCGCTGCTGCCGACCCTGGGCGGCCAAACCGCGCTCAACGTGACGATCCAGCTCGATGAGCGCGGCGCGCTCAAGCGCCACAACGTCCAGCTCATCGGTGCTACCGTTGAGGCGATCAAGCGGGCCGAAGACCGCGAATATTTCAAGCGGACGATGGAGTCGGTCGGACTGGAGATCCCGAAGGCCGGCTACGCAAAGACATATGACGAGGCCAAAGCGCTGGCGGAGGGCTTCGGCTTTCCCTGCGTGATCCGGCCCAGCTTCACCCTGGGCGGCACCGGCGGCGGGGTGGCGTACAACCAGGAAGAGTTTGAGCGGATCGCGAAGCTGGGCTTGGAGCTCTCGATGGTCCACCAGATCTCGGTGGAAGAGTCGGTGATCGGGTGGAAGGAGTTCGAGCTGGAGGTGATGCGCGACCGGATGGATAACGTCGTCATCGTCTGTTCGATCGAGAACGTCGACCCGATGGGCATCCACACCGGCGACTCGATCACCGTGGCCCCGGCGCAGACGCTGACCGACCGTGAGTATCAGGAGATGCGCAATGCGGCGATCAAGGTGATCCGCGCCATCGGAGTCGAGACCGGCGGCTCGAACATCCAGTTTGCGGTCAATCCCGACTCCGGCCGGCTGCTGATCATCGAAATGAACCCGCGCGTTTCCCGCTCCTCAGCACTCGCCTCCAAGGCCACCGGCTTTCCGATCGCCAAGATCGCGGCCAAGCTCGCCGTCGGCTATACGCTCGATGAGCTGCCCAACGACATTACCAAGCAGACCCCGGCCTGCTTTGAGCCGGCGATCGATTATGTCGTCGTGAAGATTCCGCGCTTTGCCTTCGAGAAGTTCCAGACCGCCGATCCGACGCTGGGGATCCAGATGAAATCGGTGGGCGAGACGATGGCCATTGGCCGCACCTTCACCGAGGCGCTGCAGAAGGGGCTGCGCGGGCTGGAGATCAAGAAGGACGGCTGGGATGGGCAGCCGCCGGTGCCGCCGGATGTGCTGCGGCAGAAGCTGGCGGTGCCCACGGCCCAGCGGCTCTTCTACATCAAGGATGCGCTGCAGGCAGGCGTGTCCATCGATGAGATCTTCCAATTGACCAAGATTGACCGGTGGTTCCTGCGCCAGCTCTACACGCTGGTCGTGGAAGAAGAGGCGCTGAAGGCTGCGGCCGAACAGATGCGTTCGCTCGTCGGCGCGGCGAAAGGCAGCCCGGTGCAGGCCAGCGGCGCTGCGCTGCTGCGGCGCGCCAAACAGCACGGCTTCAGCGACCGGCAGCTGGCGCGGCTCTGGGGGTTGGAGGAGGCGACGATCCGCCAATGGCGCCGGGACTGGGATGTGCAGCCGTCGTACTACCTGGTCGACACCTGCGCGGCGGAGTTCGAAGCGAAGACGCCCTACTATTACTCAACCTATGAGACGCCAACGCTGAAGCTTGATGGCGCGCCGGCCAAGGTCGAGGCGCCGGCTAAGAAGCGGAAGGTGATGGTGCTGGGCGGCGGACCGAACCGGATCGGGCAGGGGATTGAGTTCGACTATTGCTGCGTGCACGCGGCCTTCGCCCTGCGCGAGATGGGCATTGAAGTCATCATGGTCAACTCGAACCCTGAGACGGTTTCCACGGATTATGACACCTCCGACAAACTTTATTTCGAGCCGGTGACGCTGGAGGACGTGCTCAACATCGTCGAGCGGGAGCAGCCGGAAGGGGTCATCGTGCAGTTCGGCGGGCAGACCCCGCTGAACCTCACGATCGGACTCGCAAAAGCCGGCGTGCCCATTTACGGGACGAAGGCCGAAACAATCGACATGGCCGAAGACCGGGAGAAGTTCAAGCGGCTGCTGGATGAGATGGGGCTGCGCCAGCCCTCCAGCGGCACGGCGATGACCATCGAGGACGCGCGGCTGACCGCCCGCTCCATCGGCTATCCGTGCATGGTGCGCCCCTCGTACGTGCTGGGCGGCCGGGCGATGGAGATCGTCTATGACGATGAGCAGCTCAACCGGTTCGCCCAGTCGGCCTTCGAAGTCTCGCCGGGCTTTCCGGTGCTGATCGACAAGTTTCTCGAGGATGCGATCGAGGTGGATGTCGATGTGGTCGGAGACGGCGAAACCTTCGTCGTCGGCGGCATTCTGGAGCATATCGAGGAAGCGGGCATCCATTCCGGCGACAGCGCGATGGTGCTGCCGCCGCATACGCTCACCGATGAGACGCTCTCCGAGGTCCGCTCGGCGGCGCAGAAACTCGGGCGGGCGCTGAAGATCGTCGGCCTGATGAACGTGCAGTTCGCGGTCAAAGACGACGCGGTCTATGTCCTTGAGGTGAATCCGCGCGCCTCCCGCACCGTGCCGTTTGTCTCCAAGGCGATCGGCCGGCCGCTGGCTAAGATCGCCACCCGGGCGATGGCCGGGATCAGCCTGAAAGAGCAGGGGTTCACCGAAGAGATCGTGCCGCCGTTTCTCGCCGTCAAAGAGTCGGTCTTTCCGTTCTCCCGGTTCGCCGGCGTCGACATAGCACTCGGGCCGGAGATGCGCTCCACCGGCGAGGTGATGGGCATTGACGAGGATTTCGGCCGCGCTTTCATCAAATCGCAGATCGCCGCCGGGCAGCTGCTGCCGCGCTCCGGCACGGTCTTTGTCAGCGTCAAGAACCGGGACAAGCGCTCCATCATTCTGGTGGCTGAGCGGCTGGAGGAGATGGGCTTTAAGCTGGTCGCCACGTCGGGCACGGTGAAGGCGCTGCAGCGCTACGGCCTGCATGCGCAGGCGGTGAAGAAGATCCACGAGGGCCGGCCCAACGTCCTCGATCTGATCAAAAGCGGCCAGATCCAGCTCGTCATCAACACGCCGTCCGGCCGCCTGCCGCGCGCCGATGAGATTCTCATCCGGTCGGCCGCCTCAACACTGGGCATTCCGTGCATCACCACCGTGGCCGGCGCGCAGGCGTCGGTCAACGGCATCGCCGCGCTGCTGAAGCATCAGCTGACGGTCACACCGATCCAACGCTACCACGAGCTGCTCAAGGAGACCGGATGACCCTTCGACGCGCTTCGCTTGCTCAGGGTCATGGTGAGCGAGGCCGCCACAGCGGCCGAGTCGAACCATGAGCACCCCGCAGGAGAACCGGCGCGCTGAGCGGGTGGCGCGGTCGGTCATGGCGCGCTACCGCGCCGGTGCGCAATCGACGTGGCTGATGTCGCCGCTGAAAGATCTCAGCAGCGGCGGAGCCAGGTTCCTGTCAGAGCATCCCTTCACGGCCGGACAGGTGTTCGAGCTGCAGCTGCTGCTGCCGACCGCCCCCCAACCCATCGTCGTGCAGGCGAAGGTGGCCTGGGTCAAGCCGGCGCCGCTGCAGATGGTGGAGATGGGCGTGACCTTTAATCCGGCGGATGCCGGCATTCAGCGGCTGATCGACGAATCCGTCGCCCACTTTTTGAAGAAACGGTGATGCCTCGCGAACAGCGCCGTTTCTCCCGCACCTCGCAGGCACTCGAGGCCCAGTACCGGCAGGCCCGGGGGCTGGGCGTGTCATGGGTGGCCGTGACGACGGTGAATATCAGCGCGGCAGGGGCGAGGTTCCGGGGGCCGGAGCCGCTGGAGGCCGGCGAAATGCTGGAGGTGCGCATTCAACTGCCTGGAGCGCACAAACCGCTGGACGCGGAGGCGCGGATCATCTGGAGCAAAATGCAGGCCTCCGGGGTGACTGAATACGGCGTGGAATTCCTCAACATCTCGGATCAGCAGCAGGCACAGATCGACCAGCTGGTCGAATTCCTGGGCAAAGACCCGGGCGTCCCGCCGTCGTAACCGTTGTGAAACCGCATGGCTGACCTGCGCGTCACGCTGGGCACCCTGACACTCAATAATCCGGTCCTCGCCGCCGCCGGAACGTTCGGCTATGGCGTGGAGTTTGCCCGCGCCGTCCGGCTGGAGCAGCTGGGCGGCCTCATCGTCAAAACGCTCACCCGCCTGCCGCGGGAGGGCAATCCGCCTCCCCGCCTGGCCGAAACCCCCTCCGGCATGCTCAACGCCGTCGGGCTGCAGAACATCGGCTTGGACGCCTTCCTGCGGGAAAAGCTGCCCCTGCTGCGCTTGGCCAAGACGCCGGTCATCGTCAGCATCCTCGGAGAGTCGGCGGATGATGTGACCGCGATGGCCGGGCAGCTGGACCGGGCCGACGGGGTCTCCGCCATCGAGCTCAACCTGTCATGCCCCAATATCCTCTCGCACGGGCCGGGCCGCCACCTGATGGTGGCCCAGGATGCGGAGGCCACCGGCGCGATGGTGCGCATGGCATGCGCGGCGACCCGCAAACCGGTCATCGCGAAGCTGAGCCCGGATGTCACCGACCTGGCGCCGATCGCGCAGGCGGCCGAGCGCGCCGGGGCCGCAGCGTTGTCGCTCGTCAACACCTTCGTGGGGATGAGCCTGGATCCGGCCACCCGCCGCTCGAGGTTGGGGAGGCTGACCGGCGGGCTCAGCGGACCGGCAATTCGCCCGCTCGCCGTTTACCGCGTATGGTATACTGCACAAACTGTTCGGATTCCCGTCATCGGGCTGGGGGGCATCGTGCGCGCCGAGGATGCGGTCGAATTCTTCCTCGCGGGTGCTTCCGCGGTGGCGGTAGGCACGGCGAACTTCGCCGATCCCCGGGCCCCGGTGCGCGTTCTGCGCGGCCTTGAACGATACCTGCGCCGCGCGCGCCTGGACTCCCTCGAGAGCCTTCGGGGAGCCATCAACCGCTTATGAGACCGGCTGCGGACCGGCTTATCGTCGCCCTCGATTTTACCGACGCTGGTTCCGCCCTGCGGATGGCGCGCCGGCTGCGCGGGGTGGTGCGGACGGTGAAGGTCGGCAGCGCGCTGTTTACGGCCTGCGGCCCGGAGATCATCCGCCGGTTGCGGCGGATAGGCTTCGGGGTTATGCTGGATTTGAAGTTTTTTGACATTCCCTCGACGGTGCAGCTGAGCTGCCGCTCGGCGGCTCAGCTGGACGTGGCGCTGCTGACCGTGCACGCCGCCGGCGGGCCCAAGATGCTGGCCGCGGCCGCGGCCGGCGCGCGGCAGGGCCGGCGAGGCAGGCGTCCGCTGGTGCTCGGCGTGACGGTGCTCACCAGCGTCGGCGGCGTGCGGCCTGGGGCCATCAGCCGGAGGGTGCTGGAGCTGGCTCAGGCGGCCAAGCGCGCCGGCTGCGGCGGTGTCGTGGCCTCGGCTCAGGAAGCATCCGCCATCCGGCGGCGCTGCGGACCCCGATTGCGCATCATCTGCCCCGGGATCAGGCCGTTGGCCTCCTCGCGCGGGGATCAGGAGCGCGTCAGCACGCCGGCCGACGCACTGCGGCGCGGCGCCAGCGACTTGGTGGTGGGACGGCCGATCACCGCGGCGGCGAATCCGCGCGCGGCGGCGATGGAGATCGTAAAGGAGATGGAGAACGGATGTTGACGCGAGACCAATTGCTTGAGATGTTCCGGAAAAGCCATGCGCTGCTGCGCGGCCATTTCGAGCTCTCCTCCGGCCTGCACAGCGGCCACTATTTCCAATGCGCCCAAGTGCTGCAGCACCCGAAACAGGCCCAGATCATGTGCCGGGAGATCGCCAGGCGGTTTCGGATGAAAAAACCCACCGTCGTCATCGGGCCGGCGGCCGGCGGCATCATCGTCGCGTATGAAACCGCCCGCGCCCTGGGTGTCCGCGCGCTCTACAGCGAGCGGGTCGACGCCGAAATGCAGCTGCGCCGCGGCTTCGCCGTCGGCAAGAAAGACCGGGTGCTGATCGTCGAAGACGCCATCACCACCGGGGAGTCGGCGCGGAAGGTGGCCACCATGCTGGAGGCCTTCGGCGCCAAGGTCATCGGCATCGCGGCGATCGTGGATCGCTCAGCCGGCAAGACCAAGTTGTTTCCCGGACGCAAGTTCGTCCGGCTCTTCGCCTTGGCGTTTGAAACCTTCAGACCGGAGGAGTGCCCGCTCTGCAGCGAGCAGATTCCGGTGACTCGTCCCGGCCGTCCCAAGCAAACGGTGTTATGACCTTCGGACCGCTCGCCACGGCTTTCCTGCTGCTCCTGGGCGCGCTCGTGATCGCCGGCGCCGCCTGGGTCGTGATCCTCCCCAACCTGTTCCGCGCCGCGCTCAGCCTCGGCCTCGTTCTCTTCGGCGTCGCCGGGCTGTTTATTTTGCTGGAGGCCGAATTCCTCGCCTTCGTGCAGATTCTCATCTACGTCGGCGCCATTCTCACGCTCGTGGTGTTCGCCATCATGCTGACCACCCAGCCGCAGGGCACCCCCGGCGTTCCGGCGAGCCGGCAGCGGCTTCCCGCAGCACTCGTCTCCGGCGGACTGTTTCTCCTGCTCACCGCCGCGACCCGGCCGCTGTGGCCGCAGCCTTCCATTTTTGCCCCGGTCTCGCTGGCCACCCTCGGGCAGCAGATGGTCACGACGCTGGTGCTGCCGTTTGAAATCGTCTCGATCGTCTTCGTTGCCTCGGTCGTCGGCGCCATTGTGCTGGCGACGGCGAAGCGCCGGCCGGGCGCCTGATGGTCCCTCGACTCGCTTCGCTCGCTCGGGATCATGGTGAGCAAGGCCGCGAAAGCGGCCGCGTCGAACCATGACCGGCCCGCTGCTGCTGGGAGTCTCCAACGCGCTCTTCTGCCTTGGCGTCTACGGGCTGCTGACCCGGCGGCATGCGATCGGGCTGCTGCTGTCGGTGGAGCTGATGCTCAACGCGGCGGCGCTTAACTTTGTCATCTTCGGCCGCGCCTACGGCGACGCGCAGGCCCAGGCGTTTACGCTGTTCATCATCGCCCTGGCGGCCTGCGAAGCGGTCGTGGGGCTGGCCATCGTCGTGCAGCTGGTCCGCAGCGCCAACACGATCCTGGCGGACCAGGTGGATTTGCTCAAAGGATAATGCCGCATCCCTCCGGAGCGATGGAAGCGCTCTCCACACTGACCGTGCCGCAGCTGATCTGGATTCCGCTGTGGCCGCTGATCGCTTTTGTCGTCCTGCTCTTCGCGGGCCGGCGGCTCGGGAAGCTGAGCGCCTGGTTTGCCATCGGCGCGCTGGCCAACTCCTGCGTCGTCACCCTCGTCCTCGCCCGCGGCGTCTTCGCGGGCTACCGGCTGGCGGTGGATTGGCCCTGGTTGTCCGCCGCTTCCCCGGCCGGCGTCATCGGGTTTTCCGTCGACGGGCTCAGCTGGATGATGCTCTTCGTTGTCACCTTCATCGGCACCTGCATCGCGGTTTACTCATCGGGCTACATGGCCGGCGATCCCCGCTACTCCCGCTTCTTCGCCTATTTTTCGCTCTTCTGCGCCGCGATGCTCACACTGGTGCTGGCCGACCATCTGCTGTTCCTGTTCATCGGCTGGGAGCTGGTCGGGCTCTGCTCCTACCTGCTCATCAGCTTCTGGTTCGAGAAGCCGGCGGCCGCCGCGGCCGGCCGCAAAGCGTTCCTCACCACCCGCGTCGGCGACACCGGGCTGCTGCTGGGCATCTTCCTGCTCGCCACGACAGTGGGCACGTTCCATTTCCGCGAATTCTCCGCCTCCATCGCCGGACTGCCGTCCGGCCTGCTGACGGCGATCAGCCTGCTGATCTTTCTCGGCGCCTGCGGCAAGTCGGCGCAGATTCCGCTGCACGTCTGGCTGCCGGATGCCATGGAAGGCCCCACCCCGGTCTCAGCCCTGATCCACGCGGCGACGATGGTGGCCGCCGGCGTCTATCTGCTGGCGCGGGCGATGCCGCTGTTTACGCCAGAGAGCCTGCAGGTGGTGCTGGTCGTCGGCCTGGCGACCCACCTGCTGGCCGGCAGCGTGGCGCTGACGATGACCGACATCAAGCGCATCCTCGCCTATTCGACGGTGAGCCAATTGGGGTTGATGATGGTGGCGATGGGCCTGAATGCGCCGGCGGTGGCGATGTTCCATCTGTTCACCCATGCGTTTTTTAAGGCGCTGTTGTTTTTGGGTGCTGGCAGCGTGATCCACGCGACGCACGAGCAGGAGCTCTCGCGGCTGGGCGGCCTGTGGCGCCGGATGCCGTGGACCGCGCTGGTCTGCGCGCTCGGATCGCTGTCGATGGCCGGCATGCTGTTCATGAGCGGCTTCTGGAGCAAGGACGCGATTCTGCTGACGGCCCGCGAGCAGCATCCGTGGCTGATGTGGGTGCTGCTCGGCGGCGCGGTGATGACCGCCTGCTATGTGTTCCGGCTCTACTTCTGCTGTTTCCTTGGTCCGGAGCCGCAGGCGCACGGCGACCACCATGCGCACGAATCCCCGCCCGTCATGGTCGCTCCGATGCTGGTGCTGGCCGTCGGGGCGGTGGCCGCCGGTTTGGTGGGCTCGCCCTGGCTGGGTTCGCCGATCTTCCATCTGCTGCAGGCGCACGCGCATGAGCATGTCGATCTGCCGGTGCTCATCTGGTCTACGGCGGCGCTGCTCACCGGCATGGGGCTGGCCTGGGTGGTCGGCTTCCAGGGACGCAACCTTGTCCCCGGACCGCTGCGCCCCGCCGCCCGGCGGCTCTATGCGCTGGCGGCCAACAAATATTATGTGGATGAGATCTATCAGCGATGCATCATTGAGCCGGCGCTTTCCGCCACCCGGGCGCTCTCGGAGTTCGACCGCCGCGTGATCGACGGGGCGGTCAACGGCGCGGGGACGGCCGGCTGGCGGCTGAGCCAGTGGAAGGAGCGGTTCGACCGGCTGGTGGTCGACCGGATCGTCAACGGCCTCGCCGAAACCGTCCGGGAGGGCGGCGCGGTGATGCGGCGGGCGCAAACCGGCATCATTCAACAGTATCTGTTCGTCGTCGTCGGAGCCGTCGTGGCATTGGCGGTTCTGGTGCGGCTGTAAGATGGCGCGAAACCTGCGAGGTGGGGTGTCATGCTGACGTTGCTGCTGCTGATTCCGCTGGGGGGCATGGTCGTGATCCTCTTGCTGCCCAAGACGGCGGTGCGGGCGATCCGGATGGTGGCGCTGGGGGCGACCGGGGCGGCCATGGTCCTGGCCCTGGAGCTGCTGGCCGGTTTTGAGCCGGCCGGCGCGCTGCAGTTTGAGGAGCATCTGGCCTGGATCCCGCAGCTGCGGATCGCCTACCACATCGGGATCGACGGCCTCAACCTGCCGATGGTGGTGCTGACTGGGCTGCTGGGATTTCTGGCGTGCGTGGCCTCGTTCTCGATCACGGAGCGGCACAAGGAATACTTTGCGCTCTACCTGCTGCTCGAGGTGGGGATGCTGGGCACCTTCCTGGCGCTGGACCTGTTCCTCTTTTATGTGTTCTGGGAAGTCGTGCTGGTGCCGATGTATTTCCTGATCGGCATCTGGGGCGGGGGCCGTCGGGAATATTCGGCCTTCAAGTTCTTCGTCTATACGCTGGCCGGCAGCCTCTTCATGCTGCTGGGCATCCTGGCGCTCTATTTCAAAACGCACACCTTCGATCTGGTCGCGCTCAGCGGCCTGGCCCCGGCCTTCGCGCCGCCGCTGCAGCGGCTGCTGTTCGTGGCCTTCTTCCTCGGCTTCGCCATCAAGGTGCCGATCTTCCCGTTCCACACCTGGTTGCCGGACGCGCACGTGGATGCGCCAACGCCGATCAGCGTCCTGCTGGCCGGCGTGCTGCTGAAGATGGGCGGCTACGGTTTTTTCCGGATCGCCTACCCGCTGTTTCCGGCGGGGGCGGCCTGGTTCGCGGGGGCCATGGCGGTGCTCGGCACGATCAACATCGTTTACGGCGCCTTCGTAGCACTGGCGCAGACCGATTTCAAACGGCTGGTCGCCTACTCCTCGGTTTCGCACATGGGCTTCGTGCTGCTGGGGCTGGCCAGCTTCAATGCCGAAGGCTTGAACGGCGCCATGCTGCAGATGTTCAACCACGGCATCATCACCGGCGGCATGTTTCTTTTGGTGGGCGTGCTGTACGACCGGACGCACACCCGGCAGCTGGGCGATTTCGGCGGATTGGGCGCGGTCGTGCCGGTGTATGCCGGGCTGCTCATGTTCTTCAGCCTCGCTTCGCTGGGTCTGCCGGGCCTGAGCGGATTCGTGGGGGAGTTTCTGTCGCTGCTCGGCGGCTTCGCGACATGGCGGTGGCACACCGTCGTGGCGGTGCTGGGTGTTGTGATGGCCGCAGCCTACATGCTGATGGTCATTCAAAAGGTGCTGCTGGGGCCGCTGAACGAGAAGTGGCGCTCGCTGCCTGATGTGAATGCGCGCGAGCTGTTCAGTCTGGCGCCCCTGGTGATCTTCGTGCTGGCGCTGGGTATCTTTCCGCTGCTGCTGCTGCAGGTGCAGGATCCGGCGCTGCAGCGGCTGCTGGCGCATATCTTAAGATAAACGGAGCGCACGCAGTCCGATGATGAGTGTGGTGCTTCGCGAGAGCCTGGCGGCGTGGTGGCCGGAGACGATTCTTGGCGCCGGCGCCCTCGCCGTCTTTGTGCTGGCCGGCTGGCCCCGCGGTAGCCGGGCAGCCCTCGCGGCGGCATGGGCCGCCGTGCTGCTGAGTGCTGCAGCGCTGTCGGCCGCCCCGGTGCCTTCGCCGACGGAGATATTTTACGGGCTGATCGTCTGCGATCCGTTCAGCCTGGTCTTCCGCTGGCTGGCGCTCGGCACGATTGCGCTGACGCTGCTGCTGGTGATGGGCTCCCAGGAAATCGCCGCCTCCGTCCGCGGGGAGGCGCTGGGTCTGCTGCTGTGCATCGGCCTGGGCATGATGCTCATGGCCGAGGCCAACCATCTGCTCACTGCCTATCTCGCCATGGAGCTGGTGAGCCTCAGTTCTTACGTGCTCGTCGGATTTGTCAGCGACGCGCGCTCCGCCGAGGCGTCCCTGAAGTATCTGCTCTTCGGCGCGCTGTCCTCGGGCATCATGCTCTTCGGCATGTCGCTGCTCTTCGGGCTCACCGGCTGCCTCGGATTTTTCGAGCTGCGCCAGGCCGCCGGCGCGCTGCCGGCGTCCGCTTCCGGCGCGCTGCTGATGGCGCTGGTGCTGATGCTGGCCGGCCTCGCGTACAAGGTGTCCATGGTGCCGTTTCATCAATGGACGCCGGATGTCTATGAAGGCGCCCCGGTGCCGGTGACGGCCCTGCTGTCGGTGGGACCGAAGGCGGCGGGCTTAGCCCTGTTCCTGCGGCTCATCGAGGCGCTGCGGCCGGCATGGCCGGAGCTGGCGCCGGTGCTGCTGGCGCTGACCGTCGTGACGATGACGCTGGGCAATCTGGTGGCCCTAGTGCAGACGAACGTGAAGCGGCTGCTTGCCTACTCGACGATCGGCCAAGTCGGCTATCTGCTCATCGGGCTGAGTGTGAATTCCGCGATGGGACGGGAAGCGCTGCTGCTGTACCTGGTGGCGTATCTGTTCATGAATCTCGGGCTCTTCGCCTGCGTCGTTGCGGTCGTTCGGGATACGGGCAGCGAATCGGTGGAGGCGTTCCGCGGGCTGGCACAGCGCGCTCCGGGGCTGGCGCTGATGTGTACTGCGTTTCTGCTGTCGCTGGCCGGCGTGCCGCCGCTGCTCGGCTTCTTCGGCAAATTCCTGCTGTTCGGCTCCGCGGTCGCCGCCGGCCAGATCTGGCTGGCGATAGCGGCGGTGATCAACAGCGCCATCGCGCTCTACTATTACGTGAATCTGATCCGGTGGATGTACCTTGTTCCGCCGTCGGTGGCGCGCCCGCTGCGGATTACCCCGGCCCTCGGCGCCGCACTGGCCGTCTGCGCGCTGGCCACGGTGGGCCTGGGCCTGTTTCCCGGGCCGCTGCTGCAGTGGCTGGACGGGCGCGCGATCGTGAATCTGTTGTAGCCGCCCAACCCCGGTGCTATAATTGCGAGGCGTTTACCGCCACAGGTGTGGCTTCAGCAAGCCGGACTGTTATCCGCCATTCCTTTCGTCTTACTGGTCGGCCCCTTGCTCGGTTACTACCTCGGCTCCGCGGCTGACCGTCGCTGGTCCATCGCGCCATGGGGCATGGGGATCGGCATTCTGTTCGGATTGCTCGCCAGCGCCCGTTCAACCATCCAGCTGATTCGACAGGCACGGGAGCTTCAACGGCCCCATGAGTAATGTTCTGCTCGGCATCGCCGCCGGCGCGGCGTGGAATCTCGCCAGCTTTTGGTGTCTCATTCGACTGCTCGGCGCCTGGCTCGGCCCCAAGCCCTCGACCAAGCACGCCGTCGCCTGGCTGCTCGTGAAATTTCCGCTGCTCTACGCCCTCATCGTGCTGCTCTTCCGGATTCCATCGCTCTCGCCGGCCGGATTCGGCGCCGGGTTTTCCCTCGTGCTGGTCATCGCGGTGGCGGTGATCTTCCGCAATGGCGTCCGCTCCAGGGGGCCTTCCGTCTATGCCCGCTGAAGCCGTGCATGCCGTGCATCACGGCGAGGCTGCGGCCCCGGCGCACGGCGGCATCCCGGAGCTGCCCAACGTCATCACCGTCTTAAGCGAGCGGTGGCACGGCCATCCGGCGATCGCGTGGCTGCACCACTGGGAGAACCTCGTCTTCTCGTTGCTCGTTGCCGTTTTCCTCAGCTTGATCGCCTGGCGCTATGCGCGTCGGCCCTGCACGATTCCCGGCGGCGGCCAGAACCTGCTCGAGCTGCTCGTCGAAGGCATCGACAACTTCGTCCACGGCATCATCGGCCCGACGTGGCGCGCGCACACGCCGTTCATCGGCACGCTCTTCCTCTATATCTGGATTATGAACCTCTCCGGGCTGGTCCCGGGCATGAAGTCCGCCACCGCCAGCCTCAATACGACGATCGGGCTGGCCCTGGCGGTCTTTGTCTACGTGCAGTGGTTCCGCATCCGCACGCTGGGGCTGCCCGCCTACCTGCACCACATGGCCGGCTCCCCGAACTTCGACGATTTGAAAGCCGCCCCGGTGTGGCTTAAGCCGATCATGCTGGTCATCAAGTTGGGGGTCAGCGCGCTGCTGTTTGTGCTGGAGCTCGTCGGGGAAGTGATCAAACCCGCCAGCCTGAGCCTGCGGTTGGCGTTCAATGTGTTTGCGGAGGATGTGCTGCTGGCGGTGCTGGCCGGGCTGGGAATCGCCGCCGGCGTCGCGCTGCACTCGCCCATCGGCATTCCGCTGCAGCTGTTCGTCGTGCCGCTGGTCTTGATTTTCAGCACGGTGCAGGCGCTGGTGTTTTGCCTGCTGAGTTCGGTGTATATCGCGTTGATGGTGCCGCATGAGGCGCACCAGCATTAACCAGTAACACAAGGAGGGGTCATGCCCACAACGTATCAAGCGGTATTGGCGCTGACGGTGCCGCTGGCGCTCGGGATCGCGGCGATGGCATCAGCGTTCGGGTTGGGACGGGCGGTCAGTGCGGCGATGGACGCCATCGCGCGGCAGCCCGAGGCGGGCGGCCAGATTCAGACCGCCATGATCATCGGCTGCGCCTTGATCGAAGCGCTCACCATCTACGTGCTCGTGATCGCCTTCGTCCTGCAGGGCAAGATCTCGGGATAACGCGCACATGCCGCCGGTCCTTCAGCTCGACCTCCAGCAGATCCTCTCGCAGACGGCCAGCTTTATCCTGCTGCTGCTGATTCTGCGGAAGTTCGCCTGGGGCCCGCTGCTGACGCTGCTCGATGCGCGCCGCGCGCACATCGAAGAGGAGCTGCGGCAGGTCGCCCAGAAGAAAGAGGAGATGACCCGGCTGCAGGCGGAGTACACGCAGCGGCTTGGAAAAATCGAGGAAGAGGCCCGGGCCAAGATCCAGCAGGCCATCCTGGAGGGTAAGCGCATCTCGGTGGAAATCCAGGAGCAGGCCCGCCAGCATGGCTACGAGCTGGTGAACAAGTCCAAGGAAACGATCGATCTGGAGCTGGCGAAAGCCAAGGTGACCCTGCGGGACCAGATGGCGGCCATGACGATGGATGCGGTGGAGAAAATTCTCCGGCGAAAGCTCGATGCCGAAGCCGACCGACAGCTCGTCAACACCATCCTGCAGGATCTGGAGCAACAGTCGGCGAAGTAAGACGGCCTTTGTGATGGCCGATTGTGTGAAATGTTTCACGAACTTCTGACGCGATGACGCAGGATCCGATTGCCATCCGCTACGCGGAGGCCGCTTTCGAAGCCGTAAAAGCGGCCAATGAAGTGGAGCCCGCCCTCGAGCAGCTGCTGCTGCTCGGCCAGTTGCTGCGCGAGCATGCGGAGTTCCGCCAGCTACTGTTCAACCCGGACGTGGATCCGGAGCAGAAATTCGACGTGCTGGACCGGTTGTTCGCCGGCGGGCAGTCGACGACGGTGCGCGCGTTTCTGAGGGTGGTGATCGCGCGCGGACGGGCCGAGGCGCTTGCCGACATCGTCGAGGCGTTCCAGGCCGAGGTCGACCGGGATCAGAGGCGGCTGCGCGTGCTGATTCGCTCGGCGCATCCGCTCTCCGAGCCGGCGCTGAAGCGGCTGCGCGAGACGCTGGAGCGGCGGGAGCGCAAGGATGTGGTGGTGACGACGGCGGTCGATCCCTCGCTCATCGGCGGCGTCCAGGTGCTGTTGGATGACCGGATGCTGGACAGTTCGGTCCGCCGGCAGGTGGCGGATTTGCGGCAATCACTGACAACCCTTCGAGTGTAGGATGGCCCGTTTGAAGCCTGAAGAAGTATCCTTGGCGCTGAAGCAGGAGATTGCGCGGTACCAGTCGCAGGTGAAGCTGGACTCGGTGGGCCGCGTCATCCAGGTCGGCGACGGCATCGCCCGGCTCTACGGGCTGGATGATGCCATGGCCGGCGAGCTGCTGGAGTTTCCGGGCAACACCATGGGGATGGTGTTTAACCTTGAAGAGCATCACGTCGGGGCGGTCATCCTCGGCCGCAGCGAGCACATCAAGGACGGCGACCTGGTCAAGCGCACCAACCGCATCACTTCGGTGCCGGTCGGGCCGGCGCTGCTGGGCCGCGTGGTGGACGCCCTCGGCCGGCCGATCGACGGCAAAGGCCCGGTGACAACGACCAAGACCCGCCCCATCGAAGCCCGCGCGCCCAACGTCATCCAGCGCCAGCCGGTGAAGGAGCCGGTGCAGACCGGTATTAAGGCCATCGACGCGATGATCCCGATCGGCCGCGGCCAGCGAGAGCTAATCCTCGGCGACCGGCAGATCGGCAAGACGGCGCTGCTGGTCGACACCATCCTGAATCAGAAGGGCAAGGACCTCTTCTGCATCTATGTGGCGGTCGGCCAGAAGCTCTCCAGTGTTGTGGCCGTCGTGGAGACGCTGCAGAAGCACGGGGCAATGGAGTACACCACCGTCGTCGTCGCCGCGGCCGAAGATCCGGCCCCGCTGCAGTACATCGCCCCCTACACCGGCTGCGCCATCGGCGAAGAGCTGATGCACAACGGCAAGCACGCGCTCTGCCTCTACGACGATCTCTCAAAGCACGCGCAGGCCTACCGCCAGCTCTCGCTGCTGCTGCGCCGTCCGCCCGGGCGCGAAGCCTACCCCGGCGATGTCTTTTACCTGCACTCCCGCCTGCTGGAGCGGGCGGCGAAGATGCGCGATGATCTGGGCGGCGGCAGCCTTACCGCCCTGCCGGTCATTGAAACCCAGGCCGGCGATGTCTCCGCGTATATCCCCACCAACGTGATTTCGATCACCGATGGGCAGATCTATCTGGAACCCGACCTGTTCAACGCCGGCACGCGGCCGGCCATCAACGTCGGCCTCTCGGTCTCCCGCGTGGGCGGCAACGCCCAGACCAAAGCGATGAAGAAGGTGGCCGGACGGCTCCGGCTCGACTTAGCGCAGTACCGCGAATTGGTGGCGTTTACCCAGTTCGGCTCCGAGTTGGACAAGGCCACCCAGGCGCAGCTGACGCGCGGTGAGCGCATGGTGGAGGTGCTGAAGCAGGGCCAGTATCAGCCGATGAGCCTCGCGCATCAGGTGGCGATCGTCTACGTCGGCGGCCAGGGCCATCTGGATGAGATTCCCGCCGCCCAGGTGAAGGCGTTCGAAGAGGCGTTCCACACGTTCGTCGAAGAGCGGTATCCGGACGTGATCCACGACATCGACCAGAAGAAAGAGCTTTCCGAGGCCGTGGCCAAGAAACTCGACGAGGCCGCGAAGCAGTGCAAGGGGCAGTTCCTTGCCGCGACACAGCCTGCGGGAGCTGCCAAGTAACCGATGGCCTCGCTTCGGCAGATCCGCCAGCGCATCCGCAGCGTGCAGAGCAGCAAGCAGCTCATGCGCGCGATGCAGCTGGTCTCCGGCTCGAAGCTCAAGCGCACGCAGAACCGGATGTTCCAGAGCCGGGCGGTGCTGGAGTTTCTCGACGGGCTGCTGCAGCGGGTGCTGGCCGTCACCGGGACGATCGACCATCCGCTCTGCGCCAAACGGCCGGAAGGCGAGAGTGCTTTGGTGCTGGTGACCTCGGATGCCGGGCTGTGCGGCTCGTACAATACGAACCTGATCCAGATGGCCGAGGCGCATCTGCGCCGTGACAGTGCGGCCCGCACGAAGGTGGTGTATATCGGCAAGCGCGGTTATCGCTACTTCACCAAGCGGGGCTATCCGGCCGCGGAGGCGTATGTGGATCTGGCCGGACGGCCCAACCCGGCCAAAGCCGAGGCGATCGGCCGTTCGCTGATGGAGCTGTTTCTCTCCGGCAAGGTGCAGTCGGTGCAGCTGCTCTATTCCCGTTACCAGTCCACGACGGTCTACAAGCCGACGCTGCGGCAATGGCTGCCGATCCAGCTGGAGCAAGCCTCCACACCGAAGACCGCCCGGTCGGTGGACTACATTTTCGAGCCGTCTGCCGAGGCGGTCTTCCAGGATTTGCTGCCCCGGTGGGCGATGGCGACATTCCAGCTCGTCATGCTGGAGGCGTTCACGTCAGAGCACAGCGCCCGGATGATTGCCATGAAGAATGCCACCGACAATGCCGAAGATCTGCTCGGATCGCTGACTCGGCAGCGCAACAGGATCCGGCAGGCGTCCATCACCAAGGAATTGAGCGAAATCGTCGGAACCGCGGAAGCGTTGAAATAGGAGCCCTCATGGCTGAGAATTACGGCGAAATCACCCAGGTCATCGGACCCAGTGTGGATATCCGGTTTCCGGCGGACCGGATCCCGCAGATCCTCAACGCCATTATCCTCGAGGACAAGGAAAAGGAGATCCGCTTGACGCTGGAGGTGGCCCAACACGTCGGCAACAACACCGTCCGCTGCATCGCCCTGGACGCCACCGACGGGCTGGTGCGCGGCATGAAGGCGATGGACACCGGTGCGCCGATCACCGTGCCGGTCGGAAAGCAAACGCTGGGCCGCATTTTCAACCTGCTCGGCGAGCCGCTTGATGAGCGCGGCGCGGTATCTAACCCAAAGCAGCGCGCGCCCATTCACCGGCCGCCTCCCTCCTTCGAGGATCAGCTGCCGGTGCGCGACATTTTCGAAACCGGAATTAAGGTCATCGACCTGCTGGCGCCGTATCCCAAGGGCGGCAAGGTGGGGCTCTTCGGCGGCGCCGGCGTGGGCAAGACGGTCATTCTTCAGGAGCTCATCCGCAACATCGCGACCGAGCACGGCGGGGTGTCGGTCTTCGCCGGCGTCGGAGAGCGGACCCGTGAAGGCAACGATCTCTGGCGGGAACTGAACGAATCCGGTGTGGTCACCAAGACCGCGCTGGTCTTCGGCCAGATGAACGAGCCGCCCGGGGCGAGATTACGGGTGGCGCTCTCCGCGCTGACGATGGCCGAGCATTTCCGCGATGAGGAAGGGCAGGACGTGCTGCTGTTTATCGACAATATCTTCCGGTACGTGCAGGCGGGGGCTGAGGTCTCAACACTGCTGGGCCGCATGCCCTCGGCCGTGGGCTATCAGCCGAACCTCGGCACCGAGCTGGCCCAGCTGGAGGAGCGCATCACCTCCACCAAGCGAGGCTCCGTCACCTCGGTGCAGGCGATTTACGTGCCGGCGGACGATCTGACCGACCCGGCGCCGGCGACCACCTTCTCCCACCTGGATGCGACGACCGTGCTGTCGCGTCAGATCGCGGAGTTGGGGATCTATCCGGCGGTGGACCCGCTCGACTCCACCTCACGCATCCTCGATCCGCGCATCGTGGGCCAGGAGCACTACGATGTGGCTCGGGCCGTGCAGCGGACGCTGCAGCGCTACAAGGATTTGCGCGACATCATCGCGATTCTGGGGATGGACGAGCTGGCCGACGACGATAAAACCGTGGTCTACCGCGCGCGCAAAATCCAGCGGTTCCTTTCCCAGCCGTTTTTCGTCGCGGAGACGTTCACGGGGCGGCCGGGCAAGTTCGTGAAGCGGCAGGACACCGTCCGGGCGTTTAAGATGATCATCGAAGGGCAGCTCGACCATCTGCCGGAGCAGGCCTTCTATATGTGCGGCGGGATCGAAGACGCGATCGCCGAGGGCGAGCGGCTCAAAGCGGTGACGTGATGGCCGACGCGGCGATCCACCTCAACGTGCTCACCCAGGAAGGGCTGGTGATCGAAGACCAGGCCGTCTCGGTAGTCGCGCCGGGCGGCCGCGGCTACGTCGGGTTCCTGCGCAACCACGCCCCCCTGGTTACCACGGTCAAGCCGGGCAAGCTGACGTGGCGCCGTCCGTCCGGAGAAACCAAGACCGCCCGGCTGGGCTCCGGCCTGCTGGAAATCCAGCGCAACACGCTGACCATTCTGACGGACGCGTTTACCCCCACGGAGGCTGCCGCGCATGAGTGAGCCTTCCTCTTCCAAACGGGATTGGCTGTGGTACGCGCTGGGTGTTGTGGTGACTCCGCTGTTGGCGGCCCAGCTCGGGATGACGCAGCAGCAGATGCTGGCGGTGGCCGGCTTCTGCGTTATTCTCTATGGCGCCATTTTCTTCTGGAAATACCGGCTCGCCTTCGCCTGCTTCGGGCTGGCGATGCTGCTTATCACCAACCTGGTGGATATTCCGCATGTAATCGAATTCGCTGGACTGGACATCATTCTTTTTCTGATCGCGATGATGGCGATCATCGGATTTTTGGAGGAGTCCAAGTTCTTCGAGTACGTCATCGAGCGGCTGCTCACCATCGTCGGCCCGCATCCGAAGCGGATCATGGTGGTCATGATGATCCTCGCGGCCGTTTCCGCCGCGCTGGTGGACGAGGTGACGTCCATCTTGTTCATTTCCGCGGCCATGCTGAACCTGCTGGGCCGCGCCCGCGTCAACGCCGCGCCCTATATCCTCATGCTGGTGCTGACGACGAACATCGGCTCGAGCGCTACCGTCGTCGGCAATCCGGTGGGGGTCGTCATCGCGATGCGCAGCGGCTTGACCTTCATGGACTTCCTGCGCTGGGCCACGCCGATCTCGATTGTCTGCCTGGGGTTGACCATTCCGCTGTGCCTGGTGCTCTTCCGTAAGGACATCAACGCGCTCAAAGGCATCCTGACCGGCAAGCGGGGCGAAGAGCGCATCGAGCATGTGCTTGAGGATGAGCGGACCGCCCGGAAGAACGTCCGCCGCAGCGGCTGGCTCTTCGCCGCCGTGATCGTGGGGCTCGTCCTGCACCATTCGCTGGAGCATCTGCTGGGGCTGCCGAAAAACACGATGCTGCTGGGTGTCGCGCTGCTCGGCGCCGGGGCGGTCTTCGCGCTCAGCGGAGAGAAGGCCCGCGAGCTGGCCGACCGGTACATCGACTGGTGGACGCTGGCGTTTTTTCTGATGCTGTTCTCCTCGGTTGGCACACTGAAATACACCGGGGTGACCGGGGTGCTGGCCACCCGCATCATCGAGCTCTCCGGCGGCAGTCTGCCGCTGTTAACGACGCTGTTTGCCTGGTCCTCTTGGTTTCTCACGTCCGTGATGGACAATGTGCTGGCGGTGGCGACCTTTGTACCGATCGTCGGCGACGTGGCCGCCAAGGGTTTGGAGACGTTTCCGCTCTGGTGGGCCATGCTGATGGGCGGCACGCTCGGCGGCAACGCCACGCTGATCGGCTCGACGGCCAATATCGTCGCGGCAGGACTGCTTGAGCGCCGAAACGCCGGCACAATCACCTTCGGTTACTGGCTCAAACCCGGCCTTGTCGTTGCCATCTCGACGATGGTGCTGGCTAACCTGCTCATCTTGGCCCAACTGCATCTCATGCCAGCTGCCGTAACCGCGAGCGCCATTCCGCACTAAACCGCACCCCGCACGGCATTACAAACCGAAACAGCCCGCCGAGAATCTCGGCGGGCTGTCGATGTTTCAGGCCGGCAAGCTTATTGCCAGCAGCCCCCACCCACGCAGGGTTTGAGGACGCCAAGCCGGCCCTGCAAATCAGTTTTGACGGAGTCGTAAGCGGGATCCTGAGCTTCATTGTACAGCTCATAGGGGTCGCGCTTGAGGTCGTAGAGCTCACGCTCTCCAGTTAGGTATTCCAAGTACACGTACTGGTCGGTTCGGACGCCGCTAAATCCTGGAGAGTCGATATAACTCGAATCAAGGCTGCCGGTGGGCGGCGATTCGATCAGGAACGTGGTCCGCCAAGTGGTGGGGGTGCCGGTCAGCAGCGGCACCAGCGACCGGCCGTCCATGACGCGCGTGACATACGGGCCGGCGCCGGCCAGCTCCACAATCGTCGGGGCGATGTCGGTGTTGACGACCAAGTCAGAGACCGTCCGTTCCTTGAGGAATCCCGGGCCGCGGATCACCAGCGGCACATGGATCGACGGCTCATAGGGCAGCACCTTGCCGCCCGGCGCCCGGTGCTCCCCGGTCATCCAGCCGTTGTCGGAAATATAGATCACGATCGTGTTGGAGAGCTTGCCGGTGTCCTCCAGCGCCTTCATGATCGTTTGGACCCCCTCATCCACCGCGAGGAGCGATTCCAAGCGACGCTGGTAGGCCGTCGTCATGTTGGAATAGAGGGTGCCGGTGAGGGGCAGCAAGGCCCGGATGTAGGCCGGCTTATCCGCCACATCCAGCTCATTGTAGCCGGGAATCCTCGGCGGGGACGCCTGGGAAAACTTCCCGAGATGGCGCGGGGCCGGTGTTGGGCCTGGAAACGGACCGCCCTCATTGTGCGGGGCCTTGAAGGCGACCCATAAAAAGAACGGTTTGTTGAAGGACTTCCGAAGGAACGTGTCGGCCTTCTTGGCGATCACATCGGTGGAATAGTCGGCGGGTGCTGAGCCGTATGATTTCACGATGCCGTTCTCGTTGATCTTGTAGTTGTAATAGCCGACCTTTCCGACGATGCCGTACCACTCGGTCCATCCCGGTGGCCGCTCCTGCATCGCCGTCAGACCGTCGTTCGGGTTCGTGTCGTAGTCGCCATATTTATTCATGTACTTGCCCATCAAGGCCGTGTGGTAGCCGCTGTTCTTCAGCCAGACGGCCAGCGTCTTCGTATGGTCCAGCTTGGGGTAGCCGCCGTCAGGCATGTCGTTGTCAAACACGCCGTGATTGTGGGCATACTGGCCCGTCAGGAATGTGGATCGGGACGGGCAGCACAGGGAGAGCGAGACAAAGGCATTCGAAAACGTCGTGCCTTCCTGAACGAGCTTCTTCTGGACGGTCGGCATGATCTCCATCGAGGCGGTGTCCTGGTCATCCGACACGATCATGACGATGTTCGGGGCGGCACAGGCTGTTGAAGCCCAAAGGCCGCAGGATAGCACAATCCCGCCGGCGGTCAGGCGCTGCCGACTCGATGCACTCATGCGCTCCTCCATCGTTTCACTGCCAACAGTTGGCGCCGGCGCACGCCATCAAGGTGCCCAGCCGCGCCTGTAGGTCGGACCTCACGACAGCATAGACCGGATTCTGCTCTTCATTTTTAAGCTGGTACGGGTCCCGCTTCAAGTCATACAGCTCCCGCTCGGCATTAGCATACTCCACGTACACGTACTGGTCGGTTCGCACGCCCTGAAAGATGGGGACGTTATCGACGAAGTGCTTGTCGTCAGAAATCGTGTACTTGCCGGAGGTGAAGACTGGGGGCGATTCGATGAGAAAGGCGGTCCGCCAGCTCGTCGGCGTCCACGTCAGCAGAGGAACGAGCGACTGGCCATCCATCGTCCGGGTGACATTGGCCGTCGCCCCCGCCAACTCGACGATGGTCGGGGCCAGATCGACGTTGACGACCAGCTCCGACACGGTCCGTTCTTTCGCGATCCCGGGACCGCGGATGATCAGGGGCACCTGCAGGGATGACTCGTGGGGAAGCCCTTTGCCGCCGCCTACCCGGTGTTCTCCCGTAAACCAGCCGTTATCCGAGGCATAGATGATCACGGTATTATTCAGCTTCCCGGTATCCCGGAGGGCGTTGACGATCTTCTGGACCCCTTCATCCACGGCCAGCAGCGATTCCAACCGGCGCTGGTAGAGCAGCTGCAGATCCGGGGACGAAGCGCCGGTAAAGGACGGCAGCGCTTTCAGATAGGCCGGCTTGTCCGCGACGTCGGCCTCATTATAGTTGGCAATCCGTGGCGGGCTGAATTGGGAAAATTTCCCGGCATGGCGCATCGCCGGTGTCGGCCCGATGGTATTCGGGCCGCCGTCATGGGGCCCTTTGAACGCCACCGAGAGAAAGAACGGCTGGGGAATCGACTGCCTCAGGAAGGCATCCGCCTGGTTCGCCAGCACATCGGTCAAATAGTCCGCCGACGACGCCCCGTACGACTTCACGGTGCCGTTCTCGTTGATTTTATAGTTGTAGTAGCCGGGATTGCCGATCAGCCCGTACCAGGCATTCCATCCCGGAGGGATTTCCTGGTCTGCGGGGATGGGATCGCTCGTGTTGGTGTCCGTGGTGCCGTACTTGTTCAGATACCTTCCGATCATGCCGGTGTAGTAGCCGCTGGCCTGCAGCCAGACCGGCAGTGTCGTCGTATGATCCAGCTTGCCATAGCCGCCATCGGGCGGCTCATTGTCCGTGACGCCGTGGTTGTGGGCGTACTGGCCCGTCAGCAGCGTGGCCCGGGCGGGGGAGCACATCGGCAGCGACGCGAAGGCCTCGAGGAAGGTCGTTCCTTCCTGCACGAGCTCGGTTTGCACGGACGGCATGGTCTTCGTGGAATTCACGTCCTGGTCATCCGTCAGAATGAGGACAATGTTGGGGGGAGTTGCTCCGACCGACGCCATGGGCAATCCGAGGCTCAATGCAACGGCGGCCCACAAGATCGGCAGACGTCCTGAGGACACGCTCATCGAAACTATTCCCAGCAGCTCGCGCCGGCGCACGTTTGCAGGCGCGACAGCTTTGCCTGGAGATCCGCTTTGTCCAGGACGTAGGCCGGGTTGCCTTGCTGATTCTCAAGCTGGTAGGGGTCCTTGGTCATGTCGTAGAGCTCTTGTTCGCCGTTGTTATATTCCACATAGGTGAACTGCGGGGTTCTGACGGCGGTGAAGGGCGGATGCGGAAAGCTGCCCTCGCCCAAGATCTCATTCCCGTCCGCGTCACTTGGCGACTCGAACAGCAGTGCCGTCCGCCACGCGATGGACTGACCTTTCAAGAGCGGTACCAGCGACTGGCCATCCATGATCCGTCCGACATATTGAGGCGGAACTTGGGCCAGGTCCACAATCGTCGGGGCCAGGTCCACATTCGCGACAATCTCCGGCACGGCCTGCTCACCCAGCAGCCCGGGTCCCTTGACGATCAAGGGCACCCGCTGCCCCGGCTCGTACGGCAACCCCTTCCCATGGGTGATGCGGTGCTCTCCGTGGAAAAATCCGTTATCCGACGTGTAGATCACAACGGTATTGCCGGCCTGGGCCGTATCGGTCAGCGCTTTCATGATCTGCTTGCCGACGGCTTCATCCACCGCCATCAGCGACTCGCGCTGGGTCCGATAGGAGTTGTGCACGGTTTGGTACTCCGTCGACGCGAAGGGCTCCAGACGCGGCAGCGATTGAAAGAAGGACGGCTTATCGCTGGTGTCCTCCTCGTTATAGCCCGGGATGCGAGGAGGCACCATTTTGGCGTAGATCCCGGCGTGCCGCGGCGCGACCGTGCTGCCATAGGTGGGGGCGTGCGGCGATGTAAAGGTCAACCAGAGAAAGAACGGCTGAGGATTGCCGGCCCGGCTGCGGATAAACGTGTCGGCCTTCTTTGCTTCCACATCCGTGAGAAAGCTGGCGGCGGTGCCGTTGTAGTATTGGATCACGCCATTTTCGTTCAGCCGGTAATTGTTGTAGTTGTAGGGATCGAGTGCTCCGATCCAGTAGTTCCATCCCGGAGGGATTTCCTTGTTCGCAGGGACGCCATCGGATGGGTTCGTGTCAACGAGGCCGTAGTTGTTGAGGTATTTGCCGATCATCGCGGTGTAGTACCCGCTATTTTTCAGCCAGACGGCCAGGGTGTTCGTGTTATCCAGCGCGGCGTAGCCGCCGGTCAGCGGGTTGTCAACGCCGTTATTGGTGACGCCGTGGTTATGCGCGTATTGGCCGGTCAAGAAGGTGGCGCGGGACGGGCAGCACTGCGACAGCGAGACGAAGGAGTTCGTGAAGGTCGTACCCGCCGCGGCCACTTGATTGTACACGCGGGTCATGTCTTCGATCGAGGAAGCGTCTTGATCATCCGTCATGATGACGATGATATTAGGACGGGTTTCGGCTTGCGCCATCGGCGCCAATGCGCCGAAGATGGCCAGCAAGGCAACAAAAAACCGGATTGCCGCCCGGCAATCCGGTAATGGAGCCAACGCGCACTTAATCGTAATGACTTTCCCGAATTTGCTGACCCGCATATCAGCTCCCGGGTTGGCGTTCTCTCTCAAAGAGAAATATTGCTATATTTTTGCAATCGCTATGAGTATGCCTGTGCTTTCGGAAAAATACAAGATACAGAAAATTACGTAATTTTATGTAATTTAATGTGAAGGTAAGTCAATGAACAACTGGTCATCCGAAAGTCACGCCGCTGTTAACCGGCAGCGTGTAAGGTGCGACTATCGGAGAGCTGGATCAGCCAAAGAGGAGCTCATGGGCGCCATGCCGAACGCCGGAGTGCATACGGACGCGGAAACGCGCGTGCGCTCAGCACCCGGACAGGTCCTGCCGAACATGGATTGGGAGCGCCGCGGACGGCGCCAGGCGTGGCAGGGCGGCACCGTGGCCGGGCTGATCGGCGGCGTCGTCTTGTCGGTCTATATGATGGCGATGCAGATCGCCAAAGGCGACGACATATGGGCGGTGGCGAAGATGGCCGGCGTGCCGTTCTTGGGCGAGGCGGCGCTGCGCCCAGGGTTTGAAGCCGGCCCGGTGTTCGTGGGCATCCTGAGCCATTTTGCGGTCTCGGTCGCGTGGGGGGTGCTCTTCGGCGTCCTCTTTTACGGGTTTACCCGGGCCGCCACCTTGGTGCTGGGCACCGTGTGGGGCGCTATCGTCTGGCTGGGCATGTTCCATGTGATCTTGCCGCTGGCCGGCGCCGGGGAGATGGCTGCCAGCACGCCGGTAGGCGTGGCCGTCTTCGAGCATGTGCTCTTCGGGTTGGGGGTAGCCGTCGGGTTTCTTCCCTTTCAGCAGCAGCGACGATAATTGAGGGCCGCAGATGCCGGTGATGCTCGAATCGCCTCCAGTACACACTTCCCGGATTCAGGTTCAGGAGAGGCGCCCTTCTTCCGTCAGGGGATGGCGCCTGTTGCCATTGGGCCAGGGTTTCTATTACGTGCTGACCGGCGTGTGGCCGCTGCTGGGCCTTCGCAGCTTCCAGCGCGTCACCGGCCCGAAAACGGATGTGTGGCTCGTGCAGACCGTCGGCATGCTGGTGCTGATCATCGGCGCCACGCTCATGTCGGCTGCCGTCCGCGGCCGTGTGAGCGAGCCTATCCGGCGGCTGGGTGTTGGCAGCGCACTGGGCTTGCTGCTGATGGAGCTACTCTACGGATTCAACGGCACTATCAGCTCCATCTATGTTGCCGACGCCGCGCTGCAAGCGATCATCGTAGTGTGGTGGTTTTCGCGCATTGAGTAGGCTGGCGCTCAAAGGAGTGGGCATGCTCAAGGACCCGCAAGGAACCGAGTCGTCGACCCAGCCGGAGCGCATTGTCGTCCTTCGCGCCCTGCAGCTGGGCGATTTGCTGTGCACGGTGCCGGCATTCCGCGCGCTGCGCGCCGAATTTCCCCGGGCGCATATCGCGCTGGCCGGATTGCCGTGGGCCGCCTCCTTCGTCGAGCGGTTTGGCCGGTATGTGGATGAGTTCATCGAGTTTCCCGGCGCCGATGGGCTGCCGGAGCAGCCGGCCCGCCACGAGCAGCTGCCGGGGTTTCTGCGGCAGATGCAGCAGCGGCACTTTAACGTCGCGCTGCAGATGCACGGCAGCGGCTATGTGGTCAACGACCTGATCCGGCTCTTCCGTGCCGATGTGACCGCCGGATTTTACCCGCCAAGCAGCGTCTGCCCCAACCCGGAGCTGTTTTACCCCTATCCCGAGCAAGCCCCCGAAGTCCTCCGGCATCTTCGGCTGTTGGAGTTCCTTGGCATTCCGCTGCAGGGGGACGAATTGGAGTTCCACATGACCCAGGCGGACTTCGAGGTGCTGGAGGCGGCGGAGGGCAGCCAGCTGCTGCGCCGGGCGCCCTACATCTGTATGCATCCGGGAGCCAGGTTTCCTAGCCGCCGATGGGCTCCCGAGCGGTTCGCCGCCGTGGCGGATGCGCTCTGCGACCGGGGTTTTCGTATTGTGCTGACCGGCTCGGCCGAAGAAACCGACCTCGCCATGGCGGTGGCTCGGCAGATGCAGACCCTGCCGCTGATCCTGGCCGGCCGCACGACGCTGGGTGCGTTGGCCGCCCTGCTGCAAGATGCCCGCCTGCTGATCTCGAATGATACTGGCTTGTCACATCTGGCCGCCGCCTTGCGCGTCCCGAGCGTTATTATCGCCAACGGCTCGAACGCGCAGCGATGGGCGCCGCTCAATGGACGGATCCACCGGGTGCTCGCCCACTCGGTGGCCTGCCGGCCGTGCGAGCATGTCGTCTGCCCGGTGGACGGTCATCCCTGCGCCGAGGGCGTGAGTCCGGAGCAGGTGCTGCGCGAAGCTGAAACGCTGCTGCACCTGCCTCCCTCGCGCCCGGCGCAGGCCCCGGATGCCCTTGTCGCCCCCGACGGTCAACCCACTCATGCAGCCGCCTTTGCGAATTCTGACATGGCACGTGCATGGCAGCTACCTGCTGTGCCTGGCGCACACCCGGCATAAGTTCTATCTGCCTGTAAAACCAGGCCGGCCGCCAGGCTACATCGGACGGGAAGGGCAGTTTCTGTTCCCGCCGAATGTGGAGGACGTGCCCGCCGAGGCGGTCAAAGAGCTCGAGCTCGACGGCATCCTGTTTCAGCGGGCCGAACAGTACCGGCGCGACCAGTTTGAGCTCTTCTCCGACGAGCAGCGCGCCCTCCCCAAGATTTTTCTCGAGCACGATCCTCCGTGGGGCCATCCCACCGACACCCGTCATCCTGCCGCCGGCGATTCGAAGACGCTGATCGTCCACGTCACGCCGTTTAACGCGCTCATGTGGGACAACGGCTCCTCCGCCACGAAGACCATTGCTCATGGCGTCATCGAGCCGGCCGCATCGTACGACGGCAGCCTGCCCCGGGGACTGGTGGTGGTGAACAATCTGCGATCGCGCGGACGCCTGGCCGGCGCCGATTTGATCGAGCGCGTGCGCCGCGCGGGCATTCCTCTTGATGTCGTCGGGATGGACGCGGAAGCCTACGGCGGGCACGAAGTGGCGCACCGGGATCTGCCCGCCTTCGCCGCGCAGTACCGGTTCTTCTTCAACCCGATCCGCTACACCAGCCTGGGGCTGGCGGTCTGCGAGGCGATGATGCTCGGCATGCCGGTGATCGGCCTGGGCACCACCGAGATGGCGACGGCCGTCCGCAATGGCATCTCCGGTTATGTGGATACCGATGTGGAGGCGCTGATCGAGCGCATGCGGGAGCTGCTGGATGATCCGGGTGAAGCCCGGCGGCTCGGCCAGGGAGCCAAGCAGGAGGCGCAGTCCCGGTTCAGCATGCGCCGGTTTGTCCGGGAGTGGCACGAGGCGTTCGCCAGCCTGCCGAAGCCTTCCCGCCCGCGCCGCCGCGCAATGTCCCTCGACTGGCCGATGGCTCACGGAGCGGCGGAGGCCGTTCTGGAGGCGGAGAGACGAGGATGATCGTCTCCGTCGTGGTCCCCACCCGCGGCCGGCCGGCCTTGCTGCAGCGGTGCCTGGATGCGCTGATCGAGCAGGAGTTTGATCCATCAGCCTATGAGGTGCTCGTCGTTGTCGACGGGCCGGATCAGACCACCCGGCAGGTGGTACGCGAGGCCGCGTTGCGCAGCCGCACCGGTATCTACTCTGTCTGGCAGCGGGGGGCGAAAGGCCCGGCGGCCGCCCGCAACCGCGGCTGGCGCCTGGCCTCGGGGCAGATCGTCGCGTTCACCGACGATGACTGCATTCCGGATCCGCAGTGGCTGCGGGCCGGCGTGGAGGCGTTTCTGATGGAGGGCGTTGTCGGTGCCTCGGGCCGGATCCGAACGCCGCTGCCTTCGGCGCCGACCGATTACGAGCGCACCGCCGCCGGGCGGGAGGAGACCCCGTTTGTCACAGCCAATGCGTTTTACCGGCGCGAAGCGCTGGATGCCTGCGGCGGATTCGACGAACGGTTTACTTCTCCGTGGCGGGAGGACACCGATTTGTTTTTTTCCACGCTGGAGCGCGGAGGGGTGTTTGTCCGCGTCCCGCAGGCCATCGTGATGCATCCGATCCGGCCGGCCCGGTGGGGCATCAGCGTGCCGCAGCAGCGAAACAACTTTTTCGACGCGCTGCTGTTCAAAAAGCACCCGGCACTCTACGGCATCATCGTCACCAGGACGCCGCCCTGGCGCTACTACGCCATCACCCTGGCCGGGCTGGTGGGCGTCTGGATGGCGCTGCAAGACCATCCGCTCTCCGCGATCATTGCGGGCGGCCTGTGGGCGTGGGGCACGCTTGTGTTTTGCGCCGGCCGGCTCAAGGGCACGGCCCATACGCCAAGCCACATCACGGAGATGCTGGTGACCTCGGTGCTGATTCCTCCGGCAGCGCTCATGTGGCGGCTGGCTGGCGCATTGCGGTTCAGGGCAAAGTTCTTCTAAGCACCATGATGCAGCAGTGGATCGGACTCGCGATCGGGGTGATCCTCGCCTGGGCCGTGCTGCGCGCCATTCTGCGCTGGGTGAGGGCAATGGAACTCCGTGATCGGGTGATCCTGATTACCGGCGGCTCGCGCGGATTGGGGTTGGTGCTGGCGCGCTTCTGCCTGCGGGCGGGCGCTCATGTGGCCATCTGCGGCCGCGATGGCGAGCGGCTGGAGCGGGCCCGGGAGGAGCTGGAGCGGCGGGAAAATGAGCTGCTCGCCGTGCGCTGCGATGTGGCGCATCCGGAAGAGGCCCAGCGGCTGGTGGAGGAAGTGCTCAACCGCTTCGGCCGCATCGACGTGCTCATTAACAACGCGGGCGTGCTTCAGGTGGGGCCGCAGGAAACGATGACGGTGGCCGACTATGAAGAAGCCATGGGGGTCCATTTTTGGGGCCCGCTGCACTTGATCACTCGCGTCGTGCCGGAGATGCGCCGCCAGGGCGAAGGCCGCATCGTGAACATCGCCTCCCTCGGCGGAAAGATCAGCCTGCCGCACATGCTGCCGTATGTGGCCAGCAAGTTTGCGCTGGCCGGCTTCTCGCAGGGGCTGCGCGAGGAGCTGCGCCGCGACGGCATCCTGGTCACGACGGTGTTTCCCGGCCTGATGAACACCGGCAGCCCGCGCAACGCCGATTTCAAGGGCCAGCACCGCAAGGAATATGCGTGGTTTAGCATCAGCGACGCGCTGCCGGGGCTTTCCATGCCGGCGGAGCGGGCCGCGCGGCAGATTTTATGGGCGTGCCGCAACGGCGACGCGCAGGTGATCCTCTCGATGCCGGCCGTGCTGGGGATCAAGCTGCACGCGCTGTTTCCGGTGACGGCGATCCGCCTGCTGACCTTCATCAACCGGATTCTGCCGGGCCCGGGCGGCATCGGCCAGCGAAAAGCCAAGGGCAGCGCGAGCACGTCGAGATTCTCGCCGTCCTGGTGGACGACCCTCGGCGATCGCGCGGCGTCGCGCAACAACGAAAACGGCCATCATCCGAAAAAACGGCGAGAGCAGCGGAGACCGCCATGATCCCCAGTTCGGTGGAGTTTTGAGCGTCAGGTCTTGGGCTTTTCCAGCAGCCAGGCGTCCAGGGAGTAGGTCCCCGCGCCGACAAACAGCAGCAGCCCCATGAGGGCGAGGTAGACCGCGGGCAGCTCCCATGAGGAGCCGTGCCCGATAAACGGATCGCCTTTGGGCCAGTGGACCAGCAAAAGGGCGCCGAGCATCACCGCGGCAATCGCCAAGGCGGCAATACAGGTGAACGCGCCCGCAAGAATGGCCAACCCGCCGAGGAATTCCGAGGCACCGGCCAGCGCCTGCAGCAGGCCGGGCACCGGGCTGTCCGGCCCCATCCAGGAGAACGGATGCTGGATCTTCGGCCATCCATGAAACAGGAACGCGGACCCGACGACGATTCGCACAAACAGCAGGGCCAGCGCCTGGGGCCCCTGCAGGTAGGTATAGTGCCACAACCTCAACATGCCTCCTCCTGATTCAGCGGGGTGCAGGCGCCCGCACATGCAGGCTGCGCAGCGCCGCGCATTCCACCATCAGCCATTTTCTGAATAACACTTCCCACTGCTCAAACGGCAGTTTCGACTGCCGAAGCTGCTCTTCAATGCGGCTCAATTCCCGCAGCGCATCCTCATCGGAAGCGTCCTCATCTTGAAACCATCCCCAGAGCTCCCGCAGCCGGTCCTCCACGGCCTGCGCGTCCTCATGCCAGGTCATATAGGCGCGGGTAAAGGCCAGCTGCTCGGTGAGGATCGCCTGCACGCGCGAGACCATGGCCGGCTTGCCCCGGATCACCAGATCCGACGGATGCAGCAGCACCTCCAGTTCCCTCGACCGCAGCTGGGACAGCTGCGTGGCCACCAGCTGCTGCCAGGCATCGCCTCCGAAGACCACCAGAATGCGCGAAGGCAGCAGCATGGTCCAGCTCGCCGGCCGACGGCGGGTGCGGATGCCGGAGCGCTCGAGCGCATCCTGCAGCGCGCCCAAGACGCTCAAATAATGTTTCGGAGCAACAACGATCGGCACATGGGCGCTGGCCCATCGCCGGAAGGCATCCTGCAGCTTCATGGCCGGCACGATGATCAGCGTAAAGAGCAGGGTCAGCGACAGCCCGACGGTGGCGGCATAGCCTTTGGCCCACATGCCGGCGCGCTGCTCCCAGTTGGCGGGCCGCTTCGACGGGCCGGTGAGGCGGATGGCCAGCTCGCCGTTTGCCACCGGAATCAGCAAGGCGGCCAAGAGCATGAGCAGCCGGACCCAGGTGGCGTCCATCCAGTCGGGAATATGGACCAGGGTGAGCATCCAGGCGCCGAACCGGGGCATGATGATGCCGAGGGCGGCGAAGATCCACAGGATGGAGCTGAAGGCGATGATGGAGAGATAGATCTGCTTGCGGTGGGGCACTTTGCCGAAGATCGCGGTGGTCGCCCAGGCAAAGACGGTGTTTAAGATGCGGCCGGCGGACCGGGCGATCAAGGCAATCAAGGCTTCCAGGATGGCCATGGCATAGCACCTCGCATGTTACCCCTACTGTAGGCGGCAGCCGCTGACGCTGCCGTGACTTTTGCATGACATCGTCGTCATGCGGGGGTTCATTGCGGTATTAACTGCGCTGGTTTTGTGTTGATTGACCGAACCACCAACCCTATAATCAGACATTCTATAGGACGGATGTTCTGATGAGAGTCGAAGAGAGAAATAGAGCCCGTGAGCTTCGCCGGCAGGGTTGCTCAGTGGGCGAAATTGCCAAGCGGCTGAGATGTTCAAAGAGCTCCGTCAGCCATTGGGTGCGGGATATCCGTCTAACGCCATCCCAGGTTCGTCAATTGGCATCCAATCAGGCGCGTGGACGCGCCTTCGCCGCCGACCACCCAAATAGTCCACGGCAATTCTGGGAACGTGTCCGCCGTCAATATTATGAAGCGGCGGCGAAAGAGCTCCCCGAGCGTCATTCCTCGCTGCTCTTAAAAGCGGTCGGCAGTGCGCTCTACTGGGCAGAGGGCCGCAAGTGCACTACCAGCTTGGTAGGTTTCAGCAATTCCGATCCGGAAATGATTGCTTTGATGATGGAATTCTTTAAAAAGATTTGTAAAGTCCCTGAATCAAAATTTCGAGGTGTGGTAAATATCCATCCACATTTGGATGCCGATCGAGCGAAAGAGTTTTGGTCCAAGGTATCTGGCATCCCGCTCACCCAATTTCACAAAACGCAAACAGCCGTGAGTCGCGCCAGTCAGGGCAAACGAGACTCTCTGCCCTTGGGGACATTTGGAATTGTTTTCTCAGATGTCAGGTTAAAATCGCGCATACGCGGTTGGATTGGCGGCATGGGACGGTGGGGGAATCATGCGGGGCGAATAGCTCAGTCGGGAGAGCACTCGGCTTACATCCGAGAGGTCACAGGTTCGATCCCTGTTTCGCCCATTTTCACTGGGTTCTCGTCGGCAGGCGGTGTATACTAAATACCATCGATTTCATCGACGAGGCGAGCTTTATTGGGGGCGTAGCTCAATCGGTTAGAGTGGCGGCCTGTCGAGCCGTAGGTTGCGGGGTCGAGCCCCGTCGCCCCCGTTTTCTTAACCCCTTGTCCTGAAAAGGATAAGGGGTTTTGATTTTTCAGAAGACTCATCAACTGTAACCA
>Ga0209515_10000428_pt1 | contig 78494 bp, 71 predicted proteins | sample Subgroupgradi54m_FD_187454 | JGI IMG/M metagenome (GOLD analysis project Ga0209515, IMG submission 187454) | Subsurface groundwater microbial communities from S. Glens Falls, New York, USA - GMW60B uncontaminated upgradient, 5.4 m (SPAdes)... ...
TTTCATATATCTGGGAAAAACATAAATTTAAACAAATCAATGATGGAACATTGTTGGTTGAAACTGAAAGAGAAATAATTCAATCTTCAAAAGAATTATTTTTCTGGTTTTCAAAAGAAAAAACAAAACTGATCAAAAACCCCATTTCACGAACCTTTCAGAGACTGTTACACAAAATAAGACATTAAAGATGAATAAGTTTTTAAAGCGAGCAAAGAAGATAATTGCGGAAATTTTATACATCACAATTGCTACTACCTCAAAGGATGGACAGCCTTGGAATAGTCCTGTTTATTCTGCATTTGACCAGGAATATAATTTCTTTTGGATATCTTCTCCCAATTCACAACATTCACGAAATATAAAGGAGAATAGCAGGGTCGCCTTGGTTATCTACGATTCTTCAGTAGCCGAGGGTACAGGAGAGGGCGTATACATCCAGGCAAAGGCCGACGAGTTGTCTAACGAAAGTGAGATAACGCATGCACTTAAATACATTTATGGCAGAATAGGGAAATCGCCCAGATTAGCTTCGGAATACCTTAATCAGAATCCACGAAGAGTCTATAAGGCAATTCCGGAAAGATTCTGGATGAATACTGACGAAAAAATTAATGGACACCACGTCGACAAAAGAGTTGAGATAAAAATAATTTAATATTGTGGATGATAAAAAGTATTTACAATTAGCAGTTGAACAGGCAAGGAAATCTGTTGAAGAAGGTGGTTTTCCTGCGGGTGCGGTAGTTGTAAAAAGTGGAAAAGTTATTGCCGAAGGAGTGAGCATTGGCAATTTACTTAATGATCCTACAAGCCACGCGGAGACAGCAGCTATAAGGATAGCATGTCAAAAACTTAAAACTTCTGACTTAATGGGTGCAGTGCTATATGAATCTATCGAGTGTTGCAATATGTGTTTTTCAGTTGCCTACTGGGCTGGGATTTCGAAAATAGTCTATGCATGTCGAAAAACCTCCGAGATGGTAAAAAAGTTTTACTACGAAGGGTTTACTAATAATAAGGTTTTGAATAAAAACAATAATAAAAAAATAGAATTAGTTTTTATTCCTGATTTTGAGAGAGAATTTCTCGCTCTAATTAGAGATTGGGAGGATAAACAATAATCATGAAGCATGTTGTTATTTCTCTCCTAAATTTTAACGGCAAGAAAAATACGCTTGATTGTTTGGAATCTCTAAAAAATGTAAAAAGGGATAATTTTAAATTGACCATTGTAGTTATTGATAATGCCTCTAAAGAGGAATTTGATTTAAAGAGCACAGCTATCGGAGATATACCTTTGGTTGTTATTAAAAACAATAAAAACTTAGGATTTTCCGGTGGACATAATGTGGTGATTAAGTACGGATTAGAAAATGGAGCAGATTATATTTTGATCTTAAATAATGATACTTATGTAGATAGAAATTTCCTTGAAGAGTTATTAAAAGTTGGGGATCAAGATAATAAAATTGGAATCTTGATTCCCAAGATTTATTTTGCTCCAAGTTTTGAGTTCCATAAGAATAGATATAAAAAAAATGAGCTGGGCAAAGTGTTTTGGTATGCGGGCGGAGAGATGGACTGGGGCAATGTTATTGGGCATCATAGGGGAGTAGATGAAGTAGACAAAGGACAATTTGATAAAACCGAAGAAACAGAGCTTGCGACAGGTTGCTGCATGCTCTTGAAAAAAGAAGTTTTTGATAAGGTTGGGATGTTTGATGATAAGTATTTTTTATATTATGAGGATGCGGATTTATGCTTGAGAGCAAAGCGTAAAGGTTTTAAAATTATGTACGCTCCGAATTCTATAATTTGGCATAAGAATGCAGGATCAGCAGGGGGATCTGGATCTGTACTCCAGGATTATTATATTACAAGAAATCGTTTGTTATTTGGTTTTCGGTATGCTCCTCTTCGTTCTAAATTAGCACTTTTTAGAGAGAGCTTATCTTTACTTATCAAAGGAAGAGAATGGCAAAAGCGGGGAGTTCTAGATTTTTACCTGAGGAGATTGGGAAAAGGAAGTTATAATATATGATTAAAATTTCGGGAGTTGTAATTACCAAAAATGCAGAAGAGTTGATTGCGGATTGCCTTGATTCATTATCCTTTTGTGAAGAAATCATAATTGTTGACAATAAGTCAGAAGATAGAACAAGAGATATTGCAGAGAAAATGGGAGCAAAAGTTTATGAATATTCCTCAGAAGACTTTTCGCAAGCACGTAATTTTGGTTTGAAAAAAGCATTCGGAGAGTGGGTTGTATATGTTGATTCAGACGAAAGAGTGACAAAAGAATTAGCATCTGAAATCAAAAATAAAACATCACAAGAAATTTTTTCAACATTTAGGGTCAAACGCAAAAATTTTTATTTTGGAAATCATGAATGGCCATATATAGAGCATTTGGAAAGATTGTTTAAAAAGGACAAATTGGAAGGATGGTATGGAAAACTGCATGAAAGTCCGAGGGTTAAAGGTAATATAGGAGAGCTTGATGGATATCTCTATCATTATACTCATCGTAATCTTACATCAATGGTAAATAAGACAATAGAATGGTCGAAAATTGAGGCAGAGTTACGCTATAAGTCTGGACATCCTAAAATGGCCTGGTGGAGATTTCCCCGAGTCATGTTAACTGCTTTTTTTGATTCCTATATAAGGCAGGGTGGGTGGAAAGTTGGGGCAGTGGGATTAATTGAAAGCATATATCAATCGTTTAGCATTTTTATCACTTATGCAAGATTATGGGAAATGCAGCGAGAAAAAAAGTAGAGAAACAAAAAATTTATCGAGTCATTTTTTTAATAATTTTGATATTGCTTTTTGCAAGGCCGGTACTTGCTTTTTATTCTCAAAAAGATATTTTTACCTCAAGAGGATATTCTAAAATTTACGATTATTTAAAGTCGTCTTATTCTTCATCTCAATATGTGAAGAAAAACAATCCTAGTATTATGCCTGATCAAACTCTTGAATCTTTTGCTGGAGGAGCTTTTTTAAAAGGCATGAATCCCATACTCATAATTCATGATCAGCCTCCATTAGGGAGATATATTCTTTCTTTATCAATTTTCCTTTTTGATAATCCAAATACGATTATGATTTTATTATTTTTTCTTTCCGGTTTGGGAGTGTTTCTTATTTCTCGTTTAACTCTAAATGTCCTATTTTCATTTATACCTCTTGGTATTTTTATCAACGAGCCCTTATTTTTAAGTAAGTTTTATTATTCTCCCCTTCTTGAACCGATACATCTGCCTTTTATAATCTTTGCTTTATATTTTTTTATGCAGGGAATTATCAAGAAAAATTATTTTAAATGGTTTATTTTGACAGCCATTATGTTGGGATTTGTTATAAGTATTCGTTTTTTTATCCTTGGAGTTATTTTAATTATTACAATGGTTTTATATTTTTTAATTAAAAAACAATTTAATAAAAAGTTTGCTCTATTTTTGTTAACACTACCTATCTCTATTCTTATTCTTTTAGTATCCTATACAAGAACTATCCAGCTTGGAAGTTCTATCTTACACATTTTTGGGATTCAAAAATATATATATTATTATCATAAAACACAACTTTCTCTGCCTTTTTCCTTTTGGGATTTACTGCTTTTTAACAGATGGCATACATGGTGGGGAACAAAGGCAGTAACTTCAGATTCACAGTGGATAATTGTTTGGCCAATTTCAGTTTTTTTTACTCTACTCTTTTTTCTATTTGGAGTTTTTAAAAAGATATCAATTTCCGAACCTGAGAAAGTAATAATTATATGGATTGCGGTGTATAGCGTATTTCTTTCAATAGGTGAAACTTCAACTCGTTATTTTCCTCCACTGATGCCATTTATTTATATTATTGCAACTTCTTTTTTGGTAAAGGTAATTATGCAATTTAAAAGTAAAACAAAGTTTGTATGAAAAAATATTTTTTAAAATTTTGGCCAATAGTTCTTATGTTTTTAATTTGGTTTATTTTTGCAAGCCCGTATTTTCTGCAAAATAAGGTTCCTTTCCCTTCAACTTATCAGGTAAACAATTTTGCTCCCTGGAGTGCAAATAGTAAATTTTGGGGTCCTGTAAAAAATGGTGCTATGCCAGATATTATTACCCAAATATATCCGTGGAGGCATTTGGCAATTGAGATATGGAAAACGGGACAAGTCCCTCTTTGGAATCCATACACTTTTTCCGGTAATCCTCTTTTGGCGAATTATCAGTCTGGGGTACTTTCGCCACTCAATATTCTCTTCTTTCTTTTGCCCTTTGTAGATGCATGGAGTATTCTTGTGCTTTTGCAGCCACTGCTTGCAGGTCTGTTCATGTACTTGTTTGTAAGAAGTTTAAGGGTAAGTAAGGCGGGGAGTTTAATATCATCTGTTTCTTTTATGTTTTGCGGCTTTATTACTTCATGGATGGGTTATGCAACCTTAGGATATGCAATTTTATTTTTGCCGCTTTCTCTTTTTTGCATAGAAAAGTATTACGAAACAAAGAAAAACATTTTTTTATTTTTATTGTCCCTAACTTTACCCGTAGCTTTTTTCAGCGGACATTTTCAGATAAGTTTATATTTTCTAATTACAGTTTTAATATACATTATTTATAAGTTTATTGTCAGCCAAGATATTTATAAAACTTTGCGATTAACGCTTTTTGTTTTTTTCGGCTTACTCCTAGTCATGCCGCAAGTTCTACCGTCAATAGAGTTGTATATAGAGTCTTTTAGAAGTTCTTTTTTTCAGACAGGTGGTATTCCCATAGAGTATTTACCATCATTTTTAGCTCCTGACTTTTTTGGTAATCCCGTCACTAGGAATACTTGGTTTGGAAATTACGCTGAGTGGAACGCATATATAGGAGTTTTGCCTTTTATGCTTGCTATATATAGTCTTTTGAAAATAAGAAAACATCAAATACTTTTTTTCTTCATTCTTGGACTATTATCTCTTATTTTAGGAATAAGTAATCCAATTTCTTCACTTGTTCTAAATCTTCATATTCCAGTTTTATCAACAAGTGCTATCAATAGAATTATTGTCTTGTTCAGTTTTGCTTTTGCTGTACTTGCGGGATTTGGTTACGAACAGCTTCTTTTAGATATCAAAAATGCAAGCAAGAAAAGAATTTTGGTTTGGCTTAGTTCATTTAGTCTTTTGTTTGTTATCTTGTGGATAGCAATTTTTCAAAAAGTATTTATTCCACTGGACAAAATTGCTATTTCAAAACAAAATTTAATTTTGCCAACAATTCTGTTTTTAGCATCATCTGCCTCAGTTGCTTTGACAGTAATGCTTAGAAGAATGAATTATAACAGAGCGTACGCTATCTTAGCTTTGGTGTTTGTAGCCTTAGTTGTATTTGATTTGCTAAGATTTGCGACAAAATGGCAAGCTTTTGATCCCAAAAACCTCGTTTTTCCGACCTTTCCCACAACAGAGGCATTCTCAAAAATCTCGGGGTTTAATAGGGTTTTTGGAAATCTTGGAGGAGAAGCCACAATGTATTACAAATTACCTTCGGTTGAAGGGTACGATGCTTTATATAGCAAAAGATATGGACAATTTCTTGGGTACATAGAAAAAGAAGAATTTCTAGAATCTAACTGGTCTGTTGTTAATTTTCCAAAAAATTCTAAGAATACCTCAAAAGCAATTAATTTATTGGATATAAAATATATTGTTCACAAGCTTGCTGATGACCATGCCGGATGGACTTTTCCTGTTTGGACATATCCCAAAGAACAGTTTGATTTAATTTACAAAGATGACTACTACGAATTTTATCAAAATAATACTGTATTCCCTCACGCTTTTCTCGTTGGAAAGTACCGTGTTATTAAAGATCAAAAACAAATTTTAAAGACAATATTTAGTGATCATTTTGATCTAAGAAGTGAGGTTGTCTTGGAGAAAAACCCCGAGATAAATATGGCGGAGGGAGATTTGGGGGTGGCTCAGATAATAAGTTATAAACCCAATAGTATAGAAATTTCAGTTAATTCAAAAAGCAATGCTTTGCTTTTTTCAACAGATAACTTTGCCCTGGGATGGAAGGCGAGCGTAGATGGAAAGAATACGCCAATTCTAAGGGCAAATTATGCTTTTAGAGCAACACCTGTTAAAAAAGGAAGGCACATTGTTAGATTTTTTTATGATCCTTGGAGTTTTAAGTTGGGAGTATATCTTTCTGCGTTTGGTTTAATTGGAATATTGATTACGATTTTGATTTCCAGAAAAACAAATCACTCAAAGTTAACTTTTTCTTTGCAAAGCCAAAAAGGTAAATAATTTCCAGGATTCCAACGGTATTTATAACTAGAATTGCAATAAACCAATTCTTTTGATTATTCTTTGAGGTATTCCACAGGGCAATTCCTTTCCAGACAATGGACCAAATTAATAAAACATATTGCATAAAAGGAGGAATTGGAGGAAGCATAGGTAAATTCATACAATCTTACAATAACATATTGACTTAGCCTTTGCAAGTGCCTATAAAATTGATAAGATATCAATATCAGGTGAGAAAAATTGTAATTATTTTTTGCTTATTAATTTTTGTTGTTCAGTTTTTTCAGATAATTTATTTCCAAAGGAGTTTGTTTGCAGAGAAATACGATGCAGAATATTGGAAAGATAGGTACGAACATTCACAATATCAGTTGCCTCTGTCAAAAAGAATAATAGGAGATGAAGGCCTATTTGCTTATTCGGGATACAGAATAATTAATGGAGATAACCCTTTCTCCATAAATGTGGATAAGCCCCCTGTTGCTAAGTATTTATTTGGCTTATCAATTTTATTATTTCACAATCCATTACATATTGTGTTGTTGTTTGGTCTTGCTACTTTAATTGTATTTTATTTTATTGCCAAGCAAATTTTCAAAAACAGAAGTTTGGCATTGTTGGTAACAACTATGCTTTTTCTCGATCCTTTATTTTTTTCCCAGTTTTGGGTAACAGCACTTGACTTAATACAGTTATTTTTCTTGCTATTGAATATATTATTGCTAATTAATATTAAAAAATTTAGAGATTGGAATATTGCTGTCATTCTAGGATCGGGTTTGTCTCTAGGATTTTTTGCAGAAGTAAAGCCTCCAATAATTCTCCCTGTTATTTTTGTTCTTGAGACACTTTTTCTATTTTATAAATGTTTAAGGAAAGAATACTTACTTTTTTTGCTTGGTCTATCTTTGGGAATTATTATGCCTTACTTAAGATTTATCTTTTTAGGGAACAACATAATTGAAATTCTAAGACTGCATAAATATATGGCGTCCATTTATCTTCAATCTCAGCTGAAAGCGCACGTAGGAGCAGTATGGTTGGCCTTATTAATCGGTAAATTTCCCAATGTTGTCACAGGAGCCTTGATAAATGTTTCCGAATGGTGGATATTGTGGCCAGTAATCGCTTTTTCTGGTACTCTAATGGCAATTTTTTCTCTTTTTGCAAAACGCAATATTTTCAATAAAGGACTTGCGATTTTCCTTTTGGTAACCCTTATGATATTTACATTTATTCCTTCTTATCCCCGTTATTTGGTTGTTGTTTTACCTTTTCTGTATCTTTTCGGAATTAATTTTATAGAATCTTTTTTCCATAAAGGTAGGTTAATTACGTACTCAATTTTACTCTTCTTTGGAATTATTAATTCCTTTTTTTTTCTGCTCCCAAAAGCAGAAACTTCTCTGAATGGTTTTTACTATAATCTTTCACACTTATTTTTACATGATGTGTATCAAGAAAGCATAGCCGATAAAGATAGTTTGGGTTTGACTAGAGATCAATTCAGGCATGTTGCAAATAAAGCCTTTGATGGCGCAAAGATTAGAGCGATTGAAGTAAAGGAATTAAGTAAAAATGTTCCGATGTTCGCAGAAACTGGTGATCTAAAGATTGGAGTAACCTACAAAACTCAAGACCTAGGCTCATTTTATGAAGAAAAAATAATTAAATTGGTTAATAAAGATGGTAAATGGAAAATTAAATGGGACTGGAATATCATTTTTGATGGTTTTCTGCCTAGTTACCAAATGGAAACTCAAACTGTTTTAGGAAAACGAGGAAGCATTTTGGACGCTAAAGGGAATAAACTGGCATGGGACGATTCCTCAAATCTAGTTTTATTTAATCCTTCGATGATGGATAATGGCCGAGAAATAGAGATGCTTAAGCTTATAGAGCGTTATGGATACAAAGGAGATATTTCCATACGCAATGCATATCTTGAAAACGTTCTTTCGGGAAGCTACGTTCCGTTAGTAGCTTTTCATACCAACATTAAAAATGAAGAGAAGAATGCGTTATTGTCTTATCCTGGTATCAAGGTGATAAACTACCCTTCGCGCATTTATGATGGCAACATTAATTTTGAGAGTATAGGGAATACATTTTATGATGAGTGTTGCACAAGAATATATAGCAGTTATAATTATCATGGGGTTAAAGGCATTGAAAAAAAATATGATAGTGTTCTTTGGGGATATTCGGGGGGAAAAATATCAATGAAGGATAGTAAGGGAAATATAGTTAAGGTAGTGTTTGAGAAAGATAAAAAGGATGGGAAAGACATTATTTTGCAATAGTAAATAAAATATGAAGATTGGAATTTTTGATCCGTATTTAGATGATTTGGGTGGTGGAGAAAAATACATGATTACACTTGCAGAATGTCTCTCTGCAGATAATTCAGTAACTGTTTTTTGGAATAAAAAAGAGGATTTAACGAGAGCGGCAGAAAGGTTTTCTTTAAACGTATCAAAAATAACATTAAAAAAAAATATTTTTTCCCCTGATTACCCCTTTTTCAAAAGATGTTTAGACAGTTTAAGCTATGATGTTATTATTGTTTTAAGTGACGGAAGTATCCCATTCGTTCTTTCTAAAAAATTATTTATTCATTTTCAACAACCTTTTCCAGCAATCAAAATGTCTTTAAAAACTAATATAAAAAAAATGAAAGTTAATTCATTTTTTTGCAACTCAATTTTTACGAAATCTTTTATAGATAAAGAGTTTGGAATTAATAGTAAAGTTATTTATCCCCCTGTAAATATAAATACTAAACGAATTAGTAAGGAGAATATAATTATTCATGTGGGAAGATTTAGAGCTATTAATATAGGGTTACAAGACTATAAAAAACAGGGGATAATGATTGACGTTTTCAAGAAGATGGTGGACAAGGGATTAAAAGGCTGGAAGTTTATTTTAGCAGTTGGTCTTCAAGATAAAGATAGATCAAAATTTAAACAATTACATAAAAAAGCAGAAGCCTATCCAATAGAGTTTTTAATCAATCTCAATAATGAAGATTTAGGTAAAATTTATTCTAAATCTAAAATATATTGGCACGCAAGCGGATATGGTGAAAACTTAGATAAAGACCCGGAATTGGCTGAACATTTCGGCATATCGACTGTTGAAGCAATGGGGGCAGGTGCTGTTCCAGTAGTGTTTAATGCGGGAGGGCAAAAAGAAATTATCAATAATGGGGAGAGCGGTTTTCTTTGGAATACCCTGGAAGATTTTATAGCAAAGACAAATATTCTAATTGAAGACAAAAAATTATTGGAAAAAATGTCCGGTAATGCTATTAAAAGATCTACAGTATTTAGCGGAGACAGATTTTGTAATAATTTAAAAAATATAATTAAGTAATGAAAAAAATAATACCGGTTTTATTTATTTTTTTGGCAATTATAATCTTTTTTTGGCAATTTTTAGTTAAAGGTTTACTTCCAATTCCTTCAGATACGATTATAGGTCTTTATCATCCATTCAGAGATTTATATGCCAAAGATTATCCCAACGGCATTCCTTTTAAAAATTTTTTAATTACAGATCCAGTGCGTCAGCAATATCCATGGCGCGAGCTGGCAATCGCGATGGGGAAAAAATTAGAGTTACCATTATGGAATCCCTACAATCTTTCTGGAACTCCACTTTTGGCAAATTTTCAATCAGCCCCATTTTATTTATTTAATATCTTATTTTTTATAATGCCTTTTTATTTTGCGTGGAGTATCGTAATTTTTCTAGGCCCATTGCTTGGAGGAATCTTTTTATTTTTATACCTTGACAATCTCAAGCTTAATAGGTGGGCGAGTATAGTAGGAGCAATTACTTTTTCCTTTTCCGGTTTTTTTGTAGCGTGGATGGAATGGGGAACAATAACGCATGTTGGATTGTGGATGCCATTAATTCTTCTTTCAATTGATAAATTAATCTTGAATAAGAAAAATCTCAAATGGGCTTTTATATATTTATTTTCTCTAGCATCTTCTTTTTTTGCTGGACATTTACAGATATTTTTCTATCTTTTTATTTTTTCATGGATTTATTTCTTAGCGCGATGGTTTGGAAAGAAAAAAAATGTCCTTTTATTATTCTTTATTCTTAATTCTTTATTCTTAATTCTTACTTTTGTTCAATGGATTCCGACTCTTCAATTTATTTTGCTGTCCGCTCGCAATATTGATAAAGTAGGATTTAATAATCCTGGATGGTTTATTCCTTGGCAAAATCTCGTTCAATTTGTAACGCCTGATTTTTTTGGTAATCCCACAACTCTTAATTATTGGGGAATATGGAATTATGGCGAATTTGTAGGATATGTGGGGATAACTTCTCTTATGTTTTCAATTTTTGCTATATTTTCCCGCCGCGATAAAAAAACTCTTTTTTTTGGGTTTACTCTACTCATTTCGCTAATTTTTAGTCTGCCAACTTACATTGCCAAAATACCTTTTGTTTTACATATTCCTTTTTTAGAAACAGCACAACCTACGCGCCTTTTATTTATAACTACTTTTTCCTTAGTTGTTTTATCTGCCTTAGGTTTTGACTACTTACTTAGAATGAAGAGAAAAATTCTCATAATTTATCCTTTAATTTTTATGTCTATTATCTTCGCAGGCCTTTGGATTTTCATTCCTAAGGAACATATGGCGGTCGTGAAAAACAACTTATTGTTGCCAACACTTCTTTTCATCTGCTCCTCTTTCTTATTCCTCGTTTTAGTAACTTTTCAAAAAAAGAAAAGAATCAGTATGACAATATGTATTATGATAGTGGCAGTCACTGCGTTTGATTTATTACGTTTTAGTTGGAAATTTAATCCATTCACACAAAAATCTTATCTTTTTCCTTCAACAGCTACGATCTCTTTTTTGCAGAAGAATATCGGAGAATTTAGAATTATGTCAACAGATTCACGTATTATGCCTCCAAATTTTTCTTCTATTTACAGGCTAAAAAGTATAGATGGTTACGATCCTTTATACCTTTTAAGATATGGAGAATTGATCGCAGCATCGGAAAGAAAAAAAGCAGACATAAATCCGCCGTTTGGTTTTAATAAGATAATTACTCCCCATAATTATGATTCAAAAATAATAGATTTGTTAGGCGTTAAGTTCGTATTGAGTCTTTCAGATTTAAAGTCAGACAAGCTCAAAAAAGTGTTCCAAGAAGGGGAAACAAGAATTTACGAAAATAAAAACGTTATTCCTCGAGCATTTTTTATAAAAAAAATAGTTTTTGTCAATAACAATAAGGAGACAATAAACAAAATGTTTGAAGATTCATTTAATCTTATGAATACAGCTATCATTGAAAATGCTGACAAAGAATTGCAAAATATAAAACAGACAATAAGCGGTAAAGCTAATGCAGTCCATTATTCAGAAAATAAAGTAATTATGGAAACCGATAATGCGGGAATAGGATTTTTAGTTTTGACAGACAGTTATTATCCCACATGGCACGTGACAGTAGATGGAATTAAAGAAAAAATATATAGAACAGATTATAATTTTAGAGGAGTTATTGTGCCGGCGGGAAAACACACAATAGAATTTTATAATTCTTTATTTTAATAATATGAATTTGAGCATAATTATTCCAAATTATAATGGGCAAGATTTATTAAATAAAAATTTACTAAAAGTTGCTGAGGCGCTGTCTTCTTATAGGGATGGAGAGATGGAGATGATAGTAGCTGATGATTGCTCAACAGACAATTCTATAGAGGTACTTAAAAACCTAGGTTCTAAAATAAAATCTTTATATCTCAATATAAAATTTAAAATTGTTAAAAGCGAAAAGAACCTTGGTTTTTCCTCAAATGTCAATAAAGGAGCGGAAAATGCAAAAGGAGAAATTCTAATTCTTCTAAATACTGACGTTTCTCCCAAAAAAGATTCTTTAATTCCATTAATTTCCCATTTCTCAGACTCCAATATTTTTGCGGTTGGATGTATGGATGAAAGTATAGAGGGCAAAAATGTAATCTTAAGAGGTAGAGGGATAGGGGGATGGAAAAGAGGTTTTTTTGTTCATTCTCGCGGAGAGGTTGACAGAACAAATACCCTTTGGGTGGGAGGAGGAAGTGGGGCATTTAGGAAAAGCATTTGGAAAAAACTTGGAGGATTTGATAGTCTTTATAACCCGTTTTATTGGGAAGATATTGATTTATCCTATAGAGCTCTTAAATCTGGATATAAAATTTTATTTGAACGAAAAAGCGTTGTAACACATGAACACGAAAAAGGATCAATTAAAAGTACTTATTCAAATTTTAAAGTAAAAACAATTGCATATAGAAATCAGTTTATTTTTGTTTGGAAAAATTCAACGGATTTAAATTTACAGTTGTCGCATTTATTTTGGCTGCCATACCATTTTCTAACAGCGCTTCTGAGATGGGATTTGAATTTTTTTGTAGGTTTTTTCCTGGCTTTTTTAAGATTACCTAAAATAATAGGATCCAGCTTTAGGGCTAAGAAATACTTTATAAAATCAGATTCGGCAGTAGTAAAAGAATTTGCGCGATGAAAGTGAAAGAAAATAAATACACAGACATTATTGCTTATGTTTTTTCTTTTTGTTTTATTGTCGCCGGTATATTAGTGTCTGTAAATCGCTTTTGGCAATACGAAGTTTTTTATTTTGACTTTGGTATTTTCGATCAGGCAATTTGGAGAGCCTCTCATTTCAGTGCTCCGATAATTGATCATCTTACATTTGGAGGAAAGTGGATATTTGCAGATCATTTTAGCCCAAGCATTTTTTTATTGTCACCGTTTTATTGGTTGACTGCCAAAAGCGAGATACTTCTTGTTATACAGGCAACTGTCGTTGGCTTAAGCGGGATAGTATTGTATAACATTGGTAAGCGTGTTTTAAAGAATAAATTTTTGGCATTAAGCATTTTAGTCTGTTATTTTCTTTTCCTAGGATTACAAAATGCAGTTATTACCGATTTCCACGAACTTACAGTTGCTACATTTCCTCTTATGCTTACATTTTGGGCAATATTGAATAAAAAATTAAAATTATATTTGCTGTTCTTAATAATCACTTTAGGCTTTAAGGAATCACTTTTTACAGCCGGTATTGGAATAGGCATGGCAGTTCTTTTTTTAAGAAGAGAGTGGTATAGGGTGGGTATTTTAACTATTTTGTTATCAATTGTATGGGGGTTTGTAAGTATAAAATTAATTATTCCTGCATTTTCTAACGGTACCTATATCTATGCTCCCGCATTGCCTGATAGTTTTTTTGGGAAAGTGAGTGCCTTAGTTAATAATCCTATCAAGCTTGAAACGTTATTTTATAGCTTTTTAAGTTTTGGTTTTTTGCCAATATTTTCTCCTGCTTTTTGGCCACTTATTATTCAAGATTATGCATTGCGTTTCATACCGGAAGAAATGGGCGCTCGAGTTGGTTTGGGATTTCACTATAATGCTCAAAGCGCTGTTATCTTGTCTTTGGGCTCTATTTTTGCGCTTCGTAGCGTTCAGAGGATAAAGCAATTTTCAAAATTCCTGTCTTTGGTTGGGGCAATTCTTATAATAAACGCCGTTATCCTATACCGCTTTATTTTACATGGGCCATTTGCTCTTGCCTACAACCCTGCTTTCTATAAGCACACTGAAGATTTTATTTTTTTAAATGATTTGATAAAAAAAATTCCAGCGAATTCTTCTGTTATGACGCATAACGATTTAGCAGTGCGTTTCACCCATCAGCAAGTATGGTTATTAAGAAAAGATTATAATACCAGTAGGCCAGACTACATATTGATAGACAACCGAGAGGGTCAAAATCTCAATAATTTTTTTGCCAGTCCAAACAACATTACTGACATAATTAAAAATATAAAAAGAGATAATTCTTATAAATTAATTTACAATACTAACGAACAATTTGTTTTTAAAAGGGTAAATAACAAGTGAATTTATAGCAAATGAAATTATCTATAATTATTCCTGTATTTAACGAAGAAAAAACAATATCGGAAATACTCAAAAGAGTAAGCGAAGTTAAGATTTCTGGTGTTGAGAAGCAAATTATATTAGTAAATGATGGGTCAATTGATGCTACGGCATCAGTAATTTCCAATTTCCAATTTCCAATTTCCAATTTCCAATTATTAAAACATGAGAAAAATATGGGGAAAGGATCAGCAGTCAGAACTGGAATTAAAAATGCAACAGGAGAATACATTATAATTCAGGATGCAGATTTAGAATATAACCCCAAAGACATAGAAAAGCTTGTAAAGCCGGTTTTAGATGGTGTAAGTAGAGTTGTTTACGGTACTCGTCTTAATCGTTTACCAAGTTTTTCTAAAGAGGAAAAAACTCCTCGTTTTCTGCTTCATTACATGGGTAATAAATTTTTAAGCTTACTAACAAGCATGCTTTATGGACAGTGGATTACGGATATGGAAACTTGTTATAAACTTTTTCCAAGAAAGGTTGTTGATGGAATGAAACTCAATGCTAGGGGATTTGAATTTGAACCGGAAATTACAGCTAAGTTACTAAAAAAAGGATATAAGATTTTAGAAATTCCAATATCCACCAAACCCAGAGGCTATGATGAGGGAAAAAAATTGAATACATTTAAAGATGGATTTATTGCCTTATGGAGCTTATTGAAATATAGATTTATAGATTGAGTAAATTTATGCATCCTCTATTGGAAATTGTGTTTTTTTTAATTGCCATTATTATTTGTTTTTATTTGCCTGGAAAGTTTCTGTTCGCAAAATTGAAACTAACGCTTGATTCTCCGGAAGATTTATTTCTACCTTTTGTTTTAGGTATAATGCTATTTACATTAATTTCCTATATTTTTTCCTGGTTAAAATTAGATTTTATAATTCTACCCCTACTTTTAATAGCTAGTTTTCTTGCTTTAAAAAGTAGGAAATGGTTTCCGAAAAGTATTGCAAAATCCCATCGTTGGCCACTTCTTATTGTAGTAGCTCTATCAATTATTTTTAGCCTTAGCATGCTAACAACCGGCGTTTATGGAGACAGTATTCTTTACAGAAGAGACGATTTGTGGCATTTGGCATTGATAAATGAATTGAAGAATAATTTTCCCCCAAGTCATCCAGGCTTTGCAGGAATTGTTTTAAAAGGTTATCATTTTTTCTATAATTTTCTACTAGCAAAAATCAGCAATATTTTTTCTATTTCTATTTCCTCTTTATATTTCCATTTTTTCCCATTATTTATAGCAATTTTATGGGGATTAGGGGTATACTCGCTTATGTATGCTTGGAGTAAGAAAGCTTCAATTGCAGTTTGGGCGGTTTTTTTAACTCAGTTTGGCGGCAGTTTTGCATTTATATTACGACTTAGGGGACATGACAATTTAAGTTTGGATAGTGCTTTTGGTATGCAACAGCCGATATCCTCTTTAATAAATCCGCCATTTGCAATATCAATCGTAATTGTTATTGCAGTTTTACTCTCTCTTTATCAATATTTACAATCTAAAGAAAGTAAATGGTTAATTCCCATTGTTTTATGTATTGGGCTTGTAACTATGTTTAAAGTATATGCTGGGATAATACTTTTGGGTGGTTTTCTAATCTTTACACTTTTACAATTATTCAAGAAAAAATATATATTACTTAATGCATGTTTTTTCATCGGCCTTTTGTTTCTTGCTACGTATTGGATTTTTTCTGATTCTTCATCAAGACTTATTTTCCAACCTTTATGGGCTCCTCATAATGTACTTATGGATAATATGCCTTGGTATCGATATGATGAAAAAATATACACATTCACAAGGCTTTCTGTAATAAAAGGAATAGTAGAAACAGAACTATATTCTTTATATGTTTTTTTCTTTGGCAATTTGGGTACGAGAGTAGTCGGTCTACTTCTTTTGCCATTATTCTTTTTCCAAAAACAAAAGCATCCTTCATTTTTTGCGTTTACAGCTCTAATTATGGCGTTAATATCTATTCTAATACCGCTTTTTTTTATTCAATCCGGCAAAGTTTTTGAAATCATACAAATGGCATGGTATTTTTTGTTTTTCGTTTCCTTATTTGCAGCATTTGGGTTTTATAAACTGTTTAGTTTTTCTTATAGCAGGATATTAAAGATTATCCTTTTTGCGATAGTATTAGTCTTAACGTTGCCGTCAGCTTACGATAATTACAGGGTCTATTTTGCCTCACTTGATTCTTCAAAGTCAACGCTGTCTAGTCCTTACTTCAAGGCAATGCAATTTCTAAAATCAGAAAGCAATTACAATCAAACAGTTATGGAAATTCCGGAAAAATATGTTTCTGCTACAGAAGGTGATTTGATGCGTTGGTATAGATCTTCAACTCCGGCAATTGTCGCATTTGCCGATAAAAGAAGTTATCTTAGCAACGAGTATATAGATTTTGCCGGGTTAGATTATAAGTCAAGAATAGATTTTATACGTAAAATTATTTTACTTAATAATTTGTCTCCAAATAAATCTTCAGAGTATGCGAACCTTAAAAAAGAAGTAGAACAAGGATTAAAAAATAATAAAGTCGTTTTTATTTATAGTCCTTATCCTTTATCATTTTTTGAAAAAATGAACTTTATTCATAAAGTTTTTGAAAACCGGGCTGCTAGCATATATAGAGTAGAATACAAAAATTATTAGTAGCAATAGAGCCGATAGAAAAGAAATTATGAGACCAATTTGAAAGGATAAAGGCTTATATATAAATGTTATTCTATGATCACCCTTGGGTAAATAAATGCTTCGGAAAGTGTAATCTGCTCGGTAGATTTTAGTTTCTTTATTGTCTACATAAGCTTTCCAGCCCGGATAATAATTGTCAGATAGAAAAAGCATTTGCGCAGTGTTGGTTTTTGTATTAATAATTATCTCTTGAGGTTTATAGGAGGTAATGGACGCAAATGAGTCAGATGAAGGTTTGGATAGTTCAATAAATTTACTGGAATTATTAATCTCTTTAGGTTTTTCTTCCAGAATAACAGTGTTTAAAAGATTAATCTTTGGATCAAAAATGAAATCTAAAATTTTCTGTGCATTATCTTGTACGTATATATTGTTAGTGAGAAAAACTCTTGGGAAAGCATTGGTGTACTCAAGTCCATACCAATTATTATGCTGCCAAATGGGCTTAAAAAGAGTTTGAGGAAATTTATTTGCATCGCTATTTTTTGGATTATGATCATCAAAGTAAAGTACATATTTTATGCCAAGAAGTGAGAGTAAGCGCATTCTCCTATTGTCTTCAAAAGGATTTTCTTTATCTCCCAGTTCTGAAAGCCTTGCTTCTATGCGAGGAATATCTTTGACAATTTTTCCACTATTTTTGATAGCAAAAAGGAGCTCTCCATATCGTCTTGGAAAAACAGGATTTGCTCCTTCGACTGAATAGATATGTGCATAGGTTGAAATATTTTCTTCCATTGGTTGGCGAAATGCTAAGAATCTATCCGTAGAATTTTTTGATTGTAAAAAGGAGATAACGGGATTTTTAGGATAAAGAAATTGCGTATCACCAATAACAAGATATTTGTTTAGAAAGTAAAATTGTCCAATAAGCGTTAGAATAATAATTCCAAGAATTGATAGATTGAATATTTTTTTGAATCGTAAGAGAACGAAAAGAAAAGAAAGCATGATAAATGGCAAAATGAGGTTCTTTAAAAGAACAAGAATGTTCGCCTTTGTAGGAAATGATCCGTGTCTAATTATATAATCATTTAATTGCTGAAAGAGTGGAGCGTTGCCATATCTTAATAATAAAAATCCGTAAAGACCAATAGAGAAAATAGCTAAGTAGAAGACAACAAAGATAAATAATAGGAGTCTTCGATCGTGCTTTTCCTTCTTTTCTATTAATATAGATAATCCAAACGAAGAAAGCGTAGCAATCGAAAAAGTTGTTAAAAAAAGGATACGACTTGGCAGAAATGTTGGAAGCAGGGGAAGCGGAAGGCTAAAGAACCATTTTGTAAAAGGTGAATCAAGAGTTAGGAAAAAAGATATAATGGCAGCTAGCGCAAAAAATTTAATAACAGGATTTATTTTGGCTTTAAAACCTGCATATATGGCAAAGACAAGCGGAATAAGACCTGCATAAAGAACTGTTTCCCGATAGAATCCGCGGCCAAAAAAATTATAAGCTCCCGGATTCCCAAAGATGTCAGGTACAAAAGCATTAAATATATGAGTAATGGGAAGCAAGTATCCTTCAAATAAATACCAAGCAGACGATGTGCTCCGTGGAGATTCCAAAAAAGCTTCTATTGATGGAAGTAATTGTATTGCTGAGAAACATAAAGAAAAAATATAAATACCAATTATTTTAAGAGCGTATTGGAGGAAGGGAAGCTTTAAGGTTTTGACACGAAATAAGCCATACAAAAAAGAGAATACGAATACATAAAAAGTTATTTGAATAAATCCTCCAAATATAGAACATGCAAGGGCAATAATGGTTACACAGTAGTACCAAAGTTTTTTGTTTTTAAGATAGCCCTCTATTCCAAAAAGAACAAACGGAAGCCATAAAGCCGCCTGACCCGCAGCTACGTGCTCCTGACTCCAGACTGTCATGAATCCAGAAAATCCAAAAGATATTGCCCCGATCCAAATCGCAGGTTTCTTGAGATGAAAAAGACTTAAAAAAAGGTACATGAAAAAAAGTGCCATAATAGGCTGAATGAACAAAAGAATTCCCCATGCAAAAATCTGCGGCAGAAAAAAATAGAGAACGTTTAGAGGGTAAAATATGCTAGATTGAAAATCTGCGAGAAAAGGAGTTCCCGCAAAATTATAAGGATTCCAAAGCGGAATTGTATTTTTTGCTAACACTTCATTGGTAAATTTTCTCTCAGGATAGAATAGGCGGATCTGGTCATCGCCAATTGGTTTATGCGGAATACCGACTTTCCATCCGGGAAATTTCTCTGTTCTCCAAGGAGAATAGACTTGAGCAAGGAAATTTGAGGGAAAAAGAATTTTTTCGTTTAAAAAGACCTGTCTATAAATAAACAGCAGACCGATAATTATAGATAGGATTATAAAAAAATTTGTATATTTCAAAAAGCGTTTCATCTCTTAAAATTATTCTATATTAGGCTTGAAATATGATATCATAATGGAGAATATATATGAAGATATTGCTTTATTTGATTTTATTGCTGATTACTTTATTTAACGTATATCTTGCTTCTTCTTTAGTGCGCCACGGTGAAGTAAATTTTTTTAACGATGTTGCCAGAGATTTTCTATTGCTTGCGGAAATGGACCACAAGAAAATTGTCCTCATCGGGCCTAGGTCCAGCACTAATAACCTTTTTCATGGCCCCCTTTGGACATATATAAATTATCCGGCTTATAGGTTTGGAAATGGCAACCCGGTTGTTGTCGCCTGGTTTTGGATTTTCCTTGAATGTACTTTTTTAGCTACAAGTTTTTATATGGTAAGAAAATTGTTTGGTACATTGTCAGCTTTTACTTTTGTTGTTCTTACTTCAGTTCAAATGGCTTTTCATATAAATGGAGTTTTTCATGCGGAAGCAACTTTCTTTTTTATGCCGATGTTGTTTTTTACAATATGTATGTATATCAAAAGTAAAAAAAATCTTTATCTTGCTTTACATCTTCTAGCATTGGCAATACTTATCCAGCTTGAGGTTGGCGTAGGGATACACTTTTTTTTGCTTTCCTTGGTGGTAATCATTTGGTTCATTCATAAGCATAAACTTTGGAGGCACTTGCTTACTTTTTTTCTAATCCCAATTTTTCTCTCAAACTTTATCATTTTTGATTCTCGCCATAACTTCCGGATGGCTAAAGCCATTTTTTCAACAGGTGAATCGCTAAATTTCTTTATACCACTTCGGTCTTGGTTAGAAGATAGAATTAATAATACGATCTCCTTACAGCTTTTTAATAATATTATTAATACCAATACTCTTCTTGTTTATACTGTCTTTATTCTTGTTGTAATCATGACAATTTTATTAATTAAAAATAGAAGCAAGCATAAGCACATATATCTTCTTTCCCTTTTTTATTATTTTGGCTATATGATACTTAGCTTTTTCAATAAAGGCGTTATCCTGTTCCATTACGTTTATCTTCTTATGCCGTTAACTACTTTATGGCTTGTTTCGTTTCTTGTAAGTAAATATAAAATATTCTTCCTGGCTCTTATTGGTATTATTTTCTATCTTAGTTTTACTTCTGCCACTAGTTATGTGGCGTCTAGGGAATCTCTTATGGGAACAGATTATAATTCGTGGAAGTCACTAAGTAGCGTTGCCAAAAGCATAATTGACTTGCAAAAAAATAAAGAATTTGGTTATTTTGTTTTCGCACCCGACGCACTTGCATACCAACCCCGTTATGCCATGATTTATAATTTTAAGGTATCTCATGCAAGAGCCTTTGAATATACGAAAAAACCTATTACGTATGTCATTGCGGCTCCGCCGCCCGGAAATAATCCTTATATGACTCATGTCTGGTGGCGTAAAGTTCAAGTAAAAATTTCATCCGAACCTACTGAAACTAAAAAATTTCCAAATGGATTTACAATCGAAAAGTTTAATTTAAGCCCGGAAGAGCAGCTAATTCCGCACGTTAAAGCTATAGAGTTGGGAATTCATTTTAGATAACATGGTGTTGAGGCTAATATCCTTGAAATATGATATCATAATGATAGCTTTAATTCCAAGTTATGTTTAAAAAACACTTTCTACTTCTTTTAATTCTTCTTTTGGCTGTTTTTTTAAGATTTTGGCAATTAGGACAAAATCCACCATCCTTAACTTGGGACGAAACTGCATGGGGGTATAATGCATATTCATTGGGCATTGACGGAAAAGATGAATTTGGAAGACTTCTCCCTCTTAACTATTTAGAATCATTTGGAGATTTCAAGCCCCCTGTGTATGCATATCTTGATATAATTCCCGTTAAGCTTTTTGGCTTAAATGAGTTTGCGGTAAGATTTCCATCTAGCATATTTGGTGTATTAACGGTTTTGGTTACATATTTTTTGACGAAAAGAATTTTTTGGAATTCTAAATCAAAAGAATTGTACGCCTTACTTTCCGCACTTTTTTTGACTATTTCTCCCTGGCACATAATGTTGTCCCGCGCTGCATTTGAAGCAAATGTTGCAACATTTTTTATAGCTGGGGGTGTTTGGTTATTTTTGAAAGGAGTACAGGAAAAAAAGTGGTACATAGTTGCCTCTATAGTCTTTTTTGTACTATCAATGTACTCTTTTAATACTGCCAGAATTGTTGCTCCTATTTTAGTATTGTTTTTGGGAATCACGTTTAGAAAAAACCTTATTGAAAATATACAGCAAACATTTATTGCAGTCTTAGTTGGAATTTTGTTAATGTTTCCCACCTTTGGATTTTTGTTTTCTCCTCAGGCAAGTCTTCGTTTTAAAGAAGTAAATATATTTACGGACATTGAAGTTATTAAAACTTCCAATCAGGAAATTATAAATGATAGCAGCATTTGGTCAAAGATACTACACAATAGAAGAGTCGGGTATACTCTTTCCTATTTAAAGCATTATTTTGATAATTTTAATCCAAGCTTTCTTTTTATAAAAGGAGACGGAAACCCTAAGTTTTCAACTCAGGATGTCGGGCAAATGTATTTGTGGGATTTACCTTTTTTTGTAGGAGGTATATTAATGCTAGTTAGAAAAAGAACAGGATTTTGGTGGATAATTCCGACTTGGATGTTGATAGGAGTTTTGCCTGCCGCCGCTGCCCGTGAAACTCCTCATGCATTAAGAATCGAAACAACTCTGCCAACATTTCAGATTATTTCTGCTTACGGATTTTCTCAATTTTTGTTTTATATTAGGAAGTATACGAAATTTTTTAAAACGGCGGTTATTTTTGTCGGATTGTTACTTTTTGCTAATTTCTTTTATTTTTTCCGCAATTATATTGTTCATTATCCTTATATATTTTCCGGTGAATGGCAATACGGATATAAAGATTCTATAAAATATGTGCAATCTGTCCAGGACAATTACGACAAAATATATGTGACAAGCGATTTGGGAAGACCTTACATTTATTATTTATTTTATACTAAAACAGACCCACGTTTTTTTAGAAAAAATAGTGTTGTGAAAAGAGATGCTTTCGGATTTGTAACTGTAGATAGGTTCGGGAAATACCACTTTTTAAATGCCACGACTAAAATTAATAAGAAAAATAGCAAAAATCTTTTTATACAAACATCTCAAAATGTTCAATCTGGAGCTAATGTTTTGAAAAAGTTTTATCTATTAAATGGCAATGTTGCGCTTGTTGCGTATGAGTAAAAAAATTATCTTATTATTAACGTTAATTATAATAGTAGCTTCTATACTCAGGCTTTGGCAGTTAAGTAAAGTTCCTTCATCTCCAGATTGGGATGAAGTCGCGCTTGGCTATAATGCATACTCTATTATGCAAACAGGGCGAGATGAATATGGAAAATTTTTGCCGATTATTCTCCGATCGTTCGATGATTACAAGCCTGCCTTATACGCATATCTTGCAATGCCAACGATAAGTATTTTTGGTTTGAGTGTTTTTTCTGTAAGATTGCCATCTGCAATTTTTGGCATATTAACCGTTTTGGCTGTGTTTTTTCTGGTAAAGGAGTTGTTTAAGAAGGATAGCATTGCGCTTTTAACTTCCTTTCTTTTGGCAATTTCTCCATGGCATATTCAATTTTCCCGGGTCGCATTTGAGGCTAACGTTGGAGTAGCTCTAAACGTTTTTGGAATTCTATTTTTTATAAAATCTTTCACGAAGCCATGGTTTTTATTTTTAAGCGCTTTGATGTGGGGATTAAGTCTTAATGTGTACCAAAGTGAAAAAATTTTCGTACCTCTTTTGATAGCAGTCCTTGTATATGTTTTTAAGAAAGAGTTTTTCTTGATAAGAAAGAAATATCTGTTAATATCATTTTTAATTTTTACATTTATTTGTTTGCCTTTAATTTATTTTACTTTAATGAACAAAGATGCGCTTGCTAGAGCTAAGGGAGTTAGCATCTTTTATAACACTTCACTTATTGAAGAGAATACGGCTAAAATTAAACGCGATAAAGATAATAATGATATTTTGGGATTAGCTCTAGATAACAGAAGGGTGGAGTTTGTAAAAAACACGGTATCGGGTTATTTGTCACATTTTAACTTAAACTGGCTTTTCATAACGGGCGATACAGCTCGTCATCATGCACCCGGAATGGGGCTTTTATATCTTATTGAGTTGCCATTCTTGTTAATAGGGATTTATTATTTAATATTTGGTAATTTTGATAAAAGAGTAAAAATATTTATAATATTGTGGTTTTTGATTGTACCAATTCCAGCATCAGTAACCAATGATGTTCCTCATGCGGTAAGAGTCATTAACTTTTTACCTATAGTCCAAATATTAACGGCAATAGGAATCGTTACTGTTGTTACGGCACTATCAAATCTAAAAATTAAATATTTAATCTTTCCTTTATTTTTTATATCTTTTATATTTAATTTTTTATATTATTTAAACCAGTATTTTGTTCAGCAAAATTATTTTCATGCGAAATATTGGCAATATGGATATGAAGGGATAGTAGATCATGTTGCTTCCTCTCAGAAAAATTATAATAAAATAATCGTTTCCAATACAGCAACAATGGACCAGTCATATATGTTTTTTCTTTTCTATTTAAAATACAGTCCCCATAAATATCTATTAGAAGGGGGAACATTGACAGGAAAAATAGAAGGAAAGAATAAGTTTGCCAATTTTGAATTTAGAAAGTTTGATTATTATGCAGAAAAAGAAAACAATATTCTGTTAATAGGATCTCCTTTTGATTTTCAAGAAGAATTTAAAACCATACATAAAGTTAACTTTCCAGATAATAATTTGGCTATAAGAATAGTAGAGAAATAATAATGAAAAAAATCACGCAAAAAAAATCAATTTTTAATTTACTCTATAAATATAGGAAATTTATTTTAATACTCGCTATATTTATTTTTTCCTTTTTTTTAAGAGCTTATGATATGAATAATGACTATCCATTTGGATGGGACCAGGTTGATAATGCATGGGCTGCTAAAAACATACTGATAAATCATAGTCTTCCCTTAGTTGGAATGGTTGCAAAACAAAATACGGGATTTTTTATCGGGCCAACTTATTATTATTTTACTTCATTTTTTTACTATCTTACAGATCTTAATCCAATCGCTTCGCAGTGCATAGCATTAATTACCAGCGTTTTTACTTTCTCTGTTATTTTTTTTATTACAAAAAAATTATTTAATTTCAAAGTTGCTTTGATAGCATGTCTTATTAACTCTGTGTCTTTTTTAGGGTATTTATTTGATGCAGTTCAATGGCCAGTAGCGTTTCTTCCCGGCATATCTCTTATTATTTTTTATTTTTTATTTAAAATACTTAATGGACATATTAAATATATGCTGCCTTTAGCCCTGATATCGGGTTTTACGTTCCATATTCACTTTACTGCAATATTCTTTCCTATTATTATAGTTTTGTGTCTTCCGTTTTTTCCTAGAAATAGAAAAGTTATTTTTTACTTACTATTATCAATCCCATTATTTATAGTTTGGTTTATTCCCAATCTAATTTATCAACTCCAAAACAATTCCCAATTAGGTAATTTGTCTAATTATTTAAACACTTACTATCATGGATTGCATTTAAAAAGATTTCTTCAGCTAACAGGAGATGGTTTAATTCAATTCGATCCGTATTTGTATTTTCAAGCACTAAAGCCTTTCAAATTATTGATCATCCCAGTTTTTCTCTTTGTTTTTTTGAGAAAAAAATTATCCAAAGAGAGAATAATTTTTTCATATCTTATTTTACTTTTTTTTATGGTCCCATGGTTTGTATTTTCAACTTACAAAGGAGAAATAAGTGATTACTATTTCTCTATAAATAGATTCCTTGCTCTTTCGATTCTTTCTTATTTGCTGTCAAAGATGTTATCTGTTAAAAACTGGATAGCAAAACTTGCTGTTTTGTCTTTACTTATTTACTATTCGCTCTTTAATCTAAACAATATTTTTCACTATAATGATGAGGGCGGACTTAAAAAAAGATTGGATAAGGTTAAGCCTTATATAGAATCTCATAAAAAAGTTGAATTTCAAGAGGGCGTTCCTGAGTCATACATATATTACTATCTAATGAGGCAGAAAGGAGTAATTGTTTATTAGATGAAAATTAACAAAACTGTAGAAATTATTCTTTTCGTCCTTATTCTTGGTATATCTTTATTGTCCAGGTCAGTTGAAGTTTTAAACAAGAACTATATATTTGGTTTTGATCAGGGTAGAGATTACTTAGCGGTTAAAAGCATAGTGATAGATCATAAATTTACGCTCATTGGTTCAGAAGTCGGAGCAGGTGCAGCCGGATTAAACGGGATTTTTCAGGGACCATTTCATTATTATTTTCTTTCAGTTCCATTTATTTTGACAAAGGGAGATCCTTATGGAGGTTTAGTCTTAATGTTTTTGTTAAGCATGTTTAGCGTAATATTTTCGTACTTTTTTGGAAGAAAAATATTTGGATCAATAGGAGGTTTAATAACGGCGCTTATTGTGACTTTATCCCCGATGTTTATAGCTCAAGCCCGTTTAGTGTGGAATTCAAATCCATCAACATTATTTATTTTATTATCTTACTACTTTACGTACACTGGGATGAGAAAGAAAAGTAAATACATATTTTTGTCTGCCTTTTTTGCGGGTTTTGTTTACAATTTTCAATTTGCAGTATCAATTCCATTATCAGTTTCTATAATTTTGTTTTATGTTTTTATAGTAAAACTAAGGGAGATAAAAAAATATTTGATTTTATTCTCAGGTTTTATAATTGCCTTTTTGCCCATGTTTCTTTTTGAATCAAGACATGGCTTTATGGGAATAAAAGGATTTGCAATGTATTTAATTGGTTCGAAAGAAGCAGGGGCAAGCTTCTTGCCATCCCAGAGAATTATCGCAGATCACATAAATTCATTTTTCAATGCCTTCATAGATGTTTTTCCAAAAAACATAATTTCTCCCTATATACTTTTGCTAGTAGTTTTGATTCCGGCAATATATTTTTTTCTCAAAGAAAAAGATCAAGATCTTAAAAAATTTATCAGCTTCTTATTTTTACTTTTTCCAATACACTTCTTAGTTTTTTTATTTTTCAGAAATGCTATATGGGTGTACTATCTCATAGCTTTAAATATTACATATATAGTACTTTTTTCTTACTCTGTTACGTCTTCTTTTAAAAAAAATAATTATTTTTTAAAGATTTTTTATGTGTTATTTTTGTTGTTTATTTTAATTAAGACATTGCCCATGCTTATAAATGTTTTTAATTACGATGTTCGTGATTATGGGGGGACTGCAAAAATTAAAGGAAAAACTGATGCAATAGATTTTATATATGATGATGCGAAAGGAAAAAAATTCAGTCTTTTTATTTTTAGTCCTCCTATTTATACCTATCCTTATGATTATATTTTATGGTGGCATGCAAAAGAGAAGTTTGGTTATATGCCGGATAATTTAAAAACCGGAATATTTTACACTTTAATAGAAAAGGATAGTGATCAGCCGTGGAGACACAAGGGATGGTTGGAAACGGTTATAAAAGACGGAACTGTTGTTTGGGAGAAAAAATTATTCAGTGGATTTATTGTGCAAAAACGAACAGGCGAATAAAATGATGAAGAAAATAGTATTGCTTGCTGCTTTATTTATTTTAATTTTAGGATTTGGTTTGCGAGCTCAAGAACTGATATCTCATAACTTTCTTTTTCTTTTGGATCAGGGCCGGGATATGATAGCTGTAAAAAGCATTTTGTACGATCACCACATAACCCTTATCGGGCCATCTACTAGTCTGCGAGGGGTTTTTCAAGGACCCTTATGGTATTACTTGTTGGCTTTGTCAACAGGGATAATCGGTGGCGATCCATGGGGAGGAATAGCATTAATGTTTGTCATAAGCATGTCTGTTCTTGTAGTTATTTATTTTTGGATGAAAGAGCTTTTTGGGGAAAAAGCGGCTCTTATTACTCTTTTTCTTTTTGCCGTATCTCCTGAAGCAGCAGCAGCAGCTACATATGCTTGGAATCCTCATCCGATGTGGATTTTAGTTGTAGTGTATATATTTACTTTTTACAGCGTTATTTATAAATCGAGCAAATTCAATATATTGTTATGGCCGGCAATAGGGCTTATGTTTCACTTTCAAACAGCATTGGCGGTTTTTATTTTACTCGCAAGCGTAATTTATATCTTAATGTTTGAAAGAAAAATAATATTAAACAAAAATTTCATAATAGGAATAAGTTTGTTATTACTTACGTTTCTCCCTCAAGTCATTTTTGATGTGCGGCACAATTTTTTAATGTCCAGATCAGTCATAAGTCTTTTTACCGGATCAGAGCGGGGCTTATTTGTAGGAGGAGAAGAGAATGGATATGTACATTTGATTAAAGATCATTTCTCTTCTTTATATAATAATTTTCGATCAGCTTTTATGAATGATGGTATTGCCAAATATGTCCCTGATCTATTTATAGCCTTAATTGTTTCGTCAATATTTTTTGTAAAGAAAACAAAAAATAAATTCTCAAAAAAAGAGTCAAATCTCATTTTGCTAATATGCAAATTATTATTAATAATTTTTTTACTGACCCTTATTTATCCTTTCCCTTTGCGTTATTGGTTTTTGACAGGTTTTCAATCGTTTTATCTGATTATTCTTGGAATATTATTAAGTAAGTTATTAGCTAACAGATTGGGTAAGCTTGCTGTTATTGTCCTTTTCATCGTTTTAACTTTCTATTCCTGGCAGAGGATAAACGCTTTATATTTTAATCCTCCAAATGATGGCGGAGCAGAAAAAATAAAGGGTAAATTAAGCGCTATTGATTATGTTTATAAAAATTCAAAAGAAAAATCATTTGGTCTTTTGGTTTTTACACCTAGCGTTTATACTTATGCATATGATTATCTGGTATGGTGGTATGGTCTAAGGAAATATGATTATATGCCTTATAAAGATAAGAAAGGAACATTTTATTTGTTAATTGAGCCTGATCATTCTAAGCCATGGAGCTATAGAGGTTGGCTTGAAACAGTAATAAAAACAGGCAATGTGCTTAAGGAAACGACTTTGCCAACTGGTCTTATTATTCAAAAGAGAGCAATATAGTAAAATAATGTTATGTTCTATAAAAAATATTTATTTCCCCTCACTATTGTTTTTATTTCTTGTTTTGCTTTAATTGATCTTTTTAAACCAGGTTTGCCTCTGACTCATGATGGTCAGGATCACGTTGCTCGCATTGCTAATTTCTATCAGAATTTATCCGAGGGCAACATAATTCCTAGGTGGGCTGGAAATCTTAATTGGGGATATGGGCATCCGATATTGGAGTTTTTGTACCCTCTGCCGTCATATTTTGCTTCGTTATTCCACTTTTTTGGGTTCACGTTGGTTGATGCCATAAAAATAGTTTTTGGGATTTCTTTTGTTTTAAGTGGTTTAACAATGTACATTTTTGTCAAAGAATTATTAAAAGATGAAAAATCAGCATTTTTGGCAAGCCTTCTTTATGTAATTGCTCCATATAGATTTGTTGATTTATATGTTCGTGGTGCAATTGGTGAGCATGTTGCATTTATTTTTCCACCCCTTATCTTTTATTTCCTGATTAAGATTTCGAAAAATCATTCCTATTGGTATATATTGGGAGGATCACTTTCATTGGCTGGTATTATTTTATCTCATAATGCAATAACGCTTATGTTTTTGCCTTTGATATTGATATACATTTTTTATCTAGTCTTTCAGTGTTCCAACAAAAAATACTTTATAGTTAGTGCTTTATACTTAATACTTTTTGGTTTTGGATTATCTGCTTTCTTCTTATTACCGGCATTTATGGAAGGAAAGTATACACTGCGGGATATTGTTACAAACGGAGGTGAATATAAAGTCAGTTTTGTACTGTGGAAAGATTTCTTCAACTCAGCGTGGAGTTATGGGGGCACCGTAGCTCTTAGTAAGGAGATAGGTAGAGTTCAATGGGTTGGAATATTTAGCAGTAGCGTTGCCACATACTATTTATATAGGAAAAAAAATAAATTATGGATGATAAGCTTAGGCAGTTTTATTATTTTAGGAATAACGCTATTTTTAATGACATCTGCTTCCGATCTGATCTGGCAAACAATTACAACACTTCAAAAGTTTCAATTCCCGTGGAGATTTCTTTCCCTCACTGTTTTTATAAGTGCATTGTTGGGCGCAATTTCCCTGCATTTATTTTCAGATAAGCATAAGAAGATTTTTTTATTAATATTACTTCTAGGCCTATTGGTATTTAATAAAGATTATTGCCACGCGAATGGCTTTTTGCAAAAGGAAGAAAGTTTTTATAATGGAGTTTATAACGGTACTACCGATACAGGGGAGAGCGCTCCAATATGGTCTGTAAGATTTATGGAAAAAAGAGCAGAATCAAAAGTTGAAATAATAGAAGGATATGGGAAGATAAAGGAGATCAAAAGGAATTTTACAAAAAGAGAATATCAAGTTGAAGCAAAAGGGAAAATACGCATCTTGGAAAATACTTTATACTTTCCAGGCTGGATTGTTTTAGTTGACGGCAGACAAGAGAACATAGAATTTCAAGATCAAAACCACAGGGGGCTAATCACTTTTAATGTAGATAAAGGAAATCATAAGGTAAATATAAGCTATGAAGAAACAAAAACCAGATTATTGGCGAATACTATTAGCGCTGCTAGTTTATTTGCGATTGGGGGATTGATATTTTTTAAGCAACTAAAGACTAAAAAAAGGATATAATAATAGTAGATTTTATGGCAAAAGATAAAAATAAAGAACAGGAATTATCAGTAGTTCTTGCGACATTTAATGAAGAAGAGAATTTGCCGGATTGTTTGGAGTCTGTTCGTGATTTGGCAGATGAAGTAGTTGTTGTTGACGGATCGTCAGCAGACAAAACTCGCGAAATTGCCAGGAAATATGGTGCAAAAGTTTCTATCACGCAAAACGTTCCAATTTTTCATATAAATAAACAAAAGGCAATAGATTTAGCGACCAAAGATTGGGTTTTGCAGCTGGATGCAGATGAGAGAGTTACACCAGAACTTGCAAAAGAAATCAAGGATAAAATTGGAAATTGGAAATTGGAAATTGGAAATTCCGTCAATGGATATTGGCTACCAAGGAAAAATTGGTTTTTAGGAAGATTTCTTATGAAGGGAGGTCAATATCCTGATTACACTCTTAGGCTTTATCGCAAGGGTAAAGGCCATCTACCACAAAAAGACGTTCACGAGCAGGCGCTTGTTGAAGGCAGTGTTGAATACCTGAAAGAATCATTGTTGCATTTTCCATATAAAAATTTTGTGTCTTATTATTTAAAGTGGAATAGATATAATGATCTTCTAGCAACTCAGATTAAGGAAAAGTTAAAAAATAAGAACAATCTTGCCAAAATAATTTATGCATTCGGATATTTGATAATTAAACCTGTCCATTGGTTTTTAACTACTTATATTCTCCATAAAGGATTTATGGATTCATGGCCCGGATTTGTTTTTTCCTTTTTCTCTGCATTAAGATTTCCTGTTTCTTACGCTAAGTATCTTAAAATTTTATGAAAAGTTTTTTTAAGGAACAAAAAATACAGTTTTATATTTTAATAATAGTTCTCTTAGTGGGTGCATTTCTTAGATTTTATAATTATCCCTACAGATATTCTTTGGGAGAGGAAACAATTCGGGATGCAGTGATTGGGATAGAAGGAGCAAGAGAGCTGCAGTTTCCTCTTACAGGTTCTTTTTCTTCGCTTGGTCCTTTCACGTTTGGGCCATGGTATGCTTATCAATTGATTATTTTTTATCTTATTTTTCCCTCAACATACTCTCCCTGGATATATTTTAGCATTATTTCAGTAATTTATATTTTTATAATGTACAAGGTTGGCAAAATTTTGGGTGGAGAAAATTTTGGATTAATAATTTCTTTTATTGTAGCTATTTCTCCGGCACAAATAATATCGGCAACACATTTGACCAGTCACAATAATACTAATTTGTTTGCAGTACTTTCAATTTGGATTTTCTTAATACTTCTAACAAAGAATAAATCGAAATGGTGGAGCTTGTTATTGGGTTTTATTATAGGAGTTGGAATGAATCTTCATTTTCAAATGGGGGGTTTATTAGTACTTCCTCTTATTCTTCTTATATATAAAAGAAAATTCTTAAGCTTTGCATATAGCGGATTGGGTACAATCGTTAGCTTTATTCCTATGTTAATTTTTGAGATGAATAATCATTGGTTTACAACCAGGAATATTTTCTTTTATTTAACGCAGGGTAAGAATGCAATTTATGTTCCTAATAGGTGGCTATTTTATGTTCGGGATTTTTGGCCTGCTTTTTGGTCGGATGCTTTAGGAGTTCCTGTATGGTTTGGAATGATCATAATCATTCTATCTTTAATTTCTATAATTTGGTTTTTTTATAAAAAGAAATTATCTAAAAGTTTTATTTTTTTAATTATTGCCTTTTTACTAAATTTTATTTTGCTTAGATACTATTGGGGTCCAAGATTTTTTGGATATTTAAATTTCTTGAGACCTTTTGTATTTATTTTTACTGCCTTTGCAATCGTTAATTTAAAATATAAGAAAGTTTACATAGGTTTAATATTGTTGCCTTTTATTATTTACTTTTCATATCCTCGAATTGTGTCTGGGCTTACGCCGGATTCTTTTGGTAGGGTGGTCCGTGATAAAGTAAGTCAGTTGGAGCAAAAATACCCAAATAAAAACTTTACCTTGTTAACTTGTTCAAGAAAATATAGTTCAACCTATAATTCTTTAGCTTTTTCTATGCTTTTTTTCTTAGAACAAAAGGACAAATCTGGCGATCGGGAAATTAAGATTGCCCTTGAAAATGACTGTAAATATCCTGAAAAGAGAGAGTTAATAATAAATATATGGAGTATTCCGATAATGGATTTTTCAAGCGCTTCAAATTCTGCTATATTGGAAGCAGGCTGGAAGCCTCTTACTTTTGCTCGAATGTATAATCAATATGCGCGTTGGTGGTTTGAACTTCAGCCATGATTTATATTTGATATGAAAATACTTATAACAGGTGGAGCCGGATACATCGGAAGCTTTATGGTTAAAACATCTTTGGATAAGGGTATCCAAGTTGTTGTTGTGGATAGCTTGGAAAGAGGAAATAAAGAAGCAATAGATACAAGAGCAACGCTTGTTGTCGGAGATTTGAAAAATAAAGATTTTGTCGCAAGTATTTTTTCGCATCACAAATTTGATGCAGTTGTTCATTTTGCAGGATATATTTCAATGGCCGAGTCGGTAAGTAATCCTTATCTTTATTTTGATAATAATGTAAATACTTCTCTTAACATTATCGAAGGTATGGTAAAAAATAACCTTAATAATTTTATTTTCTCTTCCACTGCCGGAGTTTATGGAAACCCAACAAAAATTCCAATTACCGAGGATCATCCAAAAAACCCAACAAATCCTTATGGAGAAAGTAAATTAATAGTTGAGCAAATTCTTTCCTGGTACAGAAAAATATATGGTTTAAATTTTATAAGCCTTCGCTATTTTAATGCTTGCGGAGCTTCAAGTGATGGCAAAATGGGAGAACAGCATTCTCCGGAAACTCATCTTATTCCTAATACTATCAATGCAATTCTGAATAAGTCTGAATTCACTTTGTATGGAGATGATTATGAAACACCTGATGGGACATGCATACGCGACTATATTCACGTCATAGACTTAGTGGAAGCTCATATCCTTGCTATTTCAAAGCTCAAGGATGATAGCGGAGGGTTTTTCTACAATGTTGGTACGGGTCAAGGATACTCGAATAAAGAAGTAATTGATGTGGTAAAAAAAATCGCAGGACAAGAGATGAATATAAAAATTGCAGACAGGAGGTCTGGAGACGCAGATAGGTTAATTGCGGATCCAACTCTGATTAAAAGATATTTACACTTCAAACCGAAGTATTCTGATTTGGAAACTATTGTTAAATCAGCTTGGGAATGGCACAAGCGAAATTCAAAATTCAAAATTCAAAATTCAAAATGATAAGATTCTTCAGGATTGCCACTTTTTTCTTTATATTCTTTTTTCTAACAGCTAAAATACATGCGCAATCTAATTATGTTCTTCCTTATCCTTCGAGTATGCCTGGAAGTTTTGCTTATAAATTTCATCTTGTTTTTGAAAATATTTCTAAATACTGGTATTTTGGAGATTTTGGTGAATTTGATTACAACCTAAAAATGGCAGACAAATATTTGGTTGAAGCAAAAACACTATTTGAATACAAGCAATATCTATTGGGATATAAATCATTGCAAAAGTCAGATTTCTATTTCTCCAAAGTCTTACCAAGCATTGTGAAAGCAGAGGACAACAATAAAAATATTTCTCAAAAAAAGCTAATTTTGAAAGATGCAGCGCTAAAACATATTGAAACTCTTGAAAAAATAGAGATCGATATTCCGGATACATTTAATTGGCAGCCCGAAAAAGTATTGCCTACGACTCTTCATTTAAAAAAGGCTATTGTTCAATCGATAATTCTTAGAAAAAATGATTTATGAAAAAATTTATAATTGTTTTATACTCCGCGTTCTTATCGTTATTCACTATTTTTTCCTACGCTTTTGTTGATCCAAACCTATTTTATTTAAAAAATATTTACTCTGAGTTTGCTTTTTCTAATCGATTGCTAACTACAGTTTTTTATGTATCATCTGTTTTTATTTTTTTTATTTTTTATGGTATTTTTGTTTATTTGGGCATTAAGAAAAAAATTCACTTTAAAGATGTCTTTGTACTATTAAGTGTAACTGTAATAATTTTATTTTTTTCTTACCCCGCAATGCTTTCTTATGACATTTTTAATTATATTGCAACTTCAAAAGTATTATTTTTCTATCACGAGAATCCTTATGTAGTTATGCCTATTGAATTTATGGGTGATCCTCTTTTGTCTTTTACGCATGCTGCAAATAAAATCGCATTATATGGTCCATTTTGGATAACCTTAACGGGAGTTCCATTCGCATTGGGGTTTGGAAATTTTATTATTACACTTTTTAATTTTAAACTTTTTATTGCTTTATTTTATTTGGCTACGTCCTGGCTTATGTGGAAGGTGTCAAGAAATATAATTTCTGTAATTTTATTTTCTTTAAACCCACTTGTTGTTATGGAAACATTAATAAGCGGACACAATGATATTGTCATGATATTTCTTACCCTTCTTTCTCTTTTACTTTTGACAAAAAAGAAAGTTTTTTTTGCAGTATTGTTTTTCATTTTAGCTATTTTAATAAAATACGTTACAGTACTTTTACTCCCTGTTTTTTTATACGCTCTTTGGAGGACAGTGGGAAAGCAAGAAATTAATTGGAAAAATATTTTTTATGTTTCTGCACTATTTATGTTTGTTGGATTTTTGCTTTCGCCAATTAGAGAAGAAATATATCCCTGGTATTCCTTGTGGTTCTTGCCTTTTGTTTTCTTAATCTTCGAAAAGAAAATATTATTATATGTGTCTGTCTCGCTTTCTTTTGGCCTGCTTTTTAGATATGTACCATACATGTTTTCCGGTACTCATGCGGGATTGACTCCGCTTTTTAAATCAATTGTTACGTTTGCGCCTATATCTTTGATATTGTTTTATTTTATTTATAAAAAGTTATGGGAAAGAATTCGTTCTCGATAATAATTATTATTCTGTTTTCAGCAATTGCGGTTTTTTCACTTCTTCATAAAGGTTTGCCGCCAACACACGATGGGGAATATCATATTGTGAGATTCTATCTTTTTAATGAATCATTTAATGATGGAAATTTGTATCCCCGTTGGGCAGCCCATTTAAATAATGGTTTTGGAGTGCCTTTATTTAACTTTGTGTATCCTCTACCTAATTATATTGCAGTTTTATTTCATCTGTTTGACATAAGTCTTATAGACTCATTTAAGTTTGAAATGTTTATTGCAACAGTCATGGGTGGGATATTTTTTTATTTGTGGGCGAAAGAATTTTGGGGAAAATTAGGAGGCATTGTTTCTTCAGTTTTTTATACGTTTTCCCCCTATCACTTTGTAGACATTTATATTAGAGGATCGGTTGGAGAAGTTTGGGCTCTTGCTTTTTTCCCTGCTTTTCTGTGGGCCTATACTAGGTTTGCTACAACAAAACTAAGGTTATTTTTCATTTTGTCCTCTCTATTTCTCGGTTTAATAATATTTTCCCACAATATTTTGGCTTTAATGTTTTTCTTATTTGCTGTTTCGTATATTACACTTTTTATTTTGAAAGAAAAAAATAAAAAACATTTGATACTCAATAGTTTTTTTATAATACTTCTTGGCCTTGGGTTGTCGGCAATTTTTTGGCTTCCAGCAATTTATGAAAAAAAACATGTAACGGGACTGCAAATTTTCGATGTTGCTTCTCATTTTCCTGATTTATATCAGCTTTTGATTCCTTCCTGGGGATCAGGCTTTAGCGGGGCAGGTTTGCAGAATGTTATGTCTTTTCAAGTTGGATTGGCAAATCTGCTTGTTGTTTTTTTAAGTTTGATAGTAATAATTCGGCAGATAATAAAAAGAAATAACAAACGTATTTATACAATCTTTTTCTTCGTTTGGTTTATTTTTAATTTTTATTTAATGCTAAGCGTATCTTTACCAGTATGGAAAACGATTCCTTTAATGGGCTATTTTCAATTTCCATGGAGATTATTAAGCATAGAAATACTTTTTGCCTCATTTTTGGCAGGCAGTATTTTTTCTTTGATTGAAAATAAACACACGAAGACCAGAATATCTTTTGCTATATTATTAGTTTTTTTTGCTTTTATTTTGGGTATAGGATATGCAAAGCCGGCTTACTATATGTATAGGGATGATAAGTATTACATGAGTAGGTCCAATTTTATTGATGGGACAAACAGTCCGGGCAATGTTTTTAATACGATTTTTTTAAAGACTATTCCAAATAAAGAAAAAGAAAGAGCAGTTTTTTTGAAAGGAGAAGGTAAAATTGCGTTAGATGAAGCTAAAAGCGGTCTCTATAATTTTAAAATGAATGTTGGAAACAATTCGGAAATTCTTATGAATGTAGCTTATTATCCCGGATGGAATGTGTACGTAAATAATAAGAAAACAGATATACAACAAACCAAAGATGGCAGATTTACTTTCTTGGTGCCGGCCGGCGAAAACCAAGTTAAGATCATTTTTGAAGATATAGCAATAAGGAAATTTGCAGCACTTATTTCTTTCATGTCATTGATGTTTATTTTAACTCTGTTTATAAATCGGAGGTTTGCTACAATTAATAAATGAATATAGCGATTGATATGTCTCCGCTTAAAAGCGGACATTACCTACAGCACAGAGTAAGAGGAACAGGATTTTATTTACAAAATTTACAAGCGTCTCTTGAAAAATATTATCCAGAGAATAAATATATCTATTTCAACAGAGGAGATTCATTTGAGAGAGACATTGATGTTGTCCATTATCCTTATTTTGAGCCGTTCTTTCTAACACTTCCGGTATTTTCCAAAAATAAAAAAATTGTAACCGTTCATGATTTAACTCCCTTAGCTTTTCCCAGTCATTTTAGTGCAGGCTTAAAAGGCAGTCTAAAATGGCAAATTCAGAAAAGAGCTCTTAAGAATGCCGATGCTATAATTACTGATTCGGAATCTTCGAAAAAAGATATTATTAAATACGCTGGTATCGATTCAGCAAAAATTAAAGTTGTGTATTTGGCTGCAGGCTCTGAATTCAAAATTCTAAACTCCAAAGAAAAAGCAGAAGAAGTTAGAAAAAAATATGGTCTTCCTAAACAATTTATACTTTATGTTGGTGATGCAACATGGAATAAAAACTTGTCAAGATTAATAGAGGCAGCGTCCAAGATTAATGTGCCCCTTGCAATGGTTGGAAAAGCTCTAATCGATAAAAAAATTGATATGAAAAATCCATGGAATAAAGACTTAGTGAGGGTTCAGGAGCTGGCAGGAGAAAATAAAAATGTTTTTCGTCTTGGTTTTGTTTCATCCAGAGATTTAGTTGCTTTGTATAATGCGGCAGCTCTTTTTATTATGCCTTCTATTTATGAAGGTTTTGGGTTGCCAATCCTTGAGGCAATGAGCTGTGGATGCCCCGTAGTAGCATCAAAAGGAGGTTCTTTAGCAGAGGTTGTAGGGGAGGGAGGAAAATACATAGATCCTTACGATATAGATAGTATTGCCAAGGGTATTAGTGAGGTATTTAATAGTTCAAGTTTACAGAAAGAACTTTCGCAAAAAGGAATAATCCAATCAAAAAAATTCACGTGGCATAGAACCGCAGACGAAACAATGGATGTATATAGAAGTGTTACAACTCTAGGATAACGTCTGCAGCTTTTTCTCCTAATTCTACTGCATAATTTGTACCCCTGTCCCAAGGATAAACTTGCTGAATATTTGCAAGATAGACATTTTTTAGAGGAGTCTTAAATGGCGGAATAAGTTTTGAATAATTAACTGGAATGATGGGTTGTGCAAAAGGAACAGAAAAAAGATGAGTATCTATAAGATGTGATTTATATGTCTTATTTATTTTACTAAGTAGAGCATCATAGATTTTTAATAGGTCTTTTTTATTCATCTGCATGAAAGGATGATCATGAGGCAAATAATTTCCAAGATATACCAGATGTTCGTTGTTGTAATATTTTTTTTCCATAAAATTTGTGTGCTCAACAATTGCTGTAAGGGGAAATCTTGTATCGCAGATATTTAACCAATAAGTCTGATCTTGAAAGAAGGGCTTTCTTAGACGAAGAACGAGATTTATTGCACCGAGTCCTTTTAGGCTTAGAAGTTTTTGCTTGTAATTTGTTAGTAACTGTGGAGCTATTTTTACAAAGAAGAAAGAAGGTAAAGTTACGATTACCTTATCAAAAATTAAGCCGTCAACTTTGACCTTTGCGTTTTTTTGTACAGTTATTTTTTTTACTTCGGTCTTCAATAAAATTTTTCCTCCCAGCTTTCGGATTGTCGATACAATTGTATTTGCGAATTTCAAAAATCCTCCTTTGGGATAGGCTAGGCAGGGTGTTCGTTTAAATATGCGCGCCCAAAACCAAACGAGAGAAACGTCATTCGCAAAAGGTCCAAATTTTTTAACAAGCAGAGGTTCCCATAGCAATTTATATGTCTTATTTCCCATCATTTTAGATAAAAAGGCGGAGGCTTTATATTGCTCAAGCGGCTTCCAAAAAGGATTGTATTTCAATAAGACTATAGTTAATCCCATTCTTAATCTTTGCAGAAAGTTAAGAATGGGAAATTTTAATACATCGGAAGGAGAGTCGAGTTTGTGGATACCGCCATTAACGTACACAGATGTTTTTGGACGTCTTATTACCACATCGTATTTTATTTTTTTTGCCAAGGATAGTATTGCCTTATCATTAGTAAACCAGTGGTGGTAATGTTTCTCAAGACTCCATTGCCATTTTGGATTCTTAAAGCCAAGCGCAAGACCGCCCGGAAATGAGTCTTTTTCAAAAATGGTAACCTCGTGTCCGGCCTTCACAATCTTGAGGCCAGCGGCAAGGCCGGTAAAACCTGCTCCTATTATTGCTATTTTCATGTTTTCTTTTTTGTGGCACCCGAGGACTTCATAATGTTTTTGACTATGTATTTTGGTCTTTGTTTTACTTCTTCAAATATTTTTCCAATATATTGTCCCAAAATGCTTATTCCCAGCAATTGAATCGCCCCAATAAACAATATTGTTATCAGTACAGTTGTTATTCCTTCGGGCGTGTTATTAAAAACAAGTCGGGCAATGAGTTGGTAAACTATTGCAATAAGTGCTATTAAAAAAACCAAAGATGAAAATAAAGATATAATTTGTAAAGGAACATAAGAGAAAGAAAATATACCCTTCGTTGCCCAATTAAGATTTTTTAGCAAACTGTTAGTTGTTTTGCCAAACATTCTTTCAGGCCTAACATAAGGAACTCCAGTTTGCTTAAATCCAACCCACGCCCTAAGTCCTCTAAGGAATCTATCTCTTTCCGGAAAAGTTTTTAGCGCTGATACGACTTTATTATCGATTAAAGAAAAATCCCCCGCGTCTAAAGGGATTTTGACGTAAGACATTTTATGGAATAATCTATAGAACAATTTGTAGGAGACTGCCATGTAGAGAGGTGCTTCCCTTTTTGTTCTTACCCCATACACTACGTCGTAGCCCTCGATCCATTTGTAATAAAATTTTTCAATAATTTCAGGGGGATCTTGAAGGTCGCCATCTAATAAAACTACAGCATCAGATTTGGCAATTTCCATTCCGCTTGTAAATGCCATTTGCGACCCAAAATTCCTTGAATGATTTATGGCAATCACATGCTTATCTTTGTCTACAAGTTTAGTTAAAACTTTCTCAGTGTTGTCCGGACTTCCATCGTTTACAAAAATTATTTCGTAGTCCACTCCAATTTTCCTGAATACATCCTTAAGCCTTTTATGCATTATTGGAATTGCCTGAGCATCTTTGTAGCAAGCGATAATAGCGGATATTTTTTTATTTTTCATCTTCGTAAGTTAACATACCAAGGTCTATTGCTCTTTATCATATTAGTAACTAAGTTTGGTATTTCTTCGACTTTATTTGGCCACTTTGCCTCTATATTTTTAAAGATACTCATTATTTTTTTGTCTTCTTCCGCCCAATGACAAAGTGCATGGTCAAGATAATCTTTATTTCTTCCAGATCCTACTAATTTGACTGGAATCCGTTCATAGTCAATATAATTTCTGATCGTTTCAAATGGCCGGTAGAGAAGAAATGAGCTCATTGAATAAGCAATAGGTATCTTACCTTCCAGTGCAAGACCCACTGCAATTCCCATCATGCTTTGTTCTGCAGCTCCGCAATTCAGAAACCTCTTTGGAAAGTCCTGCCGTATGCGATCAAAAATTTTATATCCTAAGTCGCCAACAACGAGCCATATATTAGGATTTTTTGCCATATGTTTATAAAGTTCATAGGCGAACCATCCTCGCATGTTTTCGTGTCTGTATTTTTTATCTAATACTGTCATTTTAATAACTCTAAAGCCTTGTTATAATTATTTTTTGTCATAATGTAATAATGAGCGTCTTGACCTTTGAGAAAAGGTAGTTGTTCAACAGTAGTTCTTTTGATGATGATATTGGGACAGAATACCTTTAATCTTTTGATTAGTTTTGCAGAATTAATTTTGTCATAGGCTCCATATCCATTAAGGTTCATATACACTTTCAAATTATCCAAATTGCTATCTGTTTTTATTCTTAACGCTTCCCAAATAGATCCTTCGGCTGCTTCGCCGTCACTTATCATACAGTAAACATTTTTTTTCTTGTTAGCCAAAGACATCCCTACAGCGATCGGTAAACCTTGGCCCAGACTTCCAGTTGTACACCATATACCATTTTTTTCATCTCTGCCAGCATGTATCCCATGTTTTTTCAGTAAATATTCCGGATCTCGTCCTTCATGTTTCTCCAAAACACAATAAAGGGCGATAGCGGCATGTCCTTCGGATAATATGAATTTCTCGTCTTTTTCTTTTAAATTATATATTTCCTCAATAATATCAACAGCGGATAGACAGCTTCCTATGTGAGACTTATTGTATTTGTAGGATATTTCGATTATTCTTCTTTTTAAATCTTTATTTTTCATATTCATTCCTATACCAGTCATAGGTTTTTTTTAATCCATCACTTAAAGTATTACGTGGTTTCCAGTTTAATAATTTTTTGGTCTTTGAAATATCTGCGACCCAATGAGAAGTATCCCACAATCTTTTCGGAAATGCACCTTTCTCAATCTTTACTTTTTTACCAGTTGCTTTAAAAAGCGTTTTTACCACTTCGTCATTTGTATATTCAATTCCAGTTCCCATATTTAGTATCTGACCTGAAAGTTTTTTTTCATGAGATAAAGCTTTAATATAAATATCAACAATGTCTTTTACGTATATAAAATCTCTTCGTTGAGATCCTAACGTAAGTTTAATTGGTTTATTCTCGATAATAGCTTTGATTATGGTTGGTATAAAACGGTTTTTATTTTCATATGGTCCATAAACGGAGAATGGTCTTAGTGTAACAATAGGTTTTTTATATTCTGTTGCAAAGACTTTACACAGAAATGTGGCAGAGGCTTTTGTCGCGGCATAAAAACTTATTGGCTCAAGATAATCTTCTTCTTTCATGGGTTTATTTTTGATTCCATATTCAGAAGAAGACCCGGTATTTATAAAAATTTTGTAATCTATGTTCTTACTGGCAAGTAATAAATTTAATGTTCCCTTTATATTAATATCTACCATTTGTTCTGCGTCAGATTGATTGCGATAATTGCCGTAGGTTGATAGATGGATAATAAAAGTGGGATTTATTTTACTGACAATTTTTGTAAGCTTTTTTTTGCTGAGAAGATCAACATAGTAAACTTTAACCTTATTCAAAATCTCTTTTATTCGCCAAAGATCACTTGATTTTTTTAAAATAAGACTCACGTCATATTTAAGTTTAATAAGTTCTCTTATAAGATTTGCTCCAATAAATCCAGCACCCCCTGTTACTAAAATACTTTTACGTGGTAGAATGTTATTCATGGTTGATATTATATGTGCAATATGTAGGGAAAAGCAACAAGTTAGGGTACTCTATAGAGCGACTTTTATTAATAAAGACATTTCTAAAAAAACCTATTCCGCCCGGCGTTTGCCTGACAAAATTCACTATAGAATTCTAAAATGCACAAGGTGCAGCTTGGTCTTTTCTTCTCCCATTCTTACTCTCAAGAAAATGTCTGCGCTTTATAAAAAAAGCGTATGTAGTTATGAGGATCAGATTCCTTACTTAATCAAAACCTATTTTAAATTAGTTAATGACATTAAAGAATATCTCCCAAAAAACCCCAAAGTTTTGGAAGTTGGATGCGGAAACGGCTTTTTTATCAAAGCATTGATAGATAAGCGTTTTACCAAAAACGTTTCTGGGGTAGAACCCAGCAAAGTAATGGTTTCGCAGGCAGATTCCTCTATAAAGAATATAATTAAATTAAATGTCTTTAAGCAAAACCTCTACTCAAGAAACAGTTTTGATCTCCTGTGCTGTTTTCATACATTAGATCATATGGTTGATCCGAATGAATTTATTAAGGGAGCACAATCTTTACTTAAGAAAAATGGATATATTGTTATAGTAGTACATGATACGGAAGGTTTATCTGTTAAATTATTCGGAGAGAGGTCTGCGATTTTTGATATAGAGCATATTTACTTATTTAATAAAAAAACTTTAAAAAAGATATTTAAACACAATAGTTTTAAAGTTATAAAAGTATTTAATCTTGTTAATACTTACACACTAAACTATTGGATACAAATGAGCGGTTTTTCTTTTATTATAAAGAAATATGCTAAATTTGTCTTCAATATGTTGGGAATTGGCAAGAGAGGAGTATCTATTCCTGCCGGAAATATAGCCCTTGTTGCTAAAAAAAATGTGTAGTCTTTTTAATTGATATATAATTTAATTATGAGAAACCGGGTTAGATATTTGGGAAATCATTTTTTGAAACACGAATTAGTAGCTGGCAGTATTTATATTTTTATTGGCTCCATAATCGCTAACTTATTTAACTTTTTTTTTAGTCTGTTCATGAGCAGAAATTTGACTGTGGAAGGGTTTGGTATTTTAGCAAGTACATTTTCCTTAGTTGGTCTTATAGCGATTCCGGCTGGATCAATAGTTCCTACAATCGTAAATTTTGCAGGACCTCATTTTGCAAAAGAAGACTATGGATCTGTCAAAGCTCTTTTTTTAAAAATTATAAAGCCTCTTCTTGTAGTAAGCATTTTTGTGCTTTTTTGTTTCTTTGTTTTCGCAGGCTATATAGGAGATTTTTTTAAGATTGCAGATCTGTCAATAGTCGTGATCGTTGGAAGTATTACTGCACTTGCGTATATCGGAATAGTGAGTAGCGGACTCCTCCAGGCAAAATTAGCTTTTAGATATATTTCTTTCTCAAATGTTATTGGATCTATATCCAAATTTGCGATTGGAGCCGGATTAGTTTTCTTGGGTTTTGGCGTAAAGGGCGCAATATGGGCGGTATTTATGTCCGGATTAATTCCTTCCATTCTTGGTTTTATTTATCTTAAATCTGTCTTTATGAGTAAGGCAAATAAGACAAGAAAAATAAATTTTAAAAGCATACTTTCTTATGGAATTCCTTCTTCTCTTGCAGTGTTAGGAATGACATCTTTAATTTCTACAGATATTTTACTTGTAAAGCACTTCTTTGATCCTTTGCAAGCTGGTATTTATGCAGGATTATCTCTGGTTGGAAAAGTAATCTTTTTCTTTACAGGTTCTATTGGAGGCGTAATGTTTCCTCTTATTGTAAAAAAACATGCCAAAAATGAAAATTATAACAATATTTTTAAAATGGCAATTGCTATGGTATTTATTCCTTCAGTCTTTATTTCCATATTTTATTTTTTATATCCTGATTTGTCGATAAGCTTTTTCATTAAAAATGAAATATATAGATCTGCATCCGGATTGTTGGGTTTATTTGGAGTATTTATAGCAATTTATTCCTTAATTACGCTTTTTGTGTATTATTTTTTATCTATAAAAAAAACCAACGTGTGCATTCCGGTTGTTCTTGCGGCCATAAGCCAGTTATTGTTCATTATTTTTTATCATGGCTCTCTTTTTACAGTTGTTGTAATCTCCCTTTTGGTAGCATTAATTCTTCTTGCAGCTCTTGTAATTTACTACATAAAAATTTATGGTGAATATAAAAGAATAAGTAATGTAGCAGGAATACTTAATATCTGATAAAATTGAATTGTTATGGAGTTTATAACTCTAGCCAACAAAGACAGCACAAATCTTGTTAAAGATGTTTTAATCCATCCCCTTAAAGTCAACAGGGATGAATCGGGAATATTGGTTGAAACATTGAGAACTGATTGGAAAGAAATTTATGGTAAAAATAGAGAGTTTGCGATGCAATATTTTTCTGTTACTAAAAGTGGAATTGCAAGAGATGAAACAGTTTGGCATTATCATCCGAAGCAAGAGGATAGGTTTTTGGTAGCTCGAGGTGAAATCGTAGCAGCAGTTGCCGATAACAGGCAAAATTCAAAAACGTTTGGCCTCCTTAATCTTTTTCATATGAAAGCGGATACGGATCCTTTTATGCTCTTGATTCCCAAAGGTACGCTTCATGGCTTTTTGGTTGTTTCCCACACCTCTTCCGTATTGTTAAATTTCCCAACGTCCTTATATAATCCTAGCGAAGAACAGCGTCTATCTTATGATAAAGCAAAGATAAAAAATAGCGAAGGATCTTTGTTTGCATGGGATCAGGTTCGCAGTCAATTTGGATTAAGAGCTACTTCAAATGGAAAAATTTAAGAAGTTGGATATGAAACCTCAAAGAAAAGAATTCCCTGGTTTAAAAGTAGAGGCATTATCGATAGGAAAATATAAAAATGATCCTTCTTTAAACGAAGATGGATGGGTAGTTACCGAAAACACTTTTGCGGTTATTGATGGATCTGCGCCTCGAGTGAATTTAAAATTTGATGGCAAAAGCAGTGCAAGATTTGCAGCAGATGTAGTAAAAAATGTTCTTTTAGCAACAAATCCTAGCGTTAATGGTAGAGAATTGGTCGTAGCAATTACAAAGGAGCTTAATAAAGAAATTGACAGAATAGGTATAAGAGAGATTATTAAGAGAGCAAAAGAAGCTCGTCCTGCGGCATTATTTATCGTCGCAAGAATAGTAGAAAATAAAGTAATAGTTACAGCTTTGGGAGATGTTTCGTGCCGGATAAATGGCAAAGTCATTCATACTGATAGGTTTAAAACTGAAGATTTAATGACAATAAAGAGGATTCAAGCGATGAGAAAAGCCAAAAAGAAAACCCCATCGATTTCCAATGAAAAGTTGCAAAGAATTGGGAAACTGGCAATACAAAAAGATTTAAAAGAACAGGCAAGAAACTATTTTAACAATCCTAATAGCGAATTAGGTTTAGGAATTATTAATGGAGAGGCGGTGCCGGATAAATTCATAAAAACATACACTTTTAATTTAAAGGATATAAGAACATTAGAACTATTTTCAGACGGGTATTTTATCTTACCTAAGACTGCAAAAATTTCATCATGGGAAAAGGCATTCTCAATCGGCGAAAAAGAAGACCCCCTAAGATGGAAAAAGTATCCTGCGGTTAAAGCAGCAAGCAAGAATATGTTTTCCGATGATAGAACAATTCTAATAGTCAAAACGTTTGCTGCAGAATAAGCTTATTTTTAAAAAAATATTGTTTGGGATTTGAAATTTATATATAATAAAGCATAATTTTCATTTTTATGAAAAAATTACCATTGGTTTCTATAATTATACCTACCAGAAACTCAGAAGAATTTTTGGAAAATTGTTTGGAAAGTATCAAAAAGCAAACATATAAAAATGTGGAAATTATTGTGGTAGATAATAATTCAACTGACAGAACTAAAAAAATAGCGGTAAAATATACAAAATCAGTTTTTAATAGAGGTCCGGAACGTTCTGCTCAAAGAAATTTTGGAGCAAGTAAATCAAAAGGAGATTATTTGCTTTTTATAGATAGCGATATGGAATTGTCAAAAAAAGTTGTAGAAGAATGCGTTAACAAAGTTCAAAAATCAGGTGGAATAATAATTCCGGAAAAATCCATGGGTAAGGGATTTTGGGCAAGGTGTAAGGCACTGGAAAGAAGTTTCTATATAGGAGTTGATTGGATTGAGGCGGCTAGATTTTTCTCAAAAGAAGTATTTAATAAGTTTAAAGGATATGATGAAACCCAAACAGGAACGGAGGATTCTGATTTCCCGCAAAGAATAAAAGAGGAATTTGGAGAAAATTCAATTTTAAGAATAAATAGTTTTATCTATCATCATGAGGGAAGCCTATCTCTTTTTGATACATTAAAAAAGAGGTTTTATTATGCTAAGACAGCTAATATATATACAACCAGAAAATCAAATGAAGAATATTATAAAAGACAATCCAGCATTTTGGAAAGATATAAATTATATTTTTCCGATCCCAAGAAGTTGTTCAAAAACCCGTTTCTCGGACTAGGTGTGCTTTTTATGAAAACTACTGAATTTGGCGTGTGGGGAGTCGGATATTCGATTTCTAAATTTTTTAGGGTATAATTGTTATTATTATGATAAAGCTTATCAAGTCAACCTTTTATAATGAAAAGGCGACAAAAGATGCTTTGTGTAAATTTATTAAAAAATCTGAAAAACTTAGTATTGGAAAAGAATGCAGGAAATTTGAAGAATCTTTTGCGCAGTATCAGAACAGAAAGCATTGCGTTTTAGTAAATAGCGGTAGCTCAGCAAATCTCGCGCTTATCCAAGCGCTCCTCAATTTGGGAAAAATGAGAAAAGGCGACCTCGTTGGATTTTCTTCCTTGACTTGGTCAACAAACGTAATGCCGCTTATTCAGCTTGGGCTTGAGGCAATACCTGTTGATGTGGAACTTGCCACTCTTAATGTTTCAAGTAGAACACTATTAAAAACATTGAAAAAATATCCGATCAAAATGCTTTTTGTCACTAATTTACTTGGTTTTTGTGATGATATAGATATTATAGCGCAAGTATGCAAGGAGAAAAAAATTCTTTTGATTGAAGATAATTGTGAATCGTTGGGGACTGTCTACAAAGGAAAAAAACTGGGTAATTACGGTCTGGCAAGTACGTTTTCTTTTTATGTTGGTCATCACATGTCAACAATTGAAGGAGGTGCTGTTTGTACCGATAATGCAGAACTTGCAACAATGTTGAATTTGGTAAGGGCGCATGGATGGGATAGGAACTTAACAGGGGAAAAACAGCTCAAGATAAGAATGAAATATAATATTAATTCTTCATTTTATTCCAGATATACGTTCTACGATTTGGGATATAATTTAAGAACGACTGAAATTCAGGGTTTTCTTGGAAATGTTCAATTAAAATATCTTCCGGAAATTGTTAGGAAAAGAAGAGATAATTTTTTGAAACTTGCAAAAAAAATATATGCTAAGACCGATAAGTATTATCCGATTAAGTACGACCATATAGATACCCTTTCTAATTTTGCCTTTCCGGTTATTTGCAAGTCTGCCGCAATCCGTGATGAGCTTGTCAGTAAGTGCGAAAATAAAATTGAGATTAGGCCAATTGTTGGAGGAGATATGACGTTTCAGCCCTTTTTTAGCAAATATATGAAGAAATATCAGCATAGTCTCAAAAATTCAAGTGCAAAATTAGTCCATGAACAAGGACTATATTTTGGAAATAATCCGGAGCTTACAAAACAGGAAATTAAAGAGATTATTAATGTTTTTACGGTTTAAGTATGATTCAAAAAAAATCTAAAAATTTTTGGAAAAATAAAAAAGTTCTTATTACGGGCGGAACAGGATTTATCGGAAGTCGCGTCGTAGAAAAATTAGTCGAAAGAGGATCCAGTGTGTCGGTGTTGGATAATTTTCAAACTGGTAAAAGAAGTAATTTATCAAAGGTCAAGGATTTGGTCGAAATAATTAGAGGTGATTGTAGAAATGATCATGATGCTCTTATGGCTTGCAAAAATAAAGATATAGTCATGAACTTAGCTGCCAGAGTTGAGGGAATTGAGTTTAATAAGACGCATCAGGCAACTCAGATGAGCGAAAATATGCTTATAGCAGCTGTTATGATTGAAGCTGGCAGAAAAGCTAATGTAGAAAGATTTCTTGTAGTTTCTTCTGCATGCGTCTATTCTAGGGATTGTTCTGTTCCAACGCCCGAATCAGAAGGCTTTCTTGGAGAACCGGAGCCGGCAAATGGCGGGTATGGATGGGCAAAAAGGATGGGGGAGAAGCTTGGTGAATATTATGCACGGCAATTTGGTATGAAAGTTGGGATTGTCAGACCATATAATTGTTATGGTCCGCGCGATCATTTTGATCCCCTTCCTACCCATGTTGTTCCGGCATTAATTAAAAGAGTATTTAATGGAGAGAATCCGGTAAAAGTTTGGGGAACAGGTAAGCAGACGAGAGCATTTCTATATGTTGATGATTTGGCCGAAGGAATGATTTTGGGAATTGAAAAATATCCGGTTGCCGATCCGATAAATTTAGGTACGGATGAAGAAATATCGATAAAAGGTCTAGTTGAGAAAATTATAAAGTTAAGTAGAAAAGATCTTGAAATAGAATTTGATACGACCAAGCCTGATGGCAGTATGCGACGTAATAGTGACAATAGTAAAGCAAAAGAGAAAATCGGATTTACTGCGGAGATTTCTTTAGACGAGGGTTTACGCAAAACAATTCAGTGGTATAAGAAAACGTATCTGTAATTATGAAATTTATTAAGAAAATTACACCTTTTCATGTAGATGAACGCGGCGAGATGTTTTATCTTTTAGACAAGTCAGTTCCTATTACAAGCGCACTATATATAACTTGTAAAAAAGGGGCAGTTAGGGCTAATCACTATCATAAAAAAGATACGCATTATTCCTACATGGTAAATGGTTCAATGGAATATACGTATCAAGACGTTAAAGATAAGAATGCAAAAAAGCATAAAGTAATTGTAAAAAAGGGGGAAATAATAGAAAGTCCTCCAATGACTATGCATGCAATGAGATTCTTGGAAGATTCGATATTTATAGCGCTAACTACAGAGGCACGCGATCAAAGGAAATATGAAAAAGACACTGTCCGGGTTAAGCTTATTTAATCTATGGAGAATACTCCTTTAATAAAAAAAGTTGCTAGATGTAGGGTGTGTAAAGAAAATGATTTTACAAAAGTGCTTACTTTTGGCCCAACGCCTCTTGCTAACGCATTTTTGTCAAAAGATAAAATTGATCGGGAAGAATATTTTTATCCTCTTGATGTATACTTTTGCAATAACTGTAAATTTCTGACTCTTGGACATGTCGTTTCTCCTGTTGCGCTTTTTAAAGACTACGTATACGTTTCTTCAACATCGCAAGTTTTTATAAATCATTTTAAAACATTTTCTAAAGAAATTTATAAAAGATTCAAGCTTACAGAAAAATCTCTAGTTTTGGACATTGGAAGTAACGACGGAATTCTTTTGAGACCATTTAAAGATCTCGGAACAAAAGTTTTAGGCATAGAACCGGCATCTAAGATTGCGTTTCTAGCTCAAAAAGAAGGCGTAGAAACTATAAGTGAATTTTTTAGTGTCCAACTTGCAAAGAAAATTGTGGGCAAATACGGACACGCAAAAATAGCAACTGCTACAAATGTGTTCGCCCATATAGATGATTTGGATGAAGTAATAAAGGGTTTAGATATTCTTTTGGACAAAGATGGAATATTTATTATGGAAGCACCTTATTTGGTAGATTTCCTGGAAAAAAGATATTTTGATTTGGTTTACCATGAACATCTTTCTTATTGGTCTATTAAGTCCCTTATCACTTTATTTAAACGTTTTGATATGGAGGTATTTGATGTACAAAAAGTTGCAGTGCATGGAGGAACAATCAGAGTTTTTATTGCAAGGAAGAGGGTTCACAAAAAAGAAAAAAGCGTCGCAAAGTTTCTTTCTTTGGAAAAGAAATGGAAGCTTGAACAAAAAGAAACTTATCTGCAATTTTCGGATAAAGTGCTGGAAAATAAAATAAAATTATTAGCGCTTCTTAGGAAAATAAAATCTGAAAACAAAAAGATTGTGGGATATGGAGCATCGGCTAAAGGAAATACTCTTTTGAATTATTTTAGTATTGGACAGGAATTTTTGGACTATATTGTGGATGACAGTTCATGGAAGCAGGGGCTATACTCACCTGGTAAAAGAATTTCCGTGGTATCCTCAAAAGTTCTCGCAAATGACAAGGTTGACTATATTTTGATTCTTGCTTGGAATTTTGCGCAAAGTATAATGGCAAACAATAAGAAGTTTTCAGAAAAAGGCGGACACTTTATTATTCCTGTCCCAAGACCCATAATCATTTGAGTATGAAAAGAAACATTGTTACAGAAGATATCTGCTTAATTGCGGAGGCTATAAAAAAAGATGCAAAGAAATTAGAAGGTAAAACTCTTTTAATTTCAGGAGGAGCAGGATTTATTGGAAGCTATATCCTTGCTACGATCCATGAACTTAACAAAAAGTACTTTTCAAAACCATGTCGGGTTATTTCAATAGACAATTTCATTACTGGTAGAAAAAGACGAATCGTTGAAGAAATTAAAAATGAGAATTTCACTTTTATAGAAGCTGATGTTACAAAGCCTTTGGACATAAAAGAAAAAGTTGATTATATTATTCACGCTGCCGGACTTGCATCTCCCGTTTACTACCAAAAATATCCTTTGGAAACTATAGAAAGTGCAATTTATGGAGTAAGAAATCTTTTGGATCTTGGTAAGCTTAAAAAAATAAAAAGCTTTCTTTATTTCTCTTCTTCGGAAATTTATGGAGATCCTGATCCGAATTTTATCCCAACACCGGAAACGTATAGAGGAAATGTATCAGCCATAGGTCCTAGATCTTGTTATGATGAGTCCAAGCGCTTAGGTGAGACTATATGTATGGTTTTTTATGATAAATTTAAAATGCCGGTAAAAATTGTCAGGCCATTCAATGTCTATGGTCCAGGGATGCTGCCAAACGACTATAGAGTTGTGCCAATGTTTATTAATAGCGCATTAAAAGGAAAACCGCTTCCGGTACACGACAAAGGAAACCAAACAAGGACATTCTGCTATATTTCCGATGCAATAGTTGGATTTTTGAAAGTCTTACTTTCAAAAAAAAGCGGAGAAGTTTACAATGTTGGCAGCGACATGGACGAAATAAATATGATGAAACTGGCAATGATGGTATCTGACTTATTTAAAAATAAGGTTGAGGTTAAAACAGTAGAATATCCAAGTCATTATCCTCAGGATGAGCCAAAGAGAAGGTGCCCTGATTTAACAAAAATAAAGACTAGCTTAGATTATAAGCCTAGCGTTAATTTAAAACAAGGGCTGCGCCGCGTAATCAAATGGTATAAGGAAGAATATGGACTATGATAACATTGGCATTAATAGGCTTTGGTCGTTGGGGAAAAAACTACATAAATACCATCAGTAATCTTTCTTCTTGTGAGTTACCAGAGGAATTTATAAAAACCTCAAATTATAAAGACTTATTTGCCTTCGATAATATAGATGGGATTATTATTGCGACTCCTTCCTCTACTCACTTCAAAATTGCAAAGGAATTCTTAGAAAAAGGCTTTAATGTTCTTATAGAAAAGCCCATGACAACCAACTATAAAGATGCCTTAGAGCTTTCTAAGATTGTAGATAAATATAAAAATATTGTTATGGTTGGACATATTTATCTTTATAGCCCCGCTTTTTTGAGAGTAAAAAAATTGATTAAATCAATTGGTCGTATAAAGTACATCTTAACAGAGGGCATGAATTATGGCCCGATAAGAACAGATGTATCTGCCCTTTGGGATTGGGGCCCTCATGACATATCAATGGCAATAGGCTTATTGGGAAGTTTGCCGCAAGAAGTTAGCGCATATGGCTTAAGTTCTCTTCGTCCCAACACAGAGTTTTATGATATGTGTAATTTAAAACTCAAGTTTCCAAACGATATTTATTGTTTTATAAATATAGGCTGGTTGTCTCCTGTAAAAAAAAGAAGCATGATTATAGTCGGAGAGAAAAATACAATAGTTTTTGATGATACAATTGAAAAAAAAGTAGCTCTTATTAGCAACTCGAGCGCCGGTAAGGAAATCAATTATCCCCCATTTTCTAAAGAACAACCTTTAGCTGCAGAGATATCTAGTTTTGTCAACCTTATAGGAAATAAAGAAAAAATAAATAAGTCTGGTTTGAAAATGGGTTTAGACGTGGTAAAAGTACTGGAAGCTTGTGAGAAGTCAATAAAATTGAATGGAAAAATTATAAAAATAAATTAATTTTAGTGTTATGAATATAAATCAAAAAATTATAATTGCAACTCACGAGATGTTTTATGGAGTTCCTCATGCTCTTAGAGATTACCTGCTCAATAAGAGGATAAAAAAATTAACTTTTATTGGACATCCTTTGATAGATCAGGTCGTGGATCAAGGAAAATCGTCAATTGCTGTATATGAGAAAGGAAAGCAAGTTTCCGAAAAACACATCACTCAGAGTATGTACGGAATATTAAGTTATGTATTTGATTTTTTCTTAACAACGTATTGGATTATAAGGCAGGGATGGAAATATGATTTATTTATTGGGGTAGATGCTCTTAATTCTATGTCTGGACTAATACTTAAGAAGATAGGAAGAGTTCATAAAGTTATTTTTTACGCTATGGATTTTCATCCTTCAAGATTTAGCAATCATTTACTTAATTTTTTGTATCATAAGCTGGAAGAAATATGTTTGAAAAATTGTGATGAGATTTGGAACGTATCTCCTAAAATTGCAGAAGGCAGAGAGAGATTCCTGCATATTTCTCAAATTGATTATCGTCAAAAGGTTGTCAATTCAGGAATATGGAATGATAAAATAAAGAAATTTCCATTTGATAAAATTAAGAAACATCAACTACTTTTTTTGGGACATCTTTTAAAAAAACAGGGACTGCAGATGGTTTTAGAAGCAACGCCTGTTATTGTTAAAAAAATTCCTGATTTTAAGTTCAAAATTCTGGGAGGTGGGGAATATGAGAAGGATTTAAAAAAGCTAACAAAAGAATTAAAAATCCAAAAATATATTGATTTTAAAGGATGGATTAAAGACAGAAAAGTTATAGATACAACATTGGGCGAAAGTGCGGCAGCGATAGTTGTTTATGTCCCTGAAAAAGAGAAAATACACAATTTTTCTTATTATGGTGATCCAATAAAAATTAAAGAATATTTAGCGTCCGGATTGCCTGTTATCCTAACGGATGTTCCTCATAATGCAAAAGAAATAGAAATGAGAAAGTGCGGTATTGTTGTTAATTACCAAAAAGAAGAAATAGCTAATGCGGTTATTAAAATTTTGAGCAATGAGAACGAATTAAAAGATTATAGAAATAATGCGCTGGCTTATGCTAAAGAATTTGATTGGAATATTATATTTTCCAAGGCATTTAATTAATTTATGAATAAATTTTACTATAAAAATATTTTTTTGTATTCAAGTCTGCAATTTGTAGGCAATGTCGAAGAATATTTTGCTAAGCATTCCGAAAAACTTGTTGCTTTTATATGTATGCCTAGACAACAGCACAAAGACAATTTCATCCGTTTATACAAAAGGGGTAAGTTGATGGAAGATAAAAGAATTACGCTTTCTAAAAATATATTCCTTTATTACTCTTTGTGGTATTTTTATCATATAGTTTTTATGTTTAAGTATTTTTCAATGAAAGAAAAATTTGCAGTTATAACTTATCATCCGTATCCTCTTTTTGGAATGTCTATACAGAAAATATTCAGAAATTTTGATGTTGTTTATTGGAAAGGAGATTATTTTCCTCCAGTAAAACTAGCTTTAATTGTGGTTGAAAAAATAAGTAGGTTCTACGAGAGGAGAGTTAAATACGTATGCTACTTAACTGATCTTGTAAATAAGAAAATGAATAACGAGATACTTAATACTAACGAAAGAAAAACAATAATGTTGGGAATAAAACCCAAAAACATTCAGAGAAAATTTGACAAAAATAATTTCTGTATTTTGTTTGTTGGAGTAATTAAAGAAGCGCAGGGCTTGCAATATCTGTTTGATTTTTTGAAGATCAACAAAGATTTCTCAGTTAAAATAATTGGGATGGGAAGTGAAGATCTATATAAAAAATATCAGACAATAATTGCAAATAATAAAATAAAAAATCAAGTTTATTTTCCGAATAGATTTTTTGAGGATAAAGAGCTTGAGGAAATTTCCAGATCATGTCAAGTGGGAATTGCTCTTTACGATATTGGCGAATTGAGCTCCACATATTACACGGATCCTGGTAAAGTCAAAACGTATGCCTCTTTGGGTTTGCCAATTATAATGTCGAATGTTTCAGCCATAGCTTCTTATATAGAGAAATTCCACTGCGGTCTCTTAATTAAGAGAGATAGCGAAGAAATAGGTGCTGCTCTTTTGGAGATAAAAAATAATTACGATAAATATTTAGAAGGACTAAAAAAATTCAATAAATATTTTTTCTACGAATCGTATTACAAAAAATCTTTTAATTTTTTAGAAAAAATATGATTTCTTTGTTTAGTAAAAAGGAAGCGGTAAGCATAGTCATGCCTATGAGAAATGCCTCAACGACAGTTGTGTTTGCTTTGGAAAGTATTGAGAGGCAAGAATATCCTGTGCAAGAAGTTCTCCTGTTTGATAATGCTTCATCTGATAATTCAGTAGAAATTGTTTTAAATTATATGAAAAAATCAAGAATTCCCGTTAGCCTTGTTAGGCGAAAAGAAAACATGGGAGTTGGCACAAATTTTAATGAAGGGGTAAGCAAATCAAAGTCATCAATCGTAGTGCTAATGCACTCGGATTGTTCATTAGCAACAGAAAAAGAGTTAGAGAAATTAACAAGACCATTAAAGGAAGACAGTTCTGTAGTGGCAGCCTTTCCAACTATTTTTCTTTTGGAAAGTGTATGGAAAAATTATGGATTCTGGGAGAAATATTTTTTTGCCCGACAGACCGGAACAAGTATAGCCGGATTTACAACTAAGTTTGATGCTGTCAGACGTGATGTATATTTAAAGCTTGGTGGATTTGATATGGAAAATTTTGGTATGGGAGGAGAAGACTCGGATTTGCTAAATCGATTGGAAAAAGTAGGCAGGGTGGTTAAAAGCAGCGCAAGGGTTACTCACCTGCATTATTTAGGCGAAGGTTATTCGCTCAATAAATTACTCGCCAAGCAAAAATCATATGCAAAAACTTTTGGAAGAGTAATACGAATGAGAGGAATTTCGCTTATTAACAACGGACTCATTTTATTGGTAAAACCTGGCTTAGCAATCTTGCCCTTCTTGCCCTCCTTCCATTATGTAGGACTAGTTCTTATTATATTGTATTCATTTTTATATACGAAAAAAATGTTTATGACAAAAGCTACTTTAAGAGATCCGAGGATACTCGTCTTGCCGTTTTTAAATATTTTTTCTCTTTATTATGAAACGTTTTGGATAATAGAGTCTTTCTTATTTGGAAAAAATAATATAGAATAATACACTATGGAACAAAAAATACTAATTACTGGAATCACAGGCTTTGTTGGTTCTCACATGGCAGATTATGTCTTAAATATTGGAGCAAAAGTATATGGACTTAAACGTTGGAATTTATCGAGGCTTAGAAATGTCAGACACATCCTATCTGAAGTAGAGTTTTCCGATTGTGATTTAACCGATCCAATTGCAATTCAACAAATCATTAAAAAGATAAAACCGGATAAAATATTTCATTTTGCCGCAGAAAGTTTCGTAAGTCCTTCGTGGGTTCACCCAAGTCATTACATGGATGTTAATTACAAGGGCACAGTCAATCTTCTTGAAGCAATAAAAAACCATAGTCCTCAAGCAAAAATTCTATTAGCCGGAAGTGCAGAGGAATATGGAGAAGTCTCAAAAGAAGATCTTCCTGTTGTTGCAAAAACATTTCTTCAGCCGGTAAATCCCTATGCCGTAAGTAAAATTGCTCAGGATTTAATTGGGCATGTTTACTACAAATCATACGGACTTAATGTTATTCGCACTAAAGCTTTTAATTACGAAGGACCAAGAAGGGATAATGTCTTTGGGGTTTCTTGGTATGCATACCAAGTGGTGCGTATTGAACAGGGCCTGCAAAAACCAATTATCAATACAGGGCTTAGGAGTGATCAGAGAACATTTATGCATGTTAAGGATCTAGTTGAGGCTTACTGGCTTGCGATAGACAAATGCATTCCGGGGAAATTATATCTTATTGGAGCAGATGAAAAAGAGCACATATTCACATTCGATCAAGTTCTTGACATTCTGATAAAAAAATCGACGTATAAAGGTAAAATTGAAAAAGTCATTGATAAACAATTTTTGCGTCCAACATCTGTTCCAAGACTTATAGCTGATTCACGAGAATTTCGTACTCTTACCAAATGGGAACCTAAATTATCGTTTGAAGCTATTATAGAAGATGTTTTGGCTTATTGGAGAGATTTTGTTAAAAATGATCTTTATTAGGCAGAATATGCGATGACTAACTGTAGAGTTTGCAATACACAAATCATAAAATTCTTTTCATTAGGCAATATGCCTTTGGTTAATGCATTTCGTAAGAAAAAAGATACAAGAGAAAAAAAATACGATTTAAGCATAGGATTTTGTCCTAATTGTTATTTAGTACAACTCATGAAGCATGTCAGTCCGCAAGAAATATTTGAAGATTATATTTATTTTTCTTCTGTTTCACTGTCCGTATTAGAACATAGTAAAAAAACAGCAAATTATTTATCAAGAAAATTAGGACTTACAAAAAAAAGTCTTGTTATTGAAACCGGTAGTAACGATGGGGTGCATCTGCAATTTTACAAAAAAAAAGGAATAAAGGTTTTGGGTATTGATCCGGCAAAAAATATTGCAAAAGTCGCAAATGAAAAAGGAATTCCTACGCTTCCTGATTTTTTTAATCTTGCTCTCTCCAAAAAATTGGTATCGCAGGGCATAAAATCGGATCTTTTTTATGGAGCAAATATGTTCGCACACGTTCCTCAAATAGTTGATTTTACTAAGGGATTGAAGATAATCTTGAAAGATAAAGGAACTGCAGTTTTTGAGTCTCCCTACATAAAAGGACTGCTGGAAAATAAATTTGATAGCATCTATCATGAGCATGTTTTTTATTATTCTCTCATTGCTCTTCAAAATCTTTTTAAGAAAGCTGGGCTTGAAATATATGACATTGAGTTTATTGCTATGGCAGGAGGATCACTTCGCGTATTTGTTTGCCACCCCGGAGTATATAAAATATCTTCTCACGTTTCAAAATTAGCACAGGATGAAATCAAGAATGGATTTGATAAAATCGGCACGTACAGAAAAATGAATATGAGAATAGAAAAACTTAAAAAGGATATATTATCTTTACTTAATAGATTAAAGAAAGAAGGAAAAAGTATTGCTGCATATAGCATTCCAGCGAAAGGGGTGATTCTCCTTAATTATTTTGATATCGGTAAATATCTTGATTTTATTGTAGATAAATCGCCTGCAAAGCAAAATCTGTATGTCCCGGGAAATAATATGAAAGTTTTTCCGATTAAAAAGATTATAGAAGATAAACCCGATTATATTTTTATTCTAGCCTGGAATCTCGCGGATGAAATAATTAATCAATTGGAAGAATATAGAAAAACTGGAGGAAAATTTATTATTCCGATTCCCCGCATTAAAATTCTTTAAAAAAATATATGATGAAAAATATTTTTTTAGTAACTGGTGCGACGGGATTTATTGGTGCTAATTTGGTAAAGGCATTAGTGAATCTTGGACAGAATGTCAATATTATTGTAAGAGATTCAAAATTAAATTGGAGAATATCAGATATTGCCGATAAATTAAATATTTTTGAATGCGACATTCAGGATTCAAAACTTGAGAGAATAATTGACAAAATTAAGCCTCATTATATATTCCACCTAGCAGGTTATGGTAATTTACCCCATGAGGACGATATTTACAAGATGATAGACGTTAATTTGAAAGGGACAATAAATCTTCTAAATGCTGTTAAAAGAAATTCATTTAAATTATTTATAAATACTGGCAGTAGTGCTGAATACGGAGTTAAGGATCTGGAAATGAAGGAGTCGGATGTACTTTCGCCAATAAATAATTATGGGGTCATAAAATCAGCAATCACTCTTTATTGTCAAAAAGAAGCAATAAGAAATAACTTGCCAATAATTAACTTTCGCCTGTTTACTCCTTATGGCTACTTTGAGGGAAAGAATCGGCTTATACCAGACGTAGCAATGAGTGCCTTAGAAGAAAGACCAATTAAGGTTTCTAGTCCAACGCATGTTAGGGATTTTATATTTATTGAGGACGTTATAGATATATATTTACATGCAGTAGAGATGCAGCATATTCCTGGGGAAATATATAATATTGGAAGGGGCATTCAGTATTCCGTAAAAGATATTGTAGAAAAAATACTTGCAATCACAAAAAGCAAATCCAAAATTGAATGGCACGCCGTGAAAAAACAAGCAAGATATATAGAGCCCAAAAATTGGGTTGCCAATATGTCAAAAACAAAAAAAATCCTCCGTTGGAAACCCAAAAATACGATAGATTCAGGTTTGCGAAAAGCCATACAGTGGTTTAGAGAACACAAAAATCTATATAATTAATTAATCGATATTATGACAATTCTTCTTACAGGAAATAAAGGTTATATAGGTTCTATTCTGGGAGGTGTTCTCATGAATAAGGGTTATGATGTGGTTGGTTTTGATACTGGATATTATGATGGGCAGGAATTGTATTCGGTTAAGCCGCTTCACAAGCAAATTAATAAAGACATCCGCGATATTGCCGAAAAAGATTTAAAGGGCGTAGATGCTGTGATTCATTTGGCGGCGCTTTCCAACGATCCTCTGGGAGAATTAAATTCTGATCTTACCCAAAATATTAATTTTTTGGGAACATTAAAATTAGCCAAGATAGCAAAAAAAGAAGGAGTAAAAAGGTTTATTTACGCTTCTTCTCAAAGCATGTATGGTATCGCCGACACAAGCCACGAATTATCTGAAGATGAAGCGGGTCCATATGGAGAAACAGCCTATGCAAGGACCAAATGGGACGCAGAATGCGAGCTAAAAAAGCTTTCTTCTGCCGATTTTATTGTTGTTAGCATGCGTCCTTCTACTGTTTTCGGCGCAAGTCCGAGTCTTAGATGCGATATTGTTTTCAATAATTTGATAGGAAGCGCTTACACAACTGGAAAAATTGAAATTAAAAGCGACGGCACTGTGTGGCGGCCGGTAGTTCATGTTCTGGATGCGTCTAACGCTTTCGTTGCTGGCCTTGAAGCACCAGTGGAATTGGTAAACGGAGAATCTTTTAATGTAGGCATTCAAGATGGAAATTATACGGTAAAAGATTTAGCATTATCAGCTCAGAGAGCTGTGCCGGGCAGCGTGCTTACATTTACCGGCGAGCATGGGGCTGATACTAGAACGTATCGCGTAAGTTTTAAAAAGATTCTCTCTGTTCTAAAGGATTATTATAAACCGGAATGGAATTTAGATCGCGGCGGCAAAGAATTGGTTGATTTATTTAAGAAAATTAATTTTACCAAAGAGCAATTTAGCGGGAATGCATGCAATCGATTGCGTCAAATTAGATATCTTATTGATACTCATAGGCTAAATACTGATTTACGATGGATAACTTAAACACCATTCAACAGGCAGTTATTCTTGCAGGGGGTCTGGGAGTCCGCATGCGTCCTCTCACGCTTACAACCCCAAAACCAATGATACGGATTCATGACAAGCCTTTCTTAGAATATCTTATTGATTCTCTGAAAAAAAACGGAATTGAAGAGGTAATCATTTTGACAGGTTACTTGCATGAAGAAATAGAAAATTATTTTAAAGACGGTAAAAAATTCGGATTAAAAATAAAATATTCTTTTAGTCCCATTGAAGATGAAACCGGGACGAGAATACGGAAGGCAAAAAAATTAATTCAGGACACGTTTCTTCTTTTATACGCAGATAATTATTGGCCTCTACAGTTAGATAGTCTTTTCGCTTTTTATAAAAAAAAGAATACAGAGGCCTTAATTACGGTATATTCAAACATTGACAATTGTACAAAAAATAACACTCTTGTTAACGACAAAGGGCTGGTTGAAGTTTATGATAAAAGCCGACAAACACCAGGGCTAAACGGAGTAGATATAGGTTTTTTTATTTTGAATAAAAAGGTTTTAAATTCACTTCCGCAAGAAAATTTTTCATTTGAAAAAATTATTCTGCCGCAACTTGTTGCAAAAAAACAACTGGCTGGATTTTTAACACATCATAAATATTATGGATTAAGTAATTTGGAAAGAATACTGTCTATTGAAGAATTTTTTAAACCAAAGAAAGTTATTATGCTTGACAGAGATGGTGTAATTAATAAAAAACCTCCCAAAGGAGAGTATGTAAAAAGTTGGAGAGAATTTGAATTTTTACCGGGAGCAATTAATGCATTAAAACTTTTAATGAAAAAGGGATACGAAATTTTTATCATTTCAAATCAAGCAGGAATTGGAAGAGGAGTAATGACAGAAAGAGACCTTAAAGAAATTCACGAAAAATTTTTGGAAGTATGCAAAAAGGAAGGAATTAATATAAGAGGAATTTATTATTGTCCTCATGATTGGATTGATGCATGTTTTTGCAGAAAACCTAAGCCGGGAATGTTATTTAAAGCAGCAGCTGATCACAATTTCGATCTGACAAAAGCAATTTTTGTTGGTGATGATGAACGGGACGAACAGGCAGGTCAAGGAGCTAATTGTAAAACTATATTATTGCAGCAAGGACAAAATTTATTAGCTATTGTAAGGGGTTTAGTGTAAAATATTTTCATTAAGGTTTTGTCTGAAACATATGATTATTTCAAGAACGCCGCTTCGAATAAGTTTTGTTGGCGGAGGAAGCGATATCTCAAGTTTTTACCGTAATCAAGAAGGAGGAGTAGTTTCAACGGCAATAAACAAATATGTATATATTGCAGTAAATAGGCAATTTGACGGAAGAATTCTTATAAATTATTCAAAAACAGAAATTGTTGCAAAAGTTTCCGACATAGAAAATAATTTGGTTAGAGAGGCACTTAAGATTACTGGCGTTAAAGGAGGCATACATATTACATCAATTGCAGATATTCCTGCAGAAGGTACGGGCATGGGATCTTCAAGCTCGTATATCGTAGGACTTTTAAATGCGTTATATGCATATCAAGGAAAACACGTTACCGCTGAGCGCTTGGCGGCGGAAGCATGTCATATAGAAATAGATATTCTTAAAAAGCCTATTGGCAAACAAGACCAATATATTGCTGCGTATGGAGGTTTTCAATATATACAATTTAACAGTGATGAAAGTGTATATGTTGATCCCATTATTTGTTTATCAGACACAAAATTTAATTTAGGAAATAAACTCTTACTTTTCTACACGTATAAGACTCGTTCTGCAGATCCTATTTTAGCAAAACAGACAAAAAATTTAACGACGAGCGCAATAAAAAGAAAAACAATGGGAAAAATGGTAAAAATTGCTTGGGAAATGAGAGAAACATTAAGGAACAACGATATACATTCTTTCGGAAAGCAATTGCACGAAAACTGGATATTGAAAAGAAAAATGGCTGAAGGGGTGACTAACGATCAGATTGACAGATGGTATTCGGTAGCTCTAAAAAATGGCGCTGTGGGAGGAAAAATTCTTGGTGCAGGAGGGGGAGGGTTTTTGCTGTTTTATGCTCCTTTGGAAAAACATGATAAAATAGTTACTGCGCTTCCGGAATTAAAATTAGTTGATTTTAAATTCGAACCGCAGGGAAGCAAAATAATATTTATAAGTTGAATATAAAAAAAATGCAAAAAAATAGCACACTAAAAGAATTTATTAATAGCTATTTCGATGAAATTAAACATTGTCTCAATAGCATTGACAATAAAAAAATTGAGCTTGCAATAGACATGATTTTAAGGGCCTACAAAAATGACAGAAAAGTATTTATACTCGGAAATGGCGGAAGTGCAAGTACAGCTTCTCATATGAGTTGTGATTTAGGAAAAGGAACGTTGCAGCGGATTTATGATAATTCAGAGAAACGATTAAAGGTAATATCCTTAACAGACAATGTGGCGGTTATGACTGCATATGGAAATGATTTGGGTTTTGAAGACATATTTGTACAACAATTGCGGAATCTTATAGAAACCGGCGATGTCATAATTGCAATTTCAGGAAGCGGGAACAGTAAAAATATTATTAAAGCGCTTGTCTACGCAAGGGAATGCGGGGCCAAAACAATCGGCTTTTTAGGATTTAAAACAGGAGGTAAAGCGGGAAGTTTGGTGGACTGCGCAATTATTGTTGACAGTAATTTTTATGGACCGATTGAAGATGTTCATAATGTGTTAAATCATCTTATATCTTCATGGATTTCAAAAGTTAAGAATATCCATGATGGAAATGAAAAGTTAATCAACGAAAACAAAGCAGTTCCATTCAAATAATTGCAACTAAGTTATGCGAATACTTATAACAGGTGGTACTGGTTTTATTGGGTCTAATTTAGTGAGAAAGTTGGTTAAGAAAGGAGAGCATGTAAGTATTATTGTAAGAGATAAAAATAAAAATAATTGGAGACTTAAAGATATCGAAGCAAAATTAGATATCTATGAATGCAATTTGCTTAGCGAGTCTTTAAAAGACCTTGTCAATAAAATTAAACCTGATTTTGTTTTTCACTTGGCAGCTTACGGAATACCCCCGGAAGAAGATAATGTATATGAAATGATAGACATTAACTTAAAAGGAACAATTAATCTAATAGATGCGGTCAAACAAAACCCTTTTAAATTATTTATTAATACAGGTAGTTGTATGGAATATGGAATAAATGAAAATCCAATGAAAGAAACAGATGTCCTTGAGCCAATTTTTGACTATGCGATCACCAAAGCTGCAGTTACTCTTTACTGTCGAAAAGAGGGTATAAGAAGTAGCTTGCCAATAGTTACCTTTCGTTTGTTTACTCCCTATGGGTATTTTGAAGAATTATACCGTCTTATTCCCACAGTTGTAAAAAATGCGATAGAAAATAAACCAATTAAGGTATCTACTCCAAAAAGCGTTAGAGATTTTATTTTCATAGATGATGTTATAGATGCTTATCTTCAGGCAACAAAAAGTCCTTTGCCAAATGGTGAAGTCTTTAATATAGGAACCGGAAAGCAGAATAATATCGGAGAGATTGTTAAATTTTGTTTGGAAATATCCCAAAGTAAATCAAAAGTTTTGTGGGGAGCAATGCCAATGCAAAAAAGGTATATAGAACCTGTGAGATTTGAAGCAGATATTTCAAAAACAAGAAAGATGCTAAATTGGGAACCGAAGACAACGATAGAGGAAGGGCTTAAGAAAACCGTAGAGTGGTTTAAAAAAAATAAAAATTTAGATACTTATAACTAAAGGCTTATTCGGAAATGGAATGATTGACTTATCTTTGTAGTGATATTTTTTTCTTAATATCCAATAGTTTCATCCCTGAAGACCAAGCTAAAGGAATAGCGGGAGATGGTTTTCTAGAAAAAACATTTTCGGTACACTCAATTCTAAATTTGTTTTCAATAAATGGTATTAAAACGTACCATCTCTTTTTGTTTGGGAGATTTTAATAAATAATTTGCGAGGGAATGTTTGCCAAGATCAAAAAAGGGAACCAATGTTTTTCGCTACAAACCCTACAAGAAGAAATTTTATCCATATAGAAATATATTTATATTAATTGTTGTTTTAAAAAAGAGGTAAATACTTCTTTAAGTCTGTCATTATGTTTTTTTTCAATTCCTTGGTGACAGCCAATAACAAAACCTCTTTCCATTATTTCATCTGCAACTGGATATCTTTTTCCATGTGTTTTATGAGATATGTTTTTAAAACCAGGTTGCCTTAATATATTACCTGAGAATATAGGACGGGTCTGTACATTGTTTTTTTCTAAATAAGCAACTAGTTCATATCTCGTAAAATATGCGTTTTTTTTGATTGTAAGAGGAAAAGTTATCCATTGGGTATCAACGTTTGAATCTTGTTGAGGCAGAATAAAAAGAGATTCATATTTCTTAAAGAAATTTATTAATTCCTTAAAGTTTTTTTCTCGGATTTTTTTAAATTTATTAAGCTTTTCTAATTGTTTATTTCCAAAAGCAGCGCACATCTCATTGGGTAAAAAATTATATCCCATTTCTTGAAAAATAAATTTAGCGTCGTAAGGCATATTGTCTATTTTTGCTTTGAATCTCTTGCCAATATCTTCAGATTCACCAAAAAGGGAAGAGCTCCTTCCCCAACCTCTTAAAAGTTTTGCTCTATTTCTCCACTTTTCATTATTTACCAAAATCATTCCGCCATTTCCGCCTGTTGTTATTATGTGAGAGCCAAAAAAACTTGTCGTAGAAATGTCGGAGTAACTGCCGGTTGGTTTTCCATTAAATTTTGCTCCAAGCGTATCACATGAGTCTTCAATTAAAATAAGATTATATTTTTCCGCAATTCTCTTTAATCTCTGCATGTCTGGAACATTTCCTTGTAAAAGTGGAATCATAAGCGCTTTAGTTTTAGGAGTAATCAATTTTTCTATTGTGTCTGCATCAATTACGTATTTACCTGGCAACACATCTACGAAAACAGGAATGAGTTCATATTGCACTATTGGAGCAACAGTGGTCGAAAACGTAAGAATTGGAGTAATTACTTCGGATCCCGGAGGAAGATTTAAAAGTTTAAATGCAAGAAAATTTGCCGATGATCCTGAATTAACCATAATTCCATATTTTTTTCCGAATAGTTTCGCTACTTCTTTTTCGAAATTTTGGGTCTCGATCCCCATATTAGATCTATGTTCTTTAAGAACGGCGACCACTGCATTAATTTCCTCATCGTCGTAAACGGAAAGAGCATGTGGAACTCTTAACATAATAAATGGTAGTATATCATGAATTAAACTATAAGTAAATAACAAATTTAGGGGAACGAATTTAGTTTAAATTATGGTATAATTAACTGTATTATTATGGCAAAAAAACCATTTTTTTCAATTGTTATCGTTACCTATAATAGAGCAGAAGATTTGCAATTTACGTTATATTGCGTTTTGAGCCAGAGCTTCTCAGATTTTGAAATAATCATTTCCGATAATTGCTCAACAGATAATACACAAGATCTTTTTAATTCGATAAAGGATAAGAGAATACGTTATTTTAGAAATAAAACAACTGTTAATCTTGCTTCTAATATACAATATGGAATAAAACATGCAAAAGGACAGTATGTATTCCTCCATGGAGATGATGATTTTCTTCTCTATTCAGATTCTCTCAAAAAAATTCATGAGGAAATAATGGAATACAAGCCAGGATATATTCGTCTGAATTATTTTAGTTTAGCCATTGATAAAAAACATCTTTTTTCTTATCGAGTACATAAACCGTTTAAAAAAAATGAATATAGACCGCCATTTTTGGAAAATAAAGACGTAATGTCATTTATAGTTGATTCGGATAATTATTTTATTACCGGAATAATTTTTAGAAATACATTGCCCCGCAATATAAAAATAATAGACACTGATCCGGCCTCCTGGATAGAAATATTATTTTATACGGCAAAAAATTTTGGTGCTTATTTTATTGCCCAGCCTCATATAGTTGCGTGTTGGTCTAGAAGAGAAATGATAGAAAATGCGGAACACCATTTTTATACCTTAAAGAACGGAAAACTGATGTCCGAAAATTACTTTGAAGCGGTCAAAGAAAAATTACACACGCAAGATTACAATGCATTTCTCCATAGAGAGCTTATCATCATGTATGTTCACTTATTTCCTGCTATAAAGGTTGTTGCAGGAAATAAAAAAATGCATCACATTAATGCCAGAATGTGTGAGTTAGACCCTACAATGACAAAAAGCATTACATATTGGATATATTTTATTCCGGCATTGATTGCGCCAAGAAGTGTTTTAGCGATTTTTAAAGAGGTATATCTTTATTGGTATGCAAGGTTTACAAAAATAGATAACAATAAAGAAGTTATCAAAAGACTTAAGGCCTTAGAATCAAGATATTTAAAGTCTTCTGAAAACGTTTTCAAAAGAAAAGAAGCCCTTTTTAATTTCTAGTTCATTTTTTTTGTCCGACAACAATTATATTAGAGGAGAGATTGGATATATGAGAAAAGATTTTATCTATAAAAAGAAGAACAAAGGAAAAAGAAAGAAATTCAGCGCCATTAACCTTCTTAATTTCAAAATCATATAATTCAAAAATGTCTCTTAAAGATCCTAAAGTAAAGAGTCTCAAGTGACCGAGTGGATTTCTTAAAGAAGTGAGTTTTCTTGTAAATTTTAAACCCAATGTTTTGTCAGCAGTACTGACCTCCGTAAAAAAGGGCTGAAATCCTAAAAGTAAAAGGATTCGGTTAAACCATGCTGCCAGATTTGGAGTAGCAACAATAAATAATCCATCTTTTTTTAGCACGCGTTTTGCTTCCAAAATAAGCATATCAGGATTAACTACATGTTCGATGATGTGGGAAGCAATAACAAGATCGAAATAGTTATCAGGATAGTCCCATTTCTTTTCGACATCTCCCAATTTCGCTTTAATGCCGTTTTTGTTAGCAATCTTTACTGCCTCTGGATTTATATCCAATCCATACACATCATTGCTAAACGTTTTACCTAGTGTGCTAATTCCGCAGGCTACATCAAGTACCTTTTTATCAGGATAAAATGAAATCGCAAGTTTAGATTTAACAGTTTTTACCCACTCTTTGTTTATGCGACCTGTCGAGTCATCAATGTAAGATTTGGAATAATATTGCTGGTATGGATTTTTTGTGCTCAAGTGTTCAAATCATACCACATGATTAGTTGTGCGTAAAGCATTCTTAGGTGTACAATCAATTGTCTTTTAGTTTGGAGCATGATACGCTAATGTCTGTATATTAAATGGAACTTTTAATTTCTCTCTACGACAATTTCCTAATTTATTATCCAAATATTTTTTTCCCGCTGTTTTTATTATTTGTCATTTTAGGAGTAATTTTGTTGGTTAAAGGAGCTATTTTCTTAAATAGAGAATTTACAAAAATTTCCAAAGAAGTAAAAATAAATTTAAGAAAAATAAAAATTACAAGAAAAGCAAGAATTAATTTTTCCCCCTCTAAGTTTACGAAGAGTGTTTTTTATATAGTTAAAGCTATATCAAATTTTTATACCAAAGTAAATAACTCGTTAAAACGCTGTATATTGCAAGTGGAAAAAATAATTGTAAGAATAAAAAAAGAAATTGTGATTGATTAATTCTATTATCATTATGAAAAGAATATTTCTTGTCTGTCTAGTTCTGTATTTTGTTTTTGTTCAGAATATATTTGCCAATAGGATTGAATATCAACTCGCTTGGCCGGGGATACTTCCCGATAACAAGATATACAAATTAAAGGTTTTAAGAAATAAAATAATTTACAGATTGATTATAAATCCTGTAAAAAAAGTTGAATTTGACCTGTTAATGGCAGATAAGACAATATATGCAAGTAAGCTATTAGTTGAAAAAGGAGAGACAGATTTGGCAAAAGAAACGGCATTAAAAGGTGAAAATTATTATAGCGTATTAGTACAAGATTATAATCATGCATTGCTTGAGGGTAAAAAAATTCCAGCCGTTTTGGATAAAAAAATAACTTTGGCTGCTGTAAAACATCAAGAAATCTTTAAAGAATTGGAAGATAAGGTAAAGGGAAAAAACAAGGAAACTTTCCAAATTGTGAGTAATTTTTCTAAAATTAATTATAACTTTATAGTTGGATTAAGGACTCCACATTAACCAGTTCTTGCTTTTTTCATCATTTGTTATTAAAATACAAAATACCGTTTAAAGAAGATTATGAATGCAAGAAAAGTAAAAAACGAACATTATTTGGATATTGTTGCATGCCGTCTTTGCCATTCAAAAAAACTTACTTCAGTCGTAAAGATAAAGTCCCAATACATTGCTTCAACATTTGTTAAAACCAATAAGGATAATCCAAAAGCAAAAATAAAAATTCCCATGACACTTCTTCTCTGCCGTAATTGCGGATTGGCCCAATTGAAAGAGACTGTAGAGCCGGATTTTCTATACGAAAGTTATTTCTATCGATCAAGCGTAAATAGTACTATGAATCGAGACCTGCGTGAGGTTGTTTCCGACCTAACCGGTAGGGTAGAATTAAAGCCGGGTGATGGCGTGCTGGATATCGGCTGCAATGATGGTCTTATGCTTACGTTTTTCAAAGATAATCTCAAGCGAGTCGGGATAGATCCGGCAAAAAATATTGACTGGAGTGGTCTTCCTAAATCTATAGAAATAGTTAATGATTATTTTCCAAGCAAAAAGTTATTAAATAAAAAATTTAAAATCATTACAACGACTGCGATGTTTTACGATTTGGATGATCCGAATAAAGCAGTACAAGACATAAAAAGTCTTTTGGATAAAGATGGCGTATTATGTATTCAGGTGAGTTATCTTTACGATACCATACGGGATATGAATTTTTACGACATATGCCATGAGCACCTTGAATATTATTCGTTAAAAACCCTTATGTATTTAATGAAGAAAAATGGTATGGAAGTCTTTGATGCATCCACAAATAACGTAAATGGGGGAAGTATCAGGATAATGGTTGCACATAAAGAGGAAAAACGCCCAAAATCCGAGAATTTGGAATACATACTTTTAAGAGAACAACTATTTCTACTTGAAGATCCCCGAACCTATAAGATTTTTTCAAAACTTATTAGCATGAGCGCAAGACGTGTAAAAAATTACATAAAGAAACAGTCGGGACTCGTTATCGGTCTTGGGGCATCAACAAAGGGCAATGTTCTCTTGCAGTTATGCGGAATAGATAAGAAAATGCTGCCTTTTATTAGCGAGCGAAATCCTTTTAAAGTTGGTCTTCGCACATTAGGTACCGATATGCTGTTAATTTCGGAAGAGGAAGCGCGCAAAAAAAATCCAACCTGTATTTTTGTAATTCCCTGGAATTTTAAAGCAGAAATTGTCGCTCGTGAAAGAGGATATTTGGAAAAGGGCGGAAAAATGCTTTTTATTATGCCTTATCCTTACGTCTTAAGTAAAGACGGAGAAGAAAGACTCTAAAGATTGGTCCCCCAATGGATTATTTAACTTATTACAAGAATAAAAAAATTGTTATACCAGGAGGAAATGGTTTTCTAGGTAGGTATATTGTTGAAAAACTAAAAGAAATTTCCTGTAGCATATTTGTCCCCAAAAGAAAAGAAGGAATAGATTTTCGGAAATATGAAAATTGTCTGTCCTATCTTGGAAGAATAAAGCCTGACATTGTAATTAACTGCGCAGCAAATCAGGGGGGAATTGCCTATTTTGTTAATAAAGAAGCAGATGTTTTTATGGACAATATACTCATGGGAACCTTTCTTATGGAAGCTTCCCAAAGAGTTGGAGTCAAGAAATTTATAAATATTGTTGCTGCATGTTCTTATCCGGGATATTTACAAAAGAAAGAATTGAGTGAAATAGATTATTGGGATGGAAGAATTCATGAAAGTATTGCTAGTTTGGGTTTTCCAAGAAAAGCCTCGGTTGAATATGGTTTGGCACTTAAAAAACAATATAATTTTAATTCTATTCATCTCATTTTAGCCAACATGTATGGTCCGGGTGAACATTTTAATCCGGAGCAAAGTAAAGCACTTGCAGCCTTGATAAGGAAAATATATGAGGCGAAAGGAAAAAAACTTCAAAAGGTTGAGATATGGGGAACAGGAAAGCCTATTAGGGATTGGCTTTTTGTAGGGGATGCGGCAGACGGTATTTTGCGTGCTGGGGCAATCTATAACGACATTATGCCTATGAATATATCAACCGGAGTTGGAATTTCAGTTACTAAATTAGCGCAAGCAATAAAGGATATTGTAGGTTTCGAAGGAGAGTTTGTTTACGATACAACAAAACCTGATGGAGCGCTAAACAAAATTTTTGAAATATCGAAAATAAAAAAAGAATTAAAATGGGTTCCTCCAACTTCAATAAGGGAAGGAATTAAGAAAACTGTTGATTGGTTTTCAAAAAACTATAAAACAGCAGTCAAATATTAATGGAATATAAATCAGTTTTTATTGCTACATTTTCACATTATCAGGGGAGCAGACGTATGCCCAGAAATGGAATGGTAGAACCTCTTCTATCTTTTTTTTTACCTAAAGTCAAAAATCTTCTTCTTCTTGATCAACCTCATCCGATCAGCGATACAATTAGCCCATTTATAGAGAAATACGAGAATGGTAAATTGATTAAAGAATATCGTTTATCAGCAATTTTTTATTTTCCTATTTACGTTTATTGTGTAATGGAAAAAACCGGGTTAACGCGCATATCATATAAGCTGAGAGATTTTTTTTCTGTAATTTTTATAGCCCTAACACAAAAAGACAAATATGATTTGTTTATTGGATTGGAGGCAATTAATGGGCTTGCAGGCATAATTTTGAGGAAATTAGGTAAAGTTAAGACAGTTGTATATTATGTCTCTGATTACTCTCCTAATAGATTTAGCAAATTTGGGAAAAAACTATTTAATACATTATATTTGTGGCTTGATAGATTTTGTGTTTTGCATGCAAATTTTACCTGGGATGTTTCTTCCGCAATGCAAGAAAGCAGGTTGAAAAATGGACTTAATTCTGAAAAGAAATATCCTGTGATTCATGTCCCCAATGGTTTATTTCCTTCACAAATTAAATCTTTACCAATACCTCAGAGAATTCCTGACTGCCTTATTTATTTAGGAACTTTAGAACCAGATTTTGGTGTTGAATTAGCTATTAAAGCATTTAGAGAAGTAAAAAGGAAAAACCCAAAAGCTATGCTACGAATTATCGGGGGAGGAAAAGAACTTTTAATTTTTAAAAGGTTAGCGCAAGATTTAAAGCTTGAGAAGTCAGTCATTTTTTATGGTTTTGTAAAAGATAATAATGAAGTAGCAAAGATTGTTAGGACTTCTTATATTGGTCTCGCGCCATACAGAGCTTTTCCCGAGTCTATTCGATGGTATGGGGATGCGGGTAAAATTCGCCAGTATATGGCCTCTGGTTTACCTGTTGTTACGACACGCGTACCTCCACTAGGTAGAGATATTGTAGAGCAGGGTGCAGGAATTATGACAAAAGATACTATAAAAGATTTTTCTGATGGAATAATACGATTATTATCAGATCATGCATTGTATGTTAGGCTTACAAACGCTGCAGAGAAAATAAGTAAACATAATACATGGGAAAATGTCTATTCAAAAGCATTAAGAGATATGAAGAATTTGAATAGGGCATAGTGTATACTTATAGTTGCCTAAATATGAATTTTCTGGGTTTTTATAAAAATAAAAAAATCGTTATACCTGGCGGAAACGGATTTGTTGGCAGTCATATAGCTGAGATATTGAAAAAAATTCCTTGTGAAATATTTATTCCTAAAACATTGGAAGGAATTGATTTTCGGAAATACGAAGACTGCTTTTCTTATTTGGATAGCAAAAAACCGCACATAGTTATTAATTGCGCAGCAATTCAGGGAGGAATTGCGTACCATAACGGCAGACAGGCTGATCTCTTCTTGGACAACATGCTTATGGGAACTTTTCTTATGAAAGCTTCTCAAAAAGTAGGAGTTGGTAAATTCGTTAATGTGGTTGCAGGATGTTCGTATCCCGGCTATTTGGAAATTTCGGAAATGAACGAAGAGGACTACTGGAGAGGAAAACTGCATGATAGTATTTTTAGTTATGGATTTGCGCGAAAAGCATCAACCGTGTATGGTCTTGCATTGAAAAAGCAGTACGGCTTTAATTCAATTCACCTTGTTATGGCTAACATGTATGGTCCTGGTGAACATTTTAGTCCTGACCAAAGTAAAGCACTCGCAGCCTTGATAAGAAAAATATATGAAGCAAAAGCAAAAAAGCTTCCAAGCGTTGAAATATGGGGAACAGGGAAACCTATTCGAGACTGGCTCTATGTAAAAGATGGAGCAGAGGGAATTTTACGTGCAGGAGCTGTCTATAATGATATTGAGCCGATGAATATAGCAACTGGAGTAGGTATTTGCGTAAAAGAGCTGGCAGAAACGATACGGAGAATAATTGGGTATAAAGGAAATTTAAAATATAATACTTCCAAGCCTGACGGTGCGCTTCACAAGACTTTTGGAATTCACAAGATGAAAAAAGAACTAGGATGGATACCGGAAACATCGATAGAGACAGGGATTAGAGAAGCATCTGAATGGTTCTCTAAAAACTATAAAAAAGCAATTGCATATTAAATTATTTGAAAACACTAGCTATTATCGGCGGTAACGGGATGTTAGGGTCAGACCTAATTAAATATTTAAGCCAATCTTTCTTGGTTACCTCAATTTCTAAAGAAAATTACTCTCAATTTATAAATCATTCATTTGATGTAGTGGTAAATGCTAACGGCAACAGTAAGCGTTTTTGGGCAATCAAAAATCCCTTGGAAGATTTTGCCGTATCAACAGTTTCTGTTTATAAAAGCCTTTTTGATTTTAAATTCTCTACATATGTATACATATCTTCAAGTGATGTTTATGTAAATCATTCAAGTGTCATTTCTACCCTTGAGGATCAAATTCAGGACTTAAGTCAATTGTCATCATATGGACTCCACAAATATTTAAGCGAAAGAATAGTTGAGAATCATTGCAAAAGTTATATAGTTTTGAGGGTTTCTATGTTGTTGGGGCAAAACCTTAAAAAAGGACCTATATACGACATAATTAACAAAAATCCTTTATTTATATCTGAGAATTCTCGTTTACAAATGATTAGTACGCAAGAAGTAGCTAATATAATCACCTTTTTAATTAATAAAAAAATTGAAAATGACATATTTAATGTAGGAGGAAAAAATATTGTTGATTTTGAAAAAATTCAAACTTATTTTTCCACTCCAGTTAGTTTTCAAGATAAAAATGAAGCGCAAATTTATGAGATGAATGTCTCAAAGCTTGATAAATTGTTTCCCTTAAAGTCTTCAGGGGAATATTTACAGGGATTTTTAAATACTTTTAGACAGTAATTTTAATATGAAAAATAAGCCATTTGATTATGAAGATATATTTATGGGAGTTAGGGGAGAAAAGCCTGCGATATATTTTCGTTCATTCAGAGAGGATTATAGATTAAGATCTCTGGTCGCGACAATAAAATTAGATAAGGGTAGATTACTGGATATTGGTTGTGGAGGCGGAATGCTGACAGAAAGTCTTCCATATTATTTTCCAAAAGCCAGTATATTTGGCTGTGACATTAGCAAGACTGCGATAAAATATGCCGCAAGGTTTGGAAGCGGAAAAGTAAAATATAGCGAAATACGCAAGAATCGTTTTCCCTACAAAGATAATTTTTTTGATGTATGTATTTCATTTGATGTTTTAGAACATGTTCCCGACGTAGATTTCTTTTTGAGGGAAGTAAAAAGAGTGCTTAAAAAAAATGGTAAATTTTTATTAATTGTTCCATGCGAAGGACAACTGTTGACTTATACTTGGTTTTTTAGAAAAATAAAACTTGGTCAAGATCTCACTTTTCGATATCTTGGCCATATTCATCCAGAGTTTACTCACGAAAGAGTTATAAGTCTTTTGAGAAAACACGGATTTTCAATTCAGGAAAAAGCATATAGCGAGCATCTGTTTTATCAGCTTTTACAATTTCTTGTTTTATTTCTACCTAAAATATTGTTAGAGATTTTTTTAGGGAAAAATAAGGCTAATGAATATACGAATGCTAGTCTAGTAAAAGTTCCAAAGAGTAATAATGATTCTCTTTTGAAAGTGCGAAATCTTTGGTATAAAATATGGGATTTTATGATGTTTTATCCCATGAATTGGGAAACGATATTGCTAAGGAAATTTCCTGTAACGGCATGGAAATTGCATGTTGTGGTTAAGAAATGAAATATGAAAAATAAATCTAAAGCTAAAAATATTCTTATTACTGGAGGAAGCGGATTTATCGGATCTAATTTTTTGAGTTATGCTTTAGGGCAAGGAGACAATAGTAAGAACAGGAATGATTTCAGTTCAAAAAAATTGCAACTGCAACATAGAATAATTGCTCCCAGTCATGAAGAATTAGACATTCTTAATGTAAGTCAACTAATCAATAAGTTTAAAGATCTCTCTCCTGAAATTGTAATCAATTTTGCAGCGCATAGGGATGCAAATTCCGCTGAACTTCAAAGAGGCGATATGCAAGGATCTGTTTGGAATACTAATGTTAAAGGGGTTGAAAATCTTTCCAAAATATGTAAAGAGTATGATAGTTTTTTTATCCATATTTCAACGGATATGGTTTTTTCTGGTAGTCGTAATAATCCTGGTCCTTATAATGAAAAAACTAAGCCAGAAATGAGATTGGAAAATCTTTCATGGTATGGATGGACAAAAGCTGAAGGAGAACGAGTTCTGGCAAGTAATAAAAAAAATGCAATAATTAGGGTCGGAAACGTGACTAACATTCTTTATGATCCGAAGCTTGATTATGTTGGAAAAATATTATATTTGTTTGATCGAAATAAATTATATCCGCTATTCAATGATCAATATCTGACCTTAACATATATTCCTTCATTATTTGAAGTTATAGAAGCTCTGATTAGAAAAAAGATTAATGGAGTATTTCATGTTGCTAGTAAAAATGTTTTTACTCCTTATGAATTGGGTGAGTATTTAATTAAGGAAATAAGAGACAAAACAGGTGTGGTAAAGAGAGTAAGTATAGATGATTATCTTAAAGCTTACCCTAATAGATATCCCCAATATGGAGGTCTTTTGGCAGAAGAAACAGCTAGGCAATTAGGAGTGAAGTTATTTGACTGGAAGCAAATTATTGATCCTTTTATTAAAAAAATGAGAGCTTCCTAGCGCTTAAGAATCGAATAAAGTATTCCAAGTACTCCTGCAACAGATTCAGCGCTTTTCATTAGAATAAATAAGAAAGTATCTTTTGGCCGGGAAACAAATACTCTCCATTTTCTGATGTGCGATTCTCGAATCGGAAAATATCCTTTTATGCTTATTAACGGCCTTTTGCGTATATATTTGAGAACTTCTCTTTTGTACATAAACTGTTTTTTTAGTAAGTGCATTAATGTTAGTTTTCCTTCGTTATCCATTACAAAGCTTTTACTGCGTCCAACTTTATGTCCTGTTTCTAATAATTTTTGGTACAAATCTCGATCATCTCCTCCGCCTGCTATATTCTCATCATAGCCTCCCAGCTTATCCCATACGCTTTTTTTAAAAAATCTTGGAGATTCAACCGTATCGTCGTTCCAAAAAAATCTTCTTTCTAAATTTTTAGCCCTTGCCCAAGGGCCTTCTCCGAATGAATCTTCGGGAATAACTACTGCATCAAACCCGTTGTTACACAATTCTATTGCTTCCTTGACAACGTTTCTGCTTAACTCCATATCCGCATCCATATGATAAATGAATTCTCCCTTTGCTTTTGTAGCGGCATAATTTCTTTTTTTCGTAGCGTCGAATAATCCTTTTTTTACGTCAGGGACAAACGTAAGAAACCTACATCCATATTTTTTAGCAATATCTTTTGTTTTGTCCATATCTCTGGATTTTCCATCGACAATTATGACTTCTATGTTTTTATATAGTTGAAGTCTAACTTTTTGGAGACATCGAGCAAGGAGTCCTGATGAATTTTTTGTGGGGATGATGATAGAAACAAGATTTTTATTCATGTATTTCGTTACTGTTTCCGTAAAATAATTTCCCAATTATAATATCCGATTACTGGAATTTTTATGTTTCTCAAAAAATTAAGGAATTTATTATTTACAAATAATTCTCTGTTTTTAATAAATAGCCTTCTTATAAAGAAATCTATTATGGGAAAGTATAGTCTAGTTTTTTGTTCTTCGATAATTCTGAACTTTCTTTTATCTATCAAATCAAGCAGTTCTTCGTCCTGCGTGTATTCTCTTAAATGAGTCAAGTCCATTACCCATTTTCCATTCTTTCTATAGTAATACCATCCATACCATTTCTTAAAAACAGTTGCTAGATAAACAATACCATTCTTCTTTACCACTCTATCTATTGCATTAATCATTTTTTTATCATCTACATGTTCTACAACATGAGTAGAAATGAAAAAATCTATTGAATTTTCCTTAATCTTACTCAATGTTTCAGCGTTATCTACAAAGGCATTTATCTGTGGATCAATTTTTTTAACAAGCTCTACGCGACTTCTGGATAAATCAATTGCGCTGATTTTTCTATTTTTAAAATAGTTGTTATGTTTCAGGGCAAAAAGCAATGATCCGTCTCCACATCCACAATCTAATAATGAATTAAAGGAGGTTTTGTTTAAATATTTTTTTAATATTGCTCGAATAGCTACGTCATAGTATATGGGTAGATTATGGGCATATTCTTCAATATTCATTTGACTATTTTTTTTAATTTCCGCTTCTGTTCTAATATAATTTTTATTTGATCCGTAAGGGAGTATAATAATCCAAGAAAACCTGCTGAATACTCTGTAGTTCGCATAACAACGAAAGCACATGTATCAAATGGGCGTTTTAAAAAAAGCTTGAAATTTCTAAGATAGGCTTTTCTAATAGGAAAATAACTGATAAAACTTGCTTTTGGTCTTTTGTAGAAATATTTAATCGTGTCTCTTCCATACATGAAATGTTTACTAAATAATTTACTTAATTTAAGATTTCCCTCATTATGCATGACAATGTTTTTTGTCCTGCCTACTTTAAAGCCTTTTTCCAAAACCTTCTGATGGATATCCAAGTCATCTCCGCCTGCGCCTAAAAATTCATCTATTCCTCCAATAGTATTCCAAATACTGTGTTTCAAGAATCGAGGACACTCAACGGTATCGTCTCCCCAATAACATCGCCTTTCTAAATTTTTAGCTCTTGCCCAAATCCCTGTTCCAAAAGAATCTTCAGGAAGAATGACAGCGTCAGCGCCCTTTTTACATACTCCTACGGCTTCCTCAATCAACATTTTCGGAAGCTCCATATCTGCATCTAGCCAGTAGACATATGCTCCCTTTGATTTTTTAACACCATAATTTCTTTTGTACGAAGCGTCAAATACTCCCTTTTTAACCTTGGGGACAAAAAAGTATATTTTGCATTTATATTTTTTAGCAAGATCAATTGTGTTGTCTGTAGATTTGCCGTCTACCACAATCACCTCGATACTTTTATATGTTTGCTGTTTCACGCTTTTTAGACAATTTTCCAATAACTCTTCGGAGTTTCTGGTAGGTATAATAATTGAAACTAAAGCGTTCATAGAAACCACAACTACTATAATTAATTTATTCTTTTTTAGCTAATATAGCTATGCCTAAGCCGTTTTTGTTGTTTGCCCAAAAATCTATTTGTACAATTACATACAATAAGGGAAATATAATTCCTGCAATAACAAAACTTTTTGAAAGCATAATATGATTTAACTCCCAAGACAGCTTGCCGAAAAACCCAAATGTTTCCATAGATATAATTATTTTGAAGCCCAATTTTTTAAGGTTATTCTCCAATTCATTTTTAATTATGCCATCATGAACATGATCTTCATGATGCCATTTTTTGAGAGATTTAAAAAGTCGTTTTTGATTTGGTTGGGGAACATGAATATATAAGTGTCCACCTGTTTTTAAAAGATTAGAAAAATTTTCAAGCGCTAATTCATAACGGTCTATATGTTCAAGCACATCAATACAGACAATTAAGTCATAAATTTTCTTGTTACTTTTTTTGATAATATTTAAATATTCAAATTTGACATTTTTAATGTTTTGCTCTTTGGCAATAGTTTTGCAGGATTGTAATTTATACTTATCTACGTCTCCTCCAATAATTTTTGCTTTTGTAAACATTTTTCCAAGTAATAATGCGTACGCGCCAATACCACATCCTGCATCAAGTATTCTTTTTGGATTTTTTT
>Ga0209515_10000429_pt1 | contig 78479 bp, 75 predicted proteins | sample Subgroupgradi54m_FD_187454 | JGI IMG/M metagenome (GOLD analysis project Ga0209515, IMG submission 187454) | Subsurface groundwater microbial communities from S. Glens Falls, New York, USA - GMW60B uncontaminated upgradient, 5.4 m (SPAdes)... ...
TTTTCCTTTCAACTTTCTCATGGCCGCCGCAGCTTCTTCACCGAGTTGGCTCGCCACAAAAGCCGCGTCATCAGGGTTACGCGGTTTTGAGGGAGGAGCGGCGAGTGGGTTTTCAAGGGGGTTGGGGGGCATATTAAACGTCATCTAAAATTTCTGAGATGAATTTTTCAAATATCTCCCGTACTTGATCGAACGTTTCGGCATAGAAGCCGTTCGGAGCATAGGTCTCCTTGGCCTGGATGCCTTTATCGAATCCAATCCCGGCAACGACCAGATTGCTTTTTCCCTGTTTGGTGAGACCGGCTAATTTTTGAAGACCGCGAATCTTGTCTTGAACGGCTTGCTGATCCGTTTCGCCATCCGTAAAAAAGATGATGACTTTCTTAAGACGTCCTGAACGGAGTTTATCGTTTCTCTGGCTATTGAATTGTTCCCGCTCTATGGCATCAAACGTATCCGGTTCATTATTGCCTCCTCCTGGCAGATCATTCAAACGCTTATGAAGCTTCACGCGTTCTACGTGGGTCAGAGATTCAGAGAGGGGCTTGACCGTCTCATCCGTATCAGAAAAAATTCTGGCCTCGGATTTTACATGGAGCGTAATATTCTCTCCGCGACGTCGTTCTTTTTGCAGACGTTCGTGGAAACGAACAAACGCCTCGAGGCCGAGTATCGCCAATCGTCGCTGCATGGCAACTTTGGCAGAATCTGTTTTCATTGAACCCGATCCGTCAAACACGAAGCTGATCTCAAATTCATCGGGGAGATTTTTGATCTGTTCGCGTCGTTCAAAATCGAGCATGACAAACGGCTCAAGATTTCCGGCCTTGACTTCTGCAACCGCTGTCGCGGCTTTGCGTTGATCAAGCATCGGACCTTCTCTGACCGATTTTCGGAGAACCCGACGATATGACTTGCGGCGTTCAATGACATCGTCAAATACTTTTGACAAACTCTCGACATACGGCTCGACCGCTCGATAATCTTCGAGATAGGCATCGTAGTCTTCTTGCTCGACTCCCATTGTATCCTTGAAATCATCGTCATTTTTCTTTTTGGCCGCAGCTCGAATATTCCTAATACCTTCGGCAACTTTATCGAAATCGATCGGATCAGGAATAGCGCTCGCGAATGGATCTTCTCCGAAATCGCCATCTCCCTTCTCGCCTTTGCCCGATCCACCCTCTTTTGGTGCTGCCTGCCGATCAAGAAGATCTTGTCTGAAGAATGCCTCGAAGACAGGTTCTAGCGTCGCCTTAATGCGGGCGAAAAAATCCCCTAGCGGAAGGCGTGTACGACCTCTTGGATCAACTGCAGTTAAAATATCAATAGCTTTTCTTGCTCCACCCCGTGCTTGCCAGGCGGTTATGGCTGCTCGCACCTCATCGTCTACTTCAACCGGCTCATCCGGGAGCATGGCTTCTCGCAAAACCGCATACATGAGTTGACGATGTCGAGGTTGTTTCGTCGACGGCTTTCCGCCCATACGCAGATCGGTATTTGGAAAAAGTTTATCACGATACAATGAACCCTCCACGGTTCTTCCTGCAGACCAACGATTGCTGACCACACGATTCCGGCCAACATCATCGATGCAATTATAAAATCGTTTGGCGGCTGCCGGATACGAAGGATGTACATCCGTTTTCGCATTCAAGCGCTGAAATAAGTATTCGTACGCTTGGGGATCTTCAGCCATAGCACGAAAATGTTCCGCCTCATGGAAGGTGGCGTAGATCGATTCGGATTCCGAATATCCCTGATCCAAGAAAAATTTTGGATCTGCATTCACCGCTGGTTTTTCAAGATCAATATACCAACCGCCCGGTTCCATCGTGAAAGGAATCCCCGATGTTCCAAAATACGCATTGACTGTTTTTTCGTAGCGCGTTCGAAAATGCGCGTACTTCAAACGAGCTTCCCTAAGCAACAGCTCTTGAGGAGAGGGCTGTGGTTCACCGCCAGCACCAGATGAACCCTCTATACGTTGTATCCAATCATGTTCTGGAGACATAATAGATAGGCAGGCTTGGCCTATGCAGCAGCGCGTGTCATGTTACCCACCAAGAGATCGGATTTGAGCGCCGAGCTCCGGGTGTCAGCTTCTCGTAATAGGTCATCGTATTTTTGATTCGCGGCTTGATAGCCAGAAGTGGTACTTGTTCGCGCCGCTTGTAGCGCGTCCAGTTCCGCTTTGCTAATGGATGAGATGCCGGCTGTTTTGAATTTCGTTTCGCTCCACCCTTGAAAAAATCCGCGGCGAATAAAAATTTCAGCCATAAGTTTTTGATCGTCTTTAGAGAAGACTTCCGCCGCTAAAATATTCTTGGCGATGATCTCATCAAGCGGAACGCTGAAATCTTTTTGTTTCCAGACGAGCACGATTTTTCGCATCAGATCACGAGTCGAAACCACCGATTTTTCAAGCTGCGCACGTTCGGCTACAGGGCTCGATCCTGACATGGCCATGAATCGCATACCTTGTGTCTGGCCAGAGAATAGCTCTTGCAATTCGCGAGTCACGACCGCCAAGTGAGTCAATGATTCAAACGCTTGGGCTGGGAAGTTTGGTGGCAAACGTACACGGTCTTTTCTCACGAGCGCGGCTAAAATCAAATCATAGGTTGATTCAACTGATGGATATTCGACCTCTTTCGCAACCCAACGAGACTTGAAGGCGGCGTTGACTTCCTTGGTACCCGCATATTGAGTTCCAAGATTACAGGTTGCAAGAAAAGCCGTACCAGGCTTGATCATAAACTCCTCTTCGCCGTTTTCTTGGAGACGTACTTTTTCGCCGACACGGCGGAGCAAAATATCGTTAATGCGACCGTTCACCTCCGGCGGCACTAAATTGATCTCGTCAATAATAACCGGTGTTTCATCGCGAAGCGCACGGCCGAGAGGTCCGTAATTGAACAATGTTTCCGTGATATCGCTTTTTCCTAAAATCAATCCGGCGATTTGTTCACGCGACAAACCTTTGACCTGAGCTTTTTCCAAAGCTTCGCTCAATTGTTCGATATTCGCCGCGAGCTGGACTTTATCGGTCGATGATTTGCCGACGAGCTTCAGCTTTCCAACTAAGTCATAGACTGAGGCTTCTTCGCCTCCAGAGAAGACTTCAACAGACAGTTTGTCATATACCTGATCGAGATATTCTGTTTCTGACATGAGATGTTTCTCAGGATCATATGGCTCGAAACCAACGCCATTCTGCATCATGAAAAGTTTGGCCATGTGGCGAGCCATCTCTGTTTTGCCTGAGCCTAAGTGTCCTGTCAAGAGAAAGGGCTGATGGTTACGCATGTGCTCAAGACCTTCGTCAATCGTTGCTTTTGCTTCCGCGTACTCGACGATACGGCCTTTAGCGATCTGCTCAGCATATCCCTTAATTTCATAAAAACGGCGCAACACATGCCCGGCTTCATAGGTATCAAATGCTTTTGTTTTTTCGAGCAACTCAACCTTTTCTTTTTCAAGAAGTCTGATTTGTTCACGATCAGCTCCTTTGATAGCCCCTCCCTGCCCCAGCCCCTGTTGTTCCCGGATTTCTCCAATCTGCTCATCAATCTCGGCTATGCGAAGTTGTCTACGTTCATGCGCTTTCTGCGCTTTGATAAGATAATAGGCCACTGCCAATTTATTTTCATATGCCTCGTGCATGCCGGGGATTTTCCCTAACGTTTTTAACTTTTTCTCAATTTCTTCCAACTGTGTTTTGGCATTCGTTTGAGCCTCTTCCGCGTATGTTTTTCTATCCGGTTGTGCGGCTTTTGCCGGAACACGAATCAAACGCGCACCGACTCTTTTCATCGTCCAGGCCGAATGTGCATGAGCCGTCACATTTTCCGTCCCCTCGTCTGTCGCTTCCGATCGCTTCTCCGTCCCTCTTTTTTGATCGTATGCCGTCTGACTCAATTTCCATTGCGCCGCCTTTTCTTTTTGACCACGTGTTTTTATGAGATCTGACCGTTCGGCCACAAGCGTTTGGAGCTCGTACATGAGCCCAACCTGTTCATCTTCTTCTCGTTCAGAATACGGCTTGATATCTTCTTCTGAACTCTCTTGCTTCTTTTCCCTTTTAGGTACGTCGCCTAACGTGGATTCTACGTATGGCTTGAAGAATGGATGTTTTATCATAATACAAATGTTAGAAAATGATAATTTACACTATAGAGAAAAAACGACTAAAAGTAAATTAGACAGACCGTAGACTGTAAAAGTATCAGGGATTTTTTCTTGTCAATCGCGGCGTGATTGTTGAATTTTTAAGGCTAAACATTCAATCAAGCTGGCTATACCAATGCATAAGACCAGTACCCAGGCACGCAAGAGCCCGTGCGCAGCCAGAAGTAAACCCAAGACCGTGAGTAAGGCTAGCAATATAGCTTGACGAAAAGAAGTTTTAACTTCGCGACTGATAACGTCTGTGCGTTTACGCAGGTAGACTCGATAACCTACGCCGAGTAAACTCAAGCTCCCCACCAACGCCAAACCCAACGTAACCGCAAACAGCGCCGCCCCCACAAACCCGGCTTCAAAAGGATTAAGATTAAAAATTACAAACAACCAAGCGCCTAATGAGATGGCGGTGCCGATACACATGAATAGCAGATAGGAACGAAAGGTCATCTAGTTGAAAACTATCGTATCACACCTGCCGATCTAAAGGCTGCTAAAACCCTCGCGCCTGCACCACGATCGAACGTACGACCTGCTCTCCCAGTTGCCGATTGACTGCATTTTGCAATTTGACTTTCTCCACGCTGAGTTGCTGCTTGGCAGCAGGCGAGGTGGTAGCTAGCTTTAACACGCCCTCACGCAAAGATATCGGCGAGACTAGCGCGGCGCGTTCCGTACCCCACAACTTCTGCAACACGTGCTGCCACGCATCAAACACTCGCGCGATTTGTAACTGTGCTGCGAGGGGAGAGATTTTGATGGAATGCGCGAGAATGTGTTTGATGGGCTCAAAAGGCATAGTCTCACAACTTTCTAAATTCACAAATATTTTTGAAATCGCAAAAACGACAAGTGTAGGACGAGGGCTTGGCGGGAAACTTAGATTTCAAGACATCATCCATCCGTGCCAAGAGCTCGAGCTGAAACTCCTGACGCTTGGCGCCTTGCAGAATAGGCACTGTGGCGATCTCACTGCTGCGCACGTAAATATAAGCTAAGTGTCTGATATCCAAACCCCGACCCTCCATGGCTAATTGGTAAATCCATAACTGTTCTTTATCACCTGTCTCTAAAGCTTGAGCTGTTTTTGGCGCACCTGTTTTGTAATCAAAAATAGCCTGACCACCGTCTGGCAAGTAATCGATCCGATCGACTGAGCCCTTGATAGAATGTTCACCGATACGCCAGTCAAACGGCTGCTCCAGACAGGCAACTGACGGTGTTGACGTTTGCCAGCTCTCGACCAAACGCTGAATAGCAGCTTTTCCCTCTTGAAAATATTGGTCATGTCTGACGCGATCAGAATACCACTCATCGATCCAACGCGTTTGATAGATCTGGAGTGCTTCATCGAGGGTGACTCGAAAAGCAGTAGACTTGACGTCCCGGTTTGGCTGGATTGGCGCGGGGCCGGAGGAATCAAATAGACTAGCCTGCTGCGTTTTGCCGCGTTCGACGTGCAAAGCTAAAATATCATGCAGCGCTAAATGGATGGATTGACCAAAACTTTTATGAAATGAGCCTAAAATTGGAATGCGGTACACGTGGGCAAACTTATATTGCAGCGGACAGGTCCGAAACGCGGCCAACTGGGTAAACGAGAAACGACGCTTGAGCGGAAAAATGACACGTTCTGCCGCCTGTGCCAGCTCCTGTTCTTCGCTAGGCGCCAAGAGTAAGAGCTGCGACTGGGCTGAATCTGGCGCGTGGGTTAGTTCCAAACCAGCCTCAGCTAAAAAGCTTGATGGTTTCTTGCTCCGTGCGCCGCCGTAGGCTTCCGCACCGGTCAACGTCACGCTCTGTTTAGCGCGCGTTAACGCCACGTAAAACAGTCGTCGCTCCTCCTCAAGATGCGTATCGCCTTGAGGCAGGCGTTCATTGACTAGACCGTCCGGTAGCGGAATCTCTTCCCCACGCGCGCGCGTCGGTAAGCGCTGATCCACTAAAGACACGATAAAGACGTGCGTAAATTCCAATCCTTTGGATCCATGAATGGTCATGACACGCACCATCTCTGGCCCGTCGTCTGCCGTGGGCGCCAGCGCTCCCTCTTCTCCACTGAAGATCTCTAGACGTAATTCATCTAAAAAACCTGGCAGTGACGGGGCATGGGTCGAATGTTCATAGCGCGAGATGCGATGGGCAAAGGCGTTGAGCAGATTGATGGTCTCGACTTTGTCCTGTTCTGGCAATCTCATCACACTTGCGAGGTAGCCCGTCTTCTCCAGGGTGAGTTGCAGCAGCTTGAGTGGCTTTTCGCGTCGCGCCGTTTCGGCTAGATTTTGAATCTGACTCACGCAGCGTTCCGCGGACTTGACCGTCTCCTCCGACAGACCTGCTATCGCTCGGCTCAGCCTGACTGCTTCCCACACTGAGATGCCCTTGCGCGATGCGTACTGCAACCAAGTTGCGAGATCTCTCGCGCCAAAGGCATAACACGGCGCAGTCAAGACGCGCCACACCGCTGAGGCTTCGTGATAGCCGTCAAACAGAGAGAAAAAAGCTGTCAAGTCTAGAATCGCAGGCTTGGCATACAGGCCGCGCTGAGCGAAGAATTGGAAGGGTATACCATGGCGTTCGAGTGCGCGGATAAACGGTTCGGCGCCGTCGTTTGAGCGAGACAAGATGGCGCAATCATTCCAACATAGTTCAGAGTCCTTAGCCTTAAGATCAAGCAGGCGCATGGCCACTCCTTCGGCTTCATCCTCCAGGGTTTTATACCAGACGACCACGACCTGACCACCTGATCCGTGACTGCCAGTTAAACGTTTGGTGAGACCCGTGTTGCAGAGTTGAACTTCCAAACGATTTGGATCATTGCTCTGGATGAAACGATAGGCCGTATCGAGTATCTCTTGGCGCGAACGATAGTTTTCCGTCAACGAGACGGTAATGGCATCTGGATAGTCGTCACGAAATTGTAAAATGTTAGCCAAAGAAGCGCCGCGAAATTTGTAAATGGATTGATCATCATCGCCCACCACCGTGAGATTACGACGCTCTCCAGCAATGAGCTTGATCAGCTCATATTGCGCCCAATTTGTGTCTTGAAACTCATCCACCAGGACAAACTTGAATCTGTTGCGTAGCTCGGCTAGCACACGCGGGCGTTCGCGCAGCAAACGCAATGTCTCGACAATGAGGTCGCCAAAATCCATGGCGCCGGCCTCACGTAACAGTCTGCGATAGGCAAAGTAACAATCGGCAATCTCTGTGAGTCGCGCACGCTCACCACTGACAAATTCCGCGTCGCCATCCAAGGCGCTGGCTGCAGCGAATTCGAGATAGCGTTCCGGCGTCACGCCTTCGTCCTTGGCGCGAGAAAAATGTTTAAGCAGTCCAGCTAAAAATTTGGCTGGATTGCCTAACGGACGATAATAATTCAACGGCAACTCATCCACATGACGCTTGGCCAGGAGCCAAGCGTCCGTCTCATTGAACACACTGAAACGAGTTGGCAAACCAATCTCAAAAGCATATTGCTCAAGCATACGCTGACAAAAACTATGGAAAGTAGAGATCCAAAAATCGTAGGCGCCGTTAGGCAGCAACTGCAGGATACGGTCTTCCATCTCGGCCGCCGCTTTTTCAGTGAACGTGAGCGCGAGCAAATTATCAGTGGTGAGACGTGCGTTCTTCCCCGCGACGTCCGACTCCGGACTCCCGACGCCCGCCTCTCGATGCCAGTTCTCCAGCAGATACAAATATCGCCGCGTGAGCACCGTCGTTTTCCCCGTCCCAGCACCCGCTACGATCAAGAGGGGTCCGGCGCCGTGCGTGACCGCTTGGCGTTGAGCCTGGTTGAGATGAGCGAGAAGGTCTTGCATCTAAAAATTCTAACCCTTCTTCCCCCATCTTACAATCAACGCGTGCGCTTCTTGCCACTGCTTAACGTCTTTGGGCAGCGCCTGCTCACACCAGCCTTGAACCTCTGCATACGACTGCGTGAGCCAACGCTGATCTTTAGTGGTCTCGACTAACAGGCGACGAGTGTAAGTATCAACGACGAAGCATGGTTGATCCAATCCATACAGGAGAATCGTGTCGGCTGTCTCGGGCCCAATCCCTAGCTGCGCCAGTAAAAGGCGGCGCGGATCGCTGTCTTTTAAGATGCGGCCGAGATGACCATCGAGAGATCGTTCGACGAACCGTGCGAAACGCTTGAGTCGCTTAGCCTTGTGCCGAAAATAGCCGGATGAATACACACAGCGTTCCAGGAGATCGGTGCGCGCGGTCGCGAGCTTTTCAGATGTGACGAGATCATGTTCCGCCAGACAAACCAATGTTTGCTCCACGTTTCTCCAGGCCGTATTCTGCGTCAGAATAGCGCCCAACGCAACTTCAAACGCACGCTCGTCTGCGCTACGCGAGACCCAACCAGGCTGCCCCTCTGGATGATGGCGGACGACAATTGTACTGCCACGACGAATCAGCCTAGGCCACCAGCCTTGAGGACCAAACCGCTTGAGTAGACTGGAGACAGGCAACGTCATTGAGAGCGCATTAACGATCGCAACCGCCGGCTACACCTGACCCGCCTCTATCCCCTGTCTCAAACGGACCATAAGTTCCAAATAAAATCTCAGGTTGGCTAAGGTGACCAAGCGATAGGCCAACATTTCTTGCACGGAAAAAAGATGGCGGATGTAACCGAGTGAATAGCGGGAAAGTTCGTCATCAAATTTCGTGGGGATGACACTCAATGGTTCCTCAGACATTCGATATTTCTCATTCGTCAGATGGACTGACTCATAAAAATCAGAACGCGCAAGATCGTCATGCACAAACCGATACAGGAGACCATGCCGCGCGTTGCGCGTGGGCAAAACGCAGTCGAACATGTCGATACCGCACCGAACATACGCCACCAGCTCATGCGGCTTAGCGCCGCCCATAAAATAACGTGGTTTATCACGCGGTAAAATATCGTCGAGGAGCTCGACCATGCGGCAAGCATCTTCAAAGCTCTCGCCGACAGACAAGCCGCCGATGGCATAGCCATCAAAACCTAACGCCACAAGGTCTTGCGCGCTCTGGCGGCGCAGGGCCTCATCAATCCCGCCTTGGACAATGCCGAATAGCTGCGCTCGAGAATTGTTTGAGCCTGCTCTTCCAGCTTCAAAGGCACGCTTTGACCTATCAGCCCAACGTGTGGTCAGGGCTACCGAGTCACGCAAATATTCGCCAGACGCTCCAGCCGGCGTGCATTCGTCTAAGACCATCACGATATCGCTACCCAGCACCTGCTGAACTTCCATTGATAACTCTGGCGTCAATAGATGACGTGACCCATCAATATGCGAGGCAAAAGTCACACCGGCTTCTGTAATATCGCGCCTATGCGCCAAGGAAAAAACTTGATAGCCTCCGGAGTCAGTCAAAATAGCGCCGGGCCACGACATGAACCGATGCAGACCGCCAAACGCACGCAACACGTCGAGACCTGGTCTCAAATAGAGATGATAGGTATTGGCGAGGAGAATGAGGCTCCCCAAACACTCGACGTCTCCAGATGACAACGTCTTAACCACACCCTTGGTCGCAATCGGCATAAAAAACGGCGTCTGAAGAACGCCATGCGGAGTAGCCAGACTCCCGCATCTCGCGCTAGATGCTTTTGTCTCACTCGTTTGTGTGAACATGTTTGGAATAGAGTCGACGCTGTACCCACTGCGATCGACGTAACCATAAAACACTGACGAGCATCAAGCCGAACAACAAACCAAAGACTAAAAAACCACGCGGACGCGCAAAGGCGTCGCCTAAAACTGTAAATGTTACGATAGCTGGCAAGAGGCCGAAAAAACTGCCCAACGCATAGTGCTGATAGGTGATCCCGCTCATACTGCTGCCATAATTTACTAGGTCAAATGGAAAATACAATGCCCGGATAAACACCGTGGTTAAAAAACCTTCTTCGCGCAACAGGTCATCATATTTTTTTACCCAGCCACGCTCGTGTTCGCGCACAAAACGACGACCTAAGAATCTTCCCAGCGCAAAAGCGATACTAGCGGTCAAATTTTCACCCAAAACGTTTAAGAGTATTCCCCAGATAGGTCCATAGATTGATCCAACGATTAGCGTCAAGCCTGTCACGGGGACAAAAAAAACGAAGCTGCGCGCCACGTACAGCCCCAAAACTAATAGGGGTCCCCAAGCGCCGTAACTACGAATAATATGTTTGAGCTCGCGCGGGACGTGCCTGAATGAGATGCCAGATCGCTCCAGCCAAATTAATCCAAACAGCAACACAACCAACCACACGACAACCAGTAAAATTTTTAAGCCCAGATGTTCTCTCGAACGCATACTATCAAGCTTACGTGTTATTGCAGCTCCTCCTTCTTTTCCTGTAGATATGCCAGCCATTCTTCTAGCACAGTCAAAAAAAGTTTAAAGGGCGCCTCAAACAAAAAGTCAAAGAAAAACAAAAAGACATTCAGACGTGAAATGCTGCGCGACAGCCAATGACCGGCGCGCAGGATGGGGATCGAGAGGAGATCTATAAAAACCGAACGTAAACTCTCTTTTGATTCCACAATAACCATCTCGCGCGAGTTTTGGCGCAAACGAAAAGCAAAAAAACTGACCAAGCACAAAAAAAAGATGAAAATTGCGGCTGAGACCCAGGTGAATTTTAGGACCATGAGCACGAAACCCACCGTGCCGAAGACTACAGCGAAGGTTGCCATGTAGATCAAGCCGAAGAGCACACCGCCCAGCAGACTGCGCTGCTTAGAAATACGAATCTCTTTCAACGGCAATGGCTCGGATGAAAGTAGACCTTCCACCATGGTTTGCAGGCGCAAAGTGTTGGCTTTATCCGGGACACGAATAAACAATGCGACCAAAAACATGAGGCACGGCGGAAACAGTAGATTAACCAAGAGCGCCGGGAGCGCGACTTCTTTGTACCAGATATGTTCTAATGGGATTTCTAACACCAACGCCAAAATCATCTTGGTCAAAAATAGGTAAATAATGGCGCGCATGGCGCCACGACGCAAACGGGTTTTGGCCGCGTTATAGTGGCGCTCAGATAAACGCGCCACCTCGCGACGTAGAGCCTCGGGTTTCTCTATGAGCGCGCAGACTTGAACATTTTTTTCCGTCAAAACATCACGCAGCACTATCAATGCCACTGCCCACGGTTTAACGGTGCGCTGAAATTTTAAGGCCAAAGGATAAACGAGACTCGCTTTGATACGTTGTTCAGCCTCAACTAGACGCTCAGCCACCGGCCGAGGGTAATCTAACCAATCTGTTGCTCTCAACCATTCCGGCACATAGGCGCGCAGAAGTTTAAAGGCTAAGACATTATCTTCGACTTTGAGCAAGGTGCGATAACAGGCTAGATAGGCTTGCATGCGTACATCTGCGTCGCTCACGTTAACACCCGTGACTTTTATGCGCTCAACGATGCGTTCATACAAAAATGTGACCAGCGCTTTGTCTGACGTCGCATCCACCAAAGCTTCTTCGATTTCGACAGCCAAAATCGAACGCAGCCAGATAAACTGCCGCTTTGAACCAGCTCGCGTGCTCTCAACGGAGAGATATTTTTTTATCAGCAACGCAACCTCCGCATAAACCGTCTCTGGCAATTCCCCGTTGGCCAAATACCGTGCACCGATAAGCTCGCGTATTAGCTGCTCAGCCACGCTCTGCGGATCTGATTCCAAAATAAGTTGGCGTTTCAAGATGCGCTGAATAGCCGCGCGGCGCAGTAAATGATCGTCTTTGTAATCCACAGCATTGCGGATACGCTCGTAGAGAACAGCAAAACGGCTCACCGCCGCGTGGACTTTAATCCGTTGACCTTCAATCAATACAGGCGACTTTTCAGGTGTAATGGCACTGATGATCTGCTCGATTAATCCTTTGTCAAATGATGGCATAACGATCTACCTAGCTGCCTAGCCTGTTTAGATGCTCCTTACTAAGACAAAGTGCCTGTGCTATATTTTTGATGATTATATGACGAGATTCCCATGGGCTATTGTCGTTGCTCTAGCGGTTCTAGGTTTGGCCTTCCTGCTCAAGTACATGACGTCTGACGTAGTGGAAGACCAGCGCTTATTTTTATGGCTGGCGGGTATTTTTATTCTGCTCTATGTACTCGCGGCTTGGGCCATAGGCTCACTCAATCCAAGTATACTTTTATCTAACTTGTCTGTTTGAGCGAAGTCTGAATTTTTTTAACCTCATCCATATCAAGTTCAGCCACAAAACGGTCAAAATGTTTACGATACTGCATGTCTACTAGCTTGTTCACGGCGCTCAATGCAAGTTGCTGCTGCGCGACTTGCAATTCCCGTTCAACCTCCTGCCGCGCGCGAAAACGCGCCCATTCCTCGATAAAAACTGACTGGGCATATTCCCACAACTGGTCATGTAATTGATGATCCAGCTGATGCAGCGTCTCTTCGCTTTCGCCTAAGAGCATTTCAAACTTGGCCAATAGATCTAACAGCTCTGAGGACTTCTTGCCTCGACTGCCACGTAATTCATCCTCAAGCAACGCGCGCTGCAAGAGCCCGGCATGCAAAATCTGCACTTCTTCGCGTGAAAGTTGAACCGAAACAAACTCAGTCAACATATAGGCACAGTGTATAGATGGACGGGTTGCTGGTCAACCTGACGACTCACCAGATATACCCCCAAAAACAAAAGCGGTAACGCCAACCATTGCGTCGGGGTAAGTCCGAGGTAACGGACATCAAGCACGCGATAAAAGTCGAGCCAAAGACGCGCCAGACTATCGAGGATCAAGAATGCGCCGAGGAAAAATCCTGGCCTGCGCTGTTTACGATTAAAGGCTAGAAAAATTAGACCGATCGCGAAGCCGACGAGTGATAGGTACAGACCTAGATCGTGCCGCGTCTTTCCATCCGGATATTTCACCGCGAGGATAAATGACGACAACGTGCCAGGATGGTCATGAATAAGAAAACAGCCGATCCGTCCGATGCCACATCCCCATGGGAGACCCCAGATGAGCGCGTCCGCGTACGCGAGAAACTCAAGCTGCTTGCGTTTGACGTAGAACCAGAAGACACCCGCACTGGCAAGCAAGCCACCCATGATCGCAAAGCCAGGTTTACGCGGATCAATGGCCTCCCACGGATGCGCGAGATAATAGGCTGGATCGTAAAAGATGACATGGAACAGACGCGACCCGATCAACGCGGCTATAAAAATCCAAAATGCCATGTCCCAAATGTATTTGGGATTAATTAGTAGGGACACGGCGCGCCGTGCAGCGATCCACGTGGCGACCAGAAATCCAGCCGCCACAAACGTACCCCATGTTTGCAACGTAATGAAGCCTATTTGAATCGTTGTAGATTGAATCCAAGGGATCATAAAACATTCAAAGTTTTTAAGGCCCTCTCAAACTCATCGAGCGCCTGCTGCGCCTGCCGGGGCGAAATCTGAAACGACGCTTCATGGGCCAATTGATTACGCAGCTTATGCGCCCACCAAACTTTGTGCAGCTGCGGATATTTGTAACCAGCGACTTTGAGACGTTCGCCCAGGGTTTCACCCGGCATGGCTAAAGATTTTAGACCAGAATCAAGCAACGTATCCGCCTCCATCAGTGCCAGCTTCGCGCCCATCAGTCCTTGTTGACTGGTCTTGCGAATGTCCGCCCAACGCACTGCAATCTGTTCGCGCGTCAGACCCATTAGCTCAGGTCGTGTCATCCGGCGCTTAAGCCACAGGCTGAGAAGGACGAAAAAGATAAAACCAACCAAAATAAACATGCCGTACGTCACATATGGCCAAACAGAAAAAGTTGCTTCAGTCAGAGTTTCATCCATGTTGTTACGCTGGTCCACTATCCTCATATGCTTTCGCAACAGCGAGGATCGTCGCTTCATCGAACGCGCGCCCCGTCAAATGCATGCCCACAGGCAACCCCTCCGAAATTCCACACGGAACGGAAATAGCCGGTAAACCTACGACGTTCACGCCTACGGTAAAGATATCCTCTAAATACATGGCTAATGGATCAACAGTTTTTTCGCCTAGCTTAAACGCAGTGGTTGGCGTGGTTGGCGTTAGAAGAACGTCAACTTCGCAGAATGCAGCTTCGTAAGCGCGGCGGATCAAGGTCTGAACCTTCTTAGCTTTGAGATAGTAAGCCTCGTAATAACCACGGGACAGGGCAAACGTTCCCAACAAGATGCGCCGACGAACTTCCGGGCCAAAACCTGCGGCGCGCGAGCGAGAATAAGTCTCAAACAACGACAGATGCTCATGACGCAAGCCATAACGCATGCCATCAAAGCGGGCTAGATTAGCCGAGACTTCGCACGGCATCAACAGATAGTAAACCGCCAAAGCTTCATCCACATATGGCAGGTCAATTTCGCGGATCTGCGCGCCTAGTAACTCAAGTCGTTTAACCGCCTCTGTGACAGTTTCGCGCACACCGTTTGACATACCTGCGCCCCAGGCTTGACGCGGCAGGCCGACGCGAATCCCGGTAAGCTTTTCACGCCAGGTTGGAAGAAATGGCTGTTCAGAGGAGGTAGTCTGATCGGCTGAATCTTGACCTTTAATCACTTGCAACATCAACGCCGCATCTTCGACAGTTTTTGTAAGTGAGCCGATCTGATCGAAAGATGAGGCCATGGCGATCAAACCATAGCGCGACACGCGGCCGTAGGTCGGCTTGAGTCCAACCACACCGCAAAATGAAGCCGGTTGGCGGATTGATCCGCCTGTATCAGAGCCTAGGGCCGCCAGACAAAAATTGGCGGCCACCGCAACGGCACTGCCACCCGAGGATCCTCCTGGCACGCGTTCTGGATCGCGCGGATGTTTGGTTGGCCCGTAGGCTGAGTGTTCAGTTGAGGATCCCATCGCAAACTCATCCATGTTAGTCCGACCCAGGAGAACGGCGCCTTGTGCCTTAAGTTGGCAGATCACCGTGGCATCAAAGGTGGCGATGTGATGCTCCAAAATTTTAGAGCCAGCACTAACAGCTTTGCCTTGAATTTGTAGGTTGTCTTTAATCGCCAGCGGTATGCCATCCAGCACGCCGCTCCGATCACCTCGAACGCGGCGCGCGTCGCTCTGACGCGCAGCTATCAGAGCATCGTCTTCAAAAATCTCAAGCAAAGCATTCCAGGCGCCATTCAAGCTACGAATTTCATCCAAACACGCGCGCGTCAACTGTTCAGATGAAAACTCACCCGCATCAAGTCGTGACCGCGCTTCAGCGATCGTAAATTCATGTAATCGTTTTGCCATACTGTTCGCTGCTCACTCTCCACTGTTAACTTTTACTTCCTTTCGGTCGCTCAAATACTCCCGGCGTGGCCAAGAGATCGCCTTTACGCGCTGGAAAGTTAGATAAAATCAAAGCGCGCGTAACGTCATCGCACGGCTGAACGACATCCTCGCGCCATACATTCGTCGCGGGCATACTGGCTGATTCAATCCCATCCGTATTGACTACTTTCAAACGATCCACAAAACCTAATATAGTCTCAAGCTCTTTTTCCGCAGAGGAAATTTCTCCTGCAGTTAATTCTAGCCGAGCGAGCTCGGCCAGGTGAATGACATCTTGACGCGAGATCGACATATTCAAGAAAAGTGTGTCTTAAAAAATACGCAACGTCAATCCTCGCGTGTCGAGTTAGCTCGCGAAGCTTGGTGTATTAGCTTCAACTCCGCCTCAATAAAACCATCTAAATCTCCATTGAGCACAGCCTCGGTATCCGACATCTCAAAATTGGTACGATGATCTTTAACCAAACGATAGGGCTGCAAGACGTAAGAGCGAATTTGGTTCCCCCATTCGGCGCTATGATACTCGCCGCGCAGCTGTTGCTTCTCTTGCAACAATTCCTCTTCTTTAAGTTTCAAAAGTTTAGCTTTTAAGATTTTAAGCGCCGTCTCTTTGTTCTGCGTTTGAGAGCGCTCATTTTGACAAGACACGGTAAGTTTGGTTGGCAAATGCACAATGCGCACGGCCGAGTAAGTCGTGTTGACAGATTGGCCCCCCTTCCCGCCTGACATAAACGTATCGATGCGCAAATCATCGGGCTTGATCTCAACCTCGATCTTTTCATCAAACTCGGGCAGGACTTCAACCAGGGCAAAGGACGTCTGGCGCAAAGCATCCGCATTGAAGGGAGACAGTCTGACCAGGCGATGCACGCCGGCCTCGCCTTTTAGATGACCGTAAGCATATCGCCCTTCGACAAAAAACGTAGCTGACTTGATGCCGGCCTCTGTACCACGACTCTCGTCAACCAACCGCACCTGCCAGCCCTGTTTCTCGGCATAACGAAAATACATGCGCATGAGCATCTCAGACCAGTCTTGCGCATCTGTTCCGCCAGCTCCGGCGTGGATCGCTACGACCGCATTGGCAGCATCGCGTGGCTGATTCATGAGTAGAGCAAATTCTAAAGCAGAAAATTTCTGCTCCAGCTCTAAGCTGCGCTGCTCAAGCTCTGGCTCCATAGAAGTGCTGCTGTCTTTTTCCATAAATAAAGCTAGCTCATGAACTTCTAAGATCTCCACACGCAGCGCAGACCATTGCTCAACTTCTTTTTTAAGCTCAGCTAGCTGTTGCGACTCGCGCCGCGCGCGTGCTTGATCGTTCCAAAAATCAGACGCCGACATGGCGGCTTCAAGCGCAGCGATTTCGTGTTTACGCGTTTCTAAATCTAATCTCCCCCACGCCTCAATGAGGCGGGAACGCAGACTATCGATCTTGATCAAAATATCTTTTAACACACGGGCGCTAATCCCGATGACATCTCGTACCTGTCATATCTCACGATCACAATTTTCTCCCCAAGCTTAGCTATCTTCTCATTGACTAAATCTTCGACGGTGATTTCTTCACGCTTAAAAAAAGCTTGTTTAGTCAAACATACTTCAGACAACCACTTATGCAGTTTGCCTTCGACGATTTTGGCCTTGATCTCATCTGGCTTATTCTCACTTGCCAGCTCGGCCAAAAAACTGACTCGTTCTTTGGCGCTGACCTCTGACGGCACGGTCTCTGGCGACAAATACTCTGGATTCATGGCTGCGACTTGCATGGCAATGTCGTTGGCCAATTCGATGAACTCGGCGTTGCGCGCTACAAAATCGGTTTCACACCTAACCTCGACCAAGGCAGCCAGCTTTTTAGTGTGATGCACGTAGGCTGCAATGACGCCTTCGAACGTGCTGCGCTCGGCGGATTTCTTCACGGCTTTGAGTGCGCCAGTCTGTTTTAGAATTTCTATGGCCTGTTCCATGTCGCCGCCCGCAACTTTCAAGGCCTGCTGGCAATCGATAATTCCGGCGCCCGTACGCTGACGCAATTGCATGACCAGTTGTGCATTAGACATACTGCTAGACACAGCTACTTAGTGCTAATCAAGGCACTACCTAATTTTTCGCGACCAGCCTCCCATTCAGCATGGCCTGCTTGGCAAGCTTGGGCGATAAGTTGAGTAATGAGTTCAAGCGACTTGACGCCATCATCATTGGCTGGGATGGGATACGTCACATGTAGCGGATTGACGTTGGAGTCACAAATGGCGAGAATCGGAATGCCACGTCGTATGGCTTCCTCCAAGGCTGTTTTGTCCTTACGGATGTCGAGGATAAAAACCGCGTCAGGAATACGCGCGAGATCTTGAATGCCACCGATCTTTTCGTCCAGCTTGTTTATTTCTGTACCAAATTTCATCTGCTCAAACTTGGTATATTTACCCAACTCACCCTTTTCCTGTTTGCGCTTAAGCTCTTTAAACCTGCGGGCGAGATGCGCAATGGTTGCAAAGTTGGTCAAGGTGCCGCCGAGCCAACGCTTATTGACATACGGCATGCCGCACGAACGCGCAGTATTTTCGATCAACTTGACGGCTTGCTTCTTAGTGCCGACAAATAATATGATACCCCCACGCGCCGCCACCGAGTTTACGTAGGCGCAAGCTTTTTCGAGCGCCTGTTGTGTGGCTTCAAGATTAAAGATGTGGATGCCTTGACGGCTACCGAAGAGATATTGCTCCATCCGCGGGTGCCACTTGGAGGTTGGATGACCAAAGTGCACGCCCGCCTGAAGAAGTTCAACTAGAGTTGGAATTTTTAGCATGAGTATACGCCTTGAGACCTCTCTATCGCTCCGCGCAGACCCCGAGGTTACGGCCACGTCAGATGTGACGCGACTGGTCGGGGCAGGCTCTACGACGAATTGTTCTGCGACTCAACTCCAGAACCGCGATAGATGGGAGATAAATGACGTGGCGCAAGGATAACAGGGATTGAGCTGGCAAGCAAACTGCGTGGGTCGTTCAGCGGATTTCTACGATTTTATACGTCATCACACCTTGTGGGAGGTTGACGGTGATGCTCTCTCCGACCTGATGAGCCAATAACGCAGCGCCTAAAGGGGAGAGGTACGAGATGCGCCCGTGCGCCGGACTGGATTCCTGCGATCCAAGAATTTGAAACGTTGTTTCCTGTCCAACTGCGCTAAGGACGACCGTGCAACCAATCTGCACGCGGCCTGAGTGCCCGACGTTGGCTTGGATCAAGATGGCATTTTTTATCCGTTCCCGTAATCCAAAAATCCGTCCGTCGAGGCGCGACAACCGGGCTCTCGCATCTTGATATTCTGCGTTTTCCCGGAGGTCACCTTTTTGCACGGCCACGCTCAAATCTTCCACGACGCCGGGCCGTTCGTTTTCGATCAGCTGGGTGAGTTGACGTTTGAGCCGCTCAAATGCGAACAAGGTGAGTTCATGACTCTGTTCTTCATCTTGTGACGTTCGAAGCATCTGTGCTCGCCGTTTCGGTAGTCGCATTAGCGTTCATCCCAGTTACTTGCGTGCGCACTCAGGCCACGTCGTTCGCGTCTTCCCCCAGCTGACCGCTCTTAATCGCCGCTACAACGGCATCCAGATCACCATCCAAGATGGTCGCAATATTGTGCCACGAGTGCTTAATCCGATGATCCGTCATTCTATCTTGCGGATAATTATAGGTGCGAATTTTTTCCGCTCGATCTCCTTGACCAATCTGCGCCCTGCGCTCGGCATCTAGCTGACTGCGTTTTTTCTCCTCTTCCTGCTCCCATAAACGAGCGCGTAAAATAGTCATGGCACGCTCGCGATTTTGCAACTGTGAACGTTCGTCCTGGCAGTTAACGACGGTGTTGGTCGGCACATGCGTAATGCGCACAGCTGAATACGTCGTATTAACAGATTGTCCGCCTTTTCCACCCGCGCAAAAGGTATCAATCCTCAAATCTTTTGGATGAATAACGACTTCCGTCTCGGCAACCTCCGGTAAAACAGCCACCGTAGCCGTGGACGTATGAATCCGCCCAACTTTCTCTGTGGCTGGAATGCGCTGTACACGATGGACACCCATCTCACCTTTTAAGTAACCGTACGCGCCTATGTTTTGGATCAAGAAAATGACTTCCTTATAACCACCCTGCTCAGCTGGCGAATCGGAGACGAGCGTAAGCTTCCAGCCCTTGCGTTCAGCGTAACGTGTATACATGCGAAGCAGGTCGCCCACAAAGAGCGCCGCCTCATCGCCCCCAACTCCGGCGCGGATTTCCATAATAACATTGCGGTCATCGTGCGGATCGGGAGGAATCAAGGCCTGTCCAAAGACTGCTCGCGCCTCTCCCATCTCCCGTTTAGCGGAGGGCAGCTCTGCTTCCGCGATAGCTTGCAACTCCTTTTCGTCAGTGGATAAACTCGCCTGTACCTCGCACAGCGCCTGGTCGGCGGCCAAGTAGCGATCTGCCGCGGCCACGACGCGTCGCGCTTCGTCATACGCACGCGCAATCTCCCGAAGTCTCTTTTGATCGGAGATAATTTCGGGTTGGCCTAACTGTGCTTCCAGCGCGGAAAACTTTGCGCGCGCCTCCTGTGCAGCGCGAATGAGATCAGACATACCTGGCCCGCCCTTAGGCTTCGTTAAGCGAGACGGGTGTCTTGCGCGATTTTTTCACAACTTTCTGCGCCGCACGTTTTTCAAGTTTGAGCTTTTTGGTGACCGGTGACACGCCTTTGGACGCCTTGACCGCGAGGCGTGCCTCAAATTTTTCTACGCGACGCGCGGCGTCAATCAGCTTCTGCTTGCCGGTATAGAAGGGATGGCACTTGGAACAAAGTTCCACATGAATCTCTGGCAAAGTAGAACCAGTTATGACAATATTTCCGCAAGCGCAAACGATCTTCGCTGTGGGATAATAAGTTGGGTGAAGACTAGTTTTCATACAGGTAGACAAAAAGGTAGCAAACTATTAAAAGCTGCGCAATCTTCTATAAAAAATATAGACCCCCGCCAGCGCTAAGGGGTTTGCGCCAGTGAGGGCCGAGAAGACCACTAAAGAGTGCGTGGTCAAGCTAAGCGAGAAAAAAAGATCTAAGCTGGAGGGAATCTAGACTGATTAGATGTGGACAGGGGAAGGAACACCTTCCCCTGTCCACACGGGCTAGGAGACCTGCCCTACTGCGTCGTGGACGCCACGCTCGCTTCGGCCTTCTTCATCTCCGCGTTGGTCGGGATGTCGGTGATGCGCTGCTTGCCGATGTCGAACGGGACCTTCGTGCGTGGCGGCTTGTCCTTGAACTTGCCTTCGTCGATGTTGTCCTTCACGCTCATGATTCTACTCCGTTTAGACCTTCTTGGTCTAAAATCGATTGCACGTTGCATGGCCTGCCTGACTGCACCATGCACACCACCTCTTCCACTTGGCGGGTTACCCGTTGCGTAGATTGAGTGACGATAGGCAGTATTAAAACGTAAAGAGAAATTGCTGTCAAATAAAATTTGATCCACTGTCCAGGAGTCACAAAAAATATATACTGCTGTGTACTATGCGTGATGTTACTCCTGTGCTCAAAGCCATCGGATTCGCTGATAGCGAAACAAAAACCTACCTGGCTGCGCTCGAAAGCGGTCCGCGCACAGTGATCGACCTGACAAAACTGACCGAGCTATCGCGTCAAGCAGTGTATCTCGCGATTGAATCACTTACACGGCGCGGACTTATGACCAGCATGCTCCGCGGCAAAAAAAAGTTTTTTGCCGCTGAACCGCCAGATACCCTGCTCGCCTATGCGCGACGTAAAGAAGATGAACTCAAGAGCAACCTATTAAAATTGGAACAAGCTATCCCTGAACTGACGCTGGCGGCACATGGAGAAAAGCCGACTGTCAAAGTCTACGAGGGCAAAGAAGGAATCTTGGCTATGATGGAGGAATTAAAACATACAACTTCACATGAAATTCACGAAATTGCCGACCTCGATACTCTGTATAAAGTACTGCCATATGAAGACCTCAAACCGTATAAAGAACAGGCGGCTAAAAAAGGCTTTAAGCTCTACGCGCTCTATGCCGGTGGCCCTGTCTTAACCTCTATACAAGATAGCCAAATCTTCAAATTGCCATCAGCCATGTCTAACTTCAAAGCCGGCTTTGCAATTTATGCTACTGGCTCGGCCCTCATATCATTTGAGGGCAAAACCCATTGCGTGTTGATTGAAAGTAAAGCCATAGCAGATACCTTACGCATCCTGATCAAGCTAGCCGGACAAGCTTGCCAGCAGACATCTACGCCAACCTCCTAATGTAACAACTATCCCCACTTGACGAATTGATAAAAATCCTGCAGCAGTAGAAGAGGGATCCCTGATTCGCGCACTTAAAAACCCCCTCAATTCTGCCCACGGTCGGTCGTTGCAGCCGGGGTACTCGAAGGTCTCCCGGGACAACCTTCCACAGGCAGAATCAAAGGGGCCTTACATGTCCACAGCTTCTTATCAAGCTCCTCCTGCTAGTGTCAAGCTGCTTACCTGGGACGAAAGTCGCCGCGGTTGGTTGGCGCTGGCGTCATTCGACGGGTTTGGCAGCCGTACCTTGCACAAACTCAACAAACTGTGCGCCAAAGACGGCGCGCGGGCGTGGCACGTTACAAACCATGAATTGCATACCTTGGGATGCACCGACAAAGCCGTGGCAGATTTCTCTGCCTATCACTCGCGGCTTAACGTGGACGAATTGGTTAACCGACTAGAACGCGAAAATATCGCCTTCCTGCTCTTCGAGGACCAAACCTATCCTTCTCTGCTACGACAAATTGCTGATCCTCCGCTAGCGTTATTCGTACGCGGCCAAATCCAAGCATTCTCTACGACGTTCGATGGCATAGCCATCGTGGGCACACGCAGTCTGTCGCCCTACGGTCGGAGCGTGACGACATGGTTGGCGCGAGATCTGTCTCAAGCTGGCTTTGCGATCGTCTCGGGGCTCGCAGGTGGTATTGATACGGTTGCGCACGAAGCTACGGTTGACGCCGGTGGAAAATGTATTGCCGTGCTCGGCTCTGGTGTGGACGATGTGTCGCTCTATCCACGTTGCAATCTAAATCTAGCCAAACGTATCCTGAGCATGGATGGAAGTATCCTCTCAGAGTTCCCACCTGGCACACAAGCTAGAAAGTATCACTTTCCGCTACGGAACCGCATCATCGCAGGACTCTGCCGTGCCACGATCGTGGTTGAAGCTGGAGTAACGTCAGGCTCCCTCATAACAGCGCATCTCGCGTTGGAACAGAATCGAGAGGTCTTCGCAGTCCCGGGCTCGATCTTGAACCTTCAGTCATACGGCACGAACCGCCTACTCAAACTGGGTGCCATACCCTGCACAATGCCGCAGGATGTCATAGAGCTGCTCACCCACCACACTCCACCCACGCCACTATTCGTAAACGAGACTACACCGGCAGAACATGCGCTCCTCGACCTGCTGAGCCATCCCATGCATGTCAATGACATTGCTCGCGCTTTGCAAACACCCGTGGCCACAGTGTCTGGGCATCTGGTAAGTCTTGAACTTAAAGGTTTAGCGCTTCCGCAGGGTGGCCAAATCTTCGCGCGTACGCGTTTCTGGACAGCCTCGCAAAATTGACACCAGCTACTGGAGCTGGTTGACTGCACCGTGTTCTGATATCTTTAGCGCATACTTAAAGATCAATACTATGGAACTTGTCATTGTAGAATCCCCCACCAAAGCTAAAACCATTGCGCGTTTTTTGGACAAGAACTTTAAGGTTATGGCTAGTTTTGGGCATGTGCGCGACCTCCCAAAATCTAAACTCGGCGTCGATGTCGAGCATGGCTTTAAACCGACCTACACCATATCAGCTGATCACGCAGCCAAGGCGCGTGAACTCAAAGCAGCGGCCAAAAAAGTTGAGCATATCTACTTTGCGACTGACGAAGACCGCGAGGGCGAAGCCATCTCATGGCACATTGCCGAAATTCTGGGCGAGAACCCAGCCAAGCTTAGGCGTATCACCTTTCACGAAATTACCGAGACCGCCATCAAAGAGGCTCTAGCACATCCGCGACATCTAGATCTTAAACTGGTAAATGCGCAGCAAGCACGCCGTATTCTCGACCGTCTAGTCGGGTATGAACTAAGTCCGTTTTTGTGGCGCAAAATTAAACGCGGCCTGTCTGCCGGGCGTGTCCAATCAGTGGCCTTGCGCCTGATTGTGGAACGCGAACGTGAGATTAAAGCGTTTGTGGCGCAAGAGTACTGGTCAGTCGAAGGGAACTTTCGGACACCAACCGAACCCACAGAATTTGAAGGCAAACTACATGCCATTGAGGGCAAAGTTTTGGATAAATTAGCACTCAAAACTGGCGCAGAGACAGAGCGTCTGGTCCAAGAAGCACGGACAAACCAATTCATCGTCTCCGCAGTCGAAAGCAAAGAACGCAAGGTTGCGCCTCCTCCGCCTTTCACCACGTCAACCCTGCAGCAAGAAGCTAACCGACGGCTGGGATTCTCAGCTAAGCAGACCATGCTGCTGGCCCAAAGACTTTATGAAGGCCTCGAGCTGGGAGCTGAAGGATCAACTGGTCTGATCACCTACATGCGCACTGATTCGGTATCTATGGCGGCTAAATTCCTCACCGAAGCAGCCGGCTTTATCCAAGCCTCCTACGGCCTGGACTATGTCCTGCCTCAACCCAGACGCTACAAGACAAAAAGCAAAGGCGCACAAGAAGCGCATGAAGCCATCCGTCCGACAGATCCAGCGCGTGAGCCCGAAGCCGTGGCCGCGTATCTTGATCCAGGTGAGCTCAAGCTCTATAGGCTCATCTGGCAGCGCGCCGTAGCCACACAGATGCCAGAAGCAAAGCTCTTCGGGACATCAGCCAATCTAACCTCAGGCCGCCTGCTGTTCCGCGCCACAGGTCAACGTGTCACTTTCGATGGCTATCTCAAACTCTACCCAGACCAAGACAAGGACAAATATCTACCCGAACTGACTCAGGGACAATCCATCTCAGCTGTGTCGCTCGAAGCCAAGCAACACTTCACAGAACCTCAAGCGCGCTATTCAGACGCCACCTTAGTCAAAGCGCTGGAAGAAGCTGGCATCGGGCGACCCTCAACCTACGCCCCGACAATCTCGACTATTATAGAACGCGACTATGTGCAGCGAGACGACAAAAAACGCCTCGCGCCAACAGACATAGCGCTTGAAGTCAACGACCTCTTGGTACAGCAATTCCCTGATATCGTTGATCTTGAATTCACTTCACGCATGGAGCAGTCGCTGGACAAAATTGCTGAGGGCGAAATGGAATGGCAGCCGCTGCTCGAAGCGTTTTATAAACCTTTTCATATGCAACTCCAAACTAAAGAAAAAGAACTGGCACAAGCGGAGGTTGACCTGGCTACCGGCGTTACCTGTGACAAATGCACTAGCGCTATGACGGTAAAACGCGGTCGTTTTGGCAAATTTCTAGCTTGCACAAATTATCCAACCTGCAAATCAACCAAACCACTGCCCGGCGAAAGCGCGCCACCGGCGCCAGAACCGACGAACGAGACCTGCCCCACCTGTGAAGCCCCCATGGTCAAAAAACAAGGGCGCTTTGGTCCCTTCATTTCCTGTTCACGCTACCCTGACTGCAAAACAATCAAAAATATCGAGACTTTTGTCACCGATGCTGCGGACAACCGCCTGCTGTGCCCAAAGTGCAAAGAAGGCAACATCATTGAAAAACGTTCCAAAAAAGGCCGAGTATTTTTCTCCTGTTCTCGTTACCCGGCATGCGACCAAGCCTTCTGGGATCGTCCCACGGGACAACCCTGTCCGGACTGCGGCTATGCGACCTTAACGCTCAAAGGAAAATCTAAACTCGTCTGCCCAAATGATAGCTGTGACTACGAAACAAGCGTAGCCGATGAGAATCTATAACAGGCCGAGGGACTCGTCCTAGCAATATGCCACAAACGCTTGAGACTCTCCTGGCCCTGGTGTCAGCTTATGACCCAAACGCACAAATGGACACAATCCGCGCAGCGTATGAATTTGCTGCCGAGGCACACAAGGATCAAAAGCGCGCCAGTGGCGAACCTTATCTGGTGCATCCGTTAGCCACGGCCATTACGCTGGCAGACATGCGTCTGCCGCAGAGCATGCTGATCGCCGGCCTCTTGCACGACGTGCCAGAAGATACTCCGACAACGCTCGACCAAATCCGCGAACGATTTGGAGATGACGTGGCCAATATGGTCGGTGGCATCACTAAATTAGGTAAAATCAAGTATCGCGGCGTGGAACGCTACATCGAAAACTTACGTAAAATGTTCCTGGCTATCGCAGAAGACGTGCGTGTCATTATCATAAAATTCGCCGATCGGCTACATAATTTAGAAACGCTAGATGCTATTTCTCCTAAAAAACAATACCGCGTAGCGCTGGAAAGCCTCGAAATATTTGCGCCCATCGCCAATCGCTTGGGCATGGGTGAAATGAAAGGTCGTCTGGAAGATGCGGCCTTCCGTTACATCTACCCCAAAGAATACGAGTGGACCAAACGTCTGGCGCAGAATGCCATCCAACATCAGGATGCCTACATCGAACGTGTGATTACACAAACACAAGAAGATCTAAAAAACGCTGAACTCGACGTGATCGAAGTGCACGGTCGCACCAAGCATCTCTACTCGCTCTATCGTAAACTGCTGAAAAACGACCGTAATCTGGCGCGCATCTATGACATCATCGCGCTGCGTATTCTAACTTCCAGCGTGGCGGATTGTTACGCCGCGCTGGGCGTTATCCACGGACGTTGGACGCCACTCAAAGGACGTATAAAAGACTACATAGCGCAACCCAAACCCAATGGTTACCATTCGCTGCACACGACGGTTTTTTGCAACGACGGGGAAATTGTAGAATTCCAAATTCGCACCCAGGAGATGCACGCAGCCGCTGAATTTGGTATCGCGGCACACTGGGCGTATGACGAACACAAAATTAAAACTCATGGACAAACTAGCGTTGCACCCATAACTTGGGTCCAGCAACTGGCGGACATTCAACGCGAGATTTCTGACAAACGTCAATATCTAAAGTCACTGGAAGATGTCAAGATAGATCTCTTCAGAGATCGTATTTTTGTCTTTACGCCTAAAGGCGACGTAATTGACTTGCCGGAAGATTCCACACCAGTTGATTTTGCCTATGCCATTCACACAGATATTGGCAATACCTGCACTGGCGCCAAGGTTAATGATGAAGTTTCGCCGCTCGAACGAACCTTAAAGAGTGGAGATATTATAGAAATTTTAACTGACAGAAACCGTAAAGGTCCTAATCCCGATTGGTTGAAATTTGCCAAAACCAGACATGCCAAAGCCAAAGTTCGTCAATTTGCCCGCGCCGGCATCGCCGCGTGGATCAGGGGGATACCGACAAAACTATTAAAAAAATAAACTCCGCCGCAGCCAGCTTACCGAAACCGCTGTTCATCATACTGAATAGGATCGAGCGCAGCGTCAACTTTAAAAATTTCTTTGGAAGAAAACCAGATATCGATCTCATGCTTGGCCTCTTCGACGGTACCTGAGGCGTGCACTAGATTGCGTATAGGACGATTTTGCTGGTTCGACAAGCCATAAGTATCTAACGAGAAATCTCCACGAATCGTACCTGGCGCGGCTGAGGCTGGCTCCGTTGCGCCCACAACTTTTCGTACCAAAGAAACAGCCAGTTCGCCTTCGATAACTAAGGCCACAATAGGAGCGGATGTTAAAAATTCAATCAAACCATCTTTTATAAAGGTTCCATAAACCACATGATCTTTATACGGAAACGTATGACCCAAAGCCTCATACTTGGCCTTGGCCTTGTCAAAAACTCCGTGCATCCAAGCTTCGGTCAAGGCGTAGTGCCGATCAGCTTGAGCGTGCGTGGCTTGCAATAGTTTAACTGCCACTATTTTGAGCCCGACCCGCTCCAAACGCTGAAAGATGGCACCAATCAATCCGCGCTGTACGCCGTCTGGCTTAATCAGGACTAAACATTGTTCAAACATAGTAACTAAAGTCTAACAAGCACCGACAGAAAAAACAAATGGCCGAATTAAATATTTACGCTCTTTCTACGTACTCCCCCGTGTCCGTGTTCACGATGACCTCTTCGCCTTCGTTGATAAAAATCGGAACGCGGACTGTGAACCCCACATCCACCTGTGCGTCTTTTTGAACGTTCCCGCCAGCTGTATCCCCTTTCACGGCGGGCATGGTCTCGACGATCTTAAATGTCATCTTGCGCGGTAATTGGATCGCGATCGGACGATCCTCGTACATCGAGAGTGTCACTTCTAACCCTTCTTTCAGATATTTGCCGGCCTCACCTACATCCTCATCTGACATCGTGAACTGTTCATACGACGTGGAGTCCATAAAAGTATACCCGGTAGCGTCATGATACAGGTATTGCATGTTGCGGTACTCTATTTCGACGAGCGCAATCGTCTCAGAAACCTTATAGGTCATCTCAAGCGTTTTGCCGCTCTTCGCATTTTTTATGCGTGTGCGCACGAACGCCGCGCCTTTGCCGGGGTTGATATGCTGAAATTCAATCACGACCCATGGATCGCCGTTTTGGAGGATCACAGAACCCTTTTTGATTTCTGATGGTGAAGACATGCTGGTGTGTCGGGAGTTTGCGTGACAATGCTCTATTCGTCAATTCGTTCCGAAACGCTCTCGCGCTGACGACGGAATGACGTCGTTGATGGATGCTGCGCCTGTGAGGAGCATCACAAAACGATCAACGCCGAACGCGCTGCCGACGGCGTTGCCCATCTGAGGGAGATCGGCGAGAAATTTTTCGTCGAGACGCCATGTCTTCTTGCCCATCTTGCAACGAAGGTCGCGATCTTCCTCAAAACGTTTGCGCTGTTCGACTGGATCCGCAAGTTCTGCAAAGCCGTTCGCGAGTTCCATTCCACCGACGTAGAGTTCCACGCGATCGGCCCACCGCGGATCATCTTGTGATCGACGTGCAAGCGCGGCCATGGATGCGGGATAGCGATAGAGAAACGTAGCTTGGGGCTGGCAGTTGGCAGTTGGCAGTTGGCAGTTGGCAGCTAGGGGTTTGCATACGTTCGGTTCGATTTCGCTCAAGAAAATTTTGAAATAGAGATCATCCCACGTATCGCTGTCCGCGACGGTTTGATGGTGTTCGCGACACACTCGCGCCATCGCCTCACGACTGCCGAGCAACGGCGCGAGTTCGATATTCGTATATTCGCGCCAAGCGGATTCGACCGTGAGACGACGGAAAGGAGTCGAAAATCTGAAGGTCTGAAAGTCTGAAAGTCGCGACGTTCCGGTGACTTTGGACTCTCGACTTTGGACTCTCGACTTTTCAACGACCCACCGCACCATCTCCTCCGTCTCATCCATGAGCGACGAGAGATCCGCGTCCTTGCGATACCACTCGAGAAGCAAAAATTCGGGATCATGTGTTCCATCCCACGGCTCTCCATTTCGAAAACAGGGCCCAAGATCGTATATCTTGTCAAAGCCAGCGGCAATGAGCCGCTTCATCATGTATTCGGGAGAGGTGATAAAAGCGGCAGGCAGTCGCAAGTCACTTTCGACTTTTGTTACTTCTGTCCAAAACGGTTCCAGATACGGCTCCTGACCCGGAAGGCCTACTAGTCGAGGCGTGTGCATTTCAAGATAGCCGCGTTCGTCAAAAAAACGACGGATGAGTTTGATGATTTCTGATCGCACGTGGAGGTTACTGAGGTTCATATTCGCACTGTAACGAAATCGAACAAAGTTTGAAAGAGGAAATGAAGACGAGTAAATGAAAACGCACCCCGACACCGAAGCGCGAGAATGCGTTTTCGGTGGGGGTGCGTGAGTCAGTCCGCTGCGTCGCGAACGAAATCGCGGATGCACGACGATGCTACCCAAGCCCCATGCGCGCGTCCCACGTCTCGTCTCGTAGAACAGCTTCGCGGCGTCGCACGAGATCATCCGTATGACGTCCGAAGCTCTCTTCCGCGTCTGGGTCGTAGAAATTTGATTGCACCATCGCAACCGCACATTTTTGAAGCGTAACGTCTTCCTTCGTGAGAAGGAAGAATCGAAACTTGGGTGCATCTTCACACACGACATACCAACGCTCTTCTTTGAAGTCGAGCGACTGGATGACGATCCATGTGCAATCCTGCACAAGCGAGCTTGCATCCTCGCCCTTCGCAAGAAGCCATTTGGCAAATGCACGTTCGCACGCATCCCACGTAGCCTCATGCAATGTAAAGATCGGAAACAACCCACCCATCAAGTCACAAGATCCCTTAAAACACTCTGTGGTACTCATGGCTCACTCCTCTTCTCCTACGAAGGAGCAATTACGTGCGACAATACGAGTATTCGTATCCCACTAGAGGCGGGATACATTCGTAAATTTTATTGCACCACGTACGGCAACAGAGCCATAAACCGCGCGCGTTTAATGGCATTCGCAAGCTTACGCTGATGCCACGCGCACACGCCCGAGCGCTTGCGCGGCACAATCTTTCCAAAGGACGACAAATAGCGCCGTAGAGTATTAGTATCTTTGTAATTAACTGCGCTGGCGTTGAGGCGACAAAACGCACACGTTCGCTGGTTTAAAAGTTGATTGGACATAAGCTGCTTTAGAACGGAATCTCTTCCAGACGAATCTCTTCTTCGCCCATGCCTTTATCCAGCACGCTGATAGCTGGAGATTGTAACGCCGTGCCATCGGATACAGACGCGGCTTCTGTTGTCTGCGTTACGGACGTGGGGCTGGCAGGCGGACGATCCAGAAGAATCATGTTGTCAGCAACAATTTCCGTACGTTGCTTTTTAACGCCATCTTGCCCCTCCCACTCACGCGTTTGCAAGCGGCCTTCGACATAGACCTTACGTCCCTTGGCCAAATACTGACTGCAAATTTCTGCTAACTTACCCCACGCGACAATGGAATGATACTCCGTCCGTTCTTGGCGTTGTCCTTGTACGTTTGTCCACTGTAACGAGGTCGCAACAGAAAAGTTACACACGGTCTGACTAGTAGCAGTCGTACGTGTTTCGGGATCACGGGTCAAATTTCCGATGATCATGGCTTTATTAAGATTCATAAAATTGGCTTAGGCTTTTTCTTCAGATAACGCAGCGTCAATCTTCTTTTCCAGCTCTTCCGCTGAAAGCTCTGGAATAACCACTGATTTTAAAGCTTCACTGGGCTTGAACTTTTTGGCTGGATGTTCGCCAGTCGGACGACGACGCGCGCGATCGTCTCGTGGCTCCCTGTTTTCTACATTGACTTCAGTAAATTGAATTAGATCAAATTTATCGCCGCCAACTTCTTCCAGGCGCAAAAGTAGACCACGCAACACCTCGGAGGTAATGCGCAACGCGGCTTCAATGCGTGGCACGGCTTGAGGTTCGACGCTAAATCTGACTTGGATGTAATGTCCGTGACGAGCCTTGTTGATGGGATAGGCAAATCGAAACTTGCCTAAACGCGTGATTGAGTCAATCACGGCAGTCTGTTTTTCGAGCAGTGCCTTGACCTTAGATTCTATCTGACTCAGTTCCTCATCTGTATAGGTTGCCGCCACAATGTAGAGCAATTCGTATGGTGTAGACATAAAATAAAAACCGTCAAGTCCAGAAACGTTACCCGTTCTCTCAAGGGTAGTCAAGACAACTACAAAATTCATCAGAATTAAAAAGACCCACCAAGAGAGATGGTGGGGTGTCCCGACGTTACCGTCAGGACGAGATGATGCTGACAGATAAGCTCGACTCACACGTCAACTTGGGCCTACTGGAGCGACTTCCAGTGGTGCGGTCAACATGATACCTATGGCCTGAGCGTCAAAAGCGACACCAGCGGGCCAAATCTTGTCACGCAACTTAGCTGGCATCGGAACCGACAGAGCAATGCGTGCCACCCATGTAAATGCAGTAATAGACGAAGCACTCCTTACTTTGACGGTGGACGCGGACGAGCCATTAACCAACAGGCCCTCCACAAAATCCCATGGAGACTGCGTAAGTTGAATCGAAGCTCCATTCGACGCTGTAGCAGCCTGCGCTGTAGCGAGCTGATCTCTTGTCTCCGCATGTGCGCTACATTCTGCTTCCAGCGCTGCACGAGCCGTGCCAAGAGTCAGCTTGGCAGCACTCGCCTCACGGCCAGCGACTGCGAGCTGATTTGTAACAGCGTCTAGACGCTCTTGCACCTTACACAGGTTAGACTGCGCTGTAGCATTGAGAGCATTGAGGCGCCGCAGCTCAGCTTGAAGAAGCTGCACTGCACTGTTCTGAGCCAAACATAGAATTTCCACTGCACTTTGTATACGGGCATGGAATTCAGGTGTTGCAGGGTCTGCTAGCGGATTGACGTCCGCAAGTGTGGCCAAGCGGGTAATGCATGCCCTCATATTGCCGTTTTCGACGCGCAACCTTGTCAGATCACCGCGCAGCAGAGCTTTCACGTCACGAAGTATGTCCAATAGAGAGGTTCTAAAGGCGCTGAAGTTAAAGTCAGCGTATAGTAGACAAAGAAATACCACGAAAAGACTAAAGCCTGCCACGAGCCCCACTACGAGCCATATGAGTGCTCGTCTAAAACCATCACTAGACCAATCAATATGGCCTGTTACCTGGCTAGTCGCATTATCTGCTCCTGCCTGAACGGTATTAACAGATGCGCTTGGAGACGAAGATGGGACAGTCGTCGTAACTCGTGGAGTAGCTCCACCTAACACTGGCTGTGCCGACGCCGATGAGATCATTGCAGCAGCTGCTTTTGGCGTCAGAATGCTATTCAAGCAGCTTGTGTCAGCGCCACCTGAAACATTGATCTTACTCACACATGCTGCGAGCTTATCGAGTCGTGCCTGCCTCTCTGCATAGGTCTCGACTATAACTTGATGGCGCGGAATCTTGACTAGCGCACCGGCCTGCAACCAAGCAGACTGCCGATCAGCCGGACAACCATCCCACACCTCTGTATGCCCAGGCCGACCAACAGTCGGTCGCCCGCCAAATTTATCTGGCAGGCACACAATGAGCATGGTATCTGGATTCACGGCGTACAAATTTAGCGGCGTCAGTGGACGACCCGCCGCACGCTGGAACTGCTGCCCATACGCCTCACGGAGCTTACCAAAGGAGCATCCCTCCTGAATCTTGAGAATCGTACCTGAAACAGTGCTTTGAGAAACGACCTCAAAGCCACCTCGCCTGCTGCCGTCGTACGGTTCACCCTCCGCCTTTGCGCTAGCCGAACGGGCTAGCGTGAACAGAGACAGAAACGCACTACACAACAGGATGATCCATCTGCATTTTTGCGCCATAGTATTCCTCCTCGGCTGTCTATTTTCAAAGACCGACTGGCTTCATGGGAGCCTTCGGATTGTCTTTAGCTCGACCATGCGGCATCCCCAATAAAAACAGCGATTGCACAACTATTTTATGGGGACGTCTAACATCATCATACCTCCATCCCCCAGTCAAGACACGTCGCTCGCGAGCGACATGTCAAGTGACTAAGCGCGCCAAGCTAGGTAGAATACTCAAAATGAATCATTTTCTTATATTTGGCGCTCATCCGCGGCTAAGTTTAGCTGAGTTTAGAGCAGTGACTAGCCACGCGCCAAAACCTTTGCTCATTGGCACTGCGGCCCTGGTGACAGAGCCTGTTTGGAATGGCCAACAACTGATGCGTCGGCTAGGTGGAACGGTTAAATTGGGAGATATTATTGAGGCAGTCTCAACCTCAAAATTAACGGGTGAGCGGCTCCTGGGAATCCTTCCCATCACCTCTCCGCTTCAAATAAAAGGAGGTAGTTTCAATTTTGGTTTGACCGTCTTCGGCTCTAAAGCCTTATCCAAACTCCCGATCGAATTCAAACGCGCGCTACAGTCGCGTGGTATCTCGTCGCGCTGGGTTACAGGGAAAGACGGCGAGGCGATCGCGCCAGCCGCGGTCGCAAAATTGCAACTAACGACCAAGGGACTTGATGTCTGCATCTTTGTTGATGGCGATATGGCGCATATCGGCATGGCGACGCATGTGCAAGATGCGAATGCCTGGAGCCTGCGCGATTACGGACGGCCGGCGCGCGACATGAGCGTTGGGATGCTCCCGCCAAAACTCGCACGAATGATGGTGAATCTAGCAACCCCCCTTCTTCCGTTAAACAATGAGTACGGCCGGGAGGTAATTCTCGATCCTTTCTGTGGCAGCGGCACTATACTCATGGAAGCTGCTTTGGCGACAGAGGATACCACCCTGCTTGGATCTGACCTGCAACCAAAACAAGTGAAAGCAACACGCTCTAACTTTGACTGGCTGCTGGAAAAAAAGATTTTGTCTACACACGACAAACAACGTCTTAGAGTATTTGTAGCTGACGCGCAAAACTTGTCAGAGCAGCTCAAACCACATTCGATCGACCGTGTTGTCACTGAAGGCACACTGGGTCCACCGCTCAGAGGACATGAATCGCATGCATTGCTTGAACGTAACGTAAAAGAAATCACCGACCTCTGGAGTGCGACGCTCACAGCACTGAAACCGCTCCTAGCGTCTAAGGCACGCGTCGTGTGCATCTGGCCCGCGTTTAAGACAACCTGCGGTATTGCGCGCGTGGATCTTGAGCCGCGACTGACATCGCTCGGATACCAACTCTCTGATCCGTTCGAGGGCTGGAACGTCCCAGCGGGCCCGCTTCTGTATCATCGCCCGGGACAAAAAGTCATGCGCCGAATCGTGCTCCTCCGACCGCTGTAGACAGTGGCGCTGGCTGTGCACTGCACATTACGTCCTACGCACTTCCTCCAAAATACTTGTCCCTATAAAACCGAATCAAATTTTCGACTTCGGGAATGCACGATGGGTCGCCCGTGCCGACTTTTGTTTTCCCCTGGACTTTTTCGAGCGTGTCAGCGCCCTCGAGTACCGCTTCTTCGATGTCGTGATCCGTGATCTTTAAAATTTTATCGATAATGCGCCCCTGCTCGATTTCAATCTTGTCGTGTTTACCCACGCGGCGATAATAATCGTTGATGGCAGCGCGCAGCGCTTTGTCGCCGAGCACAGAACAGTGCACTTTACGCGCCGGCAAGCCGCCGAGCCGCTCCATGATGTTTTGCGGTTTGAGTTTTCGCGCGTCTTCGAGCGTCATCCCGTCATTTTCCGTGACCATGACGGACATCATCGAAGTTGACGCAATCGCGGATGCGCAGCCAAACGTTTTCCATTTAAGATCCGTGATGCGCTCGGAGGCAGGATCAACCTTGATCCAAATCTTCATCGCGTCTCCGCACGCAGGCGCGCCCACCATCCCCATCGCTGCGTCCGAATATTCTTCCTCTTTTTCCATGAAATTCTTCGGATGGAAAAAATGGTCTTTCACAGTGTCCGTATAAAACCAACCCTTACCGGCGTTAGGGCCTTGGGACAGAATGACGTCGCCGTTGCGCGCGTCTTCCGTGGGTTTGGAGATGCTGTTGGACATAGGAGGGGGAACGGGGGTGGAGTTACACAAAGTATTTCATATCGAGATTGACGGGACTCATGTGGCGAAGCTTCTCGACAACACCAGGCATCACGGCGATAACGCGCTCAACATCTTCTGCGCTCGTGCGAGCCCCGAGCGAGAAACGAAGTGATCCATGCGCGCCTTCGTAGGAAAGGCCTGTTGCGAGAATAACGTGCGAGGGGTCGAGCGATTGTGAGGCACAGGCAGAACCTGTTGAGATGAAAATGTTCTCCGCGTCAAGATACAGTACCGCGGCTTCGCCTTCGATGTCGATAAATGAGATGTTGAGGTTGTTTGGCAACCGCTCTACTGGATGGCCATTCAGCCGCGTTTTCGGAATGGCGAGCAAGCCTTCCTTGAGACGATCGCGCAATGTGACGAGTCGCACATTTTCGAACTCCTTGGTCTTCTGTGCGAGATTCAACGCAGTCGCAAATCCGACGATTCCGGCCACGTTTTCCGTCCCAGCGCGAATTCCGCGCTCCTGTCCACCTCCACGAACGAGCGGCTCAATTTTCACGCCACGACGAAGATAGAGGATACCGATCCCTTTGGGGCCGTAGATCTTTGAAGCGTTCAACGTCATGAGATCGACGTGCAACTTCTCGACGTCGAGGTCGAGCGCGCCCGCGGCCTGACATGCATCTGAATGGAAATACGGATATGGCTGGGCGAGGCTCGCTGCGCCCCTACGACGCCACTGTAAGATCGCCCGACCAATATCTGCAATGGGCTGAATCGTTCCGATCTCGTTGTTGGCATACATGATGGAGACGAAAACTGTTTCCTGACGCAGGGCCTTTTCAACGTCTTCAACGGACACGCGGCCAAATTTATCAACTGGGAGAACCGTGAGATCAATTTCGCCGCGTTTTTGGAGATGAAGAAGCGGCTCAAGCACCGCGTGATGTTCGATCGCGCTTGTAATCACATGACGACCCTTGAGCGCATGAGCGCGAGGGGTCCCAACAACAGCCATGTTGTCCGACTCTGTGCCACCTGAGGTAAAAATGACCTCATCCTCGCGAGCGTTCAAAATCTTAGCAATCGTTACGCGTGATGCGGTGACCGCCTCTTTCGCGCGCATGCCCGGCGTATGGAACGACGATGGATTCGCAAATACGCCCGAAAAATACGGTTGCATGGCTGCGAGCACGCGCTCATCGAGATACGTTGTCGCGGCGTGGTCGAGATAGATCTCCTGCATTCTTAAAACTCTATCACCTTCCCAGCTGCTGCACAATCAAACGTATGCTATAATCTCTGTGTGGAAAAACGTGCCACACCCTATCAATATGCATAAAATTTTTACGCTCGCTGTATTACTGGTGGCTTACGTCTGGTTCTTGGCCATACCAAGTAACGCCGCCACCATCTCCGCTGGGGATTTGATAAAAGGTCCGGGCGAAGCTGTTTATTACTATGGACAGGATGGCAAGCGTTACGTCTTTCCTAACCTCAAGACCTACCTCACATGGTATCAAGATTTTTCAAGCATCAAAACAGTTAGCGCGGATGAGCTGGCAAGTATTCCAATCGGCGGTAACGTGACCTATCGTCCAGGCATCAAGCTAATAAAAATCACGACTAACCCAAAAGTTTACGCCCTAAGTTCTCACGGCACGTTGCGTTGGGTGAAAACTGAAAGTATCGCCAAAGAGCTGTATGGAGCTGACTGGAACTCAAAAGTTGATGACATCCCAGACGCTTTCTTCGTAAACTACACAACTGGCCCGGAGATACTAAACGCATCAGATTTCTCTCCAGCAGCGCAAACCTTGGCTGCCTTAGATATCAATCTAGATAAACAACTAGTCGGGGCAGTGACGCCACGCATACTCTCGACAGTGACCTCAACCACAGCTACGGGTGCGACGAGCGTAACCTCAACGTCCATCACAGCGACTTCAACGCCGATGAGCTTTACCGTGTCTAAACCGACCGTGCAAGCAGGCGACATCGAGAGCTTAAGCGCCTCTCTGCAAGACCCTGCAGGTGTGATTAAGATCGAGCTCTTTTTCGATGGCGCACTGCTCAAACTATGTAACTCGACCGCCTGCGTGGCCGACGTGCTGATCCCAACCTCTGGCACCAAATCAAGCTATCTCACCGAAGCCAGAGGCACGAAAACGAATGGAGAAATAGTGAGCCAGATGATTACCATCCCAGTGCAGGCCAGTGGATCCAATCTCGTGACTGTGCGTGTCGGACAAACTATCATCGCCTCAGGACAAGCCGCCTCAGCCGTAGTCGAAGCAGACATCAGTCTGGCCGTAAACCGCATTGACATCTTCGTGGATGGAAACATCGTAAAAGCCTGTGCCACTGGCGCCAGACAGTGCCAATGGAGTGACTACATTACGGGTGCGATGGATTCGACACATCCTGTCTACGCCAGAGTGTCTGACACTCTCGGTCGCACGTATGTTTCCAAAACAACTCAGATCAAGCTTGGCACTAATGACCTGCCGGGGGTAACGGTTGCGCCGGCCAAGGCGACAATCTACGCGGGAGAAACCGTGGAAGTAACCGTCATGGCCACCGACAATGACGGCATTGCGTCTATAGACGTCCTAAAAGATGGCCTGACGCTTAAACGCTGTGACAGCGCCAGGCCCTGCACTGCGCTAACTGGACCATGGAATGCCACGGGAACAGTTTTAACTTTCACCGGCCGGGCCACGGACACAAAAGGCAACGTGGGGGTGACCGTGGAATCAGCGACTGTCTCTGTCGTAGCACGGTGATACTATGTTGTCTGACAAACGCCTGTGTAAACTCGAAAAGATCGCGAACCGAATCCGCCAAGACATAATCTCGTCGCTCCTTGCCGCAAAGAGCGGCCACTCGGCCGGCCCGCTCGGCATGGCGGATGTTTTCACGGCGCTGTATTTCGAAATCGCGAACATCACGCCCGAGACGCGAGACGCGGATGACCGCGACCGCATCGTCCTTTCGAACGCGCACATTTGCCCCGTACTCTACGCGACGCTTGCAAATCGCGGATACTTTCCGCGCGCCGAACTCAAGACGTTGCGAAAACTAGGCACGCGATTGCAAGGCCATTCGAACAACCACTATCGTCCCGACCTCCCGATCGAAACCTCTGGCGGCCCATTGGGCCAAGGTCTCTCACAAGCTATCGGAATGGCGCTTGCGTCGAGAATGAACAAAAAAAAATGGCACACATGGTGCCTCATGAGCGATGGAGAGCTTGACGAAGGACAAACGTGGGAAGCGATTCTTCTCGCCGGCAAACACGATCTGCGAGAAGTTACGGCGTTCATTGATCGCAACAATATTCAGATTGATGGCTTCACGGAGAATATTCTGCCCCTTGAACCATTGGCTGATAAATTTCGCGCATTCAACTGGAGCGTCATCGAGGTTGATGGGCACAACATCCAAGAGATCATCAACGCCGCAAACGAAGCGCGGGCAATCTACGAAAATCCGACGATCATTATCTGCCACACGATTCCGGGCAAAGGCGTGGACTTTATGGAAAACAAATACGAATGGCACGGGAAGCCTCCGAATGACGAGGAGGGACGTCTCGCATTGATGGAACTCCGCACGCTCGGCGGTCAGATCGCAAGCGAGCATGAATGAATTTTTCATTCTCAAAATAAAAACGACCCTGCCCATCCCGATAGAATCATCGGGACAGACAGGGTCAAGTAACTCCTCCATAACTCCTCCCCAGACCTCCTTTTAATTTAAGAGGGGTTATCAGAGGGGGCTAAGGGATGTCGCTCCCTCACAAGTGCTACTTGTAACGTCGCTCGCGAGCGACGTTACTTGCTGGAACAGGACGCGGATCCTCGCACCGAACCCGCTGTCGACACAGCCGCCGCCGAGGACGCGCTGGCCGTCGTAGCTCCCCACGCCCGCGACGCACCGATCGCCGCCGTACAGCGAGGACGAGCCAAGAGCAACGAAGTCCGTCAGCTCGGGGTGAGCCTTCTGGAATTCGTACTCCTCGTCGTGCGTTGCCGGACGGTAGCCATTCGGAGCTGCAGCCGTGCGCTGCGTGAGACCCCAAACGATCTGTTCCTCCCTCTCCCAGTCACGACCGACGTCGTGGAGGAAGAATGTCCTCTCACCCGGTGTCCTGTCCATGCCGACGCACGAGGAGTGGAGATCCCACTCACGGCCATCGAAGAGGGGCGAGACGTTGTCCTTGCTGAACTCCTGCTTGAGAACGGCGAGGGAAGGCATCGGAGCGTAGGTGATGCGCACGCGATAGTGGTGCGCTGGCAGTGTGCCGCCGTTCGGCGTACCCCGATATGGGTGGCCGCCCTGCGGCTTCTCTATCTCGGAAACAACGATGACGCTTTAGGGGTTTTGTCAAGTATCCGTTATACTTAGGACTGATGCGTTGGATGCAGAACGCGAAGAAAGCGAGTATTTGCGCGAGGCGTAGCAGCGCTACGGTGAGCGCAAAACGGAGCTTTCGACAAAGTTATGCGCCAAACGCGTAAGTCCTAATACTATTCGCATGTTGAATCACGCCCTCCATCTCAATCCGTATATTTTCGATCCACACGTCGAGAAGATCCCGACGCGAAACGGATATGGGGATGCGTTACTTGAGCTTGGCGAGACAAATTCGAACGTCGTCGTGCTCACGGGCGATCTTGCGGAATCAACCAGAGTACTCGCGTTTTGGAAAAAATATCCGGAGCGATTTGTCGAGTGCGGCGTTGCGGAACAAAATATGATGGGGGTTGCGGCGGGTCTTGCGTTCGCCGGAAAAATTCCGTTCGTCTCATCGTATGCCGTCTTCGTGCCAGGACGAAATTGGGATCAACTCCGAGTCTCCGTGTGCTACGGCGGCGCGAACGTCAAAGTCGCGGGCGCGCACGCGGGAATCTCTGTCGGGCCAGACGGTGCAACGCATCAGGCGCTCGAAGATATTGCGATCACTCGTGTGCTGCCAAACTTGACGGTGGTCGTCCCCTGCGACGCGGAAGAGACGCGCAAGGCGACGCATGCGGTCGCGGCACGCATTGGACCGTGCTACTTCCGCTTCGCGCGTGAAAAAACACCAGTTATCACGACGAAAAAGACGCCATTCGAAATCGGAAAATCCTACGTCGCGCATGAGGGCAAAAACGTCACGATCGCAGCATGTGGTCCATTGCTCTATGAGGCGCTTCTTGCCGCGCGCACGCTTAAAAGCAGCGGGATCCACGCGGAAGTCTTAAACTGCCATACGCTGAAGCCCTTTGACGACGCGACACTTGTCAAAAGCGTAAAAAAAACCGGATGTTGCGTCACGGTTGAAGAACATCAGATCATAGGCGGACTTGCCGGCGCGGTCGCAGAGTGCCTAGGACGGAACTGCCCGGCGCCGATCGAGATGATCGGGATGCAGAATACGTTTGGAGAATCCGGCGAGCCAGACGAGCTACTCGTAAAGTATGGGATGAAAGCGAAGGATATTGTGAAAGCGGTCAAAAAAGTATTAAAACGAATATGATGTTTGACCTGATCGCGATCGGCGAATCGCTCCGAGATGTCTTTTACCTGCTTGATGAGGCGTCCTTGAGTTGCTCGCTCCACAAAGAACGGTGTCTCCTCTGTTTGGACTTTTCGGAAAAAATTCCGGTCAAGCACATTGTCAAAGTTCCGGCCGCGGGCAATTCCGCAAACGCGGCAGTCGGCGCGTCGCGACTCGGCCTCCGCGCGTCGCTCGTGACATGGATCGGCAATGATCGCGCCGGCCATAACATCACAGAAGCGCTGCTGGATGAGCGTGTTGATCTTCGTTTTCTCAAAGTTGATAAAAAGCATCCAACAAGCGAAGCGACCATACTTGTTTTTCACGGCGAACGCACACAGCTCGTGAATTTCCAGCCCCGCATGTACACGCTTCCAAAACTACCGAAAACGGCCTGCATCTACTACTCTGCGGTCGGCATCTCGTATGACCGGCTCGACAGGATGCTGGCACGAGAACTCACACGCCATCCGGAAACGCGCTTCGTCTTTCAACCCGGCACAACGCACATCCGCAATGGGATTGAAAAACTCAAACCACTCCTTGCAAAAAGTTTTCTCTTCATCCTGAATAAAGATGAAGCGCATCACCTCTTGGGTGACGGCAGCCGACCGATACGACATCTCCTCGATTCGTTTTACAACCACGGCGCACAGACAGTCATCATCACGGATGGAGGAAACGGCGCGGACGCGTACGACGGCAAAACGCATTGGCACATGCCCGTGTTCCCTGTGACGCCGATCGAGCCAACCGGTGCGGGCGACAGTTTTGCGACTGGGGTAACGGTTGCTCTCTTAACCGGGGAAGGACTGCCGCATGCGCTCCGATGCGGCACGGCAAACAGCTGGAGCGTGATTCAAGAAATCGGGCCCCAAAAGGGTCTTCTCACGAAAAGGCGGATGAACCGCGTGCTGAATCGGTTCAAAAAAATTCAACCCCAACGGGTTTCTTAAGCGTCTATCGTCTCTTCATCCCCCTATGCTTGTCACGACTAAAAAACTCCTTGTTCTCGCCCGCGCGAAGCGCTATGCCGTGCCTGCGATGAACGTCAACAACCTCGAAGCCGTCAAGGCGATCATCTCTGCGACCGAGAAAATGCGCTCGCCCGTAATCTTGCAAACGTCCGAAGGCGCGATTGAGTACGCCGGCATCGATTATCTTGCGGCGATGATGCGCGTCGCGGCAAGCGGCAAGATTCCCGTCGCGATGCATCTTGATCACGGAAAGGACCTGCGCTATGTGAAGCTCGCCCTTCACCACGGATATTCAAGCGTCATGATCGATGGATCCGCGCTTCCCTACGCCAAGAACGTTGCGCTCACGAAACAGGTCGTTAAGCTGGCGCACGCGAAAGGCGTATCCGTCGAAGCCGAGATCGGCGCGCTGGCCGGGATTGAAGATTTAGTGAGCGTTGAGGAGCAAGACGCGCATCTCACCCACCCGGACGAAGCCGCGAGATTTGTTCGAGACACGAACTGCGACTCACTCGCGATTGCAATCGGCACCTCGCATGGCGCATACAAATTTACTGGAAAAACGCATCTTGATCTTGATCGTCTGAAAGAGATTACAAAGCGCGTTCGTATCCCTCTCGTGCTCCACGGTGCGTCAGGCGTTCGCGAAGATCTCGTGGAGCTCGCGGAGCGTCATGGCGCAAAGCTCGGCGAAGCGCGCGGTGTGCTTGATCAGGATATCAAAGCAGCGATTCGACTTGGTGTTGCAAAAATAAACATTGATACGGATCTCCGGATCGCCTTTACGGCCGGCATCCGCGAAGCCGTGGACGACTTACCGCGTGTCATTGATCCGAGAAAGCTGCTCGAGCGTTCAACGCTTCTTATGCGCGAAATCGCAATGCGAAAAATGAAACTGTTTGGGAGCGCGGGACGAGTGTGATCAAATGACAAACATGATTTGAAAAAAAACATAGTTTAACTATTTCGATGAAAGCAGCCACCAAAGATTCTCAACTCTTCTCGATATTCCATACGCATCGCCATGCGATAATATACCGAGATACGATTGAACGGATTGATGATTTGGATGATGACCGATGCGTTTATTCATCCGTTGCCTAGTTTTTGTTCGTGGCACTCGATGATGGGGAAAATGCACCCATCCTAAAAAGTCGATTCCGGAAGCAAGCGTCTTGATAAAGACCTTATTCGGATGCAGGTTCAAGGCGAGAGAGTTTATCAAAAATGCGGCGACTTCGGGGAGACAACGAAGGAGTTCGAATCGATCCTGCGACATGAACACGAAGTCATCGGCGTATCTGACGTAATCCTTCATGCGCAGATCGTGCTTCACGAAATAATCAAACTCATTCATGTACACATTTGAAAAAAGTTGCGATGTAAGATTGCCGAGCGGTATTCCTTTGCCGGGATTGGATTCAAAGCTCCTGACAACATTCTCGAGCAATCCCATCAAACGGCGGTCGGCAATGCGGCCGCGCAAAATGTCGAGTAGAATGAGGTGATCCACGCTGGCGAAGAATTTGCGAATATCACATTTCAATACCCAACACGTTCGCGTTCCGTTCCTGCTCACTTTTCTGGCATGTGCGGAAAAACGATCAATGGCTCGATGCAAACCCTTCCCCATCTGACACGAAAATGAATCCACGATAAACGTTGAGGAGAAGAACGGATACAGTTTACGATGGATCGCATGGTGCAGGAGCCGATCACGAACCGTTGCTTTGTGAATATCACGTGGCTTTGGATCGTTGATACGAAAATACATGTATTGACCATGCATATATTGGCCGCTCATCAAATCCGCATGCAGTTCGGCAATTTCATCACTCAACCGAAGCATGAACTGCTTAACGTCTTTCTTCTTTCGCTTCCCTCGGATAAACTCTTGCCATGCTGCGCAAAGATTTTCCATCGCAGCGACTTCCTCAAACGAAACGCTGCATAATTTTCTCATAGAGGACTATATGTTACCTCCCCACGGCAAAATCACGTCAAATCTCCCCGTGTTGCAGAAAATTGTTGATGTATACAAAATCTGGCACGCTCATTACTCCAGTTTTCCGCGTCTCTCCAAATTTTCACTCGGCGCAAAAATAGACGCGCTCTTCACGGACTTGATCGAGCTCATCTTCCTGGCTGGCTATGCCGGAGCGGATCAAAAATATACATTCGTTGTGAGAGCCGCCACAAAACTCGACCTCCTCAAATTTTTCATGCAAACCGCATGGGAGGTGAGGTGTTTGGATCATAAAAAATATGCGGTGCTCTGCGTTCCGCTGAATGACATCGGAAAAGATATCGGTGGTTGGCAAAAATATCTCCAAACAAAACAGCCCCCATCCAAAGGATGAGGGAGTTTGAAAAAACATGAAGAGATTTGCGGACGGCGAGGAACCGGTAGTTGTCGTTCCATGCGTTGTCGATCCAGTTCAGGTTGAGGTTCCGGCCATGGCCATCGTGCCACAGATACGCGACGTTGCGGTTACCGTTCACGTTCGTCTCGGAGCCGAGAGGACCGTATCGAAAGCCATCTGGATCACCACCGCTTGAATAATCTCGCGGTTGAATTTTATTCGGGGCTTTTAACCCGCCAGCTTTCGACACCAAGTATCTTCAGTTTATGGACAAACCGACGCACGCTGCCGACCGGCGTACCGCCCGACATTCTGGCAAAACGGATTTATCCAGATTTCGACCGCCCGAAGCCTTGGCCGCGGACTGTTTCGTCTACTATCCGGATAGAATTATACAAAATAAAAGCAACCCTGCCCAGTGCACGAGTCCCGCAAGCTTGCGGGATCGTACACCAGACAGGGTCCAGAGCACATGGCCCAAGTGTCCCAGAGCCTTTTTTAATGGCCTAGTCACCAAGGGTCTCCCGACGACGCTTCGCGTGTCGGGATCCCGACAACCCGCTACGCTGGTTCGTCGGGACAAGTTCCGTGCCTACTTGCGGACGGCGAGGAACCGGTAGAGGCCGCCCCACGCGCCGTCGATCCAGTTCAGGCCGAGGCTCCGGCCATGGCCAGCGCGCCACAGATACGCGACGCGGCGGTCCCCGCCCACGTCCGTCTCGGAGCCGAGAGCGACGATCGGGTACTTCCGTTGCTCGTCGGGGTACTTCTCGGCGAAACCGAGGAGCTCCTCGTAGAGCGCGGGCCGCAGATACTTGCGGTCCATCTCGGCCAGCACCTCGTCGATCGACGAGGTGCTGTTCATGTGGACGTACTCGAAGGCGACCTCGCGGCTCTCCTTGGAGACATCCTTGCAGCGCTCGATCGGATCGAAGCGCTTGCCCTTGTAGTCGGGGTTGACGTAGGCCGGGAACCGGCGCTTCAACTCCTCGAACTCGGGCTGGACGTAGAGGATCGACGCGTTGACGTTGGTCGGTCCGCCCCGGTACGGGTGGCGGCCGCCTTGCAGTTGCTCGTCGATGGGCTTCGGCTGCTCGGCCTGCCAGTCGGCGTAGGCCAGGTCGACGATCTTGACGAGCGTCGTCCTGCCGCCGGCCGTGGCCAGACGGTAGATGGCCGCGAAGGGATACGCCTTCTCGCGGACCACATCCATCGTCGCGCTCACGAAGCCCATGAAAAACCCCACGCCGGTCTCGATCTCGGAAACATTTCGCTTCGCCATGACACACCTCTTTGGTTTGGCTTGCCCCTCATCCCAGCATGATTGCGGGACCCCGGGCTTGCCGTTCCGTTCGTTTCTCTGCGTAAGATATTTCAAGGTTCAGCACCGTAGTCTGAATAAAACAAAATAGCACGAAAATTCTTTTCTGTCAATACCACTTCCTCAAAATTTAGCTAGATTAAGCGAAAAAATACATATTTTTTTAGGAACATCTGCTTGCGTTTCCATCGTCCACCCCTCCATCCTCCCCTTCACCAGCTCCCTCCACCGCCGCCAAATCCGCCGCCGGAAAATCCGGACACGCCAGAACCGGCCTGCGATGGCGCGGCATAGGCGCTGGACGCATTGACAAAATCTGAGTATTTTGCAAATATAATGAAGCTTTTTGCACTACGGTAAAAGGCGCTGATTTCAACCCGCACCTAGACAAACGAATAGGAGGATGCAATGGACATTTTGCAGGATGAATTTCACAGAACGCCAGCAGAGCTGGCAACCGATCAAGCCAAGGATGCAGAGTGCGCTGCTGTCGTAAACTCGACACCCGCTAACTGGTTCTTGTCTGTCCTGATACATGCCATGCGTGAATCAGGCTTGCCCTGCTTCGCCCCAGCTGCTCAACGCGAACGCTGGTCATTGGGAGACATGTTCGACAAGCTGAGGGTAGCGCCAGGTCTTAGACAGACAATTACATGCGCTGCCACCGGCCTACGTCCGCGCATTGCGCGTGAGCTCGAGCCTAGCAATCAGGTCGCGCTCATAGACGTTGCGATCAAACATGAACTATTTTCGCTAGAAGGCATCGAACGACTGGTCCCGCCTGGCGTCTATATAGCTTACCAACCTTCGGATAGGCTGTTCCGTGACTTCGACGACATGATGCCGTGGAAGGCTACATCCTCAACGGAATTCCGTGACTTCGACGACATGATGCCGTGGAAGGCTACATCCTCAACGGAGTTGGAGAAGCTCGTGCTGACGCTGCTTCAGGCGCTCTGTCTGACTCAGAACACGCCTGATGGTAGCAAACCGCCAATCCTCTCTGCACTCGATCTGTTGCTCCAGATTGATAGCGTTCTGTGGTTGAATACAATTTCACATAACATGCAGGTAGCGCTGCGAGATAAACAACTCGCAGCCGAACAGGCTCAACTGAATTGGGATGCCGAGGACATCCTTGATCTGGTGGGTCTAGAGTCGCTCGTCTCAGCGCTGCAACCTTCAGGGCTACGGGGAGCAATTAACTACGCAGCGCAAAAGCTAGGACTGCTGCCGCAGCAGACTACGGTGTCGCTGGAACAGGCTCCTCTGCCTGCTCACGACGACACTCTCGACGTCAGCACACACGGCGACGGGAAGAGACCGTCCTTAGTGGTGCTCGACCCGCCAGTCACGACACCGGTAGAAACAGAAGAAGTCCTTATTATAGAGGAGACTGCAGACGCTGACGCGGTCAACCCCACGTAAGCTCGCATGTACTGTTCCTTCCTTAACCGGCCAGATGCAACTCGCGTCTAGCCGGATTTTTTTATATTGAATCCATGCTAAACTGCTGAAATGTTAAGCTCCACTTTTGATGTTCTCACCCTCGGCGCAGCCACGCGCGACATCTTTGTAACCAGCCAGCGTTTTGAAAATATCCCATCTGACCATGCGCCGGATGGATTTAATGCCTGCCTGCCGCTGGGTGCCAAGCTCCCGGTGGACGAACTCGTCTTTGCCAGCGGCGGCGGAGCGACGAATGCCGCTGTCACCTGTTCGCGTTTTGGCTTAAAAACTGGCTGCATCACGCGTGTGGGAAACGACCTAGGCGGACGGGAGATCGTGGCAGAACTAAAACGCGAGAAAATTAATGTAGCGAGGGTTCAAATCGATTCTAAACACAGAACAGCCTATTCAATCATCCTCATAGCCGGCGCTGGCAGTCGCGCGATCCTTGTGGCGCGTGGCGCGTCAGCCCATCTGGAGCGACGCGCCATTCCCTGGCATCGACTCTCGTTACGCTGGTTGTATCTGACGAGCGTAGCAGGTAATCTGACGCTCCTTAGAGATGTCTTCGCGCACATAAAACATTCACGCGTCAAGCTGGCATGGAATCCTGGCAACTTGGAAATTGAACACGGCCTCAAACGCCTGAAACCATATCTTATACAGACAGACATCTTAATTCTTAATACCGGGGAGGCAGCCGAGCTGGCTGACTGTCCACCACGTGACTTGAAGTGCATGCTAAGAGTCTTAGGCCCTTTGCCGCGCGGTGTCCTCATCATCACTGACGGCGCGCGAGGAGCCTACGCGCACGCGCGCGGGCTAACCTGGCATGCGAGTGCGCTCACAGGCAAACTCGTTAACACTACAGGCGCGGGTGACGCTTTTGGCAGCGCCTTTACCGCTGCCATGTTCAAACGGGGCGAAATCCCAACCGCGCTCCAGGCCGGGACGCTAAATGCATTTTCTGTAGCCACGCACATGGGTGCGCATACGGGTATCTTGCATAAGTTTCCTTCAATCAGAGATCTGGCACGCGCAAAAATAAAAAAAGTATCCCTAGTCTAAAGTATGACCAAACCGTTCGTCTACATAACCCGTAAATTTGCTGAGTCTGGCATTAAAGCTCTCAGAGCCAAAGGCTATCGCGTAGAAATTTATCCGGAAGACAAAATAATCCCGCGCACAGAACTGCTCAAAAATGTCAGGGGATGCGACGCGCTGCTTTCGCTGCTGACCGATAAAATCGATGATGAGGTATTTGAAGCAGCGGGTAAACAACTCAAAGTGATCGCGAACTATGCTGTAGGTTTTGATAATGTAGATCTTGTAGCGGCAAAAAAACGTGGCCTCGTAGTCACCAATACGCCGTCAAACACGGTCAATGAAGCCGTGGCCGAACATACTTTTGCCCTGATGCTCTCACTGGCGCGACGCATTCCTGAGGCCGATGTCTTTGCCAAAGCAAAAAAATACACTGGTTGGTCACCGACACTCTTGCTCGGCACTGACCTCTATGACAAAACTTTAGGCCTCGTTGGTGCGGGCAGAATCGGTGCGGCAGTCGCACGCCGCGCGGTCAAAGGCTTTGACATGCGCCTTATCTACTCGGATACGCATCCGAATCCGAACATCGAAAAAGAACTAGGAGCAACGCGCGTCTCAATGCAAAAACTACTCGAGATATCGGATTTTGTGTCGCTCCACGTCCCACTTCTTCCCGCGACGCGTCACCTCATTTCGACTGATGAATTTTCCAGCATGAAAAAAACAGCCTTCCTGATCAATACGGCGCGCGGTCCTGTGGTGGACGAAAAAGCTCTGCTGCGCGCACTCAAGACGAAACGAATCGCCGGAGCCGCACTCGACGTCTTTGAGTGTGAACCAGCGATTGATTGCGCTGTAACGGACAATCTCGAACTCAAGAATTTCTCGAACGTCATCCTGACCCCACATATCGCCAGTGCGACGATTGAAGCGCGGGAGGCGATGAGCATGGTCGCGGCAGAGAACATCATAGCTGTATTGTCAGGCCGGCCTCCGCTCAATCCAGCGCTATAAAAATACCTCGATGACATAAATCGAGGTATTTATTTGGACCGTGCCGGATTCGAACCGGCGACCTCCGCGTTGCAAACGCGGCGCTCTACCAACTAAGCTAACGGCCCATAAACGTATATATTTTAGAGCCTGATACCAAGCGCAATCTCCACGCCATCGTACTCGAGACTGACTTGGACAGCCTGACCTACAGCTAAAACTTCCCCAACCTCGATTGAGCGAGAGCGCACGTCTTCAGCTAAGCCGACGATTATAGATTCAAGCATATCGCGCGTGCCGTGATCACCCGTGCCGAGTGTCACGCGAATCTCGTCCTGCGGCTTTAGTCCAAGCTGCTTGCGCGCATTCATGATCTGGCGCGACAGCTCGCGCACCAACCCTTTTTTCTTCAAGTCTGGCGTTATGATCGTATCGAGTTCGACCGTCCATACTTCTTCACCCGCTACCTCACCGCCCAAAAGATTGACATGTTCCACATTTAATTCTTCCCTTAGCAAGGCCAGCAGGTCGGCCCGATGGCTCAAACGAGAAGCCTGCGCAGCATCACGCAGTTTGACTGTGAGCGTTGACAGCACCTGCCTAACTGGTAGCTTAGCCTTAGCACGCAAATCGTGCGCTGCGGCAACCACAGTGCGCACCCATTGCATATCCGACATGAGTTGGCTGTCTATAAGCCGCTTATCCACTTTAGGCCAACGCTCGAGATGTACGGACATCTTAGATCCATTCAAATCTTGGTACAGCTTCTCCGCCAAGAAAGGAGCAAAGGGTGCGAACAAAAGACAGGACTGCAACAACACCTCACGCAGCGTCCGCAAAGCCTCGAGTCGTTCATAGGCGCTCTCACCTTTTATGCGCTCGCGTGAGCGGCGTAGCCACCAAGTCGAAAGATTATCCACCCACCCACGCAGCGGACGTGTGGCGCCAACTAGATCATACGTATCCATGGACTCGGTCATCGTCTGTGTCACTTCGGTCAAGCGCGCCATCAACCAACGATCCAGCACATGCGTGCTCTTGGGCTTAGTGCTTTCAAGTCTGTCTGTGCCAGCATAGAGCAGATAAAAAGCGCGGACGTTCCAAAGAGTCCCGAAGATGGCGCGCTGAATCGTTTGGCAATCACGTTCAGAGAAGTTGAGCTGTTCTGCTTGCATCACGGGCGAGGAGAGGAGATAAAAACGCAGCGTATCAGCGCCCAGAGTGTTCATCAAATCCCATGAGTCAGGATAATTCTTGAGACTCTTGGAGAGCTTCTTGCCATCTTCACCCATGAGCAAACCGGTCACGATTACATGTTTAAAGGCAGCTGTGCCAAATAAAGCCGTAGACAAAACATGCAAGCTATAAAACCATCCGCGCGTCATATCTTGCGCTTCGGCTATAAAGTCAGCTGGAAAATGCTGATCAAACCACTTCTTGTTTTCAACTGGATAGTGGGCTGAGGCATACGGCATGCTGCCTGATTCAAACCAACAATCAAAGACTTCTGGAATACGCTGAGAGATAGCGCCACAGGCGCAAGGCACTGTCACTGCATCAATGTAGGGACGATGCAGGCCGACTCCATCTGCCACCAAATTGAGCTTCTGCCCAGCAACTGCTTGCAGCGCTTTGAAGGACTCAAAAACTCTCACCTCTCCACAGGCGGCGCAACTCCAAACCGGCAAGGGCGCGCCCCAATAACGCGTGCGCGAGATGCACCAATCAGGCGCGGTCTCAAGACCTTTACCGAAGCGCCCGACCTTAAAATGCCCTGGATGCCAATTGATTCGCTTGGCTGTCTCCAGCAGTTTTGATTTGATTTTTGTCACGTGGACAAACCATGCGGACTGAGCTTTGTAGAGCAGTTGCGTATTGCAACGCCAACATATTGGCACGCTGTGTGTGAGGGTAGCTTGGGCATAGACTAAACCGCGCCGCTCAAGGTCATTGAGCAGGTTTTGATCCGAAGCTTTGATCGACTGCCCTGCGACCAGGGTCACTTCAGGCTTTTGCCGACCCTCTTCGTCAACCGTCACCAACACCGGCAGATCATGTGCCTTAGCGGTCAAAAAATCCTCCTCGCCAAAGGCTGGCGCAGTGTGCACGATACCAGTGCCATCAGTGATCGACACATAGGGCCTGGCCACGACCCGATACCACGTCTTCCCTGGGCGCGCGACTAGATGCTCTAAACCAGCCGCAGACAATGGATAAAGCGGCTCATATTCAAGACCGACGAGTTGGCTACCTTTAACTTTTTCGATAACTTCAAACGGAACGTCTTCGCCCATAATTGGAAAATATTTTTTCAACACAGACGACTTCAACGCTTCAGCCAGAATGTAGGTCTCTCCGGTGTCGTGAAATTTGATTTTTAGATAGAGCTTATCCGGATGCACCGCCAACGCGATGTTCGCCGGCAAGGTCCAGGGAGTAGTCGTCCAGACTAAAAAATACGTCTGGTCTTCATTTTTTAGTTTAAACTTCAGTGTGACTGATGGAGCTTCCGCCTCCACGTAAGAATTTCCCATGGCGATCTCAAAGTTCGACAATGGCGTGGAGCAGCGCGGGCAGAAAAAAGACACACGCAGATCTTGATAAATCAATTTCTTTTTCCACAGTTCGGCGAACGACCACCACACCGATTCAATATACGCGGCGTCCATCGTGCGGTAGGCGCCATCAAAATCGACCCAACGCCCGAGTTTACGGATATATTTTTTCCACTCGTTGACATAGGTCAAAACAGACGTGTGGCAGGCTTGGTTAAATCTTTCCACGCCATAGGTTTCGATATCACGTTTGGAATTAAGCTTCAAAGCTTTTTCAACTAAATGTTCAACCGGCAGTCCGTGGCAATCCCAGCCCCAACGCCGCGGCACGCGATAACCCTGCATGGTAAAATAACGCGGTACCGCGTCTTTAATGGCCGACTGCAGCAGATGGCCATAATGCGGTAATCCGGTCGCAAAGGGAGGCCCATCATAAAACACGAAAGTTTTAGATTCAGGCCGTTCTTCTATGGAACGCTCGAAAATTTTTTTCTTGTCCCAGAATAAAGCGATCTCTTCCTCAATCTGAGGAAAATTGGGACGGGATGGAGTATCATTGGACATAGTCTAAGATTGACAGTGTGCGATAGATTTTAGGCTTTCGTCAATGTATACTGACGGTCTATGCTGCGTGGCACAATTTTTCTGGGCGCTGATCACGCCGGCTTTAAATTAAAAGAAAAGTTAAAACCCTATCTACTGCAGCATGCCACGCGGGTGGTTGATTTAACACCAAGCTTGCATCCAGCCGACGACTACCCGCTAATTGGACGCCGTGTGGCGCAAGCTGTGGCTAAAACCAATACAGCGCGAGGCGTGCTCATCTGTGGCAGTGGTGTGGGTGTCACGATTGCAGCTAATCGCGTCCACGGCGCGCGCGCTTTTGTGGCCCATGATGCGCCGACCACGCGGCTGGCGCGCCGGGATGATGACGTCAACCTAGTCGCCTTCTCGGGCTGGCTTGAAACGGCAGCCGAGGCAAAAAGATATTTAGATATTTTTTTCAAAACAAAGTTCTCCACCGCCGCGCGCCATCGACGTCGCGTGAAACAACTGGAATGAACGACCTCATACCCGCCATCTTAGCTCACGACGAAACTGCCTTTTACCAGCAGCTTCAACTGGCCGAGACCTTGTCCCCAATAGTACAGATCGACGTGATGGATGGACGATTTGTGCCGAACGTCTCATGGTACGAGCCGGAAAAGTTGAGCCTGATCTCCACACCAGCGCGCTTTGAATTGCATCTCATGGTTTCACGGCCCGATAGTTATATAGAAACTGCGCTACGGGCACGCGCTAGCATCCAACGAATAGTCTGGCACATCGAGGTGCCGGCTGAGCATCAAGCCTGGCTCAAACGTTGCGCACAATTGGGATTTGAAAGCGGCCTGGCGCTGGCTCCGCAGACACCCATCGAACAACTCGCGCCGCATGCTGATGCGGTAGATGAAATTTTAGTCCTGGGTGTGGAGCCTGGCCTGTCTGGACAGTCACTCATCCCGGCAACTATTGATAAAGCGCGCCGCATTCATGCACGTTGGCCCAAGCTTCATCTCGCTTTTGACGGCGGCATCAATGCCACCACGATTGTGCAACTCAAACGCGCGGGCGTGGAAAGATTCTGCGTGGCCAGCGCGATCTTTAAAGCAAAAAATCCAAGTCTAGAATTCAAAAAACTTCAAATGCTGGTATAAATCGTGACAGTTTTTTGACGACATGGCGAATCCATATCCCCGGTCAAATGTTTCGCCCTGCCGAGTCCTCATTAGTTTTCAGGATTTTCCGCAAAATGGGTTCTGACTTTTTCAAACAAACACCATAACAAAAATCACCCCGATATTAGGGGGTGATTTTTGTTATGGACCCTAAGAGGCTCGAACTCTTGACCTCTTCCATGCCATGGAAGCGCTCTACCAGCTGAGCTAAGGGCCCGGATGTAATCCTGATACTGCCATGCGCCCGCGCCTCGCGTCAACGCCTGCGCGCCCGGACTTGTCCCCATGGTCATTTTGTCCGTCCAACCTGCTTACTGTATACTTATTGCAATCTATAATTTTTTATTTTCTTTATATGCTTTCGTACTTTTTTCATCCTTCATCACGATCCTATGAAATAGCCCGAGAAGTTCTGGCTGGCATCACCACCTGTCTCTTAGGAGCAATCATCGCGGTCGGTGGTTTTCATTTAGCCTTAGCACAAACTGCCCCGCCTCCGCCGCCGATGATGACAGCGCCGCCGAGCTCACCACCTCCATCGTCTGGAGGTATGCCGCCACCTGGAGCTACACCATCAACCGCGCAGCCAATGTCGTCGGGTCCTGGTTCTACACCAGGACAGATGCCGCCTCCGGGCATGCCCATTGGAGTTCCGCCGTCAGACGTTAACATGCCGCCGCCTCTTCCGGGCCAACAAACCGGCCAGCCACCGACTCCAGGTCAAAGCAGCGGGATCATTATTCAAGGTAAGGAGGGTCAACCGCCAGCTCCGGGTCAACAAATGTGGCCCGGCGCGCCTTCACAGGCTCAACCCGGACAAACGCCCCCAGGTCAACAAATGTGGCCCGGTCAGCCACCTCAAACCACAGCATCTCCCTCTGGTCAACCACAATTTAAACCCGGCGCTCAACCATATCCCCCAGGCGAATTGCGCGGCGCCCCTGGACAAGCTTACCCTGACTATCGGGGCGGTTATGAAAATAAAAGTCGACATGAACCTACGCCTGAAGACAAAAAACGTGAAGCAGAGTATCGCTTAAAATACACCGGGTCTAACCCGGACCAAGGTCGACAAATGCCTCCAGGTCAAACTCCGCCCGGGACGCCAGCTCCTACACCAACCTTTGATCGTGGACAGAAAGAAAATTCTAAAGAAGGCTCTGGTGCGGAGGAAGCTTCCCGCAAGCGTCAGGAACAAGACTCCGAAAAGCGCCAAAAGGAAGAAGAAAAACGCCGGCAAGAAGACATGAAGCGCGGCCTTGCAGACATGAAGCGCGGCCTTAAACAGATGTCTCCGATGCTCAAGCGTATGTCGGATCGCGTAGTTAGCATGGAGAAATCTGGTCTAACCATACCGAACGACATCAAGGTTAGCTTAGATGCCGCCAACAAGGCGCTAAAACTCATCCTGAGCGCAGAAACTTATGACGATCCGGGCGTCCAAGATGCCATGGAGTCGTTACAAGGTATTGGCCAAGATTTGCAAGAGGGCATGCAAAAACTGGAAATGCTGAATAATACCTCGCGCATGTTGAAGCAAGCCAACAAAGAAGTCCAACGTGTCGAGGCAGCGCTTGTGCGCACGCAAAAATTAGCTCAGCGCAGTAAAGTGGACGTGTCTAGCCAACTTCAAGAATTTGAGGCTGCCGTATCAACCATAAAGAATGCCATGGAGAAAGCACGCCAGCAAATCGCGAGCGGCGACGGCGAAGCTGCCATGGAAACCTTGCAAGAAGACGTATTCCGCAAGCTTGAGGAGGCCTATCAATACGAAGGCTTGATTCGTGCGCTACAAAATATACGCTCACAGATTAAACAATTTGAACGCTTTGTCTCTAACGCCAAACGGATGATTGCGCGGCACGAGAAACAAGGCGATGACACGAGCGACCTTAAAGCCAAATTCGACGAAATGCTAACCAAGCTAGGAGAGCTGAAACAGCTGATTGTCCAAAAAAATACCTCACCGGACGATTTGCGTGATGCTATGGAGTCTCTATTTGAACTGCAGCAAGATCTGACTGAGAGACCGGCCCAAAAACAGTCAGCCGAACCGAAGGGAGAAGAGCAGTTTCAAGGCTTTTCCTTCCCGTCGCCTGGAGCAGGCTTCGGCGACAGATAGTTTAATAGACAACCCGCTGACCGTCAGCAGTCTCCTCAATGCTCCCTGACAACGTAAATCCGGCAGCTTTCTTGTGTCCCCCACCACCCAGAAGGCGCGCCAATTTAGACACATCGCGTGCCACGCTACGAAAAGAACCTTTGACAGTTCCATTAGACAATTCGCGCAGCACGAGAATCGTGTCCGTATTACCAGTGACGCGATTTAAAAAATTCGATACACCCTCCACGATATCTGCTGAGACGTCGAGAACATCCTCTTTAAGCACATAAGTTGAAACTACATCATAGGTAGCATGGTGACGTAGGCGTGATAACAGCAAGCCCCATAAACGCAAGGCTGGGATCGTCTTATCAAAGAGGACATGACGTGAAATGTCATTCAAGCGCGCGCCAGCCGCTAAGAGCGTGCTCGCCACCTCGAGGCTCTTTGGATTAGTGGCCGCATTAGAGAAATTCGATGTGTCCGTCACTAATCCAGTCAAAACTGAGGTGGCCATACGTGCATCTACCCACACTCGCGTGGCTTCATAAAAACGCTGGACGATCTCGGCTGTGGAGCTAGCGTCAGTCAAGACGAGATTAAGATGACCGTAGCACTGATTAGTCACATGATGATCAATGTTGACGAGTAGGTAACCTGACGGCAGACGCGGTATTAATTGGTCCACTCCGCAATAGCGTAGGTCTCCCGAGTCAAACACTATGACGACGTCATACGACTGATCAAAAACAGTCGGATCAGCCGTGTAGCGCTGAATGTTGTCGAGATAGCGAAATGTTTTTGGCGGCGGATCAACACAAAATGCTGTCACGGTTTTACCTTCACGCAAGAGCCAGTTGAGCATACTGGAACTTGAACCCAAGGTGTCGCCATCGGGTTTTTTGTGCGCCACCAATAACAAACGCTCGGCGGAAGATATAGCCTCATGTAAACAGCCGAATAAATAGGCGGGTGAACTCATGTGAATGGGACAGAGTAAGGCACCCGGTGCCTTGGGTCAAGGCTTCATGAGACAAACCGTGTGAAACACGAGGATGTTTTTTTGTATCCTTTGCTAGAGGACGAAACCGTTTTGATTGGCGTAATGCCCCTTTCCGGGAGTTAAACCCGTAATATTGCTGGCTTCTGTTCTAAAACCGATCTGAAATACACTTAAGACGGATCCACCCTGAACAGTATAATCGCAGTCTATTGACGGAGGGAATCCAATGCCACAAACGTCTGTAAATTGAGGATCTTTAATACTTGCAAGGTTCAAAAATTGATCCGTCACATCAGTCGTACCAGCACATGAACCTGTCTTGATTCTGACCGAGGCTAGCCTTGTATTGCCGCTCACGAGTCCGACGCCAGCACAGAGAAAATTGCTGGCATCATCTTGAGCTGCTGCTGTAAACGCTGCAACAACCGAGCGAATGTCCGCTACACGCTTGGCGTCTCGTGCTTTTACCCGCGCGCTACCAAAGGATACAACAGCTAACGTCGCCAATAGACCGATAATAGCAATGACGACTAAAAGTTCGATGAGTGTAAAACCTCGGTGTTTTTTCATACTGCTGAATACATTGTTAGATATTGAGTCGAAATACGCGGCTGCTCTTAGCAGCTAACTGGCAGTATAGCATTGGAGCTACAGGCAGGATAAAAGGCCTGAATCCTCAGGCTGGCCACAGGGGATATTTTATAGCTCCCCTCTTTGTTTTAACTCAGCCAGGGTGTCATCTAGCTTTGAGATTTCACTTAGTGTGGTGTCAAATTTCCAATAAATTACCGGAATACGTCGCAAGCGCAAACTGCTTGCCAAGGCGTCTTTAATGCCATACCTAGACTCTTGGAGTAAGCGCATGACCTCGGCCTGACGGTCGACTGGAAAGACTGATAAGGTGGCTGAGGCTGAAGTTTGACTCGAGGCAAGCTTAGCCTCTATTACGGTGACCAAGATCCCGGGAGTAAACTCCGCTGCAGTCGCCAGTGCTTGTGCCAGAGCAGCGCGAAAACGTGCGTCAGTTTGTTCCCTTGAACGAGGCATAGTGGTCAGTATACGAAACATCGCAACCCGACGCAACTTCAGACAGACGGCTTAGACACCCCCACTTGTTCCTAGCTACCCGTTCCTTTACACTGCTCTGCATGTATCTGCGCCGACTTGAGTTGCAGGGATTTAAAACTTTCGCGCAAAAAACCGTTTTAGAATTTACGCCCACGACACATGGTCAACCAAAACTGACTGCCGTCGTTGGTCCCAATGGATCGGGTAAATCCAACCTGGCAGATGCTATTCGGTGGGTTATGGGTGAGCCAAGCCTCAAGTTATTGCGAGCCAAAAAATCTGAAGACATTATTTTTTCCGGCGCACCACACAAGCCGCGCGCCGGCTTTGCTGAGGTGACAATGGTTATCCTTAAGCCTGAAGCTGCAACAAACGACGGTTCGACAGAGCTAGAACTTTCAGAGATCGTGATTACGCGACGCCTCTATCGCGATGGCCAGTCAGACTATGAAATCAACCAGCAGTCAGCTCGTCTGGCCGACGTGACTCTACTGCTAGCGCAATGCGGAGTTGGCCAGCGCACCTATAGCGTTATCGGACAAGGCATGGTCGACGCTGTGCTCACGGCTTCGCCGGCAGAGCGCAAGGAATTTTTTGATGAAGCTGCGGGTCTGCGAGTCTTCCAGTTAAAACGCCAAATCGCTCTCAACAAGCTCGAAGCCTCGCGTGGGCACCTCTCTCAAGCGCATCTAGTAATGCAAGAAATAGAACCCCGCCTCTCGTCTTTAGAGCGACAAGTCAAGCGTTTACGCGAGCGTGAAAACCTGGAGCAAGAACTGCGGCGCCTCGAACGGCAGTACTTTGGCCAGGTGTGGGCCGACGTATCCGGGCGGATTAAAGCAGCGATGGTTACGCTCCAGACAGCACAAATTACCTTTACCCAACACAACGGCGAGGCAGAAAAAATTGAGCGTGAGCTGTTAGCACTTGAACGTGAAGCGCCTATTTCCAACAAATTACGTGAGCTCAGAGTGACCCTGGATGGGCTCAAAGAGCAACACGTCAAGCTGCGCGAAGAACAAATTCGTTTTGAATCGCAACAAGCCATCGAACGCGTTCGCAACGAGACTCCGTGGTCACCTCTGCCAATCAAAAAACTCATCGAGAATGTGAGTGCCATCTCTGCGTTGCACACCGAACTACACGACATAGCCAACCAAGCTCAACCAGATCTACAGCGCTTACGCAGGCTCATCGCGCAGGCTCTGACTAACAGTCAAAAGCTGTTGAGTAACTTGCAGCGCCCTATAGAAGAAGACGCAAACGACAAGTCTCAAGATACGCAGACTCATCAAGCCAGCCAATCTCAAACCGCAGCCTGGACGCAAAGTTTGAATAAACTCACACAGCAGATGCGGGAGAAAGATGATCGACTGGAGGCATTAGGCGCTCAAGAAGACGCCGGCCGAACACATCTGTTTGAGCTCCAACGTCGCTTGAGTCTGGAACGACACGCCGCGCAAGCATCGGAGCGCAAGGTCAGTGACGCCTCAGTTGAGGTCGCGCGCCTAGAAACGCGACGCGACGCGGTGTTGGAAGAGGTAAGAACACAGACACCAACGCTTGAAGCCGAGCTAGATAAGTTGACTACCTCGGAGGTCAAACTCACAGCGCCGCTCGAGACAGTCCATGCGCGCCGGCTGAAATTACGTTCGCAACTAGACTGGATCGGCGGTATAGACCCAGCTACTTTAACCGAGCATGCAGAAACAGCGGAGCGTTTCACCAAACTGCAGGAACAAACTCAGGATCTGACTCAGGCCATTACTTCGCTTGAAACCATCCTCGCGGAACTCGACACCACGATTAAAGAGCGCAGAGAAGCTGCTTTTCAAAAACTTAACCGTGAATTCAACGCGTTTTTTAAAAAATTGTTTGGCGGTGGAGAGGCTCGTCTCATACAGCTTAAACCAACTGACCTAGTCGAAGAAACTGAGGCCAGCGATACGCTGCAGACTTCTGCCAATCCCCTCCTACGTCAGGAAGCTATCATCGGCATAGATCTGCAGGTAACACCACCGGGCAAGCGACTCAAGTCGAGCGCTGTGCTCTCAGGCGGAGAACGAGCCTTGACATCAATTGCGCTGATCTGCGCCATTATGGCAACTAATCCGTCTCCTTTTGTAGTGTTAGATGAGGTGGACGCGGCACTGGATGAAGCTAACTCTCAAAAATTTGCAGCTATCTTGGAGTCACTCGCGGATAAAACTCAATTTGTGGTCATCACCCACAACCGCGCCACTATGGCCAAGGCGCAACAGCTCTATGGGATCACACTAGGAGGGGATGGGGTATCACAGCTTTTGTCGTTGCAACTAGACTGACCTACGCATCCCTACAGAACGATCAATAAAACTGTTACACTATTAGCATGCTATCGTCGTTGCACCCGTGGTATCGACGTCCAAGAGTATTGTTGGGGATGACCTTGTTGAGTTTGATATTGATCTGGGTCGGCTACGTTACCTGGCTGACAGTGCATAATATAAATTTGATCAAAAGCGGCCAGAATCCTCTGACGAAGATCAGGAATCGACAATTTCAGGCTAGCCTATCCAGCGCTTTTGCCAATAAACAATCCACCCCAGAGGATCTTAAGCGCCTAATGCCGCGCGGAGGAGAGCCGACGTTGGGCAATCCTCAAGCCAAAGTGCGTCTGATTGAGTTCGTAGATTATGACTGTCCATTTTCTCAGCAAGTCGCGCCGACGCTGATAAATTTTATGCGCCGACATGCCGACGAAGTTTACCTCACGCTGCGCGATTTTCCTCTAACCGACATCCATCCCGCTGCCGAGCAGGTAGCGGTAGCTGCTAATTGCGTATGGCAGCAAGGCGATCCAAAAAGATTTTGGGATTTCTACGCACTGTTCTTTGTGAATCAGAGTGATCATTCAGCAGGCGCGATGCGTCTCTACGCTAAGCAAATCGGCGTCGGTCTGGCGGCGTTTGATATCTGCGTAACTACACAACAACCGCTACTAGCCATAAGACAATCATTTGAGGATGGAGTAGCAGCCGGTGTATTCGGAACACCAACCTTTTTCTTTAATGGCGTAAAATTCCAAGGCGCGCTGGATGCGGAGTCGCTGGAAACTATTTTTGAGCTTGCTAAGCGGGACGAAAACAAACTATGAGACTCGGCGCAAGTTTAGTTTTGATCTCGAGTGTTATTTTTTATGCCTCGCCTGTGGCAGCGGGCATAGATTACTCCGCCAAAGAAGACTACACAGCGACGACCAAGCTTGAAAGCGAGGTGGGATATTCTAAATGCGGAGGCACCGTCACAGTAGAGGGTGAAGGCGTGGGAAAATTTAAACTCGACTTATGCCCTGATGGGTCTACGCTTACCTCCGGCCCGTGCTACTGCAAACTCCCTAACGGCGAGGTGAAGGATGCTGGGATAGCTCTCTCATATACCAAATGTGCAGCCAATTGTAGTAGCTCTTATAGCGGAACCATAGCTGAAAGCACTGGCATCGGAACGCGCAAACCAGAACCGGGTAAGGGATGTTTAAAAGGACCAATCTGCGGTGGTTGCTGGGAAAAAACTGGCGGGTATGATGAACCTGTGGGCTCATGGGCAGAGTTTTGCGCTGATACTCGTATTATCCCGTATGCCAAATGTTTTTGTACTGATAGCGCCAAAACCAAGATAGAGCCGTATGATCAAGAACACGCCTATAACCGCGAACAATGCGAAGACAAATGCAAAAGCAAAGGCTTACTCATGGATTCAAGCCAAGGGGCAGGAAAATTTGGACCAACGCCACAGGCACCTGCTGGCGCCGGTGTAACCACTGACGGCAAGCTTGCATTGAGTAAAAGTGAAAATCCACTCTGCTTTACGCCAGCTGACTGCGCTTCTGCAGACTATGGTAAAGCACCGGATGCCTTTGTTCAAAACACGGAAAAATGCGGGGAGGGTAGAGGTTTTTGTCTGGCGCCAGAACCTGATCTCGACTTGTCCACTCCTATCTTAGGCGTCTCAAGCATCAAGGGGCTGAGGAGTTATATTGATCTAATATTCAGATTTATACTATCAATTGTGGTCATCACTACGGCCGTCATGTTTGTGTATGCTGGATTCAAATATATTTTTGGGGCCACGGCCGGTAACATTGCTTCAGCTAAAGACACGCTGCTGAATGCCCTGATTGGATTGGTTTTGACCTTGGGCGCTGTAGCACTTCTCAAAACCTTGAATCCAGACACATTAAAATTTGACCGTCTAAAAATCTACCTGATAAGCAAACAACAGCTCGTAACGCTTAATCTCTGTTCGGAATATGGAAAGGCGGGCTCAAAAATAAAATTCGCAGCAGCCGGAACGCCACCTGGCACAAAGTCGTATACAGACACGAAAGCGTATACTGTGGCCGCCGAAACAACAGACTGCGGCCAGCAATACTATCCTCAAGGATTTAGGCCTGGGGGTGCAACCTGCTATGGCGACTTGTGTCCTCAAGGTGCAAGTTGTTTACTCTGCGTGCCGAGCGGGTTCGGGCAAGTAGCTAGCGCACAATGCGCGGGTAAAAAAGACACGGATCGAACCTGTCAAAAGGTTGCGTTTGGAGGATCTATCGGATGGACCCATTACACAGAACCGCTGTATCTCGAGCTCATGCCCGTATGTGCCAGTCTGCAGCGCGGATCTAAAGGGATTGATCTTAATACCGTGGTTCACGATAGTTTGCCACTTGATGGAAGAGTGTCTGTCAAAGCGAATTCCAAAGACATCCTTCAGGGCAAACTATCCTATGCTTTCCAAGTTACCGCATCTGACATCGACAGCGCAGTTAAGGCGTGTCAAGGACAGGGTGGGTTGCGTGGCTATATGTTGGGAGTTGTGTACAAAGACACATGTTCGCTGAATGAGGTGCTTCTACAAGGCTGGCTAAAAGAACCTAGCACAAGGCCCGGTTACTTTAGGACAGGGCTTAACCTGGCAGAATGCAAAATCTCAAATAATGACGCACTTGTGATTACAAAGCGCGACTGTGGGAGTAGTGGCAAAAAATACTATTCAGGTTATGCGAATGGAGGACGCCATACTGAGGGAGGCGGCAACGCTAGCCTTGTCCGTTATGCGGCTTACTGTGGATCTATCGCTACGCCTACTGAAGCTGCCGAACCGATGGGAAAAAAGACCTTTGATAAGCTTGGTGAGCTCGTATGGACAGAAAAAGAGATGCGGGATGCGGCGGAAGGAAAAACAAGTCTTGGCTGCAATTTTACGCTCAACGACGTTAATGCACCACGGAATCCAGGGCAATACCTTATGGATGGGTGCTCGTATAAATTTTTCAAATTTAAAGATGATGGTATAGCTAAAGACACATTCGTAGGTGTAAATGATTGAATGGCCCCTGCATCGAGCCTTGCTCTGTTGACAAATGCGTGGTAGTCTTGGCGGCAATCAAGCATGACTCCATCCAATTTTATTTCTATCCGCGGTGCGCGGGTACACAACCTAAAAAACATTTCGCTCGACTTGCCAAAAAATGAGCTAATCGTCATGACCGGGCTCTCGGGTTCAGGCAAGTCCTCCTTGGCTTTTGATACGATCCATGCCGAGGGGCAACGGCGCTACATGGAGAGCTTATCTTCCTACGCGCGACAATTTATGGAATTACAAGACAAGCCTGACGTGGACGAAATTCGTGGTTTGTCTCCAACCGTCGCGATTGACCAAAAAGCATCCTCACACAATCCGCGCTCCACGGTTGGCACCGTGACAGAAATCTATGATTTTCTGCGCTTACTCTACTCACGCGCCGGTCGCGCGCATTGTCCACGTTGCAGCCGCCCCGTCAAAGAACAAACGCAGCGCGAAATTGCAGACAAGCTATTCGCGCTGGCTCAAACGGCCGACGTAATTCTGTTAGCTCCAATGGTGCATGAGCAAAGAGGCGAACATAAAGTGGTGCTGCAGGCGGCCCAGCATGCGGGCTATACTCAGGTTCGCTATGACGGAACTCTAGCTGACATAGACGAGCTGCTGCACACCCGTCTGGACAAAGCCGCCTCACACACCATCGAGGTGGTGGTCATAAAACTCGCACGGTGCTCTATCCTTATTAAGGAGGCGTTGCTCGAGACTATCAAACAAGTGTTGGACTTAGGCAATGGGCTCATGCTGGCCTTAAACCCTGACACGCTAGCAGAGATCTTATTTTCAGAGTCTCTATTTTGTGCTCCCTGCAGTCTGTCTCTGCCGCCGCTTGAACCACGTTTATTCTCCTTCAACTCCCCACACGGCGCGTGTCCCGCATGTACTGGTCTGGGCACAAAACTAGTGCTGGAGCGAAATCTCATCATTCCTAATAAACGCTTGACGCTTGCGCAGGGCGCAATCAAGCCATTCAGTCGCATCTCAGGAAATCAAGCGCCACATCTCAAACTTCTTGAAGCGGTTGCTCAGTCGCATGGATTTTCGCTGCACACAGAAGTAGGCCAACTTTCACCTGAAACGCTGGATATGCTCTTCAACGGAACGGGTCAAGAAATATATCAAGTCAATGGAGCGACGCAAAGGTTTGATGGCCTGCTGGCCTTATTAGAAGAAAAATACCGCCAAACCGATTCAGAGTACGTACAAAAGGAACTCGAAGCATACATGCGCGTACTGATCTGCCCCGCCTGTAACGGTCGACGTTTGCGTCAAGAGGCGTTGCTAGTGCAGGTAGCGGGCAAAAGCATAGCTGAGATCGTAAGCTTATCGCTGGACGCATGTTTTGCCTTTTTCGATGGCTTGGGAAAAGGCCGACCTAAAGCCAAACCGTCTAAGATCGTTCGACTCAGGGCTGACAGCAAGCCAGATCCACAAGGTTTTAACGCACGTGAACGTCTAGTGGTTGATCAAATAACGTACGAAATAAAACACCGTTTAGTCAATCTTCTCGACGTTGGTCTGGATTATCTAACTCTCGACCGCAGCGTGATGTCGCTCTCCGGCGGCGAAGCGCAGCGCGTCCGTCTGGCAGCGCAGCTGGGCTCAGAATTATCCGGTGTCATCTACATTTTAGACGAACCATCCATCGGACTGCATCAGTGCGACAACGCTAAATTAATCGCCACCATGAAACGTTTACGCGACCTTGGTAATACTGTCATCGTGGTCGAACATGATGCGGCGGTTATGCAGGCGGCTGATTACGTTATAGATGTCGGCCCGGGCGCGGGCGAGTACGGAGGTGAGATCGTAGCTCAAGGCACCTTGGCTGCGATCAAACGCAATAAGGCATCCTTGACCGGCGCGTACCTGGCAGGCAAAAAGCGGATCGAAGTTCCAAGACGACGGCGCCACGGCAATGGCAAGCAGCTGATTATTTATGGCGCAGCGGAATACAATTTAAAGCAGGTTACTTTCAAATTACCCTTAGCCAAACTCATCTGCGTGACCGGCGTCTCAGGTTCTGGAAAGTCGACACTCATATTAGATATCCTGGGCCGAGCCTTATCCGCACATTTTTACCATGCCAAAGATCTACCGGGCAAACACAAACGCATCGATGGAATAGAGCACCTGGACAAAGTCGTCACCGTTGACCAATCGCCTATCGGCCGCACGCCACGCTCTAATCCCGCGACCTATACGGGCGTTTTCACGGCTATTCGCGATCTTTTTACGAACATCCCGGAAGCCAAAATGCGCGGCTATGATGCGGGAAAATTTTCTTTCAATGTCAAAGGCGGAGGACGTTGTGAAACGTGCAGCGGCGAGGGCTACATTCAAATCGAGATGCAATTTCTACCTGACGTCTACGTCGAGTGCACTGAGTGCCGCGGTCAACGCTACAATCGTGAAGCACTGGAGATACATTGGCGTGGCAAAACCATTGCCGATATTTTAAACCTGACAGTCGAGGAGGCGCGTCGATTTTTCATAGATCAGCCGCTGATCTATGAAAAGCTCTCCGTCTTGCATGAAGTAGGACTCGGCTATGTGCGACTCGGGCAGCCCGCCACGACGCTATCCGGCGGTGAGGCCCAGCGCATTAAATTGTCTACCGAGCTCTCCCGCCGCGCCACAGGTAAGACGCTTTACATCTTAGACGAGCCGACCACTGGTTTGCATTTCGACGATATTAAACGCCTCCTAGATGTCTTGCAGGCCTTTGTGGACAAGGGCAATACCGTGGTAGTCATCGAACACAATCTAGACGTCATTAAGTCTGCGGATTGGGTCATAGATATGGGCCCTGACGGCGGCGTGCGCGGCGGGGAAATAGTGGCTGAAGGCACACCGGAAACCATCGCTAAACATAAAAAATCTTTGACCGGAACCTACCTAAAACTCTTGGTTTGATACAACGCGTCTGATAAACTAGACATAAATTATGTACTTTAAACTTTTTCTTCCAGTCTATCTTATACTGCTGCTACTGTGGCCAGCCACAACGCACGCGAGCATGGCTGAAATTGATCTCTTGGGTAGCCTGCTGGGCGCAGATAAAACCAACCTAAAGGCTGATGGTATAGATAACACGCTGATCGTAGTGACCATTAAAGACACCAATTTTGCGCCCAGACCAGATAAACTTGTCAGCTTGAGATCGTCGCGCGGTGGGCTAGATTTAATCCGAGCCGAAAAAAGCGTCACTGACATTTTTGGCAAAGCCTATTTCCGCATCAGCTCTCTACGCGATGGTCAACCCGTCTACAGCGCCATGGTTGACGGCCAGACGCTGACTCGCGCAGTGACAGTGACGTTTGGCGGCGGACTCAGTTTTCCGCTCAAGACAGGAGATTTGATTAAAATTCCAGACGATGGCGATACCAAGACCTTGAACGATACGGCTGTCTACTACTATGCCTCTGATGGCCGCCGCTACGTCTTTCCTAATGAAAAAGTCTACTCCACATGGTATGCAAATTTTTCTAGCGTAAAAATAATCCCGATCGACCAAATGTCATTGATCCCAATCGGTGGAAACGTAACTTACAAGCCTGGATCAAAACTGGTTAAATTTCAGACTGACGCTAAAACGTATTTGGTAACCAAGGGCGGCGTATTGCGTTGGGCTAAACTAGAAGAGGTCGCACGCGGTTGGTTTGGTCCAAATTGGAATCATCAGGTGGATGATATCTCCGAGGCGTTTTATATCAACTACACCTTTGGTCGGCCCGTTGAGAGCGCGTTGGATCTAGTACTAGATATTGTACGCGCCACTGCAAATACAATTGACGACGACAAAGGTCTGTCTACGTAGATGCCACGCGCATCTCCTTCAGCCTCTTCTTCGTATTGCGCACGAAGCCGATATGCTTCCGTCGCATTTTGAATTGCCGCATGAGTTCAAGCTTGTCAATGATCGGTGAAAAAATGGGGTATATGCGTTCGACGCCAATCCCTTCCGCGACTTTGCGGACCGTCATGGTCTTCGAGATGCCTGCGCCGCCGACGTTCAACACCAACCCCTCGAATACCTGGATGCGCTCTTTTTCTTCGCCTTTTGAGGTCACGTCTTTGATCTTTTGATGGACGCGAATCTGCATGCCGGTACGGACGTCTGCCGGCTGGAGGATCGCAAATTTATGGGTTTCTGCCATAGAGAGTGCATGTATAATAAGGAAATGCGGAGGAACCGTCAAGCGGCAGGGGCTAGAACTCTGAAGATGAGCGCAGCAATCCGAGTTTGATTGCAGCCATGAATAACGGGCTGATCGAACCGTTGTCGGTGATTTTTCCCTGCAGGATCATCTGTAAAACCCTCGGAAATGGAACGAACGTAACCTTCTCGATTCCTTCCTCTTTTTGTTTGTTGTTTTTCGTTTGCGTGAGTCCCGTTGCCAAAAAGAAATGATACATTTGATCAGAGATGCCATTATTCGCCTGAACGCTGCCGAGCTTTTTCCAATATCTTGCACGCAGTCCTGTTTCTTCCTGCAATTCTCTTTTCGCTGTCCGGAGTGATGATTCGTGATGCTCAGATCCTCCTGCAGGAATTTCGATCGAATACATGCGCGTTGGATAACGGAATAAGCGAATCAGCGCAACCTCATTCTTCGTATTCACGGCAACAATACATACGCCCGGTGATTTCATCACAACCGTATATATGCCATTTTTTCCTTCTGGATTCAACATGTGATCCTGTCGGACGGTGTACCAGGGATTTGTATGTACGATCTTGTGAGACAATTGTTTCCAGCGTTTCTTCATCCCAATCAGAATAGCAGAGTTCTCTCTCAATCAAAAATTTCAGTCTGAACGAAAGTCTTTATTGGCTTGGAGTCGCGCGAGGATCGCATCCGCCGTCTCTTCCGCGCCTTTCATCTTCGTCGTGTCGAACACGAGATCATAGTGCGACGGATCGCGATAGTTGACGCCGTAGTATTTTGCGTAGCGGCGATCGTCTGATGCCACGCGATTCGCGATATCGCGTTCTGCATCTTCCGCGCTCCCGTAGAGTGGTTCATCTTGACGCTCAGACGAAACGTCAGAGGTCGGGATGTCGATCCTGTCGATATCGCTCGTGTTTTGCCTGGCCTCGAAGATGCGGCGTGCCGCTTCGCGCGGATCGCAGTCGAGAAAGATCTTGAATGAGTGCGGGATGAAATGCCACGAGAGCCGACCTTCGATCACGAAGGCGTTTTCTTTTTTTCCAAGCTCACGTTGATAGTCGTCCACGGACGTATCTGTCGTCGCGTCAGTCTCGCCGAGTTTGTTCAGCTCATCAAGCGTGATGCCGCGCTCTAATGCCATTTTCCCGCGGAGCCCTCCCATAGAGAAAAACGGCACCCCGAGACGTGCCGCGAGGAGCTTGGCGATACTTGTCTTGCCAGAGCCGGGGACGCCGGAAATGGAGATAATCATGGCGAGAGTGCTGTGATGCATTGGTTGAATGCTTGATCTGGCGAGAGGTCAAATTCTATTTTCTCGCCCGTCGCAGGATCGCGGAAGCCGAGATGAACCGCTTGGAGCATCAATCTCGGAGCGCTGATATTGCGATCTTCTTTTCGTCGTTTGTATAGGGGGTCACCGATGATCGGATGGTTTATTGCAAGCAGGTGTGCGCGGATCTGGTGCGTGCGTCCCGTGAGGATTGTAAGCTCAAGCAGCGACGCGTTGCGAAATAGTCGCAGTACCTTGTAGTGCGTCCACGCGACCTTGCCTTCTTCCTCGTGCTCGGGCCGCGCAGCCATGCGCTGCCTTGTTTTCGATCGTGCGATCTTGAATTTGATGTCACCTTCTTCTTTTTCCATCTCTCCGAAAACGAGCGCGAGATATTTTTTCTCGACCGTGTGCTCCGCGAATTGGCGTTTCAAGCTATCGAATGCATCTTGCGTCTTAGCAATGACCATGAGGCCGCTCGCTTCCTTGTCTAAGCGATGCATGATGCCTGGTCGTGATGGATCCTCGCCGACCTTCGCGATTGCAGGATCATGCACAATCAAAAAATCAACCAACGTACCGTTGTTCGTTTTCGCATCAGGATGGACGAGCAGGCCGGGGGGCTTGTCTAAGACGAGCCAATCGGGGGTTTCGGCAATGAGTGGTACGGTCGGGATGCAGGCCGTCATTTCCGTAGGAGCGACTCGTCGGGTCGCCCCTACTACACCATCCATTTTTTGTGCATCATTCAATTCCACTGCATCTCCCTTTTTCAAAAATCGATGTACGGTCGCGGCCTTTCCATTCACCGTCACGTTACCGTTTTTGATTCGCTTTGCGACCTGGCTACGCGTTGTCTCTGGCATCTCGCGCGTCAAAAAAATATCAAGGCGAATGCCTGTATCCGTAGCTTGTATAGTCCATGCTGTGGGCATGCTGCCTATGCTAACAGAACGAAATGCGATTGACGAATGCAATCGTATAAAACCAGGACTTGCGCGTTTAGATGCAGAACGCGAAGAAAGCGAGTATTTGCGCGAGGCGTAGCAGCGCTACGGTGAACGCAAAACGGAGCTTTCGACAAAGTTATGCGCCAAACGCGTAAGTCCTAAAAACAAAAAGTGCACCGTCGGAGACATGGAGCGCGAGGACGTAGAGCGCTGATGTTAAAAACACGTCAAGACGTTGTTATAAAGACTGCTCCGATGAAAAAATTTTGAAATTGCCACTCCCCTGAAATTCGCGTACGATGGATTTAATATGTCATATTGGATATTAAAAACCGAACCTGAAGAATACGCTTGGGAAACACTTGAGCAGGATAAACAAACGCAGTGGTCAGGCGTGCGTAACTTTGAAGCGCGTAAATATCTAAGCGAGATGAAACCGGGAGACATCGCCTTCATCTACCATTCCGGCCAAGAGCGCATTATCATGGGTTTGGCCAAGCTGGTCTCCAAACCTTATCCTGATCCATCCGCAGATAAAGGCGACTGGCTCGCCGTCGACATCGAGCAACACAAAGCCTTAGTGCGTCCAGTCAGCCTTGAAGAAATCCGCAACACGCATGGGCTCTCAGTTATGCCGCTCGTGACTCACGCGCGCCTGTCTGTCCACCCGGTCACCGACGTACAGGCAGCCATGATCTTGAAGATCGCCAAGACTAAAATGTAGGCATGAAGTCAACCTTTTACCTCACCACGGCTATCGCGTACGTAAATGCACCGCCGCACATCGGCTTTGCGCTTGAATTAATCTACGCTGATACGCTGGCGCGCTACCAACGTCTAACTGGAAAAGAAGTATTTTTTTTGACTGGCACGGATGAACATGGGCAAAAAATCGCACGTCAAGCAGCAACGGAGAAAAAAAATCCACAAAAATTTGTGGATGACATGTCAGACTTGTATCAAAGGCTAACCAAAGAATTAAAAATCTCGTATACGGACTTCATCCGCACCACGGAAGAGCGGCATGCCGCAGCAGTCAAAACGTTTTGGCAGCGCGTCGCGACCCGTGGCTACATCTACAAAAAAAACTACTCCGGACTCTACTGCGTGGGCTGCGAACAATTTAAGACAGACAAGGATCTGGTTGACGGTCTATGCCCAGATCATCAACGCGCGCCAGAATTGCTAGAAGAAGAAAATTATTTTTTTAAACAGTCGGAATTTCGTGACCAGCTGGTGGAGCTCTACGCCTCACGCCCAGACTTTATCGTTCCGGAAGGAAAATTCCATGAAATGCAACAATTCGTGCTGAGTGGTTTGGAAGATATCAGCATCAGCCGTTCGCGCGCGCAACTGACTTGGGGTTTACCCGTGCCTGGAGATGATACGCAGGTAATCTATGTGTGGTTTGACGCGTTAATCAATTATTTAACCGGCGTGGGATTTGCTGTAGAGGATGAAAAATTCGAGCGCTTATGGCCGGCTAACGTCCACGTTATAGGTAAGGAGATCAATAGACAGCATGCCGTTCTCTGGCCTGCGATGCTCATGGCCGCGGGCCTCGAGCTGCCACGCCAGGTGGCTGTCCACGGATTGATTTATGTTGAAGGGCACAAAATGTCGAAGACGCTCGGCAACGTCATTGATCCACACGAGCTGATTGAGCTCTTTGGCGTTGACGCTACGCGCTACCTCCTGTTGAGTCAGCTTCCATTTTCCGGCGATGGCGACTGGTCGCGCACCCGCTCGCTCAAAAAATACGAAACGGATCTCGCGAATGATCTGGGCAATTTAGTGTATCGCGTAGCCAGTATGGTAAAAAAATATCGCGACGGTCGGGTGCCCCAAAAATCTGACCTGCCCGACCAGCAACTGAGCCAACCAGATATGCTTAAACTGATTTGGAAAGAATATCACACGCATATGGAGAATTGGCGTTTTGATCAAGCGCTGACTGCTGTGTGGAAGATAGTACGAAGTGCAAATCAACTCATTGATCAAAGCAAACCTTGGATCTTGGCCAAAACTGAAAAGACGGAACAGCTCGATAGCGTCCTTTACACTTTACTTGAGAGCCTGCGTCATGTGGCCTGGATGCTCCGTCCCAGCATGCCCGAGACATCCGATCGTTTATTGGATCAACTCGGCGTACAGCATGATCGAGACAAACTACTCTATAACGATGTCGCCGCGTGGGGGTTGCTTGAGGCTGAAGCAGAGATTGGAGTCGAGGCACCACTGTTCCCTAGAAGGGCAACCTTGTTGACAATTCCAGCTAAATCTTCGTCATTATAAAACGTGATGCGGATTTCTCCTTCTCCGCGGACGTCGCGTTTGATGATCACTTTGGTGCCAAAAACCTCACGTAGCTTTTGTTCCGTGTGAGCTATGTTTGGATCGAGCGATCTGCGCTGCGCGCGCGTATGAGGCACGCGTGCCTCAGTTTGACGCACTGTAAAATTCCCTTCCAGCATGGCTTGAAACAACTGCTTGCGCTCAGCTTCAAGTGGCAAGGAAAGCAGCGTGCGCGCGTTGGAGGCAGAAATCCTCCCCAAGCGTAGGGCTGCTTGAATCTCATGCGGCAGCTGTAAGAGACGGATGATATTGGCCACCTGTGATCGGCTCTTACCGACACGCCGACTGATCTCATCCTGAGTCAAATTAAATTCATCTTGTAGACTAAGATACGCCCGCGCCTCTTCTAACGGATTCAAGTCCTTGCGCTGAATATTTTCTACAATGGCTAATTCGAGTTTCTGCTGTTCCGTGGCACTACGTAAACAAGCGGAGATCGTAATTAACCCAGCAATTTTCGCCGCGCGCCAGCGACGTTCCCCGGCAATAAGCGTGTAGCGCCCATTCTCTGCCAGCGTTACGATAATCGGCTGCAAGATGCCATGTATTTTAATTGAGGAAATGAGTTCCTCTAAGCCGGTGTGGTCAAAATACTCGCGTGGCTGCCGTGGATTAGAATCAATGCGATCGATTGGAATTTGATAAATTTGATTGGATGCTTCGGCAAAAATGGGGGCGGTCGAACGCACGATAGCCTCATCATGAGCTGATGCTGTACCGACCTTGGGTGGAATAATTGCACCCAAGCCGCGTCCCAAACCGGATGAACGTGCTAGAATCATACAAAAAATTTTTCCATTTCGCCGTCCAGAATCTCGCGAGCTAAGCGCTCATAAGCTTTGGCACCCTTGGATGTAGAATCAAAACTCAAAATCGATCTACCAAACGACGGAGCTTCGGCTAAACGCACGCTACGCGGAATAACGGAACGAAAAATATTATTGGGAAAATACTTATACAGCTCTTGCAACACGTCATCTGAAAGCTTGGTACGGCTATCGTACATGGTGAGCACAGCGCCTAGAACGTCAACCTCGGGACGTAAGCGATCTTTAACCAGGCGCACAGTCTCGAGCAACTGACCCAGCCCTTCCAGGGCATAATATTCTGCCTGCACCGGGATCATGAGCTCGTCTGCAGCCACGATGCCATTGAGTGTGATCATACCCATGGTGGGCGGACAATCAATGAGAATATAATCGTAATCATTGCGCACTTCGAGTAGCGCATCGTAGAGCTTGAACTCGCGGCGATCCAAATTGACCAACTCAACATTGAGTCCAGCCAGCGCAGTCGTAGCTGGCGCAATGCGTAGCGTCTCATGCGCGGTCGGTTGAACGATATCGCGCATGCGAACCTTGCCTAAAACGGCTTCATACAAGCCGCGCTCAAGACCATGATGGTCAATACCGATGCCAGAGGTGGCATTAGCCTGCGGATCAAGGTCTACAATCAATACAAACTTTCCCGCTTCAGCTAGATACGCGCCAAGATTAATCGCAGTTGTAGTCTTACCCACGCCACCTTTTTGATTCACTATAGAAATGATGCGGCCCATATTGTCTGGCTGCTAGCATACCTCTTAAATCGTTGAAGCTACAAGTGTTTGTTAGACAGACGTGGAACAGACTGAGCAATTGACGAGTAAAAAGTGAATGGCTATGCTGCGAACTATGCTCTACTTCATACTTCTGCCTATTACCACTATTTCACTCTCGATCCTGGGCATAATCGCCTGGCGACATTGGAAAGAACTTAGACTGCTGGATCCTGACTCGATTCAGCAAGAGCGAGAGCGACAAAAACGTGAAGAGCTGTTACTGCAACGTTTTACACGCTTAAAAACAGAGAAGTTGGGTCCGCTAAAAACTTTGGTGCAACGTGGGATCATGGAGATCAAACGGGCGTATCACGCCGTGTACCTCAAACTCGTGAAGTTTGAAAAATTCTATAAACAGGCTAAAGCGCCATTTGCCATGCTGGCGCCATCAGTACGAGAGCGCATCAAACTTCTACTTGATGACGCGCGCTCACTGATGCGTGATCTAAAATGGGCGGATGCGGAACGAAGATTCTTAGAAGTCCTCAACATCGACAAACACAACACCGCAGCGTACAAAGGGCTGGGTGTGATTTATTTAAAACAAAAACTATATCCACAAGCGCGTGAAACGTTTTCATTCCTGATTAAAACGCGCAAGGCTGATGAAACGTGTTACGCCGCCCTGGCGGAAATTGCGCTGTCTGAAGAGAATGTAGTTGAGGTAGAGAACATGCGACGCAAGGCCATCGAATCTAGCCCGCGCCTAGCTCATCGCCATGCCGAATTAGCTGAATTTTATCTGTCGCAGAATCAGCCTTCCAGGGCTTGGCCCTTTGCCAAGCGGGCTAGTGAGCTGGAAGCAAAATCAGCCAAGTACCTTGAGCTTTCGCTTGAGACTGCTATACTCGTGGGCGATCGCAATGAGGCTAAACGGCGCTATGATAAGCTGCGTCTGCTGTCAGACGATCATCCTAAGCTACAAGCACTGAAAGACAAAATTGAGCGCAGCATGCCAGCGTAGCTCAGTTAGTTCAGCGCTATTGAGCCGTAGTAGCTCAGCTGGTAGAGCATTTCCATGGTAAGGAAAAGGTCACCGGTTCAATTCCGGTCTACGGCTCCAAACTGGGTGGGTACCGAAGCGGTCAAACGGGGCAGACTGTAAATCTGCTGGCTCACGCCTTCGAAGGTTCGAGTCCTTCCCCACCCAAAAAATATCCCGATATCCATCGGGGTATTTTTACAACTTAGAATTCTTGCATTAGAGGAATCTGACGCCGTGACTCAGTACAAGTACTGACTCTTGACATCTATCCTTAGGTTTGGCACAGTAGCGACGCATCGTGTTAGCACTCAAGCCATTTGAATGCTATTATCATAACTTTTTTTTCTTTAACTCATTAAGTATTTACTAAACTATGAAGCTTCGTCCTCTCGGCGACCGCGTAATCGTTAGACCGGCTGCCAAAGAAGAAATAACTAAGACTGGCATAATCCTGCCAGATACGGTCGACAAAGAACGCCCAGAACAGGGTGAGGTGGTCGCGGTTGGACCGGGACGCCTCCTTGATTCGGGCGCACGCGCGCTCACATCGCTCAAGATCGGCGATAAAATAGTGTTTAAGAAATACTCCCCCGACGAAGTCAAGATTGGCGAGGAAGAGTTCCTAGTCATCGCGGAATCAGACGTGATGGCGGTAGTCGAGGCATAAACCATAATTCGTTTGCATTCTCTCGTATATGTCAAAGCAAATAATTTTCGATGAACAGGCTCGTCAGGCACTCAAACGCGGTGTCGATCAACTGGCGAATGCCGTAAAAGTCACCCTCGGCCCCAAAGGTCGAAACGTGGTGATTGACAAGGGCTATGGCTCACCCACTATTACTAAAGACGGTGTGACTGTGGCGAAAGAGATCAATCTAGAAGATAGGTTTGAAAATATTGGCGCCGAACTCGTAAAAGAGGTGGCATCAAAAACCAACGACGTCGCTGGAGATGGAACTACTACGGCAACTGTCTTGGCACAAGCCATGATTACGGAAGGGATAAAGAATATCACTGCTGGAGCCAATCCTTTAGCAGTGAAACGCGGCATTGAAAAAGGCGTGGAGGCGATCGTCAAAGAACTGAGGGATAAAATCTCCAAGCCGATTTCAGGCGATGAGATTGAACAAGTCGCATCAATCTCTGCTAATGATCCTGAAATTGGTAAGACCATCGCCAGCGCTATGAAAAAAATGGGGCAAGATGGCGTCATCACCGTCGAAGAGTCACAGACATTTGGCATCGAAACCGAAGTAGTACAAGGCATGCGCATAGACAAAGGTTACGCCTCGCCTTACATGGTCACCAATGCCGAGCGTATGGAGGCAGAGTATACCGATCCATACATACTAGTTACGGATAAGAAAATTTCTTCTTTGCAAGACATCTTGCACATTCTTGAAAAAGTCGTACAAACTGGTAAGAAAGATATCGTTATCCTCGCCGACGATGTTGAGGGCGAGGCCTTAGCTACACTAGTAGTCAACAAATTGCGCGGCACATTTCACGCACTTGCGGTCAAAGCTCCTGGCTTTGGTGATCGGCGCAAAGAAATGTTGCAGGATATTGCGATCGTCACAGGCGCCTCACTTATCAGTGAAGATATCGGCCGCAAGCTTGACTCTGTCCAATTGACTGACCTCGGCTCGGCTCACAAGGTCATTGCTACCAAAGACCACACTACCTTTGTAGATGGTAAAGGCGAGAAAGATAAGATTCAAGCTCGCGTGGCACAAATCCGTAAGCAACTCGAGACTACGGATTCAGAATTTGATCGCGAAAAATTGCAGGAACGCCTGGCCAAGCTCGCAGGCGGCGTGGGCGTGATCAAGGTCGGCGCGGCAACAGAAGTTGAAATGAAAGAAAAGAAACATCGTATCGAAGACGCTGTCTCGGCGACCAAAGCCGCAGTGGAAGAGGGTATTGTGCCTGGCGGTGGCGTTGCCTTCTTGCGCACCTTACGTGTGCTCGATGAGTTGCTCCAGCATTTAGACCTCGAGGAACAGGTCGGTATACGCATCTTAAAGAAAGCCATCGAAGAACCCATCCGCGTCATTGCTGACAACGCTGGCAAGGATGGAGCAGTGGTGGCAGAAGAAGTTAAGAAGCGCAGTGGGAGTGAGGGCTATAACGCCTTGACAGATAAATACGAGGATATGCTCAAAGCCGGCATTGTTGATCCAACTAAGGTGACGCGGTTTGCACTACAAAATGCCGCGTCGATTACGGCTATGTTCCTCACCATCGAATGTGTTATTACCGATCTTCCTAAAAAAGAGGAGTCGGCAACGCCTGGACACGGGGGCGGGATGGGAATGGATTACTAAGGCACGACGATGCAACTAAAAAATCCGAATCCATCAGGGTTCGGATTTTGATTTGCCTGCGTGGGACTGTCGCCAAATGTCATCCTGAACGAAGTTTGACGCAGTGAAGGATCTGCGTTCTTCAAAATGCAGCTTCTTCGCTCTGTTGCATGCGGCTCAGAATGACTATGGACCGAAACTCGCTATGGATTCTATAATAACGACATAGAAAAGTGACCCGCGTGCTTTTAAAAAAGCATGCAGGTCTAAGTAAGAAAAAGGTGATCAAGCAAAAATACCTGAAAAATACTGGCACGTCTCATGTCGCCAATACAGCTTAGCCATCATGAGAACAGCGGTGCAGACGTCATCAGACGCACCAGAGCATCGAAGCGTATCCGCGATTTCGAAGAAGAGATTAAATGGTCGAAGCGTCTCTTCATAAAAATCATCCATCTCCGCGAGGAGATTTTTCTGTTCTAAACGAACTGTCACACAAGATATTGGCGGGGGCGGTTCAGTGGTTTGGCCTTCATTGCTCGACTCTCGGCAGTATGGGACACGAACAGGTACGACCATGATCAATAACTCCTTTCGATTTGTATGCTACCGTCCCCTACCAGGGGCGGAAGGATAGATAGACTGAGCTCAAGGGACATGAGCTGTCAGGCTTCTCTATCTACCGCTGCCATGAAACATGTAGGCGTGTCAAGAACTCGTTCGTGAATTTAACTGCACAGTGTAACACCTAAGCAAAACAACATCTCGGGGGTAAGGTCTTGGGGCTTTCAGACCTAAGTCCTAACTGCACTTAAGAGGTCTGTATACATAACTTAAGTTAGACAAGCGTCAAAAACTAGATGCCTGGAAATAAGCAGGTCTCACACGGGGAGAGATAACGCGACGACTCGGCCGATACGCTTCGATGACCTGCGTCAGAGATTGGCAAAAGACGGACGTGATGCCGACGGCACGCGCCTAGCAAGCGCGACAGAGGAACTAGATCGGATCTGGTCTTCGAGATACGTTGGAGCGTGCGATTACGAAATCGTTTCGGAAGATGGCCGAGTGGTCAAGATCGCCGAGGCAATTTACTCCAACTATCTCAAATCGTTCTAAAATTTTGAGTGCGGTCAATACCAATCAAACCAAGGAGGAAAGGAGGGAATCTGTAGCCGCACCTACAGATCCATCTCTAGCCGATAATTATTTGTCGTCTGAAGAAGGAATGATGTGTTTTGTCTTTTGGACATTCACCCCTCGCCCCTCTGCCCAAAATCCAAAACGGAAAAATTTTGTTCGCGATTATTAATAGCGAGACGGCGACACGGGAAAATATAAAAAAGATAAAAAATTTACATCGTACAACAGCACGATATGCGGTTCAAGAAAAAGCGCGTAAATAATTTTCAACTTAATCTTGGAATTTTGGCAAACTTCGCATATCGGTAACGTCAGGCGAAATAAAAACACCCTTGCGGGTGTTTTTTTCTTTTCCGTCCCACTGTTCTCGGCACGATCCTACTCTCCCGGGACCGGATTGGGTCCGAGTACCATCGGCCTTGGTGGTCTTAACTGCCGTGTTCGGGATGGGAACGGGTGTGACCCCACCAGATACGCACCGAGAACACTGGGACGGAATGATGATGACAAGAGTCACATGGCTAGATAGACGGTCATACGTACAAGGCATGTTTAAGAAGCACAAGTACACGTTCTAATTTTTACGCCATTCAGTAATGAGGCGGCGAAAAATGGATGAGATGCGATGGTCTGGAGCGAACACCGTGCGAGACGTACTGAAATGTACGTTGAGCATGGAGCGCAGCGAAGACCAAGCAGCTCGCCAGTTTTCGGCGCCGTTATCCGGATGGCCGAAGCAATGGGCTATTAGTACCGCTCGGCTAAAGCGCTTGCGCGCCGTACACCTGCGGCCTATCAACCTCCTCGTCTCGGAGGGCCCGTACTGAATACTAATCTTGAGGACGGCTTCACGCTTATATGCTTTCAGCGTTTATCCGTGCCGAACGTAGCTACCCGACGGTGCCCCTGGTGGGACAGCCGGTGCACTAGAGGTTCGTGATTCTCGGTCCTCTCGTACTAGAGAATCGCCCTCTCAATATTCCACGCGCGTAGTAGACAGGAGACCGAACTGTCTCACGACGTTCTGAACCCAGCTCGCGTACCGCTTTAATTGGCGAACAGCCAAACCCTTGGGGCCTTCTTCAGTCCCAGGATGCGATGAGCCGA
>Ga0209515_10000430_pt1 | contig 78470 bp, 66 predicted proteins | sample Subgroupgradi54m_FD_187454 | JGI IMG/M metagenome (GOLD analysis project Ga0209515, IMG submission 187454) | Subsurface groundwater microbial communities from S. Glens Falls, New York, USA - GMW60B uncontaminated upgradient, 5.4 m (SPAdes)... ...
TCCACCGCGGGCGGCTCAGCGAGCGGGTTGTTGTCCACGGTCTTGCGCGGCAGCGTGAAGGTGAGCACGACGGCGTCGCCCTCCTGGCGAGCCGCCAGGTCGGCGACGCCTTGCGGCACCGGCGGGTGCTTGGGCTGGGGCTCGCCCGGCGCGGCGCAGCCTGCCAGCACGCAGCCACAGAAAATGGAGAAGAAAAAAAGAAAGATAGGAACGCGGCGTCTTGCCGCGGGTCCCATCCTGCCCGCTGGGCAGCCGCTCAGCATCCGCATTTCGTTCCGGGCGCGTGCCGCAGGGGCGGGGCGCGACGCGCGAAAAATCCCGGCCCGGCCGGGATGCTTGGGCCAAGACCGAGTCGGGAAGTCAGCCGGAACATGCTTGGCTCCGGCGGGAGGCCCTGACTCGCTTTTGCCCCATCTCCAATTTGCATGCTCTCTTTTCTATTTTTCAGAGGATGTAGCGACTGAGGTCCTGGTTCTTGACGATCTCGGCGAGCTGCTTGGCCACGTAGGCGGCGTCCACCTTGATGGTTTTCTTTTTCAGCTCGGGGGCTTCGAAGGAAATCTCGTCCAGCACCTTTTCCAGGATGGTGTGCAGGCGCCGGGCGCCGATATTTTCGGTCTGTTCGTTGACCAGCGCGGCGTAGCGGGCCAGGGTGGCCACGGCGTCTTCGGTGAAGGTGAGCTTGACGCCTTCAGTTTCCAGCAGCGCGGTGTATTGCTTGATCAGGGCGTTTTTCGGCTCGGTGAGGATGCGCACAAATTCGGGTTCGCCCAGCGAGCTCAGCTCGACGCGGATGGGCAGGCGGCCCTGCAACTCGGGAATCAGGTCGGAGGGCTTGGTGATGTGGAAGGCGCCCGCGGCGATGAACAGGATGTGGTCGGTGCGGATCATGCCGTAGCGCGTGTTCACCGTGGTGCCCTCGACGATGGGCAGGATGTCCCGCTGGACGCCCTCGCGGGAAACGTCGGGGCCGTGGCCCGATTCGCGCCCGGCGATCTTGTCGATCTCGTCGACGAAGATGATGCCCATCTGCTCGGCCCGCTCGACGGCCAGGCGGGTCACCTGGTCCATGTCAATCATCTTGTTCTCCTCTTCCTGGATCAGGTAGTCGAAGGCTTCGGCGACGGTCATCTTGCGCTTCTTCTTGCTTTGGCCGAAGAAGCCCGAGAGCATGTCTTTGACGTTTATGTCCATCTCCTCGATGCCCTGGTTGCTGACGATTTCAAAGGCGGGCATGGAGCGCTCGCGCACCTCCACTTCGACGATGCGCTGGTCGAGCTTGGCGTCGCGGAGCTGGCTGCGGAGTTTCTCGCGGGTGCGGCCGACCTGCTCGCGGTGCTGGGCCTCGGCGCCGGGGTTGCCGGGCTCGACGAGCGGCGGCGTGGACGGCAGCAGCAGGTCGAGCACGCGCTCCTCGGCGGCCTGTTCGGCGCGCTCGGCCACCTCGTCGAGTTTTTCCTCGCGGACCATGTCGATGGCGGTCTCCACCAGGTCGCGCACCATGGATTCGACGTCGCGGCCGACGTAGCCGACCTCGGTGTACTTCGACGCCTCCACCTTCACGAACGGGCAGCCGGCCAGCCGCGCCAGCCGCCGAGCGATCTCCGTCTTGCCCACGCCGGTGGGGCCGATCATCAGGATGTTTTTCGGCAAGACCTCCTCGGCCATCTCCGGCTGGAGCTTCTGCCGGCGGACGCGGTTGCGCAGGGCGATGGCCACGGAGCGCTTGGCGGCGTTCTGCCCGACGATGTACTTGTCCAGCTCGGCCACGATCTCGCGCGGGGTGAGCTCGTCGAAGGATGGCTGCGGCTCGGGCGCCGGCTCACTGGGTGCCGCGGGCCCTCCGGGGAGATAGATGACCATGTCCTTTTCCGCCTTGCCGGTCATTGTGTGTCCCGCGCCCTTGCCGGGCGCTCAGAGTTCTTCCAGGGTGAAATTGCCGTTCGTGTAGATGCAGATCTCGCTGGCGATGCGCATGGCCTCCAGCGCGATCTCCCGGGCGCCGAGCTTGCTGTGCTTGGCCAGGGCGCGCGCCGCCGCCAGCGCAAACGGCCCGCCCGAGCCGATGGCGCAGATGCCGTCGTCGGGCTCGATGATGTCGCCGTGCCCGGAAAGCAGGAAGGTGGCCTTGCCATCGGCCACCACCAGCAGCGCGTCCAGGTGGCGCAGGACGCGGTCGGTGCGCCATTCCTTGGCCAGCTCGACCGCCGACCGCGGCAGGTTGCCGTGGTGCTCCTGCAGCTTAGCCTCGAACCGCCCGAACAGCGAAAGCGCGTCGGCGGTCGAGCCGGCAAACCCCGCCAGAATTTTGTCGCTAAAGAGCCGCCGTATCTTCTTGGCGGCGTGCTTCACCACCACACTGTCGCCCAGGGTCACCTGGCCGTCGCCGGCCATCACCACTTTGCTGTCCCGGCGCACGCACAAAACGGTTGTGCCGCGCATCACCCCGCTCGGCCTGGTGCGGGGCATCAGCGGGCTTTTCCTGGTCCTCAGCATCCGCACATTATACCGCGAGCGGCGAGCAGGAACCAACGCGCGTCCCGCGGGCGGCTATTTCTTCTTTTTGGGGGCGACTTCGGCCCAGCGCTTTTCGAGCGCAGCGCGGGTGAACAGGTCGTCACTCAGGCCGGTATTGTACTGGCAACTGGTGTAGAACACTTGATAGACTTTCAGGCCGTTGCGCTCGCGCTCCACTTGAAAGGGCGTCTGGACGCCGCCGATGGGGTGGTAGCTGGAAAAGTGGCTGACCTCTTCGGTGCGCTCGCGGGTGGCGGGGTTGCGCGTGATGACCGTGGCGCGCACGGGCAGGCGCGTGACGCGATCAATGGCGATGCGGAAGGTGCGCCGGTCGCGGTCCGCGATCTCCACCCAGTCCACTTGCTTCAAGTCCACGATATCGCCGCCGGCGTAGCGGAAGCTCATGCCGTCTTCTTTCAAGCGGAAGCGCAGCAGGATGTCGATGTCCCTCTTCAGGTTTTCCTGAAATTCCTCCAGCGCCGTGGCGGAGGCTTCCTGCACGCCGGACCTGTCCAGTGTCCACCCCTGGTTGCCGTTGTAGACGTCGACGATGTTGGCCTTCTTGGAGTATTCGGTGCGGTTTTTGTCCGGAAGCTTCCAGAGGTCGCGGAAGGGTGAGTAGCCGGTCAGGTCGCCCGAGTGGCCGAACAGGGCGAGGCGGCCCGTGCAGTTGGAGTCGCGCACGCCGAGGTACGCCGGGCCGCCCAGCGCGGCGATGGTCTGCTGGAGCAAATCCTTCGCTTTCGCCGCGCTCTGCTCGGGCGTCATCACTTCGGGCGATTGCTGCGCCCGCGCGGGCGGCAGGTGCGCCGCCCACAAGGCCAGCACGCCGAATGCCCACGCTGCTCTGGCCGCTAGCCGCACAGCACTGCGCCTCCATTTACATTGAGGACCTCGCCGGTAATAAAGGATGCCAGGTCGGAGGCCAGGAACAGAATCGGCCCGGCGATCTCTTCGGCGCCGGCCACCCGGCCCAGAGGAATCTGCTCCACAACGAATTTCCAGCCCGCCTTGCTGCGCAGCACCGCGCGGGTCATGTCCGTTTCCGCCCAGCCCGGAGCGACGCAGTTCACCAGCACGCTGTGCCGGGCCAACTCGGTGGAAAGCCCTTTGACGAAGCTGATCACCGCGCCCTTGCTGGCGGCGTAATGCGCGTGGAAGGCCTCGCCGCGCTGCCCGGCGGTCGAGCTGACGGCGATGATCCGCCCGGAGCGCTGCACGATCATGTGCGCCGCGGCGAAGTGCGTCACGCTATAGACTCCCTTCAGGTTGACGCGCAGCATTTCATCCCACTCGCGCTCGCCGAGCGTTTCGATGGGTGTCTCGGCGCGGTTCCAGATGCCGGCGTTGGCCACCAGCACGTCCAGCCGGCCCAGCCGCTCGACCGTGTAGCGCACCAGCCTTTTCGCGTCGGCCATGCGCCCGAGGTCGGCCTGCAGCGATTCCACCCGCGTGCCGTGCTTGCGCGCTTCCTGCTCCACCTGGCGGGCCGCGGCGCGGTTGCGGTGGTAGTTGAACACCACGTCGGCGCCGGCCCGGGCGAACAGCTTCACCGCGGCGGCGCCGATGCCGCGGGAGCCTCCGGTGATCAGTGCTGCCTTGCCCGCGAGGGAAATCATGTTGCTCCTGGAACCGGTCGAAACTTGAGATGCCAAACTCGGAAAGGCGGAAACGGAAAATAGAAAATCCAAAACGGGAAGCGGGAAACGGCTTCCGTCTTAGCCGCGCACGGTGGCGGCGCGCGCCGCAGCCAGCAGCTCGCGAAACAGCGTCGCCGCCAGCGCGTCGCCGGGCATGCGCTCCGGGTGCCACTGCACCCCCAGCACCCAGTTGCCGCTGCCCGTCCACTCCACCGCTTCCACCACTCCATCGGGCGCTCGCGCGGTGACGCGCAGGTTGCGGCCCGCAGCGAGAATTGCCTGGTGGTGCGAGCTATTGACCTCGGAGGAAGTGCCTGCTGCCAGCGCCGCGAGTCTCGACCCGGGTTCAATACTCACGCTGTGCCGCGGATCGGCCGCCCCGGCGGGCAAGTCATCTTTGCTGTGCTGGATTTCCGTGCCCAGCTCACTGGGGATGTCCTGCACCAGCGTGCCGCCGAGATAGACGTTCAGAGACTGCACGCCGTAGCAGATGGCCAATACGGGCTTGTTGGCGGCGAAGGCGTGGTCGAGCAAGGTGAAGTCGGTTCGCTCTCGCTGTCTGTCCTGGTTCGCCGTGCGGGGGTGCCTTGGCGCATGGTAGAGCTCGGGGTCCACATCCGCGGGGCTGCCGGGCAACACAATGGCATCGAGTGTCCGCGCCTGGCGCTCCAACTCCGCCGGCGGCAGGAGCAGAGAAATGGCCACCGGCTCCCCGCCCGCGGCCTCCACCGCCTTGTAGTAGTTCTCTATCTTCGGCAGGTTGCGGCGCTCCTGTTCTGCAACATTGCGCCAGGGGACGCCAACGCGGGGACGCGGATTGGATTCGCGCGACATCGAAACAGCCATCCTAGCATCGTGCTCCCGGGTGCAGCAACCCGGCGGACATCTGTTTCCCGCGAAAGTTTCTTGAGCGTGTAGCCCGCCTCTTGTGCGTTCTCTGCGTCCCGACGGTTTGTGTCCGGAACAGGCGGGCGGGCCCTCAGCTGCCCTTCGGCAAGCTCAGGTCGAGCTGCGGTCGCCGACGGCTGTCCCCATCCTGCGCTGCGTGGCGCGGGAGTTCCACCAAGGTCGCAGGTCGCCCACCAGGTAGAGCGAGCCGGTGGCAAAGACGGCGTCGTCCGGGGCGGCCAACTCAAGCGCGCGCTCGAGCGCTTCCCCGGGCTCGGGGACGATCTCCATGTTCGCGGCGAGGTGGCGCGTCAGGCCGGCGAGCACGCTGGCGGAGATGGCCCGCGGCTGGCGCGGCTCGGTGAGCACCACGCTCGCGGCGCGCGGGAAGAGCAGGCCGGCGATTTCGTCCACGGCCTTATCGCGCATGGCGCCATAAACCAGATGGATGCGCCGGCCGGGAAAATGCTCTTCCCAGAAGGCCAGCAGCTCGCGCGCCCCGGCCGGATTGTGCGTGCCGTCGAGAAAAACCGCCGGGCGGTCGTGGAGCCGCTCGAGCCGGCCGGGCCAGCGCACTGAGGCGATGCCGCGAGCGATGCTTGCATCATCCACAGGAAAGCCGCGTTCGGCGAGCAGGCGCGCCGCGGCCAGCGCCGCCAGGGCATTGCGCACCTGGAAGCGCCCGGGCAGCGGGAGCGCCAACTCGATGCGCTTGGCCGAATGCGCCGCGGCGACCACTGCGCGATAGCAGCCTGCCGACGCGCTCAGACTGTCCACGCGATAGGCGGCGTCCACCTCCACCAGCCGCGCGTCCATCTCCGCAGCGCGGCGGGCGATGACGGCGCGCGCCTCGGGCCGCTCGGCGGCACTGACCACCCATCCGCCGGGCTTGATGATGCCGGCCTTTTCGGCGGCGATCGCTTCGATCGAGTGGCCGAGGAAGTTTTCGTGGTCGAAATCAATCTGCGTGATGACGGCGACTTCAGGAAAGACGACGTTGGTGGCGTCCAGCCGTCCGCCCATGCCCACCTCGAACACCGCGAAATCCACCGCCGAGCGCGCGAAGTAGTCGAAGGCCATGGCCGTGAGGCATTCGAAGAAGGTGGGGTGCGCGGCGAGCCCGCCCAAGGCTGGTCCGCGAGCCAGCAGCGCTTCGATCCAAGCGCGCAGGCGGGCGAAGGATTCGGCGAACTCGCTGTCGGGAATTTCTCTGCCCTCGAGGCAGATGCGCTCGTTGATGCGCTCCAGGTGCGGCGAGGTGTACAGGCCGGTGCGCAGGCCGGCCGAGCGGAGGATGGCTTCGAGCATGGCCGCGGTCGAGCCCTTGCCGTTCGTCCCGGCGATGTGCGCGCAGGGGTAGGCGCGCTGCGGGCTGCCCATGTGCTCGGCGAGCACGGTGATGTTGCGCAGGTCGAATTTGGCGGCGCGGGTGTGGCTCGGCGCGGCGAGCTCGCGCCCCAGGGTGAGCAGATAGCCGACCGCCTCGTCGTAGGTCATGGAAGGACAATCATCGCCTGGCACGGCTGATAATCCGCTTGGTAGTCATTCCGAGCGCAGCGAGGAATCTCACCGTCGAACCTGCGTTCCTGGCCTAAACCATTCCCCGCTCAAATCCAGCCACTTCGGATTCGTCGCTTTGATCAATGCCACCTTCTTGGCTCTTCGCCAGCCCTTGATTTCCTTTTCTCGTGCAATAGCCGCCCTTGGGTCATTGGGTCATTCCGAGCGCAGCGAGGAATCTCACCGTCGAACTTGCGTTCCTGGCCTAAACCACTCCCCGCTCAAGTCCAGGCACTTCGGATTCGTCGCCTTGATCAAGGCCGCCTTTGGGTCATTCCGAGCGCAGCGAGGAATCTCACCGTCGAACCTGCGTTCCTGGCCTAAACCATGCCCCGCTCAAATCCAGCCACTTCGGATTCGTTGCTTTGATCAACGCCGCCTTCGAGTCATTCCGAGCGCAGCGAGGAATCTCACCGTCGAACTCTCGTTCCTGACCTAAACCACTCTCCGCTCAAATCCAGCCATTTTGGATTCATCGCCTTGATCAAGGCCACCTTCTTGGCTCTTCGCCAGCCCTTGATTTCCTTTTCTCGTGCAATGGCCGCCTTGGGGTCACCAAAAATCTCGTAGTACACCAACCGGGTCACGTGATAGCGGGCCGTAAAGCCGGCGGAGTCGCTCTGTTTGTGTTGCAGGAGGCGTCGCTGGAGATCGCCCGTAACCCCGGTATACAGCGTGCGCGACCGGCTGCCCAGAATGTACACGTAGTACGCTCTGCCTGTCATTCAACTCTGCGATGCTGCCGCCGACAAAGCCGTTCGAAGCCTGGACTCAGCAGGATGAACTGTCTCAGCCAGGTTGATCCGAGCGACGGTGAGATTCCTCGCTGCGCTCGGAATGACCCGCACCCCGCGCACGCCGAGCCGCGAAGCCGGCTCGCCCCAGGGTGAGCAGATAGCCGACCGCCTCGTCGTAGGTCATGCTAAGCCAGGAAGAAATCGAGCGCGGTGCCGATGTAACCCTTCAGCTCTTTGCGGTGGACCACGGCGTCGAGGAAGCCGTGCTGGAGCAGGAACTCGGCGCGCTGGAAACCCTCGGGCAGCTTCTGGCGGATTGTCTGCTCGATGACGCGAGGCCCGGCAAAGCCGATAAGCGCGCCGGGCTCGGCGATGTTCAGGTCGCCCAGCATGGCGTAGCTGGCGGTGACCCCGCCGGTGGTGGGGTCGGTGAGCACGGAGATGTACGGCAGGCGCACCTCGTCGAGGCGGGCCAGCGCCGCGGCCACCTTGGCAAGCTGCATCAGGCTGATCACACCTTCCATCATGCGCGCCCCGCCCGAGCAGGAAACGATCACCAGCGGCAGCCGCTTCTGGATGGCCAGCTCGATGGCGCGGGTCACCTTTTCGCCCACCACCGCGCCCATCGAGCCGCCGATGAAGCCGAACTCCATCGAGCAGCAGATCAGCGGCCGGCCGCCCAGATGGCCCTCGGCGGTGAGGATGGCGTCGCCCATGCCGAATTTCTTCTGCGCGTCGCGCAGGCGGTTGACGTAAGGCTTGGTATCCACAAACCCGAGCGGGTCGGTGGAGGCCAGGCTGGAGTCGTGCTCGAGCCAGTGGCCGTCGAGCAGCAGCTCCAGCCGCCGGCGGGAGCCCAGCCGGAAGTGGTGCTGGCACTTGGGGCATACCTGCCAGTTGCTCTCCAGGTCTTTCTTCCAGACGATCGCCCGGCAGGACTCGCACTTGATCCACAGCCCCTCGGTGCGCACGCGGCGTTCGTCGGGCGGCGTGGGCTGTTCAATCCGTTTTTTCTCGCGTTTGAACCAGGCCATGGTTGTGCAACCAGAAAATGGAAATGCGATACTTGGAACGCTGACGGGCCGCCCCGGCCAAGCCGAACCGGAGGACGAAAACTCCCCAGCGCAAAACGGCGCCGCCGTCAGTAATCAATGCCGCGCTGGGCCAGGATGCCCTTGGTGTACGGGTGCTTTACTTCGCGCATCTCGGTGACCAGGTCGGCCAGCTCCACCAGCTTGGGGTGGGCGTTGCGGCCGGTGCAGATCACGTGCACGCGCGGGGGGCGCCGGCCCAGGGATTCCACCACGCTTTCCGCCTCCAGCATGCCGTAGCTGATGACGTAGTTGATCTCGTCGAGCACCACCAGATCGTACTTCCGGCTGTGGATCTGGGTTTCGCCGAACTTCCAGGCCTCCTGGCACAGCCGGATATCTTCCGGGTCGGTCTCGGCTCCGCCGACCTTGACGAAGCCGCGGCCCATCGGGCGGATCTCCATTTTGTCGTCGCCCAGCATCTTCGCCGCGTCAAGTTCGCCATAGTGCCACGAACCCTTGATGAACTGCACGATCAGCACGCGCAGCCCCTGGCCCACGGCGCGGAAGGCGGTGCCCAGCGCGCAGGTGGTCTTGCCTTTGCCGGGGCCGGTGTAAACGATCAGCAGTCCATTATCATCCGGCATGAAGGAGTCGCCAGCGGTCCGCAAAAAGCAGAGGAAATAGTGAGCGCAGGGCGCGGAAAGGTCAAGCGCAGCGTCGGCGCAGCGGCGTCAGGGCGATCCGGGCGGCCAGCGCGGGCGTTTTTCGCGCCCGGCGGCCTATTTCGGGTAAGGGCTGCCGGAGAGAATGGCAAAGGCGCGATAGAGCTGCTCGGCGAGCACCACGCGAGCCAGCTCGTGCGAGAGCGTGAGGGTGGAGAGCGAGAGCTTGGTGGTGGCCCGTCGGCGCAGCGCTTCGGGAAAGCCCGCGGCGTCGCCGCACAAAAAGACCAACTCGCGGTTGCCCCGGTCGCGGCGCTCGGCGAGCCAGCGGGCGAATTGCTCGGAGGTGAAGGCCTGGCCGGCGGCGTCGAGCAGGACAACCGCGGCCGCGGAATCCAGCTTGAGCTTGCGCACGGCCGCCGCGGAATCGCGCAACTCCACCGCTTCGACCTCGGCGTGGCGGCGGATGCGGGCTAGGTAATCGTCGAGCAAGGCGCGGAGTTCGGCGCGCCGCGTCTTGCCCAGCATCACCAGGCTGATTCTCATCGGCGCTTTCCGCGGCCGCCAGTTTCGATGCCGCGCGGCGAATTTCAGAAAAACCGAGACTCCGCAGGAGAATGATTCCAGGCCTCAATCCAGGCCGTACCGCTTGCGCTTGTCGAGCAGGGTCTTGCGGCTGATGCCGAGGATTGCGGCGGCCTTGGAAATTTTGTAGTGCGTGGCCTCGAGCGTGGCGCGGATCACTTCGCGCTCGACTTCTTCGAGCGAGCGCAGCCGCGCGGCGACGCCGGCCGAGCCCGAGTCGGCGGCGCGCACGCTCTCCGGCAGCAGATCTGCGCCGAGCACCGCGTCCCGGGAAAAAATCAAGGCGCGCTCGATGGCGTTTTTGAGCTCGCGGACATTGCCCGGCCAGGCGTAGGCCGCGAGCGCCCGCTGGGTGTCGTCGCCGAGCGCGGCTTCGGGCCGGCCGTGCACCGGCCGGAGGCGCGCCAGCAGGTGCTCGGCGAGCGGGAGGATGTCCGCGGGGCGCTCGCGCAGCGGCGGCACGTGGATGGTCAGCACGTTGAGCCGGAAGTACAAGTCTTCGCGGAAGCGCCCGCCGGCGACCGCCTTGGCCAAGTCGGCGTTGGTGAGCGCCACCAGACGCGCGTCAATGTGCAGGGTTTCGGTGCCGCCCAGCCGCTCGAACTCGCGCTCTTCGAGCACGCGCAGCAGCTTCGACTGGATGCCCGGAGTGAGCGCGGCCACCTCGTCGAGCACAATCGTGCCGCCATCGGCCAGCTCCAGGCGCCCGAGCTTGCGCTCCACCGCGCCGGTGAACGCGCCGCGCTCGTGGCCGAACAGCTCCGATTCCACCAGCTCCTGCGGCAGGCTGGCGCAGTCGATTTTCAGGTACGGGGCGTCACGGCGCGGGCTCAGCTCGTGCACCAGGCGCGCCAGCAGGTCCTTGCCCGTGCCGCTTTCGCCGGTGATGAGCAGCGTGGTGGAGGTTTCGGCGACCTTCTGCGCCAGCTCCAGCACGCGCAGCGAGGCGGGGTCGCGCGCCATCCAGGTGAGCCGCGCCTCGGTCATGGTTGCATAGCTCCTGCGGCGGCATCGGGAAAGCTGAGGCGGCGCGCGGCGCGCCACAGCCGCTCCAGGTCGTAGAACTGGCGCGCGCGCTCGGTGAAGATGTGGACGATGAAGCCGCCGTAGTCGAGCAGCACCCATTCGGCCGAGTCGTAGCCTTCGCGGTGCGCCAGGCGCACGCTGCGGCGGGCGAGTTCTTCTTCGATGGCGTCGCTGATGGCCTGCACCTGGCGGTTGCTGAAGCCGGTGCACAGCACAAAGGCGTCGGTGAACGCGCCGAGTTCCCCGAAATCCAGCAGCGTCACGTCGGCGGCCTTCTTGTTTTGGGCGGCCTCGATGGCCCAGCCCAGTTCAGGGCGAAGCGAGTTCTGGCTCACCGGTAGAGGGCCTGCTTCCCAATGTATTCCTCCACGCGCGCGGGCACAAGCCCGCGGATGGATTGTTCGCGGTGCAGCCGCCGGCGGACCTCGGTGGCGGAGACGTGGCTCGCCACCGTGTCCAGCACGTGCACCGTTGTGCGCCGCAGCGCGATGGCCCGCGGGTCGGGCGGCGCGCCGCGGGCGCTGGGCCGGCCGAGCAGCTCGGGCGGGATCACCAGGCGCAGCGCGTCGGTGCGGAAGCCCGGCCGGCTGGCCACGATGAAGTCGCAGGAGCCCAGCAGCGCCTCGTACTCCTTCCAGGTGGGGATTTCCAGAAACGAGTCGGCGCCCAGGATGAAGTAGACGCGGTCGCCGGGCTGGTGGAAGACGCGCCGGAAATGCCGCACCGTTTCGATGGAATAGAAAACTTCGCGCCCGCTCAGGTCCGGCCCCGCTTCGGCGAGCGAGGGGACAAACTGCGGATGGTCGGCGCAGGCCAGCGCGACCATCGCGAAGCGATGCGCATACGGCGCCAGGATGTGCCGGTGCTTGTGCGGCGGCCGCCCCGAAGGAATGAAAAAGAGCGCGTCGAGATGATAGCGGCGCAGCGCGGCGCGGGCTACGGCCAGGTGGCCGGCGTGGATGGGATCGAACGAGCCGCCGAACAGAGCAACCTTCCGCGGCCGCCCGTGCGGAAACGCGGAGGTGGTGTGCCAATGCCGCGCCGTCAACGCTCCTCCGCCAAGCGGGAAACTCCCAGCGAGGGTTGCGCCGCGCCCGGTGAAGCGTTCGCGTCGGCCGGCGCAAGGCGCTCGAGCGCGTCGGCCATGCCGCGGACCAGTTGCGGGATGCCCTCGCCGGTCACCGCAGAGATGGCGTAAAACTCCAGCCGCTTCGCGGCGCAGAAGGCGCGCAGCGATTCCAGGCGCGCGCGGTCTACGGTGGCGTCGAGCTTCGTGGCCACCACCAGCGTGGGCTTCGTCGCCAGCGCCGCGCTGAACGCCGTTAACTCGCCCTGGATGGTCTCGAAATCGCGCACCGGATCGCGGTCGCAAGCGTCGCTGGTATCGATCAGGTGCGCCAACAGGCGCGTGCGCTCGACGTGGCGCAGGAAGCGCGTGCCCAGCCCGGCGCCGGCGTGCGCGCCTTCGATCAGCCCGGGCAGGTCGGCCACGACGAACGTGCGGCCGAGCGCGGCACGGCCGCGGCCGGGCGCGCCGTCGGCCGAAACCACGCCTAGGTTGGGCTCCAGCGTCGTGAACGGGTAGTCGGCGATCTTCGGCCGCGCGGCCGATATCCGCGAGATGAGCGTGGACTTGCCCACGTTGGGGAAGCCGACCAGGCCGACGTCGGCGAGCAGCTTCAGCTCCAGCCGCAGGCGGCGCTCCTCGCCGGGCTGGCCCTCCTCGAACTCGCGAGGCGCTTGATGCCACGGCTTGGTGAAATGTTGGTTGCCGCGGCCGCCGCGCCCGCCCCGCGCCGCCAGATACCTTTGGCCCGCAGCGGTAAAGTCAACGAGCTGCTCGCCGGTCTCCTCATCGGCCACCACTGTGCCCAGGGGGACTTGCAGCAGCAGGTCTGCGCCGGAGTGGCCGGTGCGGTTTGAGCCCTCGCCGTGGCGGCCGCGCTCGGCGCGGAATTCGCGGTTGAAGCGGTAGCGCAGCAGCGTGTTGTCGTGCGGGTTGGCCTCCAGGATCACGCTCCCGCCCGGCCCGCCGTCGCCCCCCGACGGGCCGCCCCGCGGGACATACTTCTCCCGGCGAAAGGCCACGCAGCCATTGCCGCCGTGGCCGCCCTGGACGTAAATCTTGGCTTCGTCAACAAACACAGCGTCCCCTGCTCCGTTTCAAAGGATACGACAGCCTCATGCGGAAGGATACGACATGCCTATGCACAAGGATACGCCCGCGCGCGGGGGAAAGCCAAACCTGCCCTGCGGCTTTCATCTATCCCTTGGAGAGGTGTTCGGGGATACAAACGAGCGGCCGGACCCCGCCCTGCGGGAGCGGAAGGCCGGCTGGATGCCCGCAAGCTAATCGGCGGTGGCGGCGACCGGCTCGAGCTTGGCGGGGGCCGGGGAAGCCACCGCCTCTTCGGCCGGCAGGACGCTGATGTAGCGGCCGTCGCGGCCCTTGTCTTCGAAGCGCACGATGCCGGTGATACAGGCAAACAGTGTGTCGTCCTTGCCCCGGCCGACGTTGCGCCCGGGCTTGTGGCGCGTGCCGCGCTGTCGCACCAGGATGGTGCCTGCATACACAAGCTGGCCGGCGAAGCGCTTCACGCCGAGTCGCTGCCCTTGCGAATCGCGGCCGTTGGTGGAAGAGCCGCCGCCTTTTTTATGCGCCATCCGATGTTCCTTTCCCGCTGAGCTTGATGTCGCTGACCTCCACGGCGGTGAACTCCTGCCGGTGGCCGCGAACAATCTTGTACTGCTTGGTCCTGCGGTACTTCATCACCGTGAGCTTGGGGTGGCGGCCCTGCGCCACGATTTTGCCGGTGACTTTGGCCTTGGCGGCCTCGGCGCCGGTCACCAGCTTCGGCTCGTCCGTGTGCACGGCGAGCACCTCGGCGAAGGTGACCTTGGCGCCCACCTTGCCGGGCAGGCGCTCGACGTTGACGGTCTCGCCTGGGGCTACGCGGTACTGCTTGCCCCCACTGCGGATGACGGCGTACATGAAGCCTCCCGGAGCAAACGGCAAACGACCATTATACGGGCCTCAGCCGGAAGCGTCAACGCAGCGGCCCGGAGGATAGTGGGTCAGTTTCCGATAAGGCTAATTAGGACTTATTCGCGCGGTTCGACGATAAGTTCGGACTAGCCGACGGCCCGGAAGTATTATAGGTCGAGGAGTAGGGAGCCGTGACCACACGTCAACACAAGGTTCACACTCAACTCGGCCGAGCCGCAGTCCAGATCTTTGCCGCCAATGATCGCATGAACCAGATTCTTATCGAACATCTTGACCCTACCGCCTGGAGAGCCAAACCGCCCGGCAAGGCCCGCACCATTGCGGCGATCTTCACGCACATGCACAATGTCCGCTCCAAGTGGGTCAGGCTTACAGCTCCGCACCTGAAGGTTCCACCACAGCTCAACCGCGCGCACTGTACGCCGCAGCAGGCCCGCGCGGGATTGGCCGAGAGCGCCGCTCGCTGCGCGGAGATGCTCGCTGAAGCGCTCGGCGGTTGTGGGGGCCGCATCGAAAAGTTTCGCAGAGACGGCTGGGCTCCACCTTGGCCGGTTGGCCTGGAAATGCTGTGCTACATGCTTTCTCACGAAGCCCACCATCGCGGGCAGGTGTGCATGCTCGCGCATCAGCTCGGATTCCCGTTGCCGAAAGAGGTGGCGTACGGGATCTGGAATTGGGAAAAGCTGTGGAAAGAGTGCGGGTCGCCTGGCGGCCCCGGTTACGATTCTTAAGGAATCGCTCAAGGGCACAGGCCGCCCGGGGATGGGCTGCGATGGTGGAGACATCGAGCCCCAGCCGTTGGAGTTGTTGTAGAAGCTCCGGGCGGCGGCCGCGGTCAGAAGCGGGCGCCCGGATCCTGCGTGTGGGAGGGCGCTGCCGGAAGCATCAACGCAGCGCGCGGCGCAGGCGAGGATACAAATCAGTGCTTGGGCGCAGACGCAGAAGCAGGCCCAGGGCGTAGCCGACGCCATCCGCAATTTACTGGACGGGCTTGAGCAAGCCACGTGGTCCAGCGCGGACGGGAGCATGGGCATGAAATCAGTGCTCTCGATGGGCTCGCCCGATGAATATGCGGAGTATCCGCGGCTGTACCGCGTGGACCATGACTTCGAGATTTACTTCCACGACGCGTAGATGTTTCCCGGTCGCGATTAGAGATTCTGCTTATAGGTGAGCGCCGCCACTCTCTTTCGCCGACGCACGTCGTTTATCCTCCCGGAAAATGCTCCGCCCAGCACCTCGACATGCTCGCGCAGTGAGGCGACCCCGACGGCGTAGTAACCCAAGGCCCACGTGACCTGTTCTTCGCCGGGGCATGAGGCCATCTTGCGCAGCTGGATAAGATCATGAGTCGCCGCTTCGTTGAGAAGGATGAAAGGAGTGGCCGCGGATTGACCGGCGAGAAACGCGCGATCAGATGTCATGGATTCAAACGCCGCATCGATTTCGGCGGCTGTCTTCCGCGCCAGTTCCTTGAACGCCTCTGACAGAGACCCGGGATATGCCGGCTCCAAAGCCTTGTCCCAGTGTTTCCATTCTCGCTCCACATCATGAGCCCTAGCGTCTGCTGCCTTTTGCGCTTTCACGGCGGCGGTATGGGCTTGCTTTTTTTCTCGGCCGTTGGGGCTAAGGGCTTCATCCAAATAGAAAAACAAAGCCTCGGCCATCAGCTCGTCCGACCTTTTCGGGGGGACTCCGCTCTTCAACCGAAGGTGTAAAACCATTCTGCAGCGGATCGCTGCAGGGTCGCCGGTCTCGACAAGGGCGAAGACCTCGAATCTCTCTGCCCTGAACGTCAGCGCACGCGCTGCAGTGTCCGAATAAATTCCCTCAAAATATCGCCGCACCACCTGCTGCGCGGCGGCGAACACGATCTCGGGCTGAGTTTCGTAATTTCGGGCATGCAGATTGGCAAGCGGAAACGCTGTCGCTACGGGTCGCGTCGGATCGAACAGACCAAGTTTGTCTTGCGTCCCTTCCTGCACAGGAAATGTCGCAAGAATGACCAGAACCAATAATACATTCATTGGGAAACCCCCGGCGGGAACCAGGAGCATTCTAGCCCTTGGGGAGCGCTCGCGCAAATGCAAACCATTCTCGACTCGGAATCGCTCTATCGACTCAACCAGTACTTCCCGCCTTGCACGCGCTTTATGGCCCGCGAGATCTTAGTCTCACTGGTTCGATCACGCGCTACCTCAAGCAGACGCCGCCGGAACCGAGAGCGTCGCCAGGCTCGCTTGAGGCTCGCGCTTCGTTCGGATTCGCACCAGCTTGCGCGTCACTCCGGCGATGACGGCGAACGCGACCGATCACGCTTGGACAATCGAGGAATTGCTCAATGCAGGCGCTAGGAGCTACAATGAAAGAGTCAACATGCGCATCCTATCCATTGAAGTAATTCGGAATGAGGACCTGCCAGCCAAAATCCGCGCGAGGCTAAAGCTGCCGCCATTGCCAGCTGAGCCATATGAAAAGCCGAACGTGGATTTCTATGAGTTCCAGCGTCTCCTCGAACGAAAGCAGGGAGAGCATCGCCGAAAGAGGAACTTAACCCCCTCAAGTTAAAAGACCCCGTGACCGCCCGAAAGGGAAATTCAGCGGGATGGCACCCGCACCGGGTGCCGGGCATGATATAAGGGATACGCGGTCGGCCCAGCGCCGCACCTCAGTGACGCAGCCAGTCTCGTTTGGGATGGGGCATCGTTGCTGCCCACTCTGCGGGAGCGCGGAAATCTTGCGCTCGCGGCGGCGCGGCCTGGCCGAAACCCTGTTCCTGCCGCTGTTCCTGCTGCGACCATACCGCTGCAAGCGATGCAACGCGCGCCACTACGGCTTCCTATTCCGCCAGCGCGCTTCCGCGGCGCCGGAAGTTTCCGAACCTCCCGACCAGCAGGCGGGCTGAGACCTCTCTCCCGGTCAGAACTTGAACCGCCGGCCGATAATCCACTTCACGATCCAGCGCTCGCCGGAGCCCGTCAAGCCGCGGCCAACCCCGAAGTTCAATTCCCAGTCGGGCGAAGCGTTCACGTCCAGCGTGGGAAAAATCAGGTGGTGCTGCTGCCCCAGCGCGAGCAGATGGGTGACGGGGCCGGTCTCGGCGTAGTATTCGATTCCTGGGGCGAGCAGCGGGGTCGCGCGGTAGGAAATTTTCACCGCCGGCTCGAACACCAGCCCGCGATGCGCGTCCGGCCCGCGAAAGGATTTCGAGAAGTCCGGATTGAGGGAGACATACCATTTGCCGAATTCCTTCTCGAAGATGGGCCGGATTTCGAGCGTAATCGTGTTGGGGTCGAACCGGCGTCGATGGAAACCCACCTCGGTGCTGAGACTGAACCGGAACGGCAGGCGCCAGCGCTCAGGCGCGCGGACCCTTGGGCGGATGCGCGCGCCGACAAACTGCGGCCCCACGCCGGGCACGTAGGCGGTCACCAGGTAGCCGGCCAATTCAAAGTGCTGCGTCAGCCCGCGGGTGATCTCGACGGTCAGGTGGAACTGGTGGTGGTTGGGGAACACGCCCATCTCGGGCCGCCGGGTGCCGCTGGGCGTGTAGTTCATGTGCAATTCGACCATCGTGTAGCGCGGCTCGACGGTCTCGTAAGGATAGACCTGGATCTCGAACAGGTCCTGGGCCTGCAGGCAGGGCGCGCGCCAACAGAAAATCGCCAGCGCCAATGGGAAGGCCAGCCGGAGGGATCGCGTCAATGCCGTGGAGCCTCAGCGCGCAAGATGCGCAGCGAGGATAACGCGTCCGCGGGCGGCAGGCCAGCCCCGCAACCATTTCCGGCGTGCCGGCGCTGTCACCTCGGACCCGACCGCCGGGCTTCAGGCGCGCGGGTGGGCCTTGTCGTAAACCTCCATCAATTGCCGGATGGAAGCGTGGGTGTACTTCTGCGTGGTGGAGAGCGAGCGGTGGCCGAGCAGCTCCTGGATGGCGCGGAGGTCGGCGCCGTCGGCCAGCAAGTGCGTGGCGAAGGCGTGCCGCAGCGAATGCGGATGCAGGTCCCAGTTGATGTTCACCAGGCGCACGTATTTCTTGACGATGCGGCCGATCGACCGCGGGTTCAGCCGCCGCCCATCGTAGTTTACGAAGACCGCCTCGGCATCGCCGCGCGTGCCGGCCTTGCGCAGCAGCTCGCTGCGCACCGGCCAGTAAGCCTCCAGCGCCGTCTCGGCCTTCGACCCGTAGGGCACGATGCGCTCCCTGCGGCCCTTGCCGCGGACGCGCAGCATCAGCTCTTTAGCGTCGATGTCGGCCAGGTTCAGCCCGGTCAGCTCGCTGACGCGCAGCCCGGAAGCGTAGAGCATCTCGAGAATGGCGCGGTCGCGACGGATGAGCAGCCGCGCTTCCTCTTCGTCGGAGCCGGGGCGCCGGCGGCGCGGCCTGGTCGGCGTTTCGCCCGGTGCGGCGGTGGTGCCGGGGAGCGCGCTGCTCGCGGCCATGACCGCGAGTTGGTCGAGGAAGTGGTTGATCTCCTCCGCGGTGAGCACCGCGGGAATGCGCTTGGGCAGCTTGGGCGTGGCCACCAGCCGCGCCGGATCCTGCACCAGCCTTCCCTCGCGCACGCAGAACTTGAAAAACGAGCGCAGCGCGGCGAGCTTGCGCGCGATGGAGCTTCTCTCCAGTTGCTGGTCGTGCAGGTGGCCGATGAACTCGCGGATCAGCCGGTGCGTCACCTTCTCGAGCGGCACGCACGAGCCGCCGGGCGGGGTCAGGTAATCGCGAAACTGCTGGAGGTCGCCCTGGTAGTTGCGCTCGGTGTGCGGCGAGGCATTGCGCTCGTAGCGCAGGTAGCGCAGGTATTTTTCGATGGCGGCTTGCATGGCCCGGACGTCTTTCTCCGGCGGCAACCGGAGCCTCTATTATAGGATGCAATGCGCCGGCCGTGGGGCTTGGGGAGAGCGCGAGCTGGCGGAAGCAAGCACGCCTCGGCGACAGAGGAAAGGAGAAACCTATGACCGCCCAAGCAGGAAAAGTGAGAGCGATTCCCGAGGGATTTCACCGCGTCACTCCGCATCTGGTGGTGCGCGGGGCCGCCCGCGCCATCGAGTTTTACAAAAAAGCGTTCGGCGCCGAGGAGCTGAATCGCAGCCCGGGGCCCGGGGGGCTGCTGATGCACGCGGCGATCAAAATCGGGGACTCGGTGGTGATGCTGTGCGACGAATTCCCCCAGATGCAGCGCTGGGTGGCGCCCGATTCACTGCACGGCACTACCACTGCCCTGCACCTGTACGTGGAGGATGCCGACGCGGTGTTTGCGCGCGCCCTCGCCGCCGGAGCCAAGGCCTCCCTGCCGATCATGGATGCGTTCTGGGGCGACCGCTACGGCAAGCTCACCGACCCGTTCGGGCATGAGTGGTCCGTCGCCACCCACCAGCACGATTACACGCCCGAAGAAATGCGCCAGAAGGCCGAGGAGTTTTTCGCCAGCATGCCTAAGCCGGCGCATTAGGCGGCAGGGTTCCCGGAAGCGACCTCACCGGCCGAGCGTCAGCAGGCAAGACGAAAAGCGGTCGGCACGCAATCGTTGGCCGGGCGCGAGGGTCGCCACCCGCGGACGATTTTTGTTGACAGGCCTCTGGCGGGATGTGCCGCGGGAGTTACCGCGACCTGCTCAGGGTTTGGCGGAGACAGCGGCTTCGGCGGGCTGCGGTTCGTGCACGGCGGCCTCCCAATCGCAATCTTCCTTCAGGCAGGCGCGCACCGTTCCCGCCTTGCCGCGCTTTTCGACCACGAGCGCCGCGCCGCATTTCGGGCAGGGCTCGGCGATGGGCTTGTGCGGCGTGGTGAAGTCGCATTCCGGATAGCGGTTGCAGCCGTAGAAGACGCGCCGGCGGCCCTTCCGCGCCATGCGCTCCACCAGTTCGCCCGCCCCGCATTTCGGGCAGGCGATGCCCAGCGTCTTGGCGCGGATGTATTTGCACTTGGGATAGGCCGAGCAGCCGATGAATTCGCCGTAGCGGCCGTGCCGGCGGACCAGTGGGCTGCCGCACTCGGGACATTTCTCGTCCAGCGGCTCGTCCGGCTGGCGGGCGCGCCGCGTGCCGTGCACCAGCCGGCGCGTGGTCTTGCACTCGGGGTAGCCGGTGCAGGCCAGGAACGGCCCGAAGCGGCCGCGCTTGATGGTCATTTCCTTGCCGCAGTTCTCGCAGTATTCGGTGCCCGCCTCGCTTTCCACTTCCTCGCCGGCCACTTCCGGGGAGAGGTCGCGGATGAAGTCGCATTCCGGGTAGCGCGAGCAGCCCAGGAAGAAGCCGTGGCGGCTGATGCGCTCGAGCAGCTCGCCCTTGCCGCATTTCTCGCACTTCTCGCCGGTGGGAATGCCGGCCTTGTAGGACTCCATCTCCCCCTTGGCCTGTTCCAGGTCCTCCTCGAAGCGTTGGTAGAAATCCTTCACCGAGCGCCGCCAGGGCAGCTTGCCTTCTTCGATCTCGTCAAGCTCCTCTTCCAGGCGCGCGGTGAAGCCGACGTCGAAGATGTCCTCGAAGCTCTTGACCAGCAGGTCGCTCACCTTTTCGCCGAGCATGGTGGGGGTGAAGCGGCCCTGGTCCTTGCTGACGTATTCGCGCTCGACGATGGTGGAGATGATGGTGGCGTAGGTGGAGGGCCTGCCGATGCCTTTTTCCTCCAGCTCTTTCACCAGTGTGGCCTCGGTGTAACGCGGCGGCGGCTCGGTGAAATGCTGCTCGGGGCGCACTTTTTCAAGTCGCAGCGTCTCGCCCTCGGCCACGCGCGGCAGCGTGCGGCCTTCGCCCTCGGCGTCCTCGTCTTTCTCCTCGTCCTCTTTCGACGCCTGATACACGGCGAGGTAGCCGTCGAACTTCATTACCGACCCGCTGGCGCGGAACAGGTAATCGCCGGCGGCGATGTCGATGGTGGTCTGATCGAAGACCGCCGGCAGCATCTGCGAGGCCACGAAACGCTGCCAGATGAGCTGGTAGAGCTTGAACAGGTCGTCGTCGAGATACTTGCGCAGCTGGTCGGGAGTGCGCGCCGCGTCGCTCGGCCGGATGGCCTCGTGGGCCTCCTGCGCGTCCTTCTTCGATTTGTAGAAGTTCGGCTTCTCGGGCAGGTAGCTCGCGCCGTAGTTGCTGCCGATCAGCGCGCGCACCTCGGCCAGGGCGTCGGCCGAGACGCGCACGGAGTCGGTGCGCATGTAGGTGATCAGACCGACCGAGCCCTCCTCGCCCAGCTCCACGCCCTCGTAGAGCCGCTGCGCCAGCATCATCGTGCGCTTGGCGGTGTAGCGCAGCCGGTTGTAAGCCGCTTGCTGGAGCTTGGAGGTGGTGAAGGGCGGCGGGGCGTAGCGGCGCTTCTCTTTCTGCGTCACCGCGGCCACCTGCCAGCGCTCGCGCTCCACCTCGGCCACCACGCGCTCGGCGGCGGCCTGGTTGGGGACCTCAATCTCCTCGCCCTTGTACTTGACCAGCTTGGCCTCGAACGCCGGCGGCTCACCTGCTTCCAGCAGCGCGTGGATGGTCCAGTACTCCCGGGGCACGAACGCGCGGATTTCCCGCTCGCGCTCGACGATCAGCCGTAGTGCCACCGTCTGCACGCGCCCCGCGGAAAGCCCGCGGCGCACCTTGTCCCAGAGCAACGGCGAGATCTTGTAGCCCACCAGCCGATCGAGCACGCGACGCGCCTGCTGCGCGTCCACCAGGCGCAGATCAATCTGCCCCGGCTTCTCGAACGCCGCCTTGATCGCCTTCGGCGTGATTTCGTTGAACAGCACGCGGAAGATTTTTTTCTTTTCCGCTTTGGTGCGGCCCAGCACTTCGGCCAGATGCGCGCAGATGGCTTCGCCCTCGCGGTCGGGGTCGGCGGCCAGATACACGGCGTCGGCTTCCTTGGCCGCCTTCTTCAGCTCGCTGACCACCTTGTGCTTGCCGGGGATGACTTCGTAGGTGGGCTCGAATTCGTGCTCCACGTCAATGCCCAGCTCTTTTTTCGGCAGGTCTTTGACGTGGCCGAGCGAGGCCTTGACGTTGTAGTTGCGCCCCAGATACTTGTTGATGGTTTTCGCCTTGGCCGGCGATTCAACGATGACCAGTGATCGTCCCATACGCTCGATTCGCTTCTTGAGTCCTCGTCTTCGATGCTTGACTCTCGACTGTTTCTGCTGAGTTCGTCAAGTGTTTTCCCAAGTGGCTTGTCAGAGTCATTAGATACCGGCCGGAGGGCTGGCGCTACATTGTTGCTTGTAGCTGTTCCACGGGAGTACCGAGCTTGTCCTCCGCACCAGTCCAAGATCGTACGCTACAAGAGTTGCTCACGTCCTGCAGGAACTCAAGAAAATGAGCGCCGATCTATCTGAGAAGAACAGAGGCGAGAAAAACTGGAACTGGAATTTTCTAGATTCTCCGACACGCACGTGTGGCACGTCCTCGAGATAATAGTGCAAGTCTTCGCAGCGCCAATTACCCTTCGACTCATTTTGACGCTCTCGGGAGAGGAAATATGCGGAGTCCTGCGGCTCCAGCGTGCGGAAGTCATCAACCCTCAGGTAGAGACACAAGACTTTTTCCTCAGGCCAGCAAGTCTGATTCTTGTTAAATTCGTCCAACGCGTCGCGCTTGGCCTCCTCGCAGCCCAATTTCCTCACTTCAACGACGGTTGCCACCCCTTCGCGAACCGTCTTTCCCCCCGTGACCACCTGCATATAGCGCTTGAACCCGTAGTAACCTCCGAGGACTGCGATACCCGCGACGAACAGCGCCAGGGCAGATTTGCGACCAAGGCTCATGGTGCTACAGCAGCAATTTGAGGAACTGCTTGCCGGGCATCTGCCGCACAATGCCCTTCATCTCCAGCTCGAACAGCGTGGCCAGCACCACCGAGGAGTTGAGCTCGGACCGCTCCACCAGTTCGTCCACGTGCAGCGGTGCGTCGGTGCTCAGCAAATCGTAGAGCTTTTTCTCCGTGGGCGTGAGCGCCTGCGCGAACAGCGAGGCGCGCTCCTCCGCCGTGGGCTGCTCCACGGGAAAAAGCTCGGCGCGGACTTCGGTGGGTAGCTCCTCGACGACGTCCTCCCAGCTCGACACCAGCTTTGCGCCCTGCTTGATCAGTTGATTCGGCGCGAAGCTGGTGGGTTGCGTGGCGTTGCCCGGCACGCCGTACACTTCGCGGCCGAACTCCATGGCCAGGCGCGCGGTGATCAGCGAGCCAGAATACTGCGCGCCCTCCACCACCACAACTCCCAGCGGCATCCCGGCTACGATGCGGTTGCGCACCGGGAAGTTTTCCGGAGCGGGATAGAACCCCAGCGCGAATTCGGTGATGATGGCGCCGCGCTGCTCGACCACCGCAAACAGCTTCTTATTCTCCTTGGGATAGACGATGTCAATGCCGTTGCCGAGGACTCCGACCGTCGCGCCGCGTGCTGCCGCGCAGGCGCCCTTGTGCGCTGAGCTGTCAATCCCGCGGGCCAGCCCGCTGACAATCACCAAGCCGCGCTCGGCCAGGTCGCGCGCCAGCCGCTCGGCCATTTGATTCCCGTAGGGCGTAGGGCGTCGCGTGCCCACAATGGAAAGGCAGTGCCGGGTGAGCACCTGGGGGTCGCCGCGCAGGTAGAGCAGCGGCGGCGGGTCATAGATTTCCAGCAGCCGTTTGGGATATTCCGGCTCGTTCCAGTTCAGCAGCCGACAGCCCAAACGCTTGAGCTGCGCCAGTTCCTTCTCTGCGGCCTTGAGTGGCGCCTGCGAGTGGATGCCCTGCGCCACCGATGCCGGCAAGTGGCAGGCCTCGAGCTCCGTCAGCGGCGCGCGAAAAACCGCTTCGGGCGTGCCGAAGCGCTGCAGCAGCCGGGCGGTGAGCCGCGAGGCCAGGCCCGGAGTGACCGCCAGGGCCAGCCAGTAGAGGGAAGCATCCAACTCCATTTGTGGGCCGAGCCTACGCGGATGTTAACAAGGCTGTCAAGTAAAGCGCTGGGCGACGCTTGGCGAGCCGCGCGAAAACTGTAGATTTCGCAGGCTTTTATGCCGCTTCGTGGACTTCGCGGGCGGCGCGCAGGCCGGATTCGAGCGCGCCCTGCATCCACCCGGGCCAGGAGGAGGCGTGTTCCCCGGCGAAGTGCATGCGCCCTTCGGGCCGCTGGATGGCTGCGGGGAGCGCGGTGACTTGGCCGGGCTCGAAGATGGCGTATGCCCCGCGGGCCCAGGGCTGCTCGGCCCAGCAGAGCGAAAAGGCATCCTCCAGGTTTTCGCGCAGCCGCGGGTGAACCTTTTCCATGGCTTCGATTCCGAAGCGCACGCGCTCAGCCGCGGGCATGGCCGCCACTCGGCGCGTCAATCCATCCTCGAGATACGCCATCAGGATGCCGCGTTTCCCGGGCTGATCGAATGTGGGGTGCCAGATCTCCGTGGGGTGATCGGTGTTGGCGAAGCCGCTCAAGCCCTCCGCGGCCCAAAACCGGCTGCGCGTTTGGCAGTACACCCGCACCACCGGGTCGTAGTGGAGCTGCCGGATGGCGTTCTGTTTTTCCGGTGAAAATGCCGGGGCCGTTTCCACCTGCCCGAGGCACGAAAAGGGGATCGCGCAAATCAGCCGGTCGGCGGAGTGCGTGCGCGTCGCGCCGGCCTGCGCGCAGATGGCGCGGACGCTGCGCGCGTCCTGCTCGATGCGCACCACCGGCGAGGCGTAGTGGATGCGGTCGGCGAGTAGTGCGGCCAGGGCTTTCGGAAGCAGGTCGTTGCCGCCGCGGATCTTACTCAAGTGTTTCGCGCCGCGGTGGCCCAGGTCGTCGCGGAGAAAATCGAGCGCGGAATCGTACTCCCATCCGGAAAGGCTGGTGAGCAACTCCACCGCTCCGGGCGAAGCCCCCTGGCGGCGCAGAAATTCCGGCCAGGTCATGTGGTCGTATTTCTTGAGTTCCTCGGGCGGCCAGCCGGGAGCGCCGGGATTGCCCAGTTCCCCGAGCACCGGATCAATGTACTTCCTCTCCAGGCCGTCCAGCCCCAGGCGGCGCTCCTGCGGAGTCAAGTCGAAAGGCAGCGCGGAGAGGTTCAAGTCCTCGCCGGGCCGGACCGGGATGCGCTTTCCGCGCAGGAGATACAGCTCGGCGCCTTCGCGGGGATGAAACGCATCGAGCTCGAGGCCGAACAACTTGACGTAGCGCAGCGTGATCTCGTGGTGCTCGGGGATGCGGCCGGCGCCGGCTTCGGCATAGAGGCCGTCGGAGAACGGCTCGCGCAGCGTCCACACGCGCCCGCCGGGGCGCGTGCTGGCTTCCAGAACCGCGACATCGTGGCCGGCCTGCGCCAGCTCGTAGGCCGCCGCCAGTCCCGCCAGCCCCGCGCCGGCGACGATCACCTTCTTGGGGGCCGCGCCGGCGCCGCGCAAAAACCCTGGCCCCGCAGGAAGAGAGTTCAGCCGGCCCGCCGCCAGCGCCGAAATGCCCAGCGCGCTCTTGCGCAGAAATTCCCGGCGAGTGCTTTGGCTCATGCCGGTGCTAGCGGCCTCCGCGCCAGGGCATCGCCGCGTTTTGCCACGACCGCGGCGCCCGCCCAGCGCCGCGGCCATCTTACTTCAACTGCAGGAGGAATCGGCGGCGCATTCCGGAAGCGGGCGGGGCAGTATGCTATATTGAGAATCTTTCCGGGAGGCGGAAGCGCTTGGCGAAATTGCGCATCTCCATCGTCGAGTACCTGAACACCGCGCCGCTGGTGTGGGGCTTCACTGACGGCCCGCTGCGGGGCCGCTATGAATTGTCGTTCACCGTGCCGTCGCTCTGCGCCGAGGCGCTGCGCAGCGGCCAGGCCGATGTGGCCATCATCCCGGCCATCGAGTATCAGCGCATGGCAGGCGTCCCCGGCGGAGTGATCGCCCTGCCGGGGATGGCCGTGGCGGCCAAGGGCGAAGTCCGCAGCATCCTGGTGGTGGCCCGGAAGCCCATCGAGCTGGCGCGGCGCATCGCGCTCGACCGCTGCTCGCGCAGCTCGGCGGCGCTGGTGCGCCTGCTGTGCGCCGGCCGCTGGGGCATTCAGCCCGAGTTCGTTGAAATGGACCCCGACCCGGCGGCCATGCTCGCCGCGGCGGACGCGGCGCTGGTGATCGGCGATCCGGCGCTGCGCGTCGCGCTCAAATGGGAAGCGCTGGCGGGCAAGAGCCCCAGCGGCGAACCCTGCTGCGCCGGCAGCGCAAGCGACCAGCCGGTGCCGGGCGTGGATACGCTGTTCCTCTACGACGTGGCGCACCAGTGGCGCGAGATGACCGCGCGGCCGTGCGTGCTGGCCCTCTGGGTGGGCCGCCGCGAAGCCGTTACGCCGGAGGTGGTCGCCGACTTTCTGGCCTCCAGGGAATACGGCCTGGCGCGTGTGGGCGAAATCGCCGAGGGCGCGGCGCTCAAGCTCGACCTGCCGCCGCGGGCGCTGGAGCGTTATCTCCGGCAAAACATCGACTTCTCGCTGGATGAAGAGAACCGCGCCGGGCTAGAATTGTATTTTCGCTACTGCGCCGAAGCCGGGCTGATTCCCCGCGCCCGGCCGCTCGAGCTGGCTGCAGCGCCGGTGGGCGCGCGCGCCGCGCGGGGCGGTGCGGCTCTCAAGCTCGTGTAGGAACGCGCTGCGGTCCGGGCAGGAGACGCGTCGCGCGGGCAGGAAACTCGATGGGCATCGGTCCACAAGAAGCGCTCGATCATTTCCGCTCCGACGACCTAGTAGGGATCGGCATGGCCGCGCACGCGGTGCGCAAAAAGAAGAACGACCCGCGCGTCGTCACCTACCAGATCGACCGCAACATCAACTACACCAATTTTTGCACCGAGTACTGCTCGTTCTGCGCCTTCTACCGCCCGTTGGGCTCCAAGGAAGGTTACCTGCTCACCTTCGAGACCATTTTTCAAAAAATCGAGGAGATGCTTGCGCTCGGCGGGACCGGCATCCTCATGCAGGGCGGGTTGCACCCCGACCTGCGCATCGAGTACTACGAGAACCTGCTGCGCGCGATTAAGCTGCGCTACCCGCAGGTGCACCTGCACTGCTTTTCGGCGCCCGAGATCCTCTGCATCGCCGAGGTTTCCGACCTTACCGTGTGCGACACCATTGCGCGCCTGCGTGATGCCGGCCTGGGCTCCATCCCCGGTGGCGGCGCGGAAATCCTGGACGACGAGATCCGCGCGCGCATCTCGCGGCTGAAGTGCACGAGCGACGAATGGGAAGAGATGCACCGCACCGCCCACGCGCTTGGCCTGCGTACCACCGCCACCATGATGTTCGGCTGCGGCGAGGAGTACCGCCACCGCGTCAATCACTTCGAGCGCCTCCGCCGCATCCAGGACGACACCGGCGGGTTCACCGCGTTCATCCCCTGGATGTTTGCCCCGGAGAATACCCCGCTGGGCAAGAAAGTGCCCGAGGCCACCGCAGTGGACTACCTGAAGACGCTGGCCATCAGCCGGCTCTACCTCGACAACATTGACCACATCCAGTCGAGCTGGCTCACGCCGGGCATCAAGGTGTGCCAGGTGGGCTTGCAGTTCGGCGCCGACGATGTGGGCAGCATCCTCATCGAGGAAAACGTCGTCTATGCCGCGGGCGTGCGCAACCGCACCCACGAGGCCGAGCTGCGCCGCATCATCCACGACGCCGGCTACATCCCCGCCCAGCGCGACACTCTCTACCGCTCGTACATGCTGAAGTAGTCCTCGCTGGAATCCCGCTCAGCCGCGAGGAGGCTTGTGCAGGGTGATTTCGACCTCGGCGCCTTCGAGGAGGTCGAGCGGCTCGGCGGGATGCAGCGCGCCGTGGCGCCAGCGCGCCCGGATGCGCCGTTCCGCGGAGCGGGTGTCGTCGCGAAGCTTGGGCATGGCTTTGCGAGTTTCCTCCTGCGCGCCCGCCGCTGCCTGCGGGCGGCTGGCGGATGACGCCTTCTCGCGGGCGCGGTCCAGCGCCTCGTTCGCCAGCCGGTCGGCTTCGCGGTTCTGCTCGCGCGGCACGTGCTCGATGGTGAAGTAGGCCAGGGAGGCCGCCAAGCGCCGCGCGCGCTCGTGGAGTTGGCGCAGCGCGAAGCTCTTCACCCGGTAGTGGCCTTTCATCTGGCGCACCAGCAGCTCGGAGTCGCTGCGCACGCGCAGCTTGCGGATGCCGTGGGCCTGGGCGTAATCGAGCGCGGCGATCAGCGCGTAGTATTCGGCGACGTTGTTGGTGCTCCGCCCGATTTCCTTCTTGAGCTGGTCGAGGACTTCCCCGTTCGGCCGGCGAATCAGCACCGCGTAGGAGGCCGGGCCGGGATTGCCGCGGGAGGCGCCGTCAATCTGAGCGATGTGGGCGCTCTGCGCCTGCTCGGCGGAGCGCTCGGGCTCGGCAAACAGCCGCGGCGAGCGCGGCGGATGCGCTCTGGGATGGCGCTTCATGGCAAGCGGCCCGACCGGGGCGCGGCGCGCCGCGGCGCGTAGCGGCTAACTTTCATTGCCACCGGCGCTGGCCTGCGCTACCGGCTGGGCAAGGCAATACAGGATGCGCGTGCAGGACTCGCAGTGGAAGATTTCTTCGGAGCCTTCGCGGCGCAGTTCCTGATAGACGTGCGGGCGCACCCTCATGCGGCAGAGCGTGCAGGTTTCCTCGCGCACCTCGGCCAGGGCCACGCCGTTGTGCCGCCGGGCGATGCGCTGGTAATGGTCGAGCAGGTCTTCGGGGATGGCGGCCACGGCCTGCTGGCGCTCGGCGGTGTCCTTCTCGAGTTCTTTCTGGGCCGCGGCCTGCTCGGTTTCGATGCTCCGGCGGTCGGCCTGGGCGGCCGCTTCCACTTCCTGCAGTGCCCGCTCGGCGGCCTTCACCTGCCGCTCGTACTCCTCGCCGGCAACCATGCGCTCGAGCAGGCGGTCTTCGGCCTTGGCCATTTCCGCCTCGGCGGCCTGGATTTCGTGTTGCAGCGCCTTATAGGCCTCGTTGGTTTTCACCTCGTAGGTCTGGTCCTTGTACTTCCGCGCCTTTTCCTTCCACTGCTCGACGTCAAGTTCGTACCGCTTGCGGTCTTTGAGGCTGGTGGTAAGAGCCTCTTTGGCGGTGGCGAGCTGCTGCCGCGCCGCGGCCACGCGCGCCTCTGCTTCCGCCAGGCGCTTGGGAAAGCCGGCCACCAGCGCGCGAAGCTCGTTCAGACGCAGATCAATGATTTGCAGCTCGATGAGATGCTTGATGCTGGGGTGCATCCAACGCTCATTCTAGCATACCGCTCGCCGAGGCTTCCTGCTCGGCGCCGGGAGGCTTCTGAATGCATCCGACGGAAAACGCACAACGGAAAACGGGCCGCGGCAAGCTGCGGTTTCGCGCCGAGGCGTTTCCTCACGCCTTCCGCCGCGGGCGTCTCAGTCCTGCTGGCGGATCTGCAGCGTCTGGTCCACGATGATGGTGGGGTAATGCACCCCGGGCGGGCCGGTATAGCGCGCCGTGACCGTAAAGCCGCCGGTCGTCGTTTCCACCGAGTAGGTGAAACCCTCGCGGCCGGAACGGGGGATGGTCAGCGCGCCGCTCGAGGTCAGCTCGCTCAGACTGGCGTAGGAGCCGTTCTGCGCGAAGTAAGCGCGTTCGGCCTGGGCGATGGCCAGCAGGTCGTTTTGCACGCCGGCGATGCTGATGGCCTGCGTGGGCAGGCTTCCGGGCCCGGCCGGCTGGACGCGCTTCAGGTAAACGTAATAGATGCCTAAGGCGATGGCCAGAGCGAGGACAAGCGCAACCACAGAGCGCATGCTGGCGCTATTGTCTCGCCGAGCCCGCTGCAACGCAAGGTGCCCGTCGGCTAGAAGCTGTCTCACAAATGGGCTCAGGGGGTCGCGGCTTCAGCCGCGACATCACAAGGTCGCAAGAAATCAGGGCTTTAGCCCCGAAGCCAATCTTGATCCAGAGGCTTAGGTGTATATGAGATGACCCCTAGTTTCTCCCCGGCAGTGGCGGGCGCTCGGCGATAAATTCGCGGATGGCGGCGTTGATCACCGTGGGTTTTTCGTGCACCACCCAGTGCGAGCCCTCGGAGATGCGCAGCAGCTTCAAGTTGGGCACGAAGCGCTCGAGTCCTTCGAGGTTGCCGTTCAGCAGGTAGATGTCGCGCTCGCCCCAGATTACCAGCGTGGGCACCTTCACAGTGAGTGCGGCGAGCTCCGCGGGTGTTTTTGCGCGCGGCTCATTCTCCGTCCTTGCCGCGCTGGGGGGCGGGCCCTCCGGCGGGCCGGCGCGCGCCGCGCGGTAATAGTTCAGCCCGCCGGTCAGCGCGCCGGGCTGCGACCACGCCTCCAGATACGCCGCGCGGTCTGCTTCGGTCAGGTAGCCGCGGCGCAGGCCCTCGGTCAGCGTCGCTTCCACCAGAACTCCGTAGTGATTGGCCGAGAGGATCTCCTCGGCCTGCGGGCTGCGGAAGACCAGCATGTACTGGCTGGCCTGCTGCTGCGCGGGGTTGCTGCGCAGCTCGCGCTCGAAGACGGCCGGGTGCGGCGCGTTGATGATCACCAGTTTTTCGAGCCACTCGGGATGGTAGAGCGCCGTAGCCCAGGCGACCACGCCGCCCCAGTCGTGGCCCACAAGGATGAACTTCTTTGCCCCCAGGTGCGCCGCGAGCGCGCCCACGTCTTCCACCAGGTGCGGGACCCCATACTGCTCCACTTCGGCGGGCTTGGAAGAGAGATTGTAGCCGCGCAAGTCCGGCGCCACGGCCTGGAAGTCCCGCCCGAACTCGCCGAGCTGCTCCTTCCACGCGTACCAGAACTCGGGAAAGCCGTGCAGGAACAGGATCAACTTTCCCGGCTGCGCTGAGCCCGGGCGCGCCGGTCCCGACGTCGCGTAGTGCAGCCGGACGCCGTTCACCTCGGCATATTTGTGTTCGATCATACCGCCGCCCGCTGCGGCGCGCGCCACAGAACGGCGGCGCCAGCCGCAAACGCCGGCAACCTGGCCAAGGATAGTTTCCGCACCGCCTCGATTCCTCCTTTTCTCAACTCCAGTCTGTTTTCCGCGAAGGGCTGAGATGCTATGCGCTCCGTCGCGGCGCGTCAACCGGCCTCGCGCCCGGAAAACTTTCGCGGCGGATTTGCGTATCTCTCCAGCAGCGCGCGGCTTCGGGCGTGCGCCCGCGGCAAGCGCGCTTGCCAGGCGCATTTGACTCGCTCCGAGGCAGTGACTACGATAGTGCGCCGCAGAAGTGGCGCGCGTGGGGTGGAGTGAAATTCTTGAACTGAGGGGCTGCACGATGAAGCAGAGAGGCAAAAAGTCTGCGCGCTGGCGCCGCGTCCTGCGGCGGGTGTGCTTTGGCGGGCTGAGTGTCGCGGTGGCGTCGCTGGCCGCGGCGCAAACGGCCCCGCCCGCGCCGGCTGTGCGCCCGCCGCAGCTCCGCGTGGTCACCCACGCGCTGGCCAACGGCCTGCGCCTGGTGATGCTGGAGGACCACGCCGCACCCATCATCAATCTCCAGATCTGGTACCACGTCGGCTCGAAAGACGAAAAGCCGGGGCGCACGGGCTTCGCGCACCTGTTCGAGCATTTGATGTTCAAGGGCTCGGCGCACGTGCCTCCGGAGCAGCACTCGCGCCTCATCGAGGTCGTGGGCGGCTTCGATAACGCCTACACCAACGACGACGTCACGGTGTACTGGGAAACCTTTCCCAGCAACTATCTCGAGCGCGTGATCTGGCTAGAAGCCGACCGCCTCGGCAGCCTCAACGTGGACCAGGCCAACTTCCAGTCCGAGCGCGAGGTGGTGAAAGAGGAGCGCCGGGTGCGCGTGGAAGACCGTCCCTATGGCCGCGTCATCGAAGACCTCTATGCCGCGGCCTTCACCGTCCACCCTTACAAGCACACCACCATCGGCAGCATGGACGACCTCAATAAAGCCCGCATCGCAGACGTGCGCGCGTTCTTCCGCGCCTACTACCGCCCGGACAACGCCACCATGGTGATTGTCGGCGACTTCCTGCCCGACGAGGCCCTGCGCTGGGCGGAGAAATATTTCGGCGGCATCCCCCGGCCGGCGCAGCCCATCGCGCGGATGGCCCTGAAGGAGCCGCGGCAACAGGCCGAGCGGCGGCTGACGAAATCTTATTCCAATACCCCGCTGCCCGGAGTGATCGAGGGCTACCAGATGCCCGCGCTGTTCGCCCCCGACTCCTATCCAGTAATGATGGCGGCGCGCATCCTCTCCGCGGGCGAGAGCAGCCGGCTCTACCGCAAGCTGGTCTATGAGGACCGCCTGGCGGTCGAGGCCGCCGGCTTCGGGAGTTTCACCGAGCATCCCAACCTTTTCTGGGCCTTGGCCATCCTGAACCACGGCAAGAGTCCCGCCGAGGGCGAAAAGGCCATTGACGCCGTGCTCGAACAGATGAAGGCGCAGCCGGTGAGCCCGCCGGAGCTCGAGAAGGCCAAGAACCAGCAGATTGCCAGTTTCATCCTTGGGCGGCAGACGGCGCAGAGCAAGGGGGACGCGCTGGGCCAGTACGCCGTTCTGGGCCGCGATCCGGAGCGGATCAATACCGAGCTGGGACGCTACCTCGAGGTGACCCCCGCGGATATCCAGCGCGTTGCCCGCGAGTATTTCGTGGCCCCACGCCGCACCGTGCTGGTGATCGAAACGCCCAAGGCGCCGGCGAACCAGTGAGAGCATTTCAGGAGACCATCGTGATGCGCAGCAGGGTTGCCGTTCTGACGATTCTCTGGGTGGGCGCGTCGTGGGGAACCGCCCGCAGCCAGGCGCAAAAGCCGGCTCCAACAGCGAAGCCGGCGGTGCCGCAGGTGAAGCTGGTGCCGCGGATGCCCGCCGGCGCGCCCCCCAAACCCTTCCGCTTCCCCAAGGCGGAGACAAAGACGCTGGCGAACGGCCTGCGCGTGTTCGTGGTGGCGTCGCAGCCCCGCGCGGGCGCCGCGCCTCCGCCGGCCGTCACCCTGCGGATGGTTCTCACCGCCGCCGGCGCGGTGAACGACCCGCTGGCCAAGCCGGGCGTGGCGGGGATGACCGCGGAGCTGCTCACGCAGGGCACCGAGAAGCGCTCGGCGCAACAGATTGCCGAGGCCATTGATTTTGTCGGCGGCTCGCTCACCGCCAGCGCGGATAGCGACGCCACGTACGTCACCGCAAGCGTGGTCAAGAAGGACCTCGACCTGGCTTTGGACCTGCTCTCTGACGTGGTCCTGCACGCCGCCTTCAAGGACGAAGAGCTTGACCGGCGCCGCCAGCAATTGCTCTCCAACCTGCGCCTGGAGTATGCCGACCCGGGCTACCTGGCCACGGCGGTCTTCGATCGCGTGGTGTACGGCCGGCATCCCTACGGCCTGCCTGAGGAGGGCACGCCGGATTCGGTGGCCCGGCTCGAGCGCGCCGACCTGGTGCGCTTCCGCGACGCCTACTATGTGCCCAACCAGGCGCTGCTGGCCTTCGCCGGGGAGATCACGCCGGAAGCTGCGTTCGCCGCCGCGGAGAAGTACTTCGGCGCGTGGGCGAAAAAAGAGCTTGCCGCGATGCAGACGGCGGTGCCCGCCGCCACGCCCGGCCTGCGCATCTATCTGCTGGACAAGCCCGACGCGGTGCAGACGCAGATCCGTGTCGGACGGCTGGGCATCCCCCGCAACCACCCGGACTTTATCCCGCTCTACGTCACCAACCGCATCTTCGGCGGCGGCTTCAACAGCCGGCTGAACACCGAGGTGCGGCAGAAAAAGGGTCTGACCTACGACGCGTCGTCGCGCTTCAGCAGCCGCAAGCTGGCGGGAAGCTTTGTGGCCGCGAGCTTCACGCGCACGGAAACCACCGTCGAGGCCACCCGGCTGATCGTGGACCTGATCGCGCGCATGGCCACCGGCGAGGTCACTCCGGCGGAGCTGGACTTTGCTCGCGATTACCTCGCCGGAGTGTTTCCGATTCAGTCGGAGACCGCCGAGCACGTGGCCGGGCGTATTCTGAACGTCGCGCAGTTCGATTTGCCCGCCGATTACAACGACACCTACCAGGAAAAGGTTCGCGCGGTGGGGCCCGACCAGGTGAAGGCCATGGCGGCGCGGTATTTTGCGGTGTGCGCCTCACCGACGCCTTGCGGGGGCGACGCGGACAACCTCGCGCTGGTTCTGGTCGGAAACGTGAAGCAGTTCCGCGACGCCCTCCGCCAGCAGTTCCCCGCCGCCAAGTTTGAGGAGATGCCCTTTGACCAAGTGGATCTGCTCGGCGCTGACCTGCGCCGCGCGAAGGAGGTTGTCCCGCCCGCTACGCCCGAATCGCTCGCGCGCGGCAGCGCCATTCTGCTGGCCGCGGCGGAAGCGGCCGGCGGGGCGGCCCTCGCCCGCATCGAGAGCCTGGAATACTTCGCCAGCGGAAAGTTTTTCGGGCCGCAGGGCGAGCTGGCCATGAATTCGAAAATCACCGTCGTCTATCCCGGCCATGTGCACGTCGAAACCTCCTTGCCCTTTGGCGTGGTCACCCAGGGCTTCGACGGCCAGACCGCCTGGCAGGTCACCCCGGAGGGCGCGGTCACGCTGCCGCCGATTTTGCACGGCGAGTTCCAGCGCCTCATCGCTCTGCTGGGCGGATGGGGAGTGCTCCAGCAGGGGCTGGCGGGGAAAGTCCGCGCGCAATTCCTCGGCGAAGAAAAGGTCGAGGACAAAAAGGCGCTGGCGGTGGACTGGATTCTCGCCGGCGACGACGAGGAGCGGGCGCCCGCCGCGCGGGTGAGGCTCTACTTCGACCCCGAGACCCATCTGCTGTTCGCGGCCCGCTACCGCCAGCCCGGCCCTCAGGGCCTCACCGATGTGCTGGAAGTGTGGAGCGATTTTCGGCCCGTTGCCGCCGGTGCAGCCTTGAAGCTTCCCTACTCCAACCGCACCTATCGCAACGCCGCGAAGTATTCCGAGGCCGCCGTGCAGGAAGTGAAGCTGAACACCAAACCCGACCCCGCCCTCTTCTCCAAGCCGAAGTAGCCGCGCACGGCGGCGCACATGGCGATCGGCCATTGACTCCAGAGGGCTGCTGGCATATGGTTCCGCGCGCAGATCCTGTTGCAATCGGGAATTCCGGCGAACATCTGACCAGCCCGGCGGGAATCCTCAATCCCGGTTCCCCTTGTCGGGCGAGGGAGCATGAAATGACTCGCACGAAATGGCTCGGGCTGCTCGGAATGGCATTCCTCGTGTGCGCTGTGGCATTGCCCGGAACTCCGGCCGGAGCGCAGGAAAAACAGCAGAAGCCCCAGGCCGAAGAACAGGAAGCCCCGCCAACCACGGCTGAAAAAGAGATCGAAAAGAAAGCCTGCGGCCCGAAGGATGCTAAGCATTCGGTGGAGACCGACAAATCGCAACACCCCACTCCCGATCCGCCGCGGGACAAGGCGTTGATTTATGTCGTCCGGCCCACCATGATGGGGAACAAGATCCAGACCAAGCTGGCGGTGGACCAGAGATGGGTCGGCGCCAACCGCGGCAACAACTACTTCTTTTTCACGCTCGACCCCGGCGAACATTACTTCTGCTCCACCGCCGAGAACCGCAGCGTGCTGGCACTTAAAGTGGACGCCGCAAAGACCTATTACCTGCAACAGCATGTCCGCATGGGTTTCATGAAAGCAGGCAACAAACTGACCGTCATTAACGAAGAGGAAGGCAAGAAGGCCCTAGCCAAGACCCATCCAAGCATCATGCAGGAGAAAAACTAGTAGCTGCAGCGGTCTTTCTCCGCAACCAAGAGAACCTCCAGGCGACACGCTGCGGGTCGCCGGCTCGCCCTGCTGCTTCTTTTTTCTCTCGCCACGTTGGCCCACCCGGCTCCCGCGGCTGTGCTGGAAGTGTGGAGCGATTTTCGGCCGGTTGCCGCCGGTGCAGCCTTGAAGCTTCCCTACTCCAACCGCCCCTATCGCAACGCCGCGAAGTATTCCGAGGCCGCCGTCCAGGAAGTGAAGCTGAACACCAAACCCGACCCCGCCCTCTTCGCCAAGCCGAAGTAGAAATACACCGTCGCCCTTTAGCCGTTTGTTGAAAAATTGTCTTTGGTTGTCATTCTGAGCGAAGCGAAGAATCTCTCTTGAGCGAAAAGCCAGAGAAAAGAGGGATTCTTCGTCATTGGTCTTGCTCCAGCTTGTGTTCTCGCAGGTACAGAAACAGTGGTAACCCGAGTGAGACTCCCACGGTGAGTACGGCGATCAGCGGCAACCACCGTCCAGGCACGCCCAGCCGGGAACTTTCGCTACGGACGAAGACCAGGAGCGCCGCAGCAGAGACGAATACATCCATGCCGAAAAAAGCACCGATGCGGTTGGCGAAGAGTTGCTGGAAAAACAGTGGCATATTCGGGCCGTTCGCCGCCAGCCAGGGGACGAATTGCCAATACGGCAGAACCGCCCCGAGCAGACACAGAACCAGATAGATCGTCTTCAGCTTCATTGCGCTCCCCTGTCATATGTCTCCGTCGCGAGCACGCGGCGGGTGGATGGAGCTCAGAGCGGCGATTCTCACCGCACCGCCAGCCCGTATTGCTGCGTTCCGGGAGGCACGATGCCGTTCATCCGCAGATACACGACGAGCTGGCCATAGTGGTCGGCGAGGGACTCACCCAATCATGAGACTTAAGTATGCCGAAAACCTTATCGGAATGTTTCGGCACTGGACCAGGGACCTAGTGAAAGGCTTCTAAGCGCTCTTTCGCGCCGTCGGCCTGATGTTCTGATTGAAGCGGAACAAATTCGTCGGATCGTACTTGTTCTTCAGCGACACGAGCCGTTCATAGTTGGTCCCATAGGCGGCCTTGACCCGTCCTTCACCTTCGTTGCCCAGGTAGTTGACGTACACTGCTCCAGACGAGAACGGCTGCATCGCCCTCCACAACTCGTCTGCCCACCGGATGTGCTTGTCGGACTCCGCAGGATCAGACCACATCGGCATAATCACGAGATCGTACGGCCAAGCTCGGTGGTTGAACGCAGTCTCATCCGTTCTAACGCGGCTCACCGCGCCGCCGAGCCGTTCGATAAGCACGCTGGAATAAGGCGAAGTAACCTCGCTAAACCGCCGGACCAATTTGTCAATGGCGTCGTCGCTGAGTTCTCTCAGCAAGTTCGACTTCCAGTAATTGTAACGCCCTCGTGGCAAGCTCTCGTCCATTAAGCTCTGGGCCTTGACATAGGGCATCGGCTGGATCACGTCCACCATTGGCGGTCCAAACTCTTTCAGGGGCCGCACTACCTTTTCTCCCGCCTCGATGGGGCCGATATAGCACGTAAGAATGGCAACCATACGGTGCCCGTCGGGCAAAGTCAGCAGGCCCGCCCAGGCGCTCAACTCATCAGGCGCCTGGCGGTTGTATTCGCGGTAGAACTTGAGGGCTTCTCTGCCCTTCTCCAGGGGATGGAGGACCATCCCAGCCAGGACGATTGGGCCTACAGGATGCAGCCGGTATTCCAAGGAGGTGACGACACCAAAGTTCGAGTGTGCCCCCCGGACGCCAAAGAAGAGATCCGCGTTTTCCGTCGAACTGGCCTTCCGGAGCTGGCCGTCGGCGCTGACGACGTCCACGGACACGAGATTATCCAGGGCAAGTCCGTATTTGCGCATGAGCCAGCCGAAGCCTCCGCCCAGCGTGACTCCGGCAATTCCTGTTTCGGAGCAGATGCCTCCCGTGGTAGCCAGTCCAAACGCCTGGGTCTCGCGATCAAACTCACCCCAAGTGAGGCCCGGTTCGGCGCGGGCAGCGCGACTCGCGGGATCCACACGAATGCTCTTCATCCGAGACAGATCCATCATGATCCCGCCGTCGCACACGGCGTTGCCCGCTACATTGTGGCCACCACCTCGCACCGATACGAGCAGATTGTTGGTGCGGGCGAAATTCACAGAATGAATCACGTCCGCGACCCCAGCGCAGCGGACGATCAGAGCAGGGCGCTTGTCGACCATCCCGTTCCAGACGTTTCGCGCAGCTTCATAGCCCCCATCGCCAGGAAGAAGCAACTCACCTCGCAGTTGCTTCTTGAGTTCGCGAACAGCAGCTTCACCCACCGCTTGCGTCCGCTCAGGAAACAAGAAAAAGGGACCGAGTCCAGCGGTCAGCGCGCCAGCTCCAGTTGTCTTGATAAAATCCCTTCGAGAAATCCCCGAGCCGGATTTCTTTGGCATGATCTCCCTCCTCAAAGAGTGAATTCCATCCAAGAGCTACAGTCCGGTCGCAGCAATGTTCCCGCCGAGATTGTCTTGCCGATCATGTGAGGAGAATTGCTTTTGGCGAGGCATGTTAGACGTCCGCGGAGGGAAAAGTCAACGAAGGCAGCCTACCGTCAGATTCCCTTCGATCCGGAATCATCGCTGCCTGATGGCAATCTGAATCCCGCCCTCACCCAGAGCGACACGGTTTCCGCAGAGTGCGCGTCCCACGGCGGGAGGCCGAGGCGGCGCGGCAGGTCTTGGAAGCGAGGCCGCGTCAAACTTAGGGTGAGCGATGTCTCACGCAGGCGCCACTCACTTCAATCCTTCCACCAGGTAAAGGTCTGAAAGAATGCGGCGGTGGCCGTACACGTACGACTTCCCGTCGGGCGTGACTAAAATTGGGCTGATAATATTCACCCCAGCGGGATCGGAAGGCATCAGCCGCTTCCACAGCTTTTTTTGACCGGTCGCCAGCTCCAACCGATAGATCTGCGCCGGGAGCTCTCCCGACCGGTAAACATAGAGCCAGCGACCATCCGCGCTCCAGGCGATGGGCGTGTCTGCGGCCGCGAACCCAGGAATCGAGCGCGGTTCTCCTCCCGCGACGGAGTAGAGATAACCTCTTTGGTCGGGACCGACCGCCGCAACCCATTGGCCATTGGGTGAGGGCGAATACAAGAGTCCGACTACGCCTTCCGGCGTAATGGCCTGCGGCTTTCCCCCCGCGAGATCTTGGACGTAAAGCCGTACCCCGTGGTCTGGTTCGTTTCCCAAGACAAGGATCCGCTTTCCGTCGCGAAACCAGCGCGTCCCAAAATGGTTGATGCCATCCTGCGTGAGCAGTTTCGGCTCTCCTGCCTTGGTTGGAAGCAGGAAGAGTTGTCCTGGCGACATGAGGGGCGTGGAGATCACCCATTTCTGGTCGGGCGACAGTGCCAGTGCTCTACCCTCGCCGAGTCGAATCGCCGGAGAACCGTCCGTCTTGCGCACATAGACAGAGTAGGCTGCTCCGCCCCCTTCCCCTTCCTCGTCAAACAGAAGCGTCTTCCCGTCATCTGAGAGGTCGTTGGGAACCGACCAGTCCAGCCAGGTCAAATCACGCTCTTTGTTCTCGCCGGCCGAAAGTCCGGTCACTTCGCGTCGCCAGGTATCGCGCGCCAGCAGTACGCGACCGTCCCGCCCAATGTCGTGCAGTGTCAGAACACCTGGCATCAACGCCACCGGCCGCTTTTGCCCCGAAAGGGTTACCGCATAGAGCCCGCGAGCATTACTCACCTGCGCCGCGGTGAACCAGATCTCTTCCCCGTTCGGCGACCAGGCAAGGCCTTGGGTGCTGGACCCGCCGCTGCATAACGTTCGCTTGTTGCCGGCCAAATCCACGACCGCGACCTCGCCCTCATCGTCCCCGGGCACCGGGTGATCAAGGAAGGCGATGCGGTCGCCTTGGGGCGAGATGCGAGGATGGCTGATCCACCCGACCGTCTGATAGAGCACTCTCCCGATCGGGAACTCCAGACGGTTCCGGCCGCCCACGTCGCGAACCACGGCAAGACTCTCGCCGTTCGGAGCCCAATCGGCCCATTGCACTTCGTCGAGAATCTCACGAGGCTCCCCGCCGGCCAGCGCCACGCGGGCCAACGTGCCAGTGTAAATCCACGATCGGATCTGGCGGCTGCGGAGCAACACGGCCATCTCTCCCGAGGAAGAGATGGCCAGGATATCGGCGCCGGCCAGCCCGAGCGAACGCGATGCCGCGCCGCCCGCACGCGTCGTGAATATCTCGGTCGGATTTCCCTCCCAGGCCGCGCTATAGGCGATGGTTTGGCCGTCGGGAGCGAACCGCGCCAGCCGGACCATGCCCCGGCGGAAACTAACCTGGTGAAAGGCCGGCAGTGGCGCCGGCGAGGTTCGCATCACGCGCTGGCCCAGCCAAAACGCCACGGCCAGGGCGGCGAGGCATGCCACGGGGATCAACACTTGCAGAACACGTCTCATTCGCCGAGTTGGTGCGCCCTGCGCGCCTGCGGGAGTCAGCCTGTGCCCCGCTTTAGCTCCCCGGGAGGGCGCCGCGACACTCGCTGTGGCGCGCGCCGAATCCATATCGCGCTTCAGCCGCTTCAGGTCGGCGCGGAGCTCGGCGGCGGTCTGGCAGCGCAGTTCGCGGTCCTTTTCCAGGGCGGTGTTGATGATTTCTTCCAGCTTGGCGGGGAGGTCGGGATTCAAGCTCCCTGGAGGGGTCGGAGTGCGTTCCAATATGGCGTGGAAAATCACCCCGGAGGTATTCCCGGTGAATGCCTGCTGGCCCGTGGCCATCTCGTAGAGCACCACGCCGAGGGAAAATAGGTCCGTGCGGGCGTCGACTTCTTCGCCGCGCACCTGCTCGGGCGACATGTAGGCAACGGTGCCGACAGTCGAGCCAGGACTGGTCAGCAAGGCTTCAGCAGTGGCCGTCGGCGCTGCGGAGACACCGACGGCTTCAGCGACGCGGTGCCGCTCCGGGACCAGCTTCGCTAAACCGAAGTCCAGGATCTTCGCCTGCCCGCGCTTGGTGACGAAAATGTTCGCCGGCTTGATGTCGCGGTGAATAATTCCTTGCGAGTGCGCCGCGTCCAGCGCATCCGCCATCTGAATGGCCAAGTCAAGCATCGGCTCGATGCCCATGGACTTGCCGGCGATGCGATGCTTCAGCGTCTGGCCCTCTAGCAACTCCATCCCGATGAAATACTGCGCCTCCTGCTCGCCGATCTCATAGATCGTGCAGATGTTGGGATGGTTTAGCGCAGAGGCAGCGCGGGCTTCCCGCTGAAGGCGTTCTAACGCCTGGGGATCAGTAGCGAGCTGCTCGGGCAGGAATTTCAGAGCGACGTAACGCCGCAGGTTTAGGTCTTCCGCCCGGTACACCACCCCCATGCCACCGCCACCGAGCTTTTCCAGGATGCGGTAGTGCGAGATGGTTTGGCCGATCATCGGGGCACAGTGGACTCTGTGGCGCTCATCTTAGGCAGCCTGTGCAGGCAAGTCAACGCGCCACCAGCCCGCGCCGTAACCCCACGGTTCCGCCATCCTTGTTGAAAGGGGGAAGACCGCGCCGCCTGAGCGTATTGGTCGATCAGATTTGCTTGGTAAAGGCAAACCTACTCGCCTGCGCGAGGCTTCAGTTTATTTCTGGGCGAGAAGCGCCCGGGCGTCTCGAAGCTCAGGGCGGCACGTGCCCAGCTAAAGCTCGGCGCTAGGACAGGGGCGCAACTGGAAAAGCGCTTCTGCCGCGATCCATCCAGCTTTTCTTGTTGAAAAACTGTGTAGCGCGCCCCGGCCAGCCGGGGCACTTCATGGTCTAAGCCTTTTTATTTGCGCTGGTCAAAAAATTATTTCCCGGCGGCGTAAGGCGTTGCCTGTCCCATAAGCCTCCCAGCGGTCTTGCCAAGCTCGGCGAGAAGCCAAGTTTTGCTTGCTTCCCACGTTCGTCTGTGCTAGAAATAATCATTCCCCGCAGCAAGGTAAGTGAGCTAACCGAATCATGTTCACCCGTACCTCATGGGGTCGCGGCCGTTTGACGCGCAGTTCTTGTGTCCTCGGGGCTCTGCCGCTCTCCCCGCTGTGGGGTGTTGTTCGAGTTTCCGGCGTCATTGTCGCGGGCGCGGTTTTCCTCGCTCCCGGATGACGACCGGCTAACCATTTCGAGTTTCCATCGGGGCCGTCATCGCGAAGCAGGATGACGGCCCTTTTGCTTTCGGGGACCGGGGAGCAGGAAGGACCCATAATCGGCGTTTATGGAGCTTAGGAGAAAGATAAATTGGACTTAAGTGCGGATCTGAGGCTCACTACCCCAGCGTCTATCTTCGAGCGGGGCGACCCCTGCCGGCAACCTCGTGTGTTCGATACCGGTCGCGGAATGGGAGAAGGGTCATGATCAAGACAGGCGCGGAAATTATCTGGGAATGCTTGGAGCGTTTGGGCGTGCGCTGCGTCTTCGGGTATCCCGGCGGGGCGATTCTGCCCGCCTATGACGCGATGACGAAGTACGCTGTCCACCATGTCCTCGTGCGGCACGAGCAGGGCGCCACGCACATGGCCGATGGCTACGCGCGCGCCAGCGGCGGCGTGGGGGTGGCCCTGGCCACTTCCGGCCCGGGCGCCACCAACATGGTCACCGGCATCGCCACGGCCATGATGGATTCCTCTCCTATCGTGTGCATTACCGGTCAGGTGAGCGGCCCGCTGATTGGTTCGGATGCTTTCCAGGAAACCGACATCACCGGCATCACCCTGCCCATTACCAAACACAATTACCTTGTCACCCGAGCCGAGGAGGTCGCGCCGAGCATCCGCGAAGCATTCCACATCGCCAGTTCCGGCCGGCCCGGCCCCGTGCTGATCGATATCGCCAAGGATGCGCAGAAAGAGAGCTGTGAGTTCGACTGGGAAGCAGCCGCGCCGCGGGCCCGCGATCAGAAAGTAGCTTCTCCGCCGACGAGCGAGGAGGTTGCGCGGGCGCTCGCGTTGATCAACGATGCGCGCCGCCCGCTGATCCTGGCCGGACACGGCATCATCCTCTCCGGCGCCTTGGAAGAGGTGAAAACTCTGGCGGAGACAGGCCGCATTCCGGTGGCGCTGACCTTGCTGGGCATCGGCTCTTTTCCGGGGTCTCATCCCTTGAACCTGGGCATGATGGGCATGCATGGAGAGGCTTGGGTGAATCAGGCCATTCAGGAAGCCGATCTGTTGCTCGCGCTCGGGATGCGCTTTGACGACCGCGTGACCGGGAATCTCAAGACCTATGCCCTCCGCGCCAAGAAAATCCATGTGGAGATCGACCCCGCCGAGATCAACAAGAACGTGCAAGTGGATGTGCCGCTCATCGGCGATCTTCGCGAGGTCTTGCAGCGGCTCCTCCCCGGAGTGAAGGGTGGTGACCGCTCCGAGTGGCTGAGCTACATCGACTCGGTCAAGAAAGATTCTGCGGTGCGCGATATTCAGAATCTTCCCGACAATGGGCACCTCTATGCTGCGCATGTGATCCACGAGCTCTGGCGTGAGACCCGCGGCGATGCTCTGGTGGTCACCGATGTCGGCCAGCATCAGATGTGGGAAGCGCAGTATTACCGGCACGAAAAGCCGCGCTCGCTGATCACTTCGGGCGGACTGGGAACGATGGGATTCGCGCTGCCGGCCGCCGTGGGTGCGAAATTCGCCCGGCCGGAAGCGGAAGTTTGGGCCGTGGTTGGCGACGGCGGCTTCCAGATGACCATGGCCGAGCTGGCCACCATCGTGCAGGAGAAGCTGGAGCTCAAGATCGCGATTATCAATAACGGCTACCTGGGAATGGTCCGCCAATGGCAGGAGTTTTTCTACGAACGCCGCTACGCCTCCACTCCGCTGCTCAATCCCGACTTCGCGAAGCTGGCCGAGGCCTATGGAATCCCGGGCGTGGCGGTGAAGTGCCGTGCCGACGTGGCCCCGGCGATTCAGGCCATGCGCCGCCACGCGGGTCCGGCGTTGATCGATTTCCAGGTCGAGCAGGAAGACTCCGTCTATCCCATGGTGCCGGCTGGCGGCGACCTGCACGCCATGATCCGCAGACCCAGTCCGCTGGTCGAAAGTGCTTCGGACGCCTGAGGCGCGACATGTTGAACACCTTCGTCGTCTACGTCGAAAACAAACCCGGCGTGCTGAACCGCGTGGCTTCGTTGTTCCGTCGGCGGGCTTACAACATCGAATCGCTCACCGTGGGTCACACGGAAAGGCCGGGCATTTCGCGCATGACCATCGTCGCGGAAATCGGCGAAGGCGCGGCGTCGCGCGTCGAGGCCAATCTGTACAAGCTCGTCCCGGTCCTGTCGGTCGAAAATGTCACCTCAATTCCGACCGTGTCCAGGAGTCTCGCGTTGATCAAGGTGGGCGCGCCGCAGGAATCCCGCCCCCGCGTGGTGGAGATTGCCGACGTGTTTCGGGCCCGCGTCGTGGACCTCGCTCCCGGGTCTATCGTGATGGAGATCACCGGCGCCGATGAGAAAATCGATGCGTTGGTGGAAGTCCTTCGGCCGTTTGGCATCCTCGAGATGGTTCGGACGGGCCTGGTGGCGATGTCGCGGGGCGTGAAGAACGGGGCGGGTGAGCGTCCCACGGCCACCCTGGCTGCGCAGCCGGACGATGGAGCTTCCAGCGCCGCGGGATAGGTTTCGCTTTTCCATCTCAATGCTGCCTTAAGGAGCAGACCATGGCTACCATTTATCAGGACGATTCGGCGGACCTCGCTCTGATTCAGGCGAAGAAAATTGCCGTCAGCGGATACGGTTCGCAAGGCCACGCCCACGCGTTGAACCTGCGCGACAGCGGCTGCAACGTGCGCGTCGGCCTGCACCTGGAGAGCGGGTCGCGCGAGAAGGCCCGCGCCGCAGGGTTCACGGTCACATCCGTCGCCGAAGCCGCTGCTTGGGCGAACGTCATCGTCCTGCTGATGCCCGATACCACCCAGCCGGCCGTGTACAAGCAGCACATTGCTCCCCACCTTTCTCCGGGGAAGATGCTTCTGTTCGCCCACGGCTTCAACGTTCGTTTTGGAACCATTCCGTTGCCCGATCATGCGGACGTCGCCATGGTCGCACCCAAGGCTCCGGGACACCGCGTGCGGGAAGTCTATCTTGAGGGCGGCGGCACCCCCGCCTTGCTGGCGGTCCACCAAGACGCCACGGGTTCCGCCAAGGAGTTGGCACTCTCTTACGCCAAGGCCTTGGGCGCCACCCGCGCCGGAGTGATCGAGACCACCTTTGCCGAAGAGACCGAGACGGACCTCTTCGGCGAACAGGCTGTGCTTTGTGGCGGAGTGAGCGCCTTGATCAAGGCGGGATTCGAAACGCTTGTGGAGGCCGGCTACCAGCCGGAAATCGCCTATTTTGAATGCCTGCACGAATTGAAACTGATCGTCGATCTGATGTATCGCGGCGGCCTTGGCTACATGCGGTATTCGGTCAGCGATACGGCGGAGTACGGCGACTACACCGGCGGGCCTCAAATCATCACCGAGCAGACCCGGGAGACGATGCGCGAGATGCTTCGTGAGGTTCAGAACGGCGCTTTTGCCCGCCGCTGGATCGCAGAGAATGAAGCGGGCCGGCCGTTTTTCAACGCCACGCGCAGCGCCGAACAGCGCCAGTTGATCGAACAGGTGGGTGCGCGCCTCCGCGCCAGGATGGCGTTTCTCAACCCGGTGACGGTCGCGGCGGAGGAGTCGGTGCATTCCGCAGGCGCAAAGTGAGCCACCCGGTTACACCGAGCGCAGGGGAGTTCGCCGATGGCTTTTGAGGAATCGCGCTGGGTTTGGATGAATGGTTCGCTGGTGGCTTGGCGCGACGCCACTCTGCACGTTTCCGCGCACGCCCTCCACTACGGCACTGGCGTCTTTGAAGGAATACGCTGCTACGATACCCCGGCAGGACCCGCCGTTTTTCGCCTGCGCGAACATCTCCAGCGGCTTTTCACCTCCGCCAGGCTCCACGACATCCAGATTCCCTATGTCTTGGAAGAATTGGAGAAGGCAACGTGCGAGTTGGTCCTGAGAAATGAATTCCGGAGCTGTTACGTCCGGCCGATCTGTTTTTTCGGTAGCGATACTCTGAACGTTCATCCGCGGAAATGCCCGGTCGAGGTGGCCATTCTGGCTTGGCCGTGGGCGCCTTACCTTGGCGCGGAGGGGTTGCGATCGGGAGTCCGCGTGACCATCTCTCCGTGGCGCAAGTTTCACTCCCGGATGATGCCCACCACTGCCAAGGCTTGCGGACAGTACCTCAACTCCGTTCTGGCCGTCAGGGATGCCGAGCGCAGGGGCTTCGACGAAGCCCTGCTGCTCGATGTGGACAACTGCCTCGCCGAGGGCTCCGGCGAAAATCTGTTTCTGGTCCGGAACGCTCGCTTGCTGACCAACGATGAGCGACATTCCATCCTGCTGGGGATTACGCGGGAAACGGTGATCGAGCTGGCGCGGGATCTCGGCTACGCAGTGGAAGTCAAGGCCCTCCGCCTGGAAGATCTGTACCCGGCGGAAGAAGCCTTCCTCACCGGGACCGCCGCCGAGGTGACACCCATCCGCGAAGTGGATGGCAGGCCGATCGGGCCGTGCACGCCTGGGCCGATTACCCAGAAAATCCAGCAGGCTTTCTTCTCCGCAGTCTCCGGGCGAGATGCCAACTATTGCCGGTGGTTGCATTTCGTGACTGCTGCTCCTAGTGCCGCCCGAAAATAAGGCCGGCGGTTGGAGAGGAGCCCCATGAAAACAAATCAGAGAAGCAGTGCCATCACGCAAGGAGTCGAGCGCACTCCGAACCGCGCCATGCTGCGCGCCGTTGGCTTTGGGGACGCGGATTTCGACAAGCCGATCATCGGTGTCGCCAATGGCTACAGCACTGTCACGCCGTGTAACGCAGGGTTGAATGCACTGGCTTTGCGCGCCATCGCCGTCCTTCGCGACGCCCAGACCATGCCGCAGGTATTCGGCACCATCACCGTCAGTGACGGCATTTCCATGGGCACCGAGGGGATGAAGTACTCGCTCGTCTCGCGCGAAGTCATTGCCGATTCGATCGAAACGGTGTGCGGCGCGCAGCGCATGGACGGCCTTCTGGCCGTCGGTGGCTGCGACAAGAACATGCCGGGCGCGATGATCGCCATCGCGCGGATGAACATCCCTGCGATTTTCGTCTATGGCGGCACAACCAAGCCCGGCTTTTATGACGGGAGGCCGCTCACGGTTGTCAGCGCCTTTGAAGCCGTCGGGGAATATTCCGCCGGCCGGATTACGAAGACGGAATTGCTGGAAATCGAGCGGCGGTCCTGCCCTGGGGCCGGCTCCTGTGGCGGCATGTACACCGCGAACACAATGTCGTCGGCCATCGAGGCCATGGGTATGAGCCTGCCCCGCTCCTCCACCATGACGGCGGACGAGCCGGAGAAACTCGCCAGCGCGGCCGAATCCGCTGCTGTCCTGGCCGCGGCGGTTCGGCGTCAGATCCTGCCGCGCCGCATCCTCACGCGCAAGGCTTTTGAGAACGCCATCGCCGTGGTTACCGCCACCGGCGGCTCGACCAACGCCGTGCTGCACCTTCTGGCCATTGCCCATGCGGCTCAGGTGCCGCTGCGCCTCGACGACTTCGAGACCATCCGCGCGCGTGTTCCGGTCCTCTGCGACTTGAAACCCTCCGGCAGATACGTGACCACCGATTTGCATCGCGCCGGCGGGATTCCGCAGGTGATGAAGATGCTTCTCGTGCATGGCCTGCTGCACGGCGACGCGCTCACGATTACCGGAGAAACTCTGGCGGAGACTCTTCAGGACGCGCCCGCGGCGCCCTCCGCGGACCAGGATGTCATCCGCCGGTGGGACGCCCCGGTGTGTCCGCACGGTCATCTGAAAATCTTGCATGGCAACTTGGCGCCGGAAGGGGCGGTGGCGAAGATCACGACACACTCGACGCGGCGGATCCAGGGACGCGCGCGCGTTTTCGATTCAGAAGAAGAGTGTTTGCCTGCGATTCTCTCCGGCGGCGTTCGCGCCGGCGACGTCGTGGTGATTCGCTACGAGGGCCCCAAAGGCGGTCCGGGCATGCGCGAGATGCTCGCTCCCACCTCGGCCCTGGTCGGTGCGGGCGTGGGGAGCGAGGTGGGGCTCGTCACTGACGGGCGCTTTTCCGGCGGCACGCATGGCGTCGTCGTTGGACACGTTACCCCGGAAGCCGCATTGGGCGGTCCAATCGCCCTGGTAAAGGACGGCGATCGCATCACCATTGACGCCGAAGCGGGTCGCTTGCAACTCGAGGTTCCTCAGAAGGAGCTCGATCGCCGGCGTGCCCGCTGGACTCCGCCTCCGCCGCGCTATGAATCGGGAGTCCTGGCGAAATACACCCGATTGGTGTCCAGCAGCAGCACCGGAGCCGTCACCGACGGCCCTCTCAACTCACATCCTCCGATGGAGGGGAAAGGCAAGAATCGTTCCTCCCGAGCCGCTCAGGCACGGACAAGAAAAGCCTCCCGCGCCGGCTAGCGAGATCGGTTCCTGAAGAAAAGACGAAATAGGTCAGCGACGCCACCGTCCCACAAAACCTTGGCAGTCAGGGTGAGCGGTCTTCCCGCGGTCGGCGCGAGATTGGCCCCTGCTCTCTTGGTCTCTCGACACTCTGTAAATCTTCTAAATCCGCTCAATAAAAAGTTTCAATGAAAGGCAGAAGCTGCCCGTGCCGTAGACTGTCCCCGGGAGGCATGAACATGACCCGTTCGAGAATCGAGTTCTACGGCCACGTGAAGCAATACCACAATCTGAAGACGGAGATTGACCAAGCGATTCTCGAGGTGTTGGAGAGCGGCACCTACGTGCTCGGCCCGCAGCTCGCGAAATTTGAGGAAGAGCTTGCCGCCTATATGCAGCTCGGTGAAGTCGTGGGGTTGAACTCCGGCACCGATGCGCTCCTGCTGGCGTTTCTGGCTTTGGGCATCGGTCCGGGCGATGAGGTCATCACAACCTCCAACACCTTCTTCGCGACTGCCGAAGCCATTTGGCTCGCCGGGGCCACGCCCGTCTTTGTGGACTCCGATCCGCAGACGCGCAACATCGATGTGACCAAAATCGAGGCGGCGATGACTCCCCAAACGCGCGCCATTGTTCCTGTCCATCTGTATGGTCTTTGCGCGGACATGCCTGCGGTCGCGAAAATCGCCCGGGATCATGGCCTCTTCGTCGTGGAAGATTGCGCCCAGGCCATCGGCGCGCGTGGCGACAACTTTTCCATCGGTGAGTTCAGCGACGTGGTCTGCCTGAGCTTCATCATTCAGAAAAATTTGGGATGTTTCGGCGACGGCGGCGCGGTGGCGACTAACGATCGCGGCCTCGCCACGGAAATCCGCAAGCTGCGCAACCACGGCTCGCTGAAGCGCTCCTATCACCGCATCGGCTACAACAGCCGTCTCGACGACCTCCACGCCGCCGTGCTCCGCGTCAAACTGCAGCACGTGGATCGCTGGAACCAGAGACGCCGCACTCTTGCGGAAATCTATGCTACCAGTCTCGCCGGCGCGCCACTCGCTTTGCCCTTCACGCCCGCCGGGTATCAGCACGTCTATCATCTCTACGTGATCGAGTGCCGGAATCGCGACGCCTTGCAGGCCCATCTCGCTTCGCAGGGCATCACCGCTCTGACTCACTATCCCATCGCCATTCATCAGCAGGAGGGATTCCCGTGGGGACGTCCGGCTCGCGTTCCTTCGCTGCCGGTTACGGAAAACTCCGCGGCGAGCGTTCTTTCGCTTCCGATGTATCCGGAGCTCACCGACCAAGAAGTCGAGCGCGTCGTCGGGGAGGTTTTAAACTGGACGGCGAACCACCGGGCACTCAGCAAGGTCGCAAGTTGAGCTGCTTCCGATGAGTGCGCCGCGAAGATATACGGTTGCAATTTGCGGGACCGGAAAACGCGGCAGGGTGCACGCCGAATTTTTCCATAAGGACGCCCGCTTCGAGGTGGTCGCGGTTTGCGGGCGGGACCCGCAACGCCTGGAAGCTGCCGCCTTGCTCGCAGGGAATCCTGAAAAATATCACGACCCGGCGGAGATGTTGCGCGAGACACGGCCGGATGTTTTCTGTTTCTGCACGCCGCCCTCGGTGCGGCTCCCCCTGATTCGACTGGGCGTCGAGCACGCCGCGAAGCTGATTGCCTATGAAAAACCGATGGCCACTTCGTTCAATGAAGCGGCGGAGATTACCGAGCTCTGCCGCAATGCCGGCGTGAAGACCGTCGTCTCCCACCAGCTTAAGTACGGCGAGCATTTTCAAAAGGTGAAGGAACTGATTGCCAGTGGCGCGCTCGGCCGCATCCAGACGGTTTACGGGACGACGCTTGGCTGGCTGCTCCAGATGGGCACGCACGTGGTGGATTACTGCCGCTATTTTAACGGCGAGGCCGAAGCGGAATGGGTGTTTGGCCAGGTGACCGGCAGCGAAAAATTGACGGATTCGCATCCTTCTCCCCATTTCGCCTTGGGTGAAATCCAGTTTTCCAACGGCGTGCGCGGCATCGTGGAAATCGGAAGCCTCGCCCAGGATGTTCCCGAGGTGGAATATTTCTGGCACAAGGTGCGCATCGGCGCGCAGGGCACAGAAGGTTTTGCCGAAGCCTTGATTGGCGGTGGATGGCGCGCGGTGACTCGCCATTCCGGTGGCGTCGTCTCCGGCCCCGGCTCCTGGAACGCTCAACACGATCAGCCTCTCTACATTCGCGATATTGCTTTGTGGCTGGATGACGAGAAGCGCGTGCACCCCTGCAATGGGGAAAGCGCTTTCAAGGGGTTCGAGATCTTGATGGCCATTTGCCGCTCCGCAATCGAGCGCCGCAAGATTTCGATTCCCCTCGACCGCAGCGAGCCCGAAATCCAGAGACTTGCTCGCGTCCTCACGGACGGCCAAGCCGCCGCCGTCCGTTTACGGAATTAGTGCCTATGCTTCTGCTCGCATACATGCCCACGCTTACTGGCTCTTTCCCCTCCTCAGGGCTATAATTTCGCAAACTGATGCCGCTCTCCTCGGGCACAAAGCTCGGACCTTATGAGATTCAGACGCCCTTGGGCGCGGGCGGTATGGGAGAGGTGTACCGGGGACGGGACACGCGCCTCGACCGCACCGTCGCGATCAAGGTCCTGCCGCGGCACTTTTCTGATAATCCCTCTTTCCGCCAACGCTTCGAGCGGGAGGCGCGGGCGATTTCTAGCCTGAATCATCCGCACATCTGCACGCTGCACGATGTCGGGGAGCACGATGGCGTCTCGTTTCTCGTTCTCGAATATCTGGAAGGGGAGACGTTGGCCGCGCGGCTGGAGCGCGGACCGCTTCCGACGGGGCAGCTCTTGCGCTATGGACAAGAGATCGCGGATGCCCTCGATAAAGCCCATCGCCAGGGCGTGATTCATCGCGACCTGAAGCCGGGAAACGTCATGCTGACCAAGTCCGGCGCCAAGCTCATGGATTTCGGTCTGGCCAAGCCGGCGGAGCAGAGCGTGCTGGCAGCGGCTACGGCGGCGACCACGCTGGAGAAGATGACGATAGAGAACAAGCCGCTGACGGGCGAAGGTACCATTGTCGGCACCTTCCAGTACATGGCGCCCGAACAACTGGAGGGCAACGAAGCGGACGCGCGAACCGACATCTTCGCTCTAGGGGCCGTGCTGTACGAGATGGCGACGGGGCAGCGGGCGTTCGCTGGCAAGACGCAGGCCAGCGTGATTGCGGCCATCCTTGCGTCTGAGCCGAAGCCGATCACTGAACTGCAGCCCATGGCACCGCCGGCGCTGGAGCACGTCGTCAAGAGCTGCCTGGCCAAGGATCCGGACGACCGCTGGCAGAGCGCGCACGACGTGGCCCGCGAACTCGCCTGGATTGCCCAGGGCAGCGGCACGGCTACGATCGCAGCAGCATCTGGTGCGCACAAACGCAATCGTGAGCGCCTAGCATGGGCTTGCGCAGCCGTGTTTGCTTCGGTGGCTTTGCTTCTCAGTTTCCAGTATTTGCGTCCGGCTCGGAGTGAACCGCAATCTCTGCACGCTGCAATTGTGTCGCCTCCCAACACCACCTTCCACTTGAACGGGGACGACGGCGCGCCAATGGCACTCTCGCCGGACGGCACCCGCATCGCGTTTGGCGCGAGCGGCAGGCTTTGGGTGGAGTCGCTCGAGACCGGCGCTTTCGTTTCTCTTCCTGCCACCGAAGGTGCGCACTTTCCTTTCTGGTCGCCGGATGGCCTCCTTCTCGCCTTCTTCGCCGATGGAAAACTCAAGAAGACGGACGCGTCGGGCGGCCCTATCTCCGTTGTGTGCGATGCTCCCAATCCCCGTGGCGGAACATGGGGATCGAGCGGCGTGATTGTCTTCACGCCCAATGTGCGTACAGGCTTATACCGCGTACCAGCGTCTGGGGGGACGGCCACGCTGGTGACCAAAGTGGATGACTCGCAGCATACCAGCCACCGCTGGCCTCATTTTCTCCCCGATGGCCGCCACGTGGTCTATGTTGCTGTGAATCATGCCTATCCCGCGTCCGACCGTGCGGGAGTCTACCTCACAAGCCTCGAGGGCGCGGCTCCCCTCCGCCTATTTCAAGGCTTTGACAGCCCCGTTTACGCCTCCGGCTATCTGCTCTACGTTCGCGAAGCCAGCCTGATGGCCCAGCGCTTCGACCCGGAGAAGCTCCAGCTTACCGGCGAGCCCCTGCGCGTTGCCGACGGCGTGAACTACGATTCCGGCATCTGGCGAGGCGTCACCACCGCTTCCGAAAACGGACGCATCTGTTTCCAGCCTGCCCAGGAAGGGATTGGCGGGCAGCTCAACTGGGTCAACCGCTTCGGGCAGACACTGCGCACCATCGGGGAGCGCAGCAATAGCTTTTGGCTGCGGCTTTCGCCCGATGGCAAGCGGCTGGCTATTGTAAGTGGTGATCCCAACAATGATATCTGGATTTACGAGCTCGGCCGCGACATCAAAGTCCGCGCCACTTTCGCGGCTCAGGTCAACTCGCTTCCCGTCTGGTCACCCGATGGCAACTCGCTTGCCTATACGGCGCTCACCGGCACCTCGAGTTTCTCCTTGCTGCTCAAGCAGGCGGACGCTCCCGGGAACGGCCGCACTGTGTTGGACATCCAAGAGGGCTTTTACCCCACCGATTGGTCGCCGGACGGAAAATATCTGCTCTATGAAAGAGGAAACATCGCCGAGACTCACGTTTGGGCGTTTCCGCTTGGCGCTGAAAGAAAGCCCCTTCCCATCGCCAATACGCCTTTCTGGGAACAGAGCGGCACGTTCTCTCCCGACGGTCGCTGGGTCGCCTTCGCTTCCCGCGAATCAGGCCGCGTAGAGGTTTACGTCACGCCATTCCCTGCCGCCGGTGTGAAGTGGCAGATTTCCTCCAAAGGAGGGAGCCAGCCACGCTGGCGCCGCGACGGCAAAGAGCTGTTCTATGTTTCTCCCGATGGCGAACTCATGGCCGCCCAGGTGAATGGAACGGGCGGGCGCTTTCAGGTGCAAGAAGTGAAGTCACTGTTTCGCGTCAACCTCTTCACTGGGCCGCGCAGCGGCTATCCCGCCTTTGATGCCAGCGCTGACGGCCAACACTTCCTCCTCAATCGGGCCAGCGAAGTGCAATCTGCCCCGATCACCCTGTTGGTAAACTGGACCGCGCACTTGAAGAAATGACGCCTGCTCCAAGAACAAAACTCGGGCCGCGCGCGTTACAACTTCACGGATGCCGAAACCGTTCCCTCTGGCCATAAACTGCCAAAACAACCTCTCGACACGATCCCGCTTAGCCGAATTTCAGCAATCATCGCGGCTGTTGCAAATCTGCATCCTGCCCTCACCCGGAACGACGAAAAAAATGCGCCAAACGCGCAATCGCTGGCCGCAACTTGTGCTAGCCTGAACTGCAAACTGGGCGAGCAGCTTCTTGGCTTTGCTCCAGACTCCTTCACGAGGAACTGATGTCTGCGCTCGCGAATCCGGTGTTTCCACGGACCGACCCTGCCTTCAGGCCGGCCGGTTCTGCGCCCAAACGCATAAGTCCTTTGGAATGCATGGATACGAAAAACGCGCCCGCAACCCTTTTAGATTCCACTGATACAAATTCATTGGACTTAAAGTCCTTTAGATTCCACTGTTACAAAAAACACCCGGGGGTACCCCCCTCCTTTACCTCCTGCTGCCTCCCTGCCTCGTCGGTTTTTCTTTTCGCTGGGCTACTCGACCTTCAGGACAACCTTGCCGGTGTTTTGCCGGGAGTGGATGTAGCGGTGAGCTTCGGCGGCGGCCTGGAGCGGAAACGTTTTGCCGATGACCGGCTTGACCTGCCCGGCGGCGTACATCCGGAAAATCTCTTCGAGCTGGGTGCGCAGCAGTCCCTCGTGCCCTTTCATCCGTCCCAGGTGCACGCCGATGACGGAGATGTTGTCGCGCATCAGCCGCAGCGGGTTGAACCGCGGCATCCCGGCGAGAGCGCGCAGCCCGCGCCACAGGTTGCTTGGCGAGGTGCGCGAGGCGCCTTGCGGCCCGGCGGCGGCCGAAAAGCCGTACACCACCAGTCGTCCGGTCGGCCCCAGGCACGCATAGCTTCTCGCAAACGACTTCCCGCCGATGGGGTCCATCACCATCTCGATGCCATCGGGCGCGATGCGCCGCACGGCCTGGACGAAGTCTTCGCGGCTGTAATCAATCGGATGGTCCACGCCGATCTGCCGCAGCAGCTCCTGCTTGGAGGGCCCGGCCGTGCCGAACACGACCAGTTGCCGGGCGCGCGCCAACTGCACCGCGGCGATGCCCACGCCGCCCGCCGCGCCGTGGACCAGGATGCGCTCGCCGGGCTGCAGATTGCCCATGTGAAACATCGAGTGATAAGCGGTCAGGTAGTTGACGGGAATCGCCGCGGCGTCTTCGAGCGGCACGCCCTCGGGCACGCGGAAGACGTGCTGCGCCGGGACGGCTACGCGCTCGGCATAGGCGCTGAAGGTAGCCAGCGCGGCCACCGCGGCGCCTTTCTGGAGATGAGCGGTGGGACCCGAGAGGCCAGACGGGACAGACTCGACGATGCCGGAGACTTCCATGCCGGGGATGAATGGCGGGCGCGGCGTCCCGGGATAGAGTCCCATGCGCTGGAGCAAGTCGGCGAAGTTGATGCCCACGGCCTTGACGCGGATGAGCACATCGCCCGGGCCGGGCTGCGGGTCTGCCACCTCGCGCCACTCGAAAACTTCTGGAAGCCCATACCGCCGGACGACCATCGCGCGCATCTAATTCTCCCGGGCCGCCGGTGCGCTGCCGAAAACCGCGTGCCGGACGATACCCGCACCGCTCTCCCCGCCAGCCGCGGTGCCTTCGCTTGCCGGCGGGTGGCCCATCCTAGCACAGCCGCGGGGGCGGCCTGTTTACCCCTTGTTTTTCGGCGCGGGGGAAGCGTTTGTGGTTTACCTGTGAATTGGCATAAACTGATTGACTTTGCTTGACCGATGAGACTTCCACTGAGAACGCCCAACCGAATTCGCCGCAGCGCCGGCAGAGTGTTGATGCTGGCGCTGATCGGCCTGGGCATGGCGGCGCTGGCGCGAAGCCCGGCAGCGGAGGGCTCCTCGCCGCAGAAGCCCCCGGACTCGCCTGTGCTGGCGGCGCTGGCGGCGGAGCTAAACCGCTCCATGGCCGTGCTGGGCAAGGCCGACCCGCCGGCCTACTTCATCGGCTATATTGTGACCGAAATGCAGCGCGCCGAGGTGATGGGGTCGAATGGCGCCCTGCTCAGTAGCCACGAGGCGCGCGCGCGCTGGCTCGAAGTGCAGGTGCGCACGGGCAGCTACGAGCTGGACGACACCCGCAAGGTGGGCGACCGCCAGCCGTCGTTTTCGGCCAGCCCCGGCGCGTCGGTGCCCCTCGAGGACGATGCGGCGGTGCTGCGCCGGGCCATCTGGCTCGAGACCGACCGGCAATACCGCGCCGCGGCTGAGGCGCTGATCAAGATCAAGACGGGCAAGGAAGTGAAGGTGCAGACCGCCGAAGGCCAGGCGCCCGATTTTTCCCGCGAGCAGCCGCAGGTCTCCTACAGCCCGCGAGCGTCGTTCACGCTGGATCGCCGCCCCTGGGAAGAGAAGGTTCGGCTCTATACCCGCGCCTTCCGCAGCTCCCCGACCGTGCTGAACTCGATTGTCACCTTCACCGCCGTGGCCCAAAACCAGTACCAGGCCACCAGCGAGGGCACCCGCTTGCAGTTCGGCGAGCTGCGCTACCGCCTGGAGCTGTTCATCCAGGGTAAGGCGCCCGACGGGATGGACATCAACCGCTACTCCAACTACGACTGGGTCAATCCCTCGGAAGCGCCCGACGATCAGGCGGTCCTCGCGCAGGCCAAGGTCATGACCCGGGAGCTCGAGGCGCTGGTGGCGGCGCCCCTGGTGGAGCCTTCCGCCGGGCCGGCGCTGCTGACCGGGCGCGCCGCGGCGGTCTACTTCCACGAAGTCTTCGGCCATCGCGCCGAGGGCCACCGGCAAAAAGACATCAGCGAGGGACAAACGTTCGCCCGCAAGGTCGGCGAGCAGATCCTCCCGGACTTCCTCTCGATTTATGACGACCCCACGGTGAGGCAGGTGGGCTCGAGCATCCTGCTGGGGCATTACCCGTACGATGACGAAGGAGTGCGGGCCGAGCGCGTGAAGCTGGTGGACCGCGGCGTGCTCCGCGGCTTCCTGATGTCGCGCTCGCCGCTGGTGGGCTTCCCCCAATCGAACGGGCACGGGCGGCGCCAGTTGGGTTACTCGCCGGTTTCGCGCCAGGGCAACCTGATCGTGGAGAGCAACCGGAAGGTCACCAACGCCGAGCTGCGGCGCAAGTTCATCGAAGAGATCAAGCGTCAGAACAAGCCCTTCGGCATGCTGATTGACGACATTGCCGGCGGGTTCACCTTCACCGGGCGCGGCCAGCCGCAGGCGTTTCAGGTGCTGCCGCTGGTGGTTTACAAGGTGTATGCCGACGGACGCCCCGACGAGCTGGTGCGCGGCGTGGACATTGTGGGCACGCCGCTGGTCTCGCTGACCAAGATCTTGGCCACCGGCGACACGCCCGAGGTGTTCAACGGCTACTGCGGCGCCGAATCGGGTTCCGTGCCCGTGGCCGCGGTCTCACCGGCCATCCTTATCTCCGAGCTGGAGGTGCAGAAGAAAGAGACCTCCACCGACAGGCCGCCCATTCTTCCGCCGCCGGCCCACGACCCGAAAGGAACAGGCCCGTGAGCCGACTGCGCTTGTTCGGGATAGCTCTCGCGCTTGCGGCGGTCGTCGCTGCGGCGCCGCCGGCATTTGCGCAGGCCCCGCGGACCCAGCCCGGCGACTCCGACCAGACGCTCGCGGCCATGCGCGACGAATTGCGCAGGTCGCGCGAGCGGCTACAGATTCCGGGACTCGAGCGGCCGTTCTACATCCAGTACCGCCTGGTGGACCTGGACGTGCGCACCGTGAGCGCGGCCTTTGGCGCGCTGGTCTCCAGCAACACCTCGCGCAACCGCTCCATGAGCGTGGAAGTGCGCGTCGGCGACTACAAGGTGGACAGCTCCAACTTCATCTCCGACGACACGTTTCGCGGATTCATCGGCTCGACCGGCACCGTGGGCATCGACCGCGACTACGACTCGCTTCGGCAAGACTTGTGGCTGGCCACCGATCAGGCCTACAAGGAATCGCTGGACGCCCTGGCTCGCAAGCGCGGCTTTCTGCGCAGCCTGGCGCACCCGCCCAGCATCGACGATTTCTCGCATGCCGGCCCGGTGGTGCTCATCGAGCCGCGCAGCGAACCCGACTGGACCTCGCGCAAATGGGAGGAGGAAGCCAAAGCGGTCTCCGCCGCGCTGCGCGCCCATCCCCAGCTCACCAGCTCCCGCGTCACCTACCATCTGATCTACGTGACTTCGTACTTGATGAACAGCGAGGGCAGCGAAATCCGCGTCAGCCGGAGCCTGGCGGCCGTCGAGGCCGGCATCGAGACGCTGGCGGACGACGGCACCCCCCTGCACCATTTTTATGCGGCCTACGCGCGCCGCCCGGCGGAGTTGCCGCCGGCCGAGGCCGCCCGCAAGGGTATCGAGCGCGCTGCGCGCGAGCTGCTCGCCCTGCGCGCGGCGCCGCCCGCGCCGGACTACATCGGTCCGGTGCTGTTCGAGGCGCCCGCTGCCGGCTCGCTCCTGGCCCAGATGCTGGGGCCTTCGCTCAGCGGGGCGCGCCCGCCGCTCTCCATGCTGCCGATGTTTGAGCAGATCATGGAACGCATGGGCGGGCGAAGCGAGTGGACCGGGCGAGTCAATACGCGCGTGCTTCCGGCCAACGTGACCTTGGCGGACGATCCCACGGCGCTGGAATTTCACGGCCAGCCGCTCCTGGGCGCCTACCAGGTGGACGAGGAAGGCGTGCGCGGACAGCGGGTCGCCATCGTCGAAAATGGCATGCTCCGGCATTTGCTGATGTCGCGGCGCCCCGGAGCGGATTTTGAAGAGTCCAACGGCCACGGGCGCTCGGCGTTTCTCGGCGACCCGCGACCCGCGATGAGCAACCTCTTCTTTACCTCCAGCGACGCGCAGGACCCGGCCGAGTTGCGCAAGAAATTTTTGGTCAAATGCCGGGAGGCGGGCCGCACGTCGTGTCTGGTGGTCCGGCAGATGGACAACCCGGCGCTCGGCATCCATCGCCAGGAAGACTTCTCGGAGCTGATCGGGGCGCTCGCGGCGGGAGCGGCGAGCGGCGACCGCTTGCCGTTGCTGGTCTATCGCGTGAGCGTGGAGGACGGCCGCGAAGAGCTGCTGCGCGGCGCGCGGCTGATCGGCCTGAACCTGCGGGCCCTGCGTGGCCTCACCGGCACGGCAAACGATTACTCCGTGTTTGCTTTCCAGCAGAGCCAGGCGACGGGATTTGGCGGCACCGCACTGGGCGCGTTTGGGTCGGCGCAGGGCGGCCTGCCCAGCACCGTGGTGGCGCCCTCGCTGCTGTTTGACGAGGTGGAAGTGCGCGGCGCGCGGGGCGAGCCGCGCCGGCTGCCGCTGGTGCCGCCTCCGCCGCTCAACTAGCCCGGCGCGTTCGCCTCACTGCTTCACGTCGGCGAGAATGTCTTCGTAATCGTTCAGCGTGATTTTTTCGGGCCGCTCCGGCAGGCTGAACTCCACCCGGTTTTCTTTCTGCGTGGCGCGGGTCCAGCCGAGCAGAATCGTTCTGCCCGATGTGTGCAGGTAGAGTGGCAGGATGTCCTTCCAGCCGTCCGGAACGCCGCGCTGGCTTAGCGTGCCGGCGACTTTCCATTGGTTTCCGGCGGCCGATTCGATCCGATAGTGGAACTCGTAGTGCGGGATCCCCGTGCCGTAGACGTACTGGCGGAAGAACCAGTCCATGCGGTGGTTTGCTTCGATATCCATCGCCGGGATCATATGTTTCTCGACGATGGCTTTGAAGTCTTCGGTTGAGGCTGCCCTGTTGTTGTAGGTTTCGCAGAATTCTTTCATCATGCTTTGGAAGCGGGCTTCCGGGTTCTCGGCGTTGCTCGGGTCGTAGAGCATCATCCGCAGCATATGCAGGATGTAGCCGCCCTTGCGGTAAACCACCACGCTGAAGGCTGCGGGAGATTCCGAAGACGACAGGCGCGTTCCCATCCACACCGGACCCACGGATTCGTATACCCGGCCGTGCGCGTCTTTCAGCAGCAGCTTCTGCTTGTCCTCACGGACGTGGATCAGGTAGTGCTTCATGCTTTCGCGGAGATGGACGAAGAGGTTGCCGGAAAACTGGGCAAACCCCTCGGACAGCCACTGGTCGTGGTAGCTCTTCCAGCCGACACGGTGGCCCCACCACTGGTGCGAGCTTTCGTGGGCACGAAAGAAATCGGTGAGCTCATCGTTCTGGGGCAAGCGTAGGTTGTTTCGCTGCGTGGAATCGAGGAAAGAAATTCCTGACAGGTAAATCAGGCCAGGCCAGCCCTGGCCATAAAAATAGGGGATGTTTGTCACCGCCAGGGTCTTGTAGGGATAAGGGCCAAAGTATCGCTCGAACACTCCGAGGGTGTTGGCCATTTCTGCGGCCATCGTTTTGGCCATCGTCGCTGGGCTCAGGGTACCGACCGGCAGTCGGGTAATGAACACCGGCTGTTCCCTGCTCTCTCCGCAGGGGCCGTCGCCGCAGCGGTCTTCGCGACGGTTGCCGTAGCGGTCGATCGTGCTGTCGACGCGATACCTGCGCCACTCCAGGCCCTGCAACATCTCGTCCGGGTTGCGATTGGCATAGACCTGGATGGCGATGGACCCCGCCATTTCGGTTTGCACCTGGTAGTCGCCGAAGGCGAAGCCCGCCACGGCCAAGGGGATTTCGCTCTTCCACGTGGTGAAGGCCCAGTCTCCTTCCGAGGTCTCGCCGGTTTTATTCCCGGTGGCCACCAGGGTGTACTTCCTGGGGCTGCGAAAGGTGAGGTCGAATTCCGCTCGCCGGGCAAAGCTATTAGGCCGAGCGGGGTACCAGCCGTAGCTTTGGCAGAAGAAACTGCCGTTGCCGACCTTGCGGATCAGGTGCTTGCCGGAGTAGCGGAACGCGAGCGTGTGCGCGTCACCGGCATGCGTGGGGCCGGGGAGCACTACAGCGACGTAGTCGCCGTAGGATTGCGCCCGATCTTTCGGGTCGCGGGCTTGAAAATAGGACAGGGAACTTGCGGAGGGGTCGTTGGCACCGTTCGGAAGCAGTTGCACCGAGTCCACGCGAAGGTGCGGGTCAAGGAAAAACAACAACACGCGCTCCCCTCCCGCCCGGTGCTCCACCGCCACCCGGCTGGTGGCACGAAGCTCTTCGGCTTCGGTGACGCTGGCCTCAATGCGGTAGCTGCGGATGGCGAAATCTTCCTTGGCCAGTGGCTCGCGGTGCGCTTCTTCGGAGCCCCGTCCTCCCGCGGGGAAGCTCATCCAGTTGTCAAACACAGTCCGCCCGGCCGATTTGGCCCAGCGGCCGACGGTGACCTCTTCCTGGTCGAGCGCGTCCACACGAACATGGATCCAGCCCTTTTCGTTGGTCTTCAGGTCGGCGGCGAACAGGGACGTGCGCCGGTGGGCATACGAGAGAATCCCCTTGAAGAGGCGCGGCAGGAGCGGGTCGCCGGCATCCTCACGATCCTTCTCGCGGGCAGTGAACAGTTCGGCGGAGAGCGCCCCGGGATTGGACGCAAACTGCACCTGACGCGATACTTCGGCGAAAGTGTCGTCCAAAAAGACGAACACGGCCTCGCTGAACTCCACGTCGAGCGTGTCCTGCTTGGTGAACAGGCGGAGTTGCTGCGCTTCCAGCGCGTCCGGAGGGTCCACCTGCACGCGGCCGCGGCCGCGGAATGTGGCCGCGAAGACGATGCCGTTCACCGGCTGCGTGAACTGCACAGTGCCCTGGGCGAGCGTGATGCGGATGCGGTCGCGCACCAGAGCGAGGTTGCTGACGCTCGCGGATTTATCGGCGGAGAACGTGGGTTGTTGCAGGCTGTTCCAAATCGCAGAAGCGTCCTGCGCCGCCGCGGGCACGGCCAGCGCCGCATAGGAGAGCACCACGCATAGGCGAAGGAATTTCATAAGCTTACTCCTCGGCCGCTATTGCTTCACCTCCGCAGCGTCGGGCGGCTGCACTTGCAGGTGACCGCGGCCGCGGAAGGCCGCGCCGAACACGATGCCGTAAACGGGGCCATAACTCTATAGTAATGGAGAGGCGTTGGCAAGCTGCGCTTACGGGGCTGACGTGGCGCGGGGGTCTTTTACTTTCCGACCGTAATCACGGCCAGCTCCGGCCGGCAGAGAAAGCGCACCGGCAGGACCGAAGTGCCGACGCCCCGGCTGACGTACATCCGCGAGCCGCCCTGCTCGTACCACCCCGCAAGAAACCTCCCTGAGCCGCGAGGCAGCCAGAGGGGTCGCAGGAAGGGGAGGCGCACCTGGCCGCCGTGCGTATGGCCCGCGAGCGCCAGCGGGCAGCGGCTTACGACCTGGTCGAAATAGAACGGTGAGTGGAACAACGCGATGACAAATGCGTCCCGCGGCACGCCCTTGAGTGCGGCCGCGAAGTTGGGCGAGCCCGAGGAGGGATCGTCCAGCCCAAGCATCCAGACGCCTTCGCGCGCCTGGCGGGCCTCATTGAGCAGGAAATTCACTCCTGCGGAGGCGTAAAAGGCGCGTTCACCCTTCAGCGGCCGCCAGTTCTCCCAGTTCCCCCGCACGACCCAAACTCCCAGCGGCGCATGCAGTCGCGCCAGCAATTGCCGGCACATCTCGTAGCTGCCGCTTCCCGCCAGCGTGTCGCCGGTGACAACGATCAAATCGGGCCGCTCGGTTTCGAGCAGGGCCAGGAGTCGCCGTTCGCGGCGCCCCACGCCGTACGTGTGCAGGTCGGAGAGGTGCGCGATCTTGAGCGGCGCGGCGAGCGGTGTCGAAATCTTGTGGCGCGTCACCTCAATCCAGTCCGACTCAATCAGGAATCCGTCTACGGCCGCCGCAGCGCCGAAAAGGAGCAACGCGATGCCGATCCAGCTCTTGCGCGAGCGCGGTACGCGCCGCCTGGGCGCGGGGACGGGAGATTCCAGCGGCGTGGGTACAGGCGGAAGCGCGCTCATGGATACTGCGATGATGGCACGCGCGCAAGAAATTGCGTTAGCAGAATCGGCGTCTGCGTCGCCCGGTGCTATAGTGTGCTCCCCGCAAGGCCGGAAAATGGGAGTGTTGGGGCGAGCTTACCGCCCGCCCGTCAAGACCTTCGATGCGGAGAGATCATGACGGAACGAACGGCATGGTTGCCAGCGTGGACCACCCCGCCGCGATTCTGGCGCACATACCGTCCGGCCGGCGCATCTTCGCCTTAGGTCCATCGGTGAGTCACAGCCTGCCGCAGCGGACAGGCCGCGTATAATTAGGCATGCGGTCGCCGGTGAGCATTTCCGAAGCCACACGCGAGAAGAAGCTGGCCGCTCTGGGGTCGGTAGGCTCGGCCGTGGTGCTGGTGTCGTTGAAGGCCTTTCTCGCTGTGGTGACCGGCAGCCTGGGCGTGCTCTCCGAGGCGCTGCATTCGGGCCTCGACCTGGTGGCCGCAATCATCACCTATCTCTCGGTGCGCGTATCCGACCAGCCCGCCGATGCCAAACACCCTTACGGCCACGGCAAGGTGGAGAATTTCTCCGCTTTCGTCGAAACGGGCCTCCTGCTGCTGACGGCGGTGTACATCATCTGGGAAGCCTTTCAGCGGCTGTTCTTCCGCGAAGCACACATCCAGCCGAGCCTGCTGGCCATCGGCATCCTGGGTTTCGCGCTCGTGCTGGACGTAGTCCGCGCGCGAGCGCTCGGGCAGGTGGCGCGCAAGTACAGCAGCGAGGCGCTGGAAGCCGACGCGCTGCATTTTTCGACCGATGTGTGGAGCACGCTGGTGGTGATCGCGGGTGTCGCGGTGGTCTGGCTGGGCGGGCGGCTCGGCGCGCCCTGGCTGGGCTACGCCGACCCCATCGCCGCGTTGGCCGTGGCTGGGGTGATCATCTGGGTGGGTTCGCGACTGGGCGCACGCACGCTCGACGCGCTGCTCGACGTCGCCCCGGCCGGCCTGCAGCAGCGCGTCGCCGAGGCGGTCGGCGAGCTCGACGGCGTGCTGGCGGTGGACCGCGTGCGCGTGCGCCGCGCGGGTAACCGTCACTTTGTGGACGTCACCATCAGCGTGCCGCGCACGGCCAGCTTTGAGCAGGTGCACGCCATCAGCGACGCGGCGGAGCGCCGCATCGGCGAAATCATGCCCGCCGACGTGATGGTGCATATGGAGCCGCGCGCCCGCGCCGGCGAACACTTATTCGAGGCCATCCGCGCCACCGCCCAGCGCCGAGGGCTGCCGATCCACGAGCTTTCCGCGCACCAGGTTGATGGGCGGCTGTTCATCGAGCTGCACCTGGAGGTCGAGGAGCACCTCAGCTTGCGCGAGGCCCACCGCCGCGCCAGCGAGCTTGAAGAGGAGATCCGCCGGCTGCCCGCCGTGGCGGATGAGGCGACCAATGCGGCCGGCGACGCGGCGCAGGTGAATATCCACATCGAGCCGCTGGGCACGCGCGTGGCGGCCGCCGACCACACCCCCAGCGAGATGCAAGAGCTTTCGCGGGCGGTCGAACGGCACATCAACAGCCTTCGCCGGGAGTACCACGAGCTGGCGGACTGCCACGAAGTGCGGGTGCGGCAGGTGGAGCACAAAATTCTGGTGTCCTGCCACTGCGCGATGGAAGGCAACCTGCCCATCACGCAGGTGCACGACGTCACCGCGGCGCTCGAAGACCGCGTCAAGGAGCAGTTCCCGCAGATCTTCCGCGTCACCATCCACCCCGAGCCCATCGAAGAGAGCTAGCACCGTTTCGATTCATCGGGAGCGCGATCGCCGCAGTCTGGCAGAGCGAAGGATGGGGAACCAGCGCTGCCGAGGATGCAGGCGTTTTTTAGGAAGGCATGCCGCGCGAGGGTTTCGCCCAGGCCAGCGCGCCGAGCGACAGGACCGCTGGGAAACATTCCACCACATAGCGCGGCTCGGGCGTATCCACCTGCGTCAGGAAAGCCGTGCGCACGATGATGAACGTCGCCAGCAGCGCGACCCCAGGCTGGCTTCGCCAGCGCCACGCCCCCGCGAGTGCCAGCCCGACGTAGAGAAAATTCAGCAAGCCGAGCCCCAACGTGACCGAGAAATCCGCTGGATCTTCATTCCATTGCCGGCCAGGCGGCCACAAGTGGCCCGAAAGAGGCAGCAGTTCGACACGCGGGGTGAACCAGAGCGTGGCCACGCGACCCAGCGGCACCCATAGGTAGGTGCGCAGCGGCTGCCGCGCCGTGCGTTCGCGGGCAATTTGCGCGAAGCCGCGGTCCACCTCCTCGGAGATAGTCAACTCGCGGTTGTAGCGGTCCAGCAGCGCCGCCACTCGGACGCGTTCCTCAGCGGAGTCGAACGCCGATGCAGGCAGGTCTTCGACGCGGATGGGCTCGTCCCCGAGCTTCCACGGAGCCAGGTAGACGTCGCGGAAACGCACCAGCCAGGTGTTTGTCCAGGCATAGAAGCCTCGGGGAACATATTCTCCCGGCATCTCCGTGTACCGTGGGGCGAGGAATTGCACGTGGTGAAGCGTTCGCCAGTTGCGGGCAGCCCAGGGAGCGAGCGGAAGGAGCAGCCCCGCGCCTGCGAGTGCTCCGGCGCGCAGCAGCCTGGGCCAGTCGGCAGGCCGTCGCCAGCGTGCCGCGAGCACCAGAGCCACCGACACCAGCAGGAGCGGCGCCTCAGGCCGCACCAGCGCGCCGCATCCGACGATGAGACCGCCATACCACCAGGGATTCAGCGACGCTCCTGCCGATGCCTCGGCGGCCCGCCCGGGAAGCAGAAACACCAGAAGCGCGAGCGCAGTCAGAAACGTCGCCAGGACTTCGCTGAGCCGCGCGGCAGCATAGTTGGCTACAAACGGGCATGTCGCTGCGAGCCACAGCCCGGCGACGGCGACGCGCTGCCGCTGTGCCAGGGGAGCGAGGCGCGCCGCCAGCGCTGCAATCACAAAGCACGTGACCAGATCCAGCGCGGCCTGCGCCAGTCTCACCGGGAGGCGCGAGGTGCCAAACAGCGCGTAGAGGGAGGCGAGAAAGGCGGGGTACCCGGGTCCGCGGATGTCCACCGGCGTGAGCTGCTGGCCGAGAAACAATCCGTAAACGTGATGGTGCAGCCAGTTGCGCGCCAGCTCCTCGTAGATGGGCGTGTCGCCGGCCTCCTGCATGGGAAAACGCAGCACAAAGAGCAGCCGGAGTCCGAGGCCCGCCAGGGCGGCGAGCCACACGTGCCTGTGCATCTTATCCATGGGAGCTTGTGCATCCCCGGCGAGAGGGACATTGACAGGTTCTCGCCGGGCGGCTAGCTTGGACTGAGCCTGTGAAAGAACGCAAGCCCATTTTCTACGACGAACGGCGGCGGCGCTGGTGGCTGACGCGGCGCGTGCTGGAAGTTACCGGCGTGTTATTCACCGTGCTGCTGGCGACGTTCTTCGTCAGCGTGCTGAGGAAGCCCGATCTTCCCGAGCTGCTTCTGCCGACGGGGCGGCCGGTGCTGCATGCCCTGCGCCCGAAGCGGCCCACCAAGGTTCCCCTTTCGCGCCCGGGCCGGCGGAAGCGTGTTGCCGCGCTGGGCAAGGTACCCGAGAAGTACGATCCACTGCGCGCTGCGTTTTACGTGAGCTGGGATGCCGCCAGCCTGGCCGCGCTCCAGCAGCATTACCGCGACGTCGACCTTCTCATCCCCGAAACGCTGCATGCGGTTTCGGCCGATGGCCGGCTGGACGTGGTCTCGGACCCAAAGCTGCGTGCCTGGATGCAGTCCGCGGGGATTGAGCTGCCGACCATGGCGCTGGTGAACAACTACGACGGAGTCGAGTGGCGCATCCGCGAAATGACGGAGATGCTGGCCCAGCCCGCCTCGCGCCAGCGACTCGTGCAGGCGCTCACACGTTACGCGACGGACGCGCGCCAGGTCGGCATCGTCGTGGACTTCGAGGAAGTGCCGGGCAAAAGCCAGAAGCACTTCCGGCAGTTCGGCGCGGAGCTGGCAGCGGCGCTGCACGGTGCCGGGCTGAAATTGATGGTGGCGCTGCCGGCGGCCGATGCCAGCTACAACTACGCCTACTTCGCCTCCCAGGCTGACGCCATCATTCTGATGAACTACGACCAGCACTGGTTGAGCTCGCCGCCAGGCCCGATTGCGGCGCAGGACTGGTTTGTGCGCAACCTGGAGAACACGCTGCGCGAGGTGCCACGCGAAAAACTGGTTGTGGCCATCGCCAACTACGCCTACGACTGGCCTGAGTCGCGGCCCCAGGTGCCCCGGGAGAAGGCGCAATCGGAAAGCGTGCAGCAGGCCCTCCTCACCGCGTATGAATCGGAGGCGCGAGTCGAGTACGACCCGGACTCGCTGAACCCTTACTTTTCCTACTACGACGAGCGCAACCGCATCCACCGCGTATGGATGCTCGATGGTGTCACCGCCTATAACCAATTTCGCGCCTGCGACCGGCGCGCGGTGCGCGGCACGGCAATGTGGCGGCTGGGATCGTTGGACAGCTCGCTGTGGTACGTCTGGGACGCCACCCAGGCAGACGACGCGACACGCGCGCGCCTCCAGGATGTTCCGCCCGGTCACGACCTGATCATTGAGGGTGAGGGCGACATCTGGCGGATCAGCGCCACGCCGCAGAGCGGCCGGCGAACGTTTCGTTACGATGCCTTGACCGATACGATCGTGGACGAGAGTTACGAGAAGTATCCGCTCTCCTACCGCATCGAGGCGCTGGGCGGCATGCAGCGCAAAATCGCGCTGACCTTCGATGACGGCCCGGATCCGCGCTTCACCCCGCGCATCTTGGACACCCTCAAACAAAAGCGCGCCCCCGCGACATTTTTCGTCACCGGAAATGCCGCCAATCAATATCCCAGATTGCTGCGGCGCGAGTACGCCGAGGGCCACGAGATTGGCAACCACACTTATACGCATCCGCACTTCGACGCCATCTCGCGGACGCAACTTGGCTGGGAGTTAAATCTCACCGAGCGGCTGTTCGAGGGCACGCTGGGCATCAAGACACTGCTGTTCCGCCCGCCCTACGGCATTGACCATCAGCCGGAAACGGCCGACGAGGTGGCGTTGCTGCCCATCCCGCAAGGACTCGGCTACGTTCTGGTGGGCGCGCAGATTGATCCGCACGACTGGGGCAATCCGCAGGGCGGCCCGCCTCCGACTGCCGCGCAAATTGTTCAGAGCGTGCTGGACCAGGCCGACAAGGGCAATATCGTGCTGCTGCACGACGGTGGCGGGGACCGCGACGCTACCGTCGCTGCGTTGTCGGAAATCATTGACCGGCTGCGCGCCGCGGGTTACGAGTTGGTGCCCGTCTCCACGCTGGTGGGGCAGACGCGGGCGCAGGTGATGCCCGCGCTCGCGCGCGACGAGCGCTGGGCGGCGCGCGCGGACGCTTTCATCTTCATGCTCTTTCACTGGCTGCGGTTGGGGATTGCCTGGGTGTTTGTGCTGGGCATTTCGCTGGTGAGCGCCCGGGCGCTGCTGATCGGATTGCTGGCCCTGGCGGAAAAACTTCGTGCTGCTCCTGCCAACCACCCCGAGTTCCAGCCGCCGGTAAGCGTGCTGATCCCCGCGTATAACGAGGAAGAGGTGATTGTGGAGACGGTGCGCGCGGCGTTGGCCTCCGACTACGCGCACCTGGATGTTGTCGTCGTAGACGACGGATCGGTGGACCGCACCGGCGAGCTGTTGGAGACGAATTTTGGCGCGAACCCCCGCGTGCGCATCCTCAGCCAGGCGAATCGCGGAAAGGCCTTGGCGCTCAGCCGGGCACTGGCCGAAACCACCGGCGAGATTGTCGTTACCATTGATGCCGACACTTGCGTCGCGCCCGACGCCGTGGCCAAGCTGGTGCGCCACTTCGTGGACCCGCAGGTGGGCGCTGTGGCGGGCAACATCAAGGTCGGCAACCGCACGCGCTGGCTGACGCGTTGGCAGGCGCTCGAATACATCACCAGCCAGAACCTCGAGAAGCGCGCCTTTGACCTGTTGAACTGCATCACGGTTGCGCCCGGCGCGATGAGCGCGTGGCGGGTCGAGGCCATCCGCACCTGCGGCGGGTTTTCCGCCGACACGGTCGCCGAAGACACAGACTTGACCATCGCCATTCGCCGGAAAGGCTGGCGGATCCTTTACGACGAAGAGGCCCTCGGCTACACCGAGGCCCCGGAAACTGCGGCGGCGCTGGTGCGTCAGCGCTTCCGCTGGACCTTCGGCACGCTCCAGTCGGTCTGGAAGCACCGCGACACGCTTGGCCGGCGGCGTTACGGCACACTCGGATGGGTCGCGCTGCCCAACATCTTCTTGTTTCAGCTCTTGCTACCGCTGTTCTCCCCGGTGATTGACCTGCTCTTCCTGGGCTCGTTGCTGCTCTGGGGCCTGGCGCAGTTCCACGTGGCGCGCCTGCCGCAGCTCTGGACGGTGGAGGACGTTGAGCGCTCGCTGATCTTCTTCGTCGGCTTCATGCTGATTGACCTGCTCACCTGCGTGATCGCGTTTGCGCTGGAGAGGCGCGAGGAGTGGTCGCTGCTCTGGCCGCTGCTGTTTCAGCGCTTCTACTATCGGCAGATGATGTACGTCGTGCTGTTCCGGGCGCTGATGCGCGCCGTGCAGGGCCGGGCGATCGGCTGGCGCGGCGTCGAACCCGAGGTGCCCACACCCGTGGCTCAGGCCTGAGGGACATCTCCGTCCACGCACCCAAGGCACGAAATTCCCGAGACGGGTTACGCGGGGGAATCCGATGACGGGTCGCATGGGTGGTGCCGTTTTGCTTCTTTTCCTTCCACCCAATCCGAAAGTCCATATCGGGTGGGCTGGCTCCCCCTCCCTATACGGCGCGCACTATTTTGGCTTGGCGCGCGGGTGGAATCTCTGTTAGCATGGCTTGGCATGGGCTGTACCCCGAACCAATGGGGACGGCACCGGAGGGCCGCATGAGCACCGCACCGCGTGCGGGCAACGGCAAAGTGACCGTGCCCGACATCCTGAACTGGAAATCCCATCCCTCAACCGAGCCGCCGCAAACCCGTCGTCGGATCACCTGCCTCACCGCCTACGACTATCCCACCGCGCGCCTGCTGGACGAGGCTGGCGTGGATATTCTACTGGTGGGCGATTCACTGGGCATGGTGGTTCTGGGCTACGACAACACCTTGCCAGTGACCATGGAAGAGATGCTGCACCACACTCGTGCCGTGCGCCGCGGCGTGCGCCGAGCCCTGTTGGTGGCGGACATGCCGTATGGCAGCTACCATGCTGAGGCCGCCGAATCGCTGCGCAATGCTGTGCGCTTCGTGAAAGAGGCCGGCGCCGAGGCGGTGAAAGTCGAAGGCGGCGAGCGGCGACTCGAACTGATCGCGCGCCTGGTCGAGGCCGAAATCCCGGTCATGGGCCACGTCGGCCTGACGCCGCAATCGCTACACGCCATGGGCGGCTTCAAGGTGCAGGGGAAAAGCGTGGAGGCTGCCGAGCAACTCCTGCGGGATGCCCGGGCGGTAGAGGCCGCGGGAGCATTCTCCATCGTGCTTGAGTCGGTGCCGCGTGAGCTGGCGGCGCGCATCACTGAGCAGCTTCGCATCCCGACCATCGGCATCGGCGCCGGGCCGGAGTGTAACGGCCAGGTCCTCGTCTTCCACGACCTGGTGGGCCTCACCGCGGGCAGCGTGCCCAAGTTCGCCCGGCGGTACGCCGACCTGGCCGCGGAGATTGCGCGCGCCGCGAGCGAATACTGCGAGGATGTGCGCAGCGGCCGCTTTCCCTCGGACCAGGAGTCCTATCATCTCCCGGGCGAACTTCGTGAGCCCCTGCTGGCGCGGCTGCGACCCTGAACGCCCAGCAGGGCACTCATTCCTGCTTGCCCGTACAAGAGGAGGCTCTCGGCGTGACGCCGGAACACTTCCGCCAGCTCTACGATTTCAATGCCTGGGCCAATCACCGCACGCTCGGCGCCTGCGATGCACTCACTGTGGAGCAATTCACCCGCGACCTGGGCTCGAGCTATTGCTCGGTGCGCGACACCCTCGCGCACATCATGGGTGGGGAATGGGTGTGGCTCGAGCGCTGTCACGGCCGCTCCCCAAGCGCGCTGCCGAACGCCGAGCAATTCCCCACGCTAGCCACCGTGCGCACCCGCTGGGCGGAAATCGAGCCCGGCTTGCTGAGTTTCGTCGCCGGGCTCTCTCCCGCCGACTTGGATCGCGTGATGGAATACCGAAACATGCGCGGGAACCAGTTCGCGTACCCGCTGCGGTTCATGCTGCAGCACTTGGTCAACCACGGCACCTACCACCGCGGGCAGGTCACCACGCTGCTGCGGCAGTTGGGCGCCCGGCCGCGGGCGACGGATTTCTTGCGCTACCATGACGCTCTCGCTGGGCAGCCGGAGGAATGACCTCTCTTGGACGACGGGCCGAAGCGCCGGCTGACGATTTCGCGAGCGTCATGGAAACGATCTACACCGTCGAGTGGATGAAGCAGGTGGCGCGGCAGGCCCGCGCCGAGGGTCAAGTGGTCGGCATTGTTCCCACCATGGGCGCGCTGCATGAGGGCCATGTGTCGCTGGTGCGGGCGGCGCAACAGCAGTGCTCGCCCGTGATCGTCTCCCTGTTTGTGAATCCGAAGCAGTTCGGCCCGAGCGAGGATTTCGAGAAATACCCGCGCGCGCTTGAGGCCGACCAAACTGTACTTGAAGGGCTGCAAGTTCCCTACCTATTCGCCCCGACCGCCGCGGAGATGTATCCCGACGGCTTTCGCACCTCGGTCAATGTGGAAGTCCTCGGCGAGAGGCTGGAAGGCCGCTCACGCCCCGGCTTTTTCCGCGGCGTGAGCACGGTGGTGCTGAAGTTACTGGAGATCGTTCAGCCACACTTCGCGTATTTTGGCCGCAAGGACGCGCAGCAGGCGCGCGTGGTCCGCCAGATGGCCCGCGACCTCAACCTGGACGCGGAAATCGTGGTCTGCCCAATTGTGCGCGAGGCGGACGGCCTGGCGATGTCGTCGCGCAACGCTTACTTGAAAGGCGATCAGCGCCGCGCCGCGACGGTGCTCTATCGGGCGCTGGGCGCGGCGCGGGAGGAGATCGCCTCGGGCGAACGCGATGTCGTGCGCTTGCTGGCGCGGATGCGCAACGTGCTGGATGCGGAGCCGCTGGTCACGGTGGACTACGCGGAAATCGTGGACGCGGAGACGTTTGGGCCGGTGTCCCGACTGCGCCGGACTTGCCTGGCGGTGGTCGCGGCTTTTGTGGGCTCGACGCGGCTGATTGACAACCTGCTCGTCGAGGAACAGGACGACTCGCTCCGCGTCCTGCTCTGACGCCGATTGTTTTGCTGTCGTATCGCCCGTTCTGTTACACTGTGCTCGCAAGCGGCGATATTTCCAGGGAGGGAAAAGCAATGCGCAGATTGTCAGTCGCGTTTCTGGTGGCAGTTTTGTTGGCGGGCGCGGCGGTGACGCTCCACGCGGAGGGCACTGTGCCCGCCGGGAGCAGCATCGTGGTGACGCTCGATCAGTCCGTCAGCTCCAAGGACGCCCGAGTAGGCCAGAAGGTGGACGGCAGCGTCGCGCAGGACGTTGTCGTCAACAACAAGACGGTGATCCCGAAGGGATCGAGGGTTTCGCTGTCGGTCGCGAACGCCCAGGCGTCCGGCCACCTGAAGACCCCGGCCAAGCTCTGGCTGAAGATTGACTCGATTCAGGTGAACAACAACACTTACACGGTCTCCACGCGTTGGTCCGGACAGACCGGACCTTCCCACAATAAGCGCAACATCATTGCCATCGGCGGCGGCACGGCGCTCGGGGCCACGATCGGAGCCATTGCGGGCGGCGGGAAGGGCGCGGCCATCGGGGCCGCTGCGGGCGCTGGCGCGGGCACCGCGGGCGCGGCGATGACCGGCAAGAAGGACATCACCTTCCCAGCGGAGACCAGGCTGCGCTTCACTGTGAGGGAAGCGTTCACGGTGAAGTAGGCCGACGACTCACCGAGCGCCTTGCGCTGAGGAGGCTGTCCTGAGTCAGCCCTGGCGGGCGAAGGACCTCAGCGTCGTGGCTCGAACATGGCGTCACCCAGGGGCATCGCGGCAAGCACTTGAGCGGCGTGTCCCCTGGGGTTGACCTTCTCCCAGGTCCGGGCAATCTTCCCGTCCGGGCCGATCAGAAACGTGCTGCGCACGATCCCCAGGAACGATTTCCCCAGGAAACTCTTCATTCGGCGCGCCCCGTAGGCTTCGATGGCGGCGAACTCCGGGTCGCTCAAAAGCGGGAAGTTGATTTTGTGCTTGGCCCGGAACTTGGCTAGCAGCTCGGTCGAATCTGCGCTGCAACCCAGGATGACTGCGCCGGCCTTGTCGAACTTGGCTTTGGCGTCGCGAAACTCGGACGCTTCGCTGGTTCAACCCGGTGTCAGCGCCTTGGGGAAGAAGTACAACACCACGGGGGCGCCGCGCAGGTCGCTGAGCGCGATGGCGCGACCGTCATCGGCGGGCAAGCGAAACTCCGGCGCCTTGTCTCCCGGTTTCAGCATTGCTCACCTCGGCAGCGCTTGCGTCTCGGAGAATCAGGAATTCTCCCGCCGGTGCCAGTACTCGCGGAAGCGAAAGATGCGCTCGCCGCGGAGTTCGATGAACATCACGCCGCGCAGCTCGATGCGCCTGCCGGAGTCCGCGCGCGTGAACTCAACTCCCCACTCCACCACATCAAGACCCTCCGTGGAACTAATCGGCTGCCAGCGAAAACAGATGTCGCGATGGTATCTGGTGGCCTCTTCCCAATAGCGATGGATGCCGGCGTGGCCGAGCATCGGCGCCCCGAACGGGTCTGCCTGGTAGGTGGCGTCCTCGGTGAACACTTCGAGCACCAGTGCGGCGTCGCACGTCTCCCAGGCGCGGCCATACGTCTGCATGATGCGCTCGAGGGGGGCGTTGGGCTCAGCGGTTAGTTTCGGCTCGGGCATGAATGTACGGCTAGCGGAGTAGTCGCCGAAGAATTTCGTTGACCTGCTGCGGGTTGGCCTGACCCCGCGAGGCGCGCATCACCTGCCCCACAAAAAACTTGAACACACCTTCGTTGCCCGCGCGGTACTTGGCCACGTTGTCCGGATTCGCGGCGATCACTTCGCGGCAGAGGCGCTCGATTTCGCCGGCGTCGCTGATCTGCGCCAGGCCCTCGGCGGCGATGATATTCCCGGCCGGCTGCCCGGTCTCGAACATGCTGGCGAACACTTGCTTTCCGCTCGCGGCGGTGATCTGGTTGCCGGCGACGAGTTTCAGCAGCTCGGCAAACGCTACGGGCGTCACGGGGCTCTCTGGGATATCTTTCGCCGCGTCGTTCAGGCGGCGGAGCAGTTCGGTCTCTATCCAGTGCGCGGCGGTCTTAGGCGGCGCGCCGGCGCGCACCACGGCCTCGAAGTAATCGCCCAGCGCGGGCGAATCGGTCAGCACGCCGGCATCGTACGGCGTGATCTGGTAGTCGCGGAGGAAACGATCGCGGCGCGCCGCGGGCAGCTCGGGCATGGTCTCAAGGATTTCCGCCCTCCACGCCTCGCTCACGTGCACCGGCAGCAGGTCGGGCTCGGGGAAGTAGCGGTAGTCGTGTGCAAATTCCTTCGATCGCATCGGTTCGGTGCGTCCCGCCACCAAGTTCCACAGGCGCGTTTCCTGCTCGACCTGCCCGCCGGCTTCGAGCACACCGATGTGCCTCTCGATTTCGTACTCGAGGGCGCGCTGGAGGTAGCGGAAGGAGTTGAGGTTTTTCACCTCGGTTTTCACGCCGAACTTTTCCGCGCCGCGCCGCCGCACGCTCACGTTGGCGTCGCAGCGCAGCGAGCCTTCCTCCATGTTGCAGTCGCTCACGCCGGTGTACTGCAGCACCTGCTTGAGCGTGTTCAGATAGGTGTAGGCGTCGGCGGGCGCGCGCAGGTCGGGCTCGGAGACGATTTCGACGAGCGGCACGCCGCAGCGGTTGTAGTCAATGTAGGAGTTGCGGTCGGAGTCGGGGAAGCCCTCGTGCAGGGCTTTGGCTGCGTCCTCTTCCATGTGCAGGCGGGTGATGCCGATGCGTTTCGGCGCGCCCTCCTCTCCGGGAGGGAGGATCTCGAGCCAGCCCGCGGAGGCCAGCGGCAGCTCGTACATGGAGATTTGGTAGCCCTTGGGCAGGTCGGGGTAAAAGTAATTCTTTCGTGCAAAGCGCGAGCGGGCGTGAACCGTGCAGTGCAGCGCCAGCGCCGCGCGTACGGCCATTTCCAGGGCGCGGCGATTGAGCACGGGAAGCGAACCCGGCAGGCCGAGGCAGACCGGGCAGGTATTGTTGTTGGGCGTGTCGCCGAAGCGGGTTGAGCAGGCGCAGAAGACCTTCGTCGCGGTCTTCAGTTGCACGTGGACTTCGAGCCCGATGACCGGCTCATACCGCGCGAACAGCTCGGGCGTTGGCCGCGGCAAGCGGCGCGCGTCGTGGACAACTTTGGTCATGGCATTGAGCGAATTATAGCATCCGGGCAGGAACGCGTCGGCCCGAGAGACACTGTGCCAGAAATGCGCTTGTCTAGGACCGGGCCCGCCATGCTGTGGAGTGCGGCGAGTTGTCGCAGCATTGCATAATGGCTATTGGGCGCTCGGCTTTCCCTTGAGGCCTAGAGATACTGCCAACCCGTTCCTTCGCGCCCAAAACGAAATACGGCAGGGTGCAGGACTTCAGCCAAGATCTCGAAGGATTCCGCCAGTCGCGGCCCCGGGCGGTTAGAGAACTGATTGCCATCCGTCAGGCACACGCGCCGGTCCCGAACCGCTCGCAAGCCTGCCCAATCTGGCCTTTTCGTCAGCGCGGGCATCTCCTCCCGCGAACGCCTGATGTCGAAGCCACATGGCAACACGACGATCACTTCTGGATCCTTTTGCCACAATTGTTCCCACGTCATCCAGGGCGAGTGTTTCCCGGCTGAGCCGAAAAGATTCACGCCGCCCGCCATCAGTGGCTCAATCCACTCAATGCAAGCAACGGTGGGTCGTTGAGGCAAAGCTCGGGCCTTTTCCAAAATGGCACTCATCCGCCGCTTGAGTCGCCCAACCAGTTCGTCCCCGGACTCAGGATTCCCCAAGGCCTCAGCGACGCGGCGAATATCCGCCCACACGTCTAGAAGCGGGTGCGGTTCTAGCGAGACCAGTTGTGGTCGTGAATCCAGCCAATTGCAAAGTGCTTGCTCCACTTCCCGTAAGCTGACGGCGCAGACCTCGCAGTGGGATTGCGTAACGATTACATCCGGCTGCAACTCTTTCAACTTGCCCACATGGACGCGGTACACCGATAACGCATGCGCCAAGATGTTTCTGACACGCTGGTCAATTTCGTGGCTTGTGCCAAGGGTGTCGAACTTAGGCTCGGTGCAGGCAGGCAGACGTGCAACCGAAGGTGGGTAGTCACACTCATGCGAGCGTCCTACCAATTGGTCTTCGTATCCCAAAGCGCAGACAATTTCTGTGGCACTCGCAATCAGTGAAACGATTCGGGGTTTACTCATTTCTTCAGTGACCCCATTGAACGGCGGCCTCGGCTTCCCATGACACAGAAAATTCACGTTCAGCCAGCGCAAGTCCGCCGAAGAGCACGGCCGTGTGAAGCGCGTCGCCAATCATTGTGTTTCTAAAAAACGGAACTGCGGCGAGGTAGCAGGTGATGAGCCCTTGCATTGTTTTCGGATAGAGCGAGCCCTGCGCCAAGACCCCGAAGTCGGTCACGATAAAAAACAAGATTGCACTTGCCAGTGCTGCGCTTGCAACAGGCAGCAATGTTCGCCGCGTGCGGGGCCACAAGTCAATGCACACGATCAAGGCAAAAGTGGCATAAACGACGGGCAATCCTCGGTGTAAGCCAATGACCAGATCGTTGAGGAACATGGCCGCCAGCGTCACCAGAAAGGCCGCGCGTTTATCAGAGAAATAGGCACCACTGAAGAGCGCCATAGCTGCAATCGGCGTCGGATTCGGGGGATGCGGCAGCAACCGCGAAGCGGCGGCAGCCAGCACCATTCCGACAAGCACAGCGAAGCGAGTCTTGAACACGCGCGTCTCCCCTTTTCTTTTCTCTCCTTATTTCTTATCCTGCAAGCTTCCACTACGCCGGCAACAAGTCGCAAAAGTAAAATGAATCTCTTAGGACAACTTCTCCCACGGAAAACTTTATTTCCTCGCTGAAGATCGGGCCATCGAATACGAAAGAGTGAAACTCCCCGTTCTCGCCACACGGATCAATGGGGTTGGGCAGTTGCTTGAGAAAATCATGGTCGATCAGTTTTCCGGCAAAAGATGGGCCGAGAACTTTGGAATCCACGCAAACGATAATCGCCCGGAAGCCCAATTGGATGAATGTCCTGACCAGCTCGCGTGTATCCCGCTTCCAGATGGGGAATAAACCTTTCATTCTCTGTTTCGTAAGTTTCTCTTCCCGGTATTTGCGCAGACTCTCCAGGAAAATGTCCCCGAACGCCACGCGCTCGACTCCGTTTTTTTGATGTATCGCAAGCGCTTCTCCCATCTTGGATTCGTACTCCTGGTTTACGCAGCTCTTGGAAATGAAAATCTTGTGCAGCGGCAAGCCGAGGGACTCGGCTTGCCGCTCGAGCAACGTCCGGCGGACGCCATGCATACTGATCCTGTTGTATCCATCCGTGATCGTCGTCAGCAGGGCAACAATCTGGTGGCGATCCGTTTTCTTCAGCTCATGCAGCGTCATGCAACTATCTTTCCCACCGCTCCAGGACAAGAGTATCTTTTCTTTCATGAGTGTGATCACTCTCCGCCGAAGATGAACTTCATCCCCAGCCGATAGGACCGGCGGTACGCCGGGAAACCGAGCGAATCCTCGTATCGCTTGTCGAACAGGTTTTCGATGCGCCCGAATGCTGTGAAGCCCCGGCGGAAGGTGTAACTGCCGGCCAGGTCGAACCGAGCGTAGCCCGGGTTGCTCGTGAGGCATGGCCCGATGCACGCGTTGCCAAAGCGCACGCTCAAGAAGTCGCTATCGGTGCGCCGCCCGGTAAAGTAGCCCGCCAGGTTCCAGTTCATGCAGGCAAAGCTGGCGTTTAGCAGGAGACTGCCGGAGTGCACCGGCCGCTTGAACAGCCGGTTCCCCGGGATCTGCGTGGGGTCAAAGGCGTTCGGCGACCGCAGGACGCGGCTGTCGTCGTAGGTGTAGTGCCCGGTGACGCGCAGCCAGCGCGCCAGGCGGGACTCGAATGTCAAATTGCCTCCGCGGGCGCGCGCCAGGTCGGTATTGAAGAAGGTGCCGAAGCCAAACGGGCAGTCCGGCGGCGGCGCAATCGGACAGGGGCCACCCTCGAAGCAGAAGGTGAAACTGACGACATCGCGGAAGCGGTTGTCGAAGTAATCGGCGGAGATGCGCACCCGATCCGAAGCGAGTCGCTGTTCGATGCCGGCGGTGTACGTCCGGCTGCGCTCGGGCCGCAGCGCCGGGTTGCCTGGGAAGCAGGGGTCCGAGCCGAAGGATTGGTCGAGCCGCGGCTCCTTGATGCCCCGGCCGTAGGAGAACCGCAGCCGGGTCGCGCCCCAGAAGTCGTGCCCGTAGCGCAATGCTAGGGCCGCGCCGATGCGCGGCACCACGCGTGTGCCGAAGCTCTGGTTGGCCTCGACGCGGAAACCGCCGCTGATGGTTAACCGCGGCAAGGGTTGCAGGCGCCCGTCGAAAAAGCCCGCCTGGTTGTTGCGCCGGGCGTGCTGGCCGCTAAGCGCGCTGAGGAAAGCGTTTTCCACCTCATACTGGTAGCCCGCCGTGGCCGCGCCGTGGCGAAAGAGGAAGCTCGACTGCCCAGCGAAGCCGGCGCGATTGAACTGGTTTCGCGCAATGAACGGGAAATCGCACAGGAAAGGGGGAGTCGTGAAACAGAAGTCGCTCTTTGGATTGGCAAACAGTTGCCGCGAGTAGGCCTCGGTTCCCGCCAAGCGGTGCCGCCAGTGCGCGCCGGTCGAAAATTCCCAGCTCAAGTTAGCGGAGAAGTTGTGCAGGGCGTTGTGGTGGTCGAGATCGGGCGGCTCGAACAGCGTCTGCCCGACCGCGCCGGCGTCGCTGGTGGTGTTCCGCAGGGTGAGTCGCAGCGCGTCGGAGTCCGAGAACCGCCAGCCGAAGTTTCCCGAGAGCGTGCGATTGAGGAAGCCGTCGTTCGGTCCCTGGCCCGCGGTCTGGAAGTAGGAGGCCGCGGCAGAGTAGTCGAACCGGTCGGCGAGGCCGCTCCACTGCGCGGCGCCGCGGCCGGTAGAGAACTTGCCGCCCTCTGCCAGCAGCGTGAGCTGCGGTCGGCGAGTTGTGCCGCGGTGGGTGAAGATCTGCACCACACCGGTCATGGCATCGGAGCCGAATAGGGCACTTTCAGCACCGTGCACCACTTCGATCTTCTCTACGTTGTCCAGCGTGAAATTCGAGAAGTCGATCGAGCCGCCCGGCTCGTTCACCGTGGTGCCGTCAATGAGCACCTTGGTGAAGTTGGAGTTGCCGCCGTCCAAAAACAGTGTGGTGACGCCGCCCTCGCGACCCAGTCGCGTGAGGCTGAAACCCGGCAGGGTG